>ERZ1023505.2-NODE-2-length-176749-cov-22.289059_pt1 | contig 176749 bp, 182 predicted proteins | sample MGYA00380547_ERZ1023505 | MGnify/ENA primary metagenome ERZ1023505 (study PRJEB33173, sample SAMEA4830309) | metagenome | study: EMG produced TPA metagenomics assembly of the PRJEB25223 data set...
ATTTAGTTCATAACGATTTTCAGCCATTTCTTTGTCCTCATTATTTGATTATTTGTATTGATAGCTACGTTTTTTATTGTAATGTAGAAAAGTCTTTAGAACAAGTTTGAAAAAATGCGTATATATTAAAAAGCATAATGTCTAGCGTGCTTAATTTCAGTTTTTTGTATAAACGAAGTGTAGAACGTCAGAAGGATTGTCCAATTTAATAATAGAAAAAAGAGCTACTTTAGCTGAAAGAATTTCGTCCTTAAGTGCCACAATAGTTATTAAAAAAAACTTTTTCTATGTGGTTAGATTTTCTGAAATTTAAGAAAAAGCTTGAAAGGGAGTTTACGCTTTCCTAGAGCTTGTGAAATTAATTTTATTAGATAAGCCATACAAAACATGGAAGCTAGTAATAATCTCTAGGATGGTAATGAGGGGCAATTGTCTCTATAATGCGCAAAATTTTGAGAATGAAAGGATAATTTGTATGGGAATGATTATTACTGTTGATGGTCCTAGTGGTGCTGGAAAAGGGACGCTTTGTTATGCGTTGGCTGAAAAGTTGGGCTATGCATTGTTGGATAGTGGGGCGATTTATCGCGTTACTGCATTGGCAGCGTTGCAACGTAAAACTGATCTAACAAATGAAACAGATTTAGCAGAATTAGCACGTCATTTAGATATTCAATTTATTCCTCAAAATGGCGAGGTAAACATTTTGCTTGCAGGAATGGATGTGAGCCGTTTAATTCGCACGCAAGAAGTGGCAGATGCTGCGTCAAAAGTAGCAGTCTTTCAAAAAGTGCGGTCAGCTTTATTACAACTTCAGCAAGATTTTGCGAAAAATGATGGATTAATTGCGGATGGCAGAGATATGGGGACTGTGGTATTCCCAAATGCACAAGTAAAATTATTTTTAGATGCAAGTGCTGAAGAACGTGCAAAAAGACGCTATAAACAGTTGCAAAATAAAGGAATAAATGGTAACTTTGCACAGATTTTAGCCGAGATAAAAGAGCGTGATTTTCGTGATAGAACTCGTGAAGTTGCGCCGCTAAAACCAGCAGATGATGCTTTATTATTGGATAGCACAACCTTGAGTATTGATGAAGTTATTGATCAGGCGTTAGTTTATATTCAAGAAAAGGTATCAGTTTAGATTTAACTGTTTGTTCAAGGAAGAATAAGCATTTATCCTCAACCCCGCATTTTATGGATTTTAATGTGGATGTTATTAACTTAAATTAAGAAGATTATTTATATGTCAGAATCTTTTGCTCAACTTTTTGAAGAATCATTAAAAGTCCTTGAAACTCGTCAAGGTTCAATCGTTAGCGGTACTGTAGTAGCTATCCAAAAAGGCTTTGTGCTTGTTGATGCAGGTTTAAAATCTGAGTCTGCAATTCCAGTTGCTGAATTCTTAAATGCACAAGGCGAACTTGAAATCCAAGTTGGCGATACTGTAAATGTTGCATTAGATGCAGTTGAAGATGGTTTCGGCGAAACTAAACTTTCTCGTGAGAAAGCGGTTCGTCACGAATCTTGGATTGAATTAGAAAAAGCTTACGAAGAAAAAGCGACCGTTATCGGTTTAATCAACGGCAAAGTGAAAGGTGGCTTCACAGTTGAGTTAAACGGTGTTCGTGCATTCTTACCAGGTTCTTTAGTTGATACTCGTCCAGCGCGTGAAGCAGATCACTTACTTGGCAAAGAATTAGAATTCAAAGTAATCAAATTAGATCAAAAACGTAACAACGTTGTTGTTTCTCGTCGTGCAGTAATTGAATCTGAAAACAGCCAAGAACGTGAACAAGTATTAGAAAATCTTGTGGAAGGTTCAGAAGTTAAAGGTGTCGTTAAAAACTTAACTGAGTACGGTGCATTCGTTGATCTTGGTGGTGTTGATGGTTTATTACACATCACAGATATGGCTTGGAAACGTGTTAAACACCCAAGTGAAATCGTAAATGTTGGCGATGAAGTTACTGTTAAAGTATTAAAATTCGATAAAGATCGTACTCGTGTATCTTTAGGCTTAAAACAATTAGGTCAAGATCCATGGGCAGCAATTGCTGAAAATCATCCAGTAAACAGCAAATTAACAGGTAAAGTAACTAACTTAACTGACTATGGCTGTTTCGTTGAAATCTTAGATGGCGTTGAAGGTTTAGTTCACGTTTCTGAAATGGATTGGACTAATAAAAATATCCACCCATCTAAAGTGGTTAGCTTAGGCGATACTGTAGAAGTAATGGTATTAGAAATTGATGAAGAACGTCGTCGTATTTCTTTAGGCTTAAAGCAATGTAAAGCTAACCCTTGGACTCAGTTTGCTGATACTCACAACAAAGGCGATAAAGTAACGGGTAAAATCAAGTCTATCACTGATTTCGGTATCTTCATCGGTCTTGAAGGTGGTATCGATGGTTTAGTTCACTTATCTGATATTTCTTGGAGTATTTCAGGCGAAGAAGCTGTTCGTCAATACAAAAAAGGTGACGAAGTGTCAGCTGTTGTATTAGCTGTTGATGCAGTAAAAGAACGTATCTCTTTAGGTATTAAACAACTTGAAGAAGATCCATTCAATAACTTTGTCGCAATCAATAAAAAAGGTGCGGTAGTATCTGCAACTGTTGTTGAAGCGGATGCTAAAGGTGCTAAAGTTGAATTAGCAGGTGGTGTTGAAGGTTATATCCGTTCTGCTGATTTAACAAGTGAAGTAGCTGTTGGCGATGTCGTTGAAGCGAAATACACTGGAGTAGATCGTAAATCTCGCATTGTTCACTTATCAGTGAAAGCAAAAGATCAAGCTGAAGAAGCTGCGGCAGTTGCAAGTGTAAATAACAAACAAGAAGATATTGTTATTCCAAATGCAATGGCTGAAGCATTTAAAGCAGCTAAAGGTGAATAATTAATTCACGTAATAAGGCTGGGCTGATGTCCAGCCTTATTTGTTAGGAGTTATTGCTAATATATTTGTGTAATTTATTATCAATAGATCTTAATTTAAGTAATATTAAGGAAGTATAGACGATGACTAAGTCAGAACTTATGGAAAAATTGTCAGCAAAACAGCCAACTTTACCTGCAAAAGAAATTGAAAATATGGTAAAAGATATTTTAGAGTTTATTTCTCAATCTCTTGAAAATGGTGATCGTGTTGAAGTTCGAGGTTTTGGTAGCTTTTCTTTACATCATCGGCAACCACGTTTGGGAAGAAATCCGAAAACAGGCGATTCAGTAAACTTATCAGCTAAGTCTGTTCCATATTTTAAAGCGGGTAAAGAATTAAAAGCTCGAGTGGATGTTCAGGCTTAATTGATTAAAATTTAATTAAAATATTTTTGATTAAAAAGTTTATTTTGGGTTACAAATATTTTACAGGAAATGAAATGATTAAATATATTTTAGGTATTGTGATCTTTATTGCTATTGTGTTAGTTGCAATTACCATTGGTGCGAATAACGATCAGATTATTACATTTAATTATATTGTGGCAGAAAGTCAGTTTCAGCTTTCAAGCCTTGTTGCTATTTTATTTGGGTTAGGTTTAATTCTTGGTTGGTTAATTACTGCTTTTTTCTATATAAAGTTAAAATTAAAAAATATGGCACTAGCTCGTCAAGTGAAACGTCAGACTTTACAAATCAATGAATTGACGACTACGCGCGATAAGGTCGTTTAATGATAGAATTACTCTTTCTATTATTGCCTATTGCTGCTGCCTATGGTTGGTATATGGGGCGGCGTAGTGCGAAGAAAGATCAAGATGACATAAGTAATAAACTCTCCCGAGATTATGTTACGGGAGTGAATTTTTTACTTTCCAATCAAACTGATAAAGCTGTAGATTTGTTTTTAGATATGTTGCAAAAGCAAGAAATCGAAAATGAAATCGAAAGTCACTCCCAATTTGAAGCAGAACTTACACTTGGCAATCTGTTTCGTTCTCGAGGCGAAGTTGATCGTGCATTGCGCATTCATCAAGCTTTAGATCTTAGTCCTAATTATACTTTTGAACAAAAATTACTTGCAAAACAACAGCTTGCTCGAGATTTTATGGTGGTTGGTTTTTTTGACCGAGCTGAGAATCTTTATATTTTACTAGTAGATGAACCTGAGTTTGCAGAAAATGCTTTACAGCAACTTTTAGTGATTTATCAAAAGACAAAAGAATGGAAAAAAGCAGTCAATATTGCTGAAAAACTCGCTAAAATAAAGCCACAAGAGAATAATATTGAACTTGCGCAATGTTATTGTGAATATTCACAAAGTTTAGAGCCTGAAAGTGCGGTTGAAAAACGCAGTGTTTTACAAAAGGCTTTGTCGGTTTCTCCGACTTGTGTTCGCGCTTCTTTATTGCTTGCAAATTTAGCAATGCTTGACGGTCAATATCAACAAGCAGTAAAAATATTAGAAAATGTTTTGGAGCAAAATCCAGATTATACGGGTGAAATTTTGTTACCTTTAAAACATTGTTACGAAGAATTAAATCAGTTAGATAATTTTGAGTTATTTTTAATTCGTGCAGGTCAAATTATTAATAATGATGAAGTAGAGCTGGCACTAGCTAAATTAATTGAAGAAAAAGATGGCAAGTCTGCTGCTCAAGCTAAGCTTTATCAGCAACTCACGAAAAAGCCAAGTACTTTAATTTTCCATCGTTTTATGCAGTATCAAATTGATGATGCAGAAGACGGGCGTGGAAAAGAAAGTCTAATTTTATTACATAAAATGGTTGGCGAAAGGATTAAGCAAACATCGCCTTATCGTTGTACAAATTGTGGTTATCAAATCCATAAGCTATTGTGGAATTGCCCATCTTGCCGTCAATGGGAAAGTATTAAACCGGTTTCAAATCAAGAACATAATTAATTGACACTCAGTGAGGTAACATTATGACAAGTAAAATTATTGTGGCATTGGATTTCGAGAAAGAAGCAGAGGCTCTTGCTTTAGTTGATCAAATTGATCCAAGTTTGTGTCGATTAAAAGTGGGTAAAGAAATGTTTACTACACTTGGTATTAATTTTGTAAAACAATTACATCAACGTAATTTTGATGTTTTTTTGGATCTGAAATATCACGATATTCCAAATACGGTAGCAAGAGCAGTTCGTTCTGCTGCTGATTTAGGCGTATGGATGGTGGATTTACACGCAAGTGGTGGCTTGCGTATGATGGAAGACGCGAAGAAAATTCTTGAACCTTATGGGAAAGATGCGCCATTGCTTATTGCTGTGACGGTATTAACCAGTATGGAAGACTTGGATTTATTACAAATTGGGATTAATGCATCGCCAATGGAACAAGTTTTACGCTTAGCTCATTTAACCCAACGGGCAGGTTTGGATGGTGTGGTTTGCTCTCCGCAAGAAGTTGAAATTTTACGTAATGCTTGTGGAGAAGACTTTAAATTAGTGACCCCAGGGATTCGTCCAATAGGAACTGATTTTGGCGATCAAAGACGTGTAATGACACCTACCGCAGCAATTCGTGCTGGTTCAGATTATTTAGTTATTGGACGCCCAATAACTCAAGCGGATAATCCTGCGGAGGTTCTCCGTTCTATTAATGTATCTATTGGGTAATTATAAATGTCAGATTCTGTTTTAGTGTATTCAACAGATGTGGGTCGAATTAAAGAGGAAAAGGCTTCTGTAGTTCGCCCAAAAGGAGACGGTGTTGTACGTATTCAAAAACAAACGAGTGGTAGAAAAGGTGCTGGCGTATCAGTTATAACTGGTTTAGATTTATCTGATGAGGAATTGAAAAAATTAGCTGCTGAATTAAAAAAACGTTGTGGATGTGGTGGAGCAGTTAAAAATGGTATTATTGAAATTCAAGGGGAAAAACGAGATTTGCTCAAGCAATTATTAGAGCAAAAAGGGTTTAAAGTTAAATTATCAGGTGGATGATTAAAAAGGCGCATTAGCTCCTTTTTTGTTATAGGTTTAAAATTTCTTTGACGAAAGGGATTGTGAGATTTCGTTGAGCTTGTAATGATGCTTTATCTAGTAGATCAAGTGCTTCAAATAAAGTATGCATATCTCGTGCTAGTCGTGTAATTAAAAAATTTGCAGTTTCGTCAGATAATTGGAATCCTCGTTGGTAAGCTGCGAGTTGTAGTACTTTGATTTTTTGTTCGTCTGTTAATGAATTTAATTGATAAATTTCCCCCCAAGTTAAGCGAGAGTTTAAATCAGGCAATTTGACAGAAAGTGCGGAAGGCGATTTATCTGCACTAATTAGTAAAAGCGTTTTCCCACTTGCTTTAATTCGATTAAACAGATCAAAAATGGCTAATTCCCATTCATCATTTCCGATTACACTTTGTAAATCATCTAAGCATACTAATTCTTGTTGCTCTAAATTTTCAAGAACTGCGGTAGAAAAATATTGAGATTTGCTAAGGGGTACATAAATAGCAGTACGTTGATTGATTAAATATTCGTTACTGAATGCTCTAAGCAGATGAGTTTTTCCAGAACCTTTATTTCCCCAAATATAGAAAAACGGTTGTTTTAAATCAGATGAATTTTTGCGTAAAGAATCGAGCAATAAAAGATTATTATCGCCGTAAAAGTTCTCTAATGTAGCATCATCAATTTGATGAATAGGTAAGGGGAGTTGCTTATTCAAATGTTTATGTAGTACAGATTAAGTAAGAAAGGGCTAAATGATAATTTAACCCTTTGAAATGAGGCTTATTCTACTTCATTTTTTGCTTTCGGTAAAACAAGGTTTAAGATGATAGCAACAATCGCGCACAAGCTGATACCTTTTAGTGATACGTTACCCACATCTACAAACATATTGCCGATACCAAATGTCATTACGACAGAAATAATACAAAGATTACGAGCTTCGGTAACATCAACTTTTCCGCGAATTAAGGTACTCATGCCCACAACTGCGATTGAACCGAAAACAAGCATCATAATTCCACCCATTACAATCGTTGGAATGGTTGATAGGAATGCGCCTACTTTTCCACAGAATGAAATCGCAATAGCCCAAACTGCAGCCCAAGTCATAATATTTGGGTTAAAGTTGCGTGTTAGCATCACAGCGCCAGTAACTTCCGCATAAGTCGTATTAGGCGGGCCACCAACTAAAGAGGCAGCAGCGGTAGCGACGCCATCGCCTAATAAAGTGCGGTGTAATCCTGGTTTTTTTAAAAAGTCTTTACCTGTTACCGAGCTAATCGCCATAATACCGCCAACGTGTTCTACGGCGGGGGCAATAGCAATTGGTAACATATAAAGAATGGCTTCTAGGTTAAATTCAGGTGTCGTTAATTTGGGCAAACTGAACCAAGGCGCATCAATCACTGGTTGGAAATTAATTAAACCCAGAAATAAACACAAAATATAGCCTGCGGTAATACCGAACATTATTGGAATAAGTTTCATCAATCCTTTGGCAAATACTGCCACAGATAAAGTGGTAAGAAGCGTTACCATTGAAACTAATATTGCGTCGTTATAAGCATAGGCACTGTTTTTGCCTAAGGACATATCCACAGCAATAGGTGCAAGCCCCATGCCAATGATAATAATTACTGGCCCAACAACCACTGGTGGGAAAAAACGTTGTAATGCTTCTGCACCCCGTAATTTTACTAAAGTGCTCAAGGCGAAATAAACAAGACCAGTGAACGCTAAACCACCCATCGTAGTCGCAATTCCCCAAGTTTGTACGCCATATTGAATGGGCGCGATAAAGGCAAAAGATGATGCCAAGAAAATAGGCACTTGTTTGCCTGTACAAAATTGGAAGAGTAGGGTGCCAACGCCAGCGGTTAATAATGCCGTATTGGAATCAAGGCCTGTAATTAATGGCACGAGTACTAGCGCACCAAATGCAACAAAAAGCATTTGTAGGCCAACGAAAGATTGTTTTAATTTGCTTTGATTTTCCGCTAGGGAAGGAGGGATTTGGTTTGTCATTTAGTTTCAACTCTCTGTTTGAATTAACTTAAAAGTGCGGTCAGTTTTTCTTGTGTTTCACGCACGGAAAAAAGACGGCTTAAATGCCGTCTTGTTTTGGGGATTATTTTGTCCCAAAAATTTTATCGCCCGCGTCACCAAGACCGGGAATAATGTAACCTTGTTCATTTAAATGGCTATCAATAGAAGCGCAGTAAAGTTCAATGTCAGGGTGCGCAGCCTCAAGAGCTTTAATTCCTTCTGGTGCAGCGACTAACACTAATACTTTGATATGTTTACAACCTTTTGCTTTTAAAAGATCAAGGGTGGCAATCATAGAACCGCCAGTTGCAAGCATCGGATCGACAACAATTGAAAGTCGCTCTTCTAAATCGCTAGCTAATTTTTGGAAGTAAGGAACTGGTTCAAGGGTTTCTTCATTACGGTAGATCCCCACTACACTGATGCGTGCGCTTGGTACGTGTTCAAGTACACCATCCATCATTCCTAAACCTGCACGTAAAATTGGTACAACCGTTACTTTTTTACCTTTAATTCGATCGATTTCTACTGGCCCATTCCAACCGTTGATCGTTACTTTTTCAGTTTCTAAATCAGAGGTTGCTTCATAGGTTAATAGGCTACCGATTTCTGTTGCAAGTTCACGGAATTTTTTTGTATCAATCTCAGCTTCACGCATCACACCTAGTTTGTGTTTTACAAGTGGGTGTTTGACTTCAACCAGTTTCATTTTTACTCTCCTTTTGGCTCTTAAAAAACAAATTGACAAATTCTAGATTAAAAAAATACAAAATGGTAGAGGTTTATAAAAATATTCTGACTTGAAACGGGAGTTTTCAATACAATATTGTCTTTAAACTGGTCGAATACTCTCTATATCTAATTTTGCATCAAACTCATTAAGTAGAATTTGTAATTTACTATCTTTTTGCAACTCATTTTGAGCTTTTTCCCGCAATGCTTGATAAATATTGCGGCGATATTCAATTGGCGTCGTGACATTGCTATCATCAAGATTAATTGTTAATCGAATATCTTTACCTTGTAATTTGCTTAATGCTTCAGCTAAATTTTTTATACTTCTGTCTTGGCGTAAATGGGATTTTTCTGAATGTAGTCCAAGATTGATTTCATCATCGGTTTTGCTTTGTAAGAAACAATTTAATGCTAATTCTTTGCTAAATCCTGTTAAGCCAGAACGCTCAACTATATCTGCCCACTCATCTTGTTGTTGAGTTTGGGTAATGATTTTTAAACGTAATTCAGGCGTAATATCTTTTAAAATCGCCTGTTTTATATCAGAAGGACAAACGCCTGTATCGGCTTTAGCAAGTTCTGGATTGCTCCATTCCCAACGATAGGTGTCAGCACTCAAGATTTCTTGCTCATCTTGAGCAATTTCTACATTATCATCACTTGAATTTTCTTCTGTGCTATTTTTTTGTGGAGCCTGTGCGGCATTTGGTGGTGATGTTGGCTTTTCTATGTGCTTGGGCTTCGGCTCAGTCATTTCTCGCACAGGAAGTGCGGTCATTTTTTTATGAGATTTTTCTTCGTCTAGTTCTTGGATGTGATGTAAGGTTTCACTTACTACAGCTAATGATTCAGCTTTGTGTTCTTGACGTTCTTGGTTTTCCAGTTGTGTTAAATGTTCAAGCGCATCTAAAGCCGAAAGGCTTGCCAAATTTGGAATGCTCGTTTTATTTGGTTTTGCTTGAGAATAAGCAGATTTGATACTTTGCGACAGTACTGGCACATCGACATAATTACCTGTATTTTCAACCGCACTTGGCGTTGATGGCGGTGGAGTAATAGTGGTGTTAGCCTTTGGTACTGCCGTAAGGAACTTTGGGTGGAATGCCAATGCCCTCAATAATGTCATCTCTGCACCAATACGACGATTTGGTGCATTTGATAAATCTTTTCTACCAGAAACAATGACTTGATAAAAAAACTGAACATTTTCTGGAGAGATATGTTTGGCTAAAAATGAAAAATGTTCATTGTTATCTGAAGATTTTTGTGGAAGAAGTTGCATAAGCGCAATTTGATGTAATTTTTCTGCACATTCGCCAAGTAATTTATCCCAATCGCCTGCCGCATCTGCAACTCTTTGCAGTGTTCGCATTAAGAGTTCGCCATTGCCTTGATGTAAGGCGTATAAAATATCAACAGAATAGTTATCATCAAGCAACCCTAACATATTACTTACCACACTATTTGTAACTTGTCGGTCGCCCATTGCAATGGCTTGATCCGTTAAACTTAAGCTATCACGAATACTTCCTTGCGCCGCTTTTGCAAGTTTAACTAATGCAGGATCTTCAAAAGGAATATTTTCTTGCGTCAAAATATGGGTAAGATGCTGGGAGATTTGAGTTTCATCTAATGCTTTAAGATGAAATTGTAAACAGCGAGAAAGAATAGTTACAGGTAGTTTTTGTGGATCTGTTGTTGCGAGTAAAAATTTTACATATTCGGGCGGTTCTTCTAAAGTCTTGAGCAACGCATTAAATGAATGACGAGATAGCATATGGACTTCATCGATTAAGTAAACCTTAAATCTGCCCACAACTGGTTTATATTGCACGTTATCCAATAATTCACGCGTGTCTTCAACTTTTGTGCGAGATGCCGCATCAATTTCAATTAAATCAATAAAATTGCCTTGCTCAATAGCTTTACAATTTTCACATTCGCCACAAGGCGTTGCCGTTACACCGTGAACACAATTTAATCCTTTTGCGAATAATCTAGCAATAGAGGTTTTTCCTACACCACGCGTGCCTGAAAAGAGGTAAGCGTGATGTAGTCGATTATCTTTTAATCCATTTGCTAATGCCGTGATAATATGTTCTTGCCCAACGACATCAGCAAATGTTTTTGGTCGCCATTTTCTGGCTAAGACTTGATAGCTCATCGAATCCTTAATTAATGACCTTCAAAATTGACGAGTGTATAGCAATCAACGCCCAAATTATTTAAGCGTTTTTCGCCACATAATTCAGGTAAATTAATCACAAATGCAGCGTGTTTTACCGCTCCACCTAAACGTTGCACTAATTTTACTGTCGCTTCAACGGTGCCACCAGTTGCTAATAAATCATCAATAATTAAAACATTGTCACCTTCTGAAATTGCATCAACGTGCATTTCCAAAGTATCTTGACCATATTCTAATTGATAAGATTGCGAAATAGTCTCACGTGGTAATTTTTTAGGTTTACGTACTAATTCGAAAGGTAAACCTAGTGCTAAGGCAACGGGGGCACCAAAAATAAAACCACGAGATTCAGTTCCAAGCACTTTGGTAATTCCTTTATCGCGATATTGTTCCACAATAAGATCTATTGTTGCTTTAAAAGCTGCTGGAACTTCTAAAAGGGTAGTAATGTCGCGGAAGATAATGCCTTCTTTTGGATAGTTAGGAATTGATTTGATAGAAGATTTAATTAAATCAAGTTGTGTAGTCATAAATAATGCTCAAAAGTGCGGTAAAAAAAAGAAACGTTTTTAGATTGGCATTCTATCATAAAAAAATAGAAAGAGAGGAAAATAAAAATCCCCAATTGGGGATTTTTATTTAGGCTGGAATTTTTAATCTAAGCAGAATTAAAAATTCTTCAATAAGAATTATTTTTTCTTCGCTTTTGCATTTGGAAGGTCAGTGATTGAGCCTTCAAATACTTCCGCAGCTAAACCAACAGACTCGTGTAAAGTTGGGTGAGCGTGGATAGTTAATGCGATATCTTCTGCATCACAACCCATTTCAATTGCCAAACCAATTTCGCCTAATAATTCCCCACCATTAGAACCTACGATTGCACCGCCAAGTACACGATGCGTATCTTTATCAAAGATTAACTTCGTCATACCTTCTGAACATTCAGATGCAATCGCGCGGCCTGATGCTGCCCAAGGGAATTTAGCCACTTCGTAGTTTAAACCTTCTTGTTTACATTCTTTCTCAGTTTTACCTACCCAAGCCACTTCTGGTTCGGTATAAGCGATTGATGGAATAACTTTAGGATCGAAGTAGTGTTTTTGTCCCGCAATGACTTCTGCAGCAACGTGGCCTTCATGAACACCTTTGTGTGCTAACATTGGTTGACCAACAATATCGCCGATTGCAAAGATATGTGGCACGTTGGTACGCATTTGTTTATCAACGTGAATAAAACCACGATCATCTACTTCAACACCTGCTTTACCTGCATCAATCAATTTACCATTTGGCACACGACCGATAGCGACAAGTACTGCATCATAACGTTTGGTGTCATTACATGCTTTGCCTTCCATTGAAACATAGATACCATCATCTTTTGCTTCAACTGCAGTCACTTTGGTTTCAAGCATTAACTTGAATTTTTTTTCAACTTGTTTAGTGTAAATACCGACAACATCTTTATCTGCTGCAGGAATCACTTGGTCGAACATTTCAACAACTTCAACTTCAGAACCTAAAGCATTGTATACAGTACCCATTTCTAAACCGATGATACCACCGCCCATAATAAGTAGTTTTTTCGGTACTTCTTTTAATTTGAGCGCATCTGTTGAATCCCAAATACGAGGATCTTCGTGTGGGATAAAGGGTAATTGAACTGGACGAGAACCTGCCGCAATAATGGCATTGTCGAATTTAACAGTCGTTGGGTTTCCATCGCGATCACGCGCAACTAATGTGTGAGAATCGGTAAAAGTCGCTAAACCTTCAACAACAGTCACTTTACGTGCTTTTGCCATTCCTGCTAAACCGCCAGTTAATTTAGCAACAACAGCTTCTTTACCTGCACGTACTTCATCTAGCTCAATGCGTGGTTCACTAAAATAAATACCATTTTTATTAGCATGCTTTGCTTCTTCAATTACTTTTGCAACGTGTAATAACGCTTTAGATGGAATACAACCTACGTTTAAACACACCCCACCTAAGGTTGAATAACGCTCAACAATAACAGTTTCTAATCCTAAATCCGCACAACGGAATGCGGCTGAATAACCTGCAGGACCTGCACCAAGTACAACGACTTGGGTTTTAATTTCTTTACTCATTTTTACCTCGTAAAAACGTTCAAAATATTGACCGCACTTTTACGGTCTTTATAGGATGGGTTTCTGCCCACCAAAGATTTCATTAATCGGTGGGCTTAAAGCCCACCTACAGATTACATTACTAAGCGACGTAAATCTGCTAAAACAGAGCCAAGATAGCTAATGAAACGAGCTCCATCTGCACCATCAATGACACGGTGGTCGAATGATAATGACATTGGAAGAATTAAGCGTGGCGCAAATTCTTTACCATTCCATACTGGTTCCATCGATGATTTAGACACACCAAGGATGGCAACTTCTGGTGCGTTTACGATTGGTGCAAAGTGAGTTGTACCAATACCACCAAGACTTGAAATGGTGAAACAGCCACCTTGCATATCAGATGCAGTCAATTTGCCTTCACGGGCTTTTTTCGATACTTCCATTAATTCACGTGAAAGTTCGATAATGCCTTTCTTGTTCACATTTTTGAATACAGGCACGACTAAGCCATTCGGCGTATCTACTGCGACACCGATGTTAATATATTTTTTCAGGATTAAGCGTTGAGCATCTTCGGTAATTGAGCTATTGAAACGTGGATACGCTTCTAATGCTTTTGCCACCGCTTTCATAATGAACACAACTGGCGTGATTTTTACGCCGAGTTTTTGTTTTTCTGCTAACGCATTTTGTTCTTTACGGAATGCTTCTAAATCCGTGATATCTGCTTTATCGAAGTGAGTAACGTGTGGAATCATTACCCAGTTACGATGTAAGTTAGCACCTGAAATTTTGTTGATACGACTTAATTCAACTTCTTCAATTTCGCCAAATTTACTGAAATCAACTTTTGGCCATGGCAATAAGCCTAATCCAGCACCATTTGCTACACCATTGCCAGTAGCTTGTGCTGTTGCACCGCTTTCATAAGCTTTAACTGCGGTCTTCACATAAGCTTCAATATCTTCTTTAACGATACGACCTTTACGACCAGTACCTTTTACTTTATCTAGATTTACACCAAATTCACGAGCTAAACGACGAATTACTGGTGTTGCGTGTGCATATCCTGTACTTGCTTCTACTTGTTCTTGGCTTAATCCAGATACGTTGTTATTTGATTGAGGTGCTTGTGCAGTAGTATCAGGAGCTGTTGCTTGTGGTGCTTGTGCAGTAGTAGCAGGAGCTGCTGTCTGTGGTGCTGATGTTGAAGCTGATGCTGATTCTGCTGGAGCTGCACCTAGTACTTCAAAACGCATAATTAATGAACCAGTTGAAACTTTATCGCCTGATTTCACTAAAATTTCTTTTACCACACCGCCGAATGGTGCAGGAACTTCCATTGAGGCTTTATCGCCTTCAACGGTAATTAAAGATTGTTCTTCAGTGATTGTATCGCCAACTGCAACCATAATTTCGGTTACATTGACTTCATCACCACCAATATCTGGCACATTTACTTCTACAATAGCTGAAGCCGTTGGTGCGGTAGCAACCACTGGTGCAGTAGGCGCATCAGCTACTGGAGCAGTAGGCTCATCAGCTGCTGGAGCAGCACCTGCCACTTCTAATACAAGCATTGGAGTACCAGTTGAAACTTTATCGCCCACTTTCACTAAAATTTCTTTTACAACACCCGCTTCTGGTGCAGGCACTTCCATTGAAGCTTTATCGCCTTCAACGTTAATGATAGATTGATCAACAGAAATGGTATCGCCTACGTTTACCATCACTTCTGTTACGGTAACTTCATCACTACCAATATCAGGAATTTGAATTTGTTTTGACATTTTTTGTTCCTTTTAAAGTGCGGTCATAAAACACAATGTTTTTTGACCGCAGTTTTCATCAATTACGCATAAAGCGGATTGATACGATCTACATTCAAACCGAATTTCGCAATCGCATCTGCAACCACTTGGTTAGATACTGTACCTTCTTTCGCTAATTGAGAAAGTGCAGCAACCACAACATAACGTGCATCAACTTCGAAGTGTTCACGTAAGTTTGCACGGCTATCTGAACGACCGAAACCGTCTGTACCTAATACATGATAGTGCTTACTTGGTACAAATGCACGGATTTGATCAGCATAACCTTTCACATAGTCAGTTGAAGCAACGGTTGGTAAATCAGCTAATACTTGAGCAACGTATGGTACGCGTTGTGTCTCTGTTGGGTGTAATAAGTTCCAACGTGCTGCATCATGACCTTCGCGTGCTAATTCATTGAATGAAGGCGCAGAAAATACATCTGAAGTCACACCGTAGTCATTTGCAAGAATTTGTGCCGCTTCACGAACGTGACGCATAATCGCACCAGAACCTAATAACTGAACGTGACCTTTGCCTTTTTTACCTTCCACTGTTTCAAATTTATATAAACCTTTACGGATACCTTCTTCCGCACCAGCTGGCATCGCAGGTTGATCCATCACTTCATTTAATGTAGTCATATAATAGAATACATCTTCTTGTTTTTCGCCGTACATACGGTTGATACCGTCTTGCATAATAACAGCAACTTCAAAAGCGAATGATGGATCGTAAGTGATACAGTTAGGAATGATACCCGCTTGGATATGGCTGTGGCCATCTTCGTGTTGTAAACCTTCGCCATTTAAGGTTGTACGACCAGAAGTACCCCCTACCATAAAGCCACGAGCTAATTGGTCGCCTGCAGCCCACATCATATCGCCCACACGTTGGAAACCAAACATTGAGTAATAGATGAAGAATGGAATCATCGGTTGGTTATTGACAGAGTACGAGTTCGCTGCTGCTAACCAAGATGCGGTTGCACCTAATTCATTGATACCTTCTTGTAATACTTGACCATCTTTTGCTTCACGATAGTAAGCCACTAAATCACGGTCTGAAGGTACATAGTTTTGACCATGTGGGTTATAAATACCAACTTGACGGAATAAACCTTCCATACCGAAAGTACGTGCTTCATCCGCAATCATTGGAACGATAGTTTTACCGATGTTTTTATCTTTTAATAAGATGTTTAATGCACGAGTAAACGCCATAGTGGTTGAAATACCACGAGGTTGTTCTTCTAATAATGCTTTAAACTCTTCTAATGCAGGAACTTTATATTCAACATCAAATTTAGTACGACGAGCAGGAACATAACCGTTTAATGCTTTACGGTGACCATGTAAGTATTCATACTCAGGTGTGCCTTCAGCAAATTTAATGTATTCTAATTTTTCTACTTGTTCATCGGTTAATGGTAATTCAAAGAAGTCACGGAAACCTTTAAGGCTTTCGTAAGACATTTTTTTAGATTGGTGAGCGGTATTTTTACTTTCCGCTTCAGGAATTTTATAACCTTTAACTTGATGCGCTAAAATCACAACTGGTTTCGTTGCATTTTGTGCTTTTGCATAGGCTGCATATAATTTTTCGCTATCGTGTGCACCACGGCGTAATGCCCAGATTTCATCATCGGTCATATCAGCAACTAATGCAGCAGTTTCTGGATAACGACCGAAGAAGTGTTCACGAATATATGCACCATCTTTAGATTTAAAGGTTAAATAATCTCCATCAACGACTTCCATCATTAACTGAGTTAATTTACCTGAAGTATCTTTCGCGAATAATTTATCCCAATCGCTGCCCCATAAAACTTTAATCACTTCCCAGCCAGCACCAGTAAATAGCCCTTCTAACTCTTGAACGATTTTACCATTACCATTCACAGGGCCATCTAAACGTTGTAAGTTACAGCTGATAGTGAAGATTAAGTTATCTAACTTCTCACGAGCCGCAAAAGTTAATGCACCTTTAGACTCAATTTCATCCATCTCGCCATCGCCTAAGAACGCATAAACTTTTTGATCTTTGGTATCTTTTAAACCACGGTTATCGAGATATTTTAAGAAACGCGCTTGGTAGATGGCATTCACAGGGCCTAAACCCATAGAAACCGTAGAGAATTGCCAGAATTCAGGCATTAATTTAGGGTGTGGATATGAAGATAAACCGTCGGTAAAGGCTTCTTGACGGAAGTTATCCATTTGTTCTTCAGTTAAACGACCTTCTAAGAATGCACGCGCATACATACCTGGTGCTGCATGGCCTTGGAAGAAAATTAAATCGCCGCCATTTTTCTCTGTTGCAGCTTTAAAAAAGTGGTTGTAGCAAACTTCATACATTGTTGCTGCAGATTGGAAAGTGGAAATATGCCCACCTAAATCAAGATCTTTTTTCTGACTGCGTAAAACCATCGCGATCGCATTCCAACGTACTGCTGAACGAATACGACGTTCGATGGCGTGATCACCTGGATAAGCAGGTTGCTCAGCCACAGGAATAGTATTCACGTAATCAGTGGTAACTCCTGTTGGCAATGAAACACCACTTGTACGTGCTTGACCAATAACTTGCTCAACAATATATTGAGCACGCTCAACGCCCTCTTCACGAATTAATGAATCTAATGATTGCAACCAATCTTGTGTTTCGATTGGATCAACGTCATTTTTTAAAATCTCAGACATAGGTTTTCCTTAATCTGTTTTGAGTGAATATTAGTTTAGACAAGGCTAAACACGAATACGGCAATATTTGCTTTTCACAAACATTTAACAAATCTTGTAAATTTTAGAAGATTTTTTGAGATAAAGATAGTGAATTTTCATCAAATCATCATATCAAATCAGCTTTGCCATAAATAATTATTTGAAAGTGCGGTAATTTTTTTGTGTTTTTTTGTTCGCTAAAATAACCAGTAAAATATTGCATTCCATCGGGCTTTGTTTTAAAGTTTTTTCAGATTTTTTCAAAAAGGACTCAGCAATGCAGACAACAACTCGAACCCTCACTCAACACAAACGTATTGCACTTGTGGCTCACGATAGTTGTAAAAAAAATTTACTGAATTGGACGCAAAAACACAAAGAGGCACTTAAGCCTCATATACTTTATGCAACAGGTACAACAGGGCATATTTTAGAACGAGAAACAGGTTTAAGCATTCAATCTTTATTAAGTGGTCCGATGGGAGGCGACCAACAACTTGGTGGATTAATCGCAGAAAAGAAAATCGACATGATGATCTTCTTTTGGGATCCAATGAATGCCGCCCCACATGATCCTGATGTGAAAGCCCTTATGCGTATTGCAACAGTGTGGAATATCCCTGTCGCCATTAATCAAAGCTCTGCAGATTTTCTTTTAACTTCAGTTTTATTTGAACAAGATGTGGAAATTGACGTACCAGATTATGAAGGGTATTTAAAAGAGCGGTTAGCTTAAACTGCAACGAAAATTTACCGCACTTTATAGTTGTAGGGTGGGCTTTAGCCCACCAATTAACCATAAAAAATGAATAAAAACGGTGGGCTGAAGCCCACCCTACGATACTTTTAATTAAATACAAAACAGGGCGACAATTTATCGCCCTGTTTTAGTTATCTCCCAAATCCCCCCATTACAAGTATAAAGAGTACCACTTTCAACTGTTCTTCTGGGATTGGCTTGCCGTTTAGTTTCAAGTCGTTATTTTCTAGAGCAAGCGTTAATGTTACGGTTTTGTCCGTGTTTACGATAATGTCATTCACTTCACCTTCGGTAACTAATTCATTCAGTCGGTAAACTAAATCTTGCTTTTGGTTTTCTGGTACAAATTTAGATAACAATGAAATCGCAGTTTCTTTGTTCACATCAAAATTGATCGAAAAATCTTTGAATTGTTTGTATAAGCCACTGCGCATTAAATCAAATTTAGGATTTGGCACTAAAGCAATATTTAGATCCAATGCTACTTTGCCTTTTTCATCAGAAATAGAAAGAGGGGTAAATTTAATTTGAGGTTGATTATTCGCAATGGCCATGCCTGCTTGTTGTAATTTTTGCACCAATGGTTTAGATAAAGGCATATCTGAGTCGGCTTTGCCTATTGCAACTAAAATATTTAAAAGTTCTTGTAATGCGTTGCCATCAATATGGTTGAATTCTACATTGTTGGTCACTTTACCTAAGTTGTTACCGTTAATATGTAATTCATCCAGATTCGTTTTATTGATGATATTTACTGTATCACCCTCAACTTGTGTAGTTAAATTTGCTTGGCTGTTTTTCTGAATAAGAGAGAATTTTTCGCCAGTCTCTGCAGATTCGGTATTTTGCTCAAAATAGCCTATTTTACTATTGATATTCCCACTATAAATAAATGGCCATTTTGTGCTTTGCAACGAGCCTTGTACGACAAGATCTTTTATTTTAATTGATGAAGCGGTTGAAACTGCATGATTAGGGGCATTTGAATTAAATGTATCGACAGATAGCACATAGTTATTTGGTGTATTTTGGTTTAAATCAATATTTAATACGACATTTGACCAATCAAAATCTGTCTTAGATTGCTCATTGTGATATTGCCCCGATGCAAGTTTTAATTCCGCATTACCGCTTAATGAATAATTCATTGTGAAATTCAGTTGTAACGGTTTCTCTGATTCTGTGATATCAAAGAATGCCTGAGTTGTTGCATTTTTTTCTAACAATGTTTGGCTTGAAAAAATGGCTGGAACGAAATTCAGTTTTGCCACACGATCAAGCGGCAAAGGCCCGTGATAAAGTGTTGATGATAAAGGAATAATGATCGTTTCATTTGCCTTGTGAATTTCTATTTGATCTTGAATGTGAGAGGCAAATAATCCTCTTTCAAATTTTATATTTTTATAAAAAATTTTACTTTCTTCTAATGCCTCAGTTTTGGTAAATAGTTGATTTAACTGTTTTAGTTGATATAAATATTCTTCTTCAGCTTTTTTCCCTGTAAACCATGCACTTGTACACCAAACGGCAGCAAGAGAAATGACTACGCCTGCAGCAATTTTTGATTTTTTCATTTATTTCTTTCCTATTTTAAAGTAAAAATTTTCGCCAAATTTATCACAAATCCCTTTTTCTTGCCTGAAAATTTTGTTTTCCCTTTGAACTTCATCATTTGAGACTTATTTTGAAAAACAAGAACGGAAATTACCGCACTTTAAGAAATAAAAAATTTTTAAAATTTTCTCTTGAAATGCGAAAGAATATCCACATCTTAAAACTCGTAATAAATTACCCTGAATTTTAAAATTTTTACTAGGAGTACAAAATGGGAAAAATTATTGGTATTGACTTAGGTACAACAAACTCTTGTGTAGCTGTAATGGACGGCGATAAAGCGCGCGTAATTGAAAATGCAGAAGGGGCACGTACTACTCCGTCAATCATTGCATATACAGATAATGAAACCTTAGTTGGTCAGCCAGCAAAACGTCAAGCAATCACTAACCCAAAAAATACATTGTTTGCGATTAAACGTTTAATTGGTCGTCGTTTTGAAAGTGAAGAAGTTCAACGCGATATTAAAATTATGCCTTTCGAAATTACTCGTGCCGACAATGGCGATGCTTGGGTAAACGTGAAAGGTGATAAATTAGCCCCACCGCAAATTTCAGCAGAAGTGTTGAAAAAAATGAAAAAAACTGCAGAAGATTTCTTGGGTGAAGCGGTAACTGAAGCAGTAATTACTGTTCCAGCATACTTTAATGATGCACAACGTCAAGCAACGATTGATGCAGGTAAAATTGCAGGCTTAGATGTAAAACGTATCATTAATGAACCAACAGCGGCTGCGTTAGCGTTTGGTTTAGGTTCAAGCAAAGAGAACCAAGTGATCGCTGTTTACGACTTAGGTGGTGGTACATTTGATATTTCAATCATCGAAATTGATAACTTTGATGGTGAACAAACTTTCGAAGTATTGGCAACCGGTGGTAACACTCACTTAGGTGGTGAAGACTTTGATAACCGTGTAATTGATTACATTATTGATGAGTTCAAAAAAGAACAAAACATCGATTTACGTAATGATGCAATGGCATTACAACGTGTGAAAGAAGCTGCAGAAAAAGCAAAAATTGAACTGTCATCAGCGCAATCTACTGAAGTGAACCTTCCGTACATCACTGCAGATGCGACAGGCCCTAAACACTTAGCATTAAATATCACTCGTGCAAAATTAGAAGCATTAGTAGAAGATTTAGTGGCAAGCTCAATTGAGTCTTTGAAAGCGGTATTAAAAGATGCAGATAAAGGTGTAAGCGAAATCCACGATATTATTCTTGTGGGTGGCCAAACTCGTATGCCACTTGTTCAACAAAAAGTTGCTGAGTTCTTTGGTAAAGAAGCACGTAAAGATGTGAACCCTGATGAAGCGGTGGCAATCGGTGCGGCAGTTCAAGGTGGTGTATTAAAAGGTGATGTGAAAGATGTTCTTTTATTAGACGTAACTCCATTATCTTTAGGTATCGAAACCATGGGCGGTGTGATGACCACTTTAATTGAGAAAAATACCACGATTCCAACTAAAAAATCGCAAGTATTCTCAACAGCAGAAGATAACCAAAGTGCGGTAACTATTCACGTTCTTCAAGGTGAACGTAAACGTGCGGCAGACAATAAATCTTTAGGTCAATTCAATCTAGAAGGTATTAATCCTGCACCGCGTGGTATGCCACAAATTGAAGTAACATTTGATATCGATGCAAACGGCGTAATCAACGTATCAGCAAAAGATAAAAATACGGGTAAAGAGCAACAAATTCGTATTCAAGCATCATCTGGTTTATCTGATGAAGAAATTCAACAAATGGTGCGTGATGCAGAAGCAAATGCTGATGCAGACCGTAAATTTGAAGAAGTTGTTCAAGCACGTAACCAAGCAGATGGTATTGCTCACGCAACACGTAAACAAATTGCAGAAGCTGGCGATGTATTGAGTGTCGCAGACAAAGAGAAAATTGAAGCAGTAGTCGCTGAGCTTGAAACAGCAGCAAAAGGCGAAGATAAAGCAGAAATTGAAGCGAAAATTGAAGCAGTAATTAAAGCCTCTGAACCATTAATGCAAGCAGTGCAAGCAAAAGCTCAACAAGCTGGTGGCGAGCAACCACAACAATCATCAGCAAAAGATGATGGCGTGGTAGATGCTGAATTTGAAGAAGTGAAAGATAATAAATAATTCACCGCTCTTCTTAGCATAAACAAAGGGCGTGGAAACACGCCCTTTTGGTGTATTTATTTTCAGCAACAAATTACAAAATTACTATGACAAAAAAAGATTACTACGAAGTCCTTGGTCTACAAAAAGGGGCGAGTGAAAATGACATTAAACGTGCTTATAAACGTTTAGCGTCTAAACATCACCCTGATAAAAACCAAGGCAGTAAAGAAGCAGAAGAAAAATTCAAAGAAATTAATGAAGCTTATGAAGTATTAGGCGACGATCAAAAACGCGCAGCCTACGATCAATATGGCCACGCAGCCTTTGAACAAGGTGGTGGCGCTGGTGGTTTCGGTGGCGGCTTTGGTGGTGCTGATTTCGGCGATATGTTCGGCGATATTTTTGGCGATATTTTCGGTGGCGGTGGACGTGGTCGTCAGCGCGTTGTTCGTGGCGAAGACTTACGTTATGACTTAGAAATTACTTTGGAAGAAGCTGTAAAAGGTACAACCAAAGATATTCAAATCAATACTCTTGCACATTGTGATAGCTGTGGTGGTTCTGGGGCTGAAAAAGGTTCTAAAGTGGAAACTTGTCCGCATTGCCACGGTTCTGGTCGAATTCGTCGTCAGCAAGGTTTCTTTGTATCTGAAAGTATTTGTCCAAGTTGTCATGGTAGCGGTAAGAAAATTGAAAAACCTTGTCGCAGTTGTCACGGCGAAGGACGCGTTCATAAGAAAGAAAATCTTTCAGTAAAAATTCCTGCTGGCGTAGATACGGGTAACCAGCTTCGTTTAGCTGGAAAAGGCGCAGCGGGCGAAAATGGTGCGCCAGCTGGCGATTTATATGTGGTCATTCACGTAAGAGAACATCATATTTTTGAACGTGATGGCTCTAATCTTTACTGTGAAGTACCAATCAGCTTTGCAATTGCGGCATTAGGTGGGGAAATTGAAGTGCCAACTTTAGATGGTAGAGTGAAGCTTAAAATTCCTGCAGAAACCCAAACTGGAAAATTATTCCGTATGCGAGGCAAAGGTGTCGCCTCTACACGTAGTGGCTATGCGGGCGATTTGATTTGCCGTATTGTGGTAGAAACACCCGTTAATTTAACCAGCGAACAAAAAGAATTACTTCAAAAACTTGAAGAAAGTTTACAAGGTAAAGATTTAAGTAAACATGCACCAAAATCTTCAGGATTTTTAGATGGTGTGAAAAAATTCTTTGATAACTTGGGTAAATCTGACAAATAAAGATAATGAAAAAGTCCGCATTTCGCGGACTTTTTTATATGCGAATAATCTCTTTCAAAAATTACCGCACTTTTTGTGCTTTTTGTTCAATGGCACTATTTGCGAACCGTATATTCTCCTTCACACACCCATTTATAGCTCGTTAATGCTTCTAATCCCATTGGGCCACGAGCGTGAAGTTTTTGGGTACTCACGGCAACTTCTGCACCTAATCCAAATTGTCCGCCATCAGTAAAGCGTGTGCTTGCATTCACATAAACGGCAGCAGCATCAACTTGATTGATAAATTGACGGGCTAGGCTTTGTGAGGAAGTTAAAATACTTTCAGAATGTTGCGTACCATATTGGCGAATATGCTCAATAGCAGCATGAATATCTTCCACAACAACCACATTCAAATCTAATGATCCCCATTCTTCGCGCAATTCTTTTTCTGTCACTTCGCAGACATTCGCACCCGCTTGTTTTAATATATTAAGTGCGGTGGATTTTGCGTGATATTTTACGTTTTTGGCAGCGAGATGAGAGACGAGTTTGGGTAAAAATTCTTCAGCAATAGAATGCTGAACTAATAAAGTCTCTAATGTGTTACAGGTGCTTGGACGTTGTGTTTTAGCGTTATCAATAACAAAAATTGCTTTATTTTGATCCGCACTTTCTTCAACGAAAGTATGGCAAACACCCACGCCACCCACAATAACTGGAATAGTCGAATGTTGTTTACACAATTCATGTAAACCCGCACCACCACGAGGAATAATCATATCCACATAGCGATCTAGTTTTAATAATTGCATAACGAGTTCACGGTTTGGATCAGTAATAGCTTGCACTGCAAATTTTGGTAAGCCTGCTTGCTCTAAAGCATTTTGCACAACTTCGATTAGAATCTTGTTAGAAAACTGTGTTTCTTTACCGCCGCGTAAAATCACTGCATTACCTGTTTTAAGGCAAAGACTTGCCACATCAATGGTTACATTTGGGCGAGCTTCATAAATTGTGCCAATGACGCCGAGCGGCGTGCGTACGCGTTCGATTTTAAGTCCGCTATCCAATGTACCGCCATCTATGATTTTCCCCACGGGATCTGCTAGAGAAATAACGTGGCGTATATCATTAGCAATGCCTTGCAAACGTTCTTGCGTGAGCAGTAGGCGATCAATCAAGGCATCAGACAATCCATTTTGTTTAGCAAGTTCAATATCTTTTGCGTTTTCGGCTAAAATAAGAGGGGATTGTTGTTCGAGTTGTTCTGCAATAATGGATAATGCACGATTTTTTTCAGCAGTGGTGAGTTGAGCCAAGATAAATGCAGCATCTTTGGCTTGTTTACCCATTTGTTCTAACATAGTTATTTCCTTTATTGTATTTATTTCTTTTTCTTTGGCAGCTTATCTTGTTCTTCCGATGTGAGTTCTTGGTAATTAAATACTGGCAACCCCCATTCGAAATGAATAGCTAAAAGACGTAAAGTAAAGCTGCTAATAAGTGTGAGTAACACGGCAAGTGTATGTTCTACTTGAATTGTGCTTAATGCGTAATAAGTCAGCGTGGCAAATAGTGCAATGCTGGCGTAGAGTTCTTTTTGGAATACGAGAGGAATTCGATTGCATAGCATATCGCGTAGAACCCCGCCAAAGGCACCAGTAATACAACCTGCAATACAAACAATAGTGAGACTATGTCCCATATCCATCGCAATTTGTGCACCAATAATGGAATACACCACCAAACCCATCGCATCGAGCACCAAGAAAATAGTGCGAAAGTAGCGCATAAAATGATTGATGAATGGCGCAACATATACGGTAATTACCGCCGCACTTGCCACCATTAAAAAATATTCTGGGTGCTTAACCCAACCGAGAGGATAATGCCCAAGCAGTACATCACGCACCGATCCGCCACCAATGGCAGTAACGGATGCGATAATTATCACGCCAAAAATATCCATTTTTTCACGACCAGCCGCAAGTGCGCCTGTCATTCCTTCAGCAGTGATACCGATGATATATAAAATACTAAGTAACATTCATGTACCTAAGTGCGGTTATAATTGGTTTCATTCTACTTTAAAATTTAATGAATTTTTAGCATAATGGCGCATTATTTTTTCAGACGTCAAAATTATGTCAGAACAATTTTCTAAATATATCGCAGCATTGCTTGCGGTATTATCGATCTCAATGGTGCTTGGCATCGATCTATTTATTTTTTCTTTGCAATCTGAAAAGCAAACAATGCCTCATTTAGGTGTAGGCGTATTGGTTGCACAGTTAATTTCTTTATTGGTGTTTTATCGCGGCGAAATTTGCCCAGGACAACGTAGTCGTTTAATCAAAGTTAATCTGACTTTTGCTATTTATTGGGCGGTTTGGTTGCTGATAAGCCTATTACAAAATAATCACACGCTTACTAACGTGATGAGCGTATGTGGTCTTTCTGTCGTGTATTTTATTTGGAAACAACCAAAAACTGAAAAAATCCGTAACAGCTTTTTATTGATGGCTGCATTAATTGGGGGTTTAGGTTGCTTGAGTTATTTAATGATTTTTACCGTGCTTCCTGCAAGTGCTTTTGCTGAATATAACCCTTTTGCACCGGTTTTATCTGGCGTGATTTTGGCAAATCTTGCGCTTGTTATTGCACGAAATCGTTTACAAGGTTTTATTGCATTATTGCCCTTAGCCATGATTATATTGCTTGCCCTAAATGCTTTGGCAATGTTTTTATTTTTACTTTTAAATGGCATGGAAAGTGCGGTTAATTCTGACAGTATTTTCGCTTACATCATTTATTTTGTTTGCCATTTTGTTATTGCGGCTATTCTGATTTTACATAGTTTCCAAAAGTGGAAATTATCTGCCAATAGTTTATTTATCCTATTATTTATTGCTGTTTGCTTGCCGTTATGGATGGTTTTTGTTTAATAAAGAAAACAATCATTGCACCGTGGGGAATTTACCCACGGCTTTTAAGATTTCGGCTGGTTAGAAAGTAATACGCCAACACGGAAATCACGACACATGCCCCCATAGTAAAGAGCATTGGTGCGGCAGTATCCATTTTCATTGACGCGACTAAACTTCCCATAATTGCACCCACTGCAAAACGTACGCTACCAATCAAAGAATTTGTTGTTCCTGCCATTTGAGGACATCTTTCTAAAGCTGATGCCATTGCATTTGATGAAATCACTGGGTTTGGACCGACGAAAAAGGCGACGCCAATTGCCATTGGCCAAAAACCAAGATCTAAAAGTGCGGTCAAAATTAGCCACATTCCAGAAAGGAATTGAATTGCGAGGGCTATCCGTAACATTGTTTCTGCACCCACTTTAGTGACAAATCGGCTATTCAAAAAGGAGGCAAAGATCATCGTAACGATATTCATCATAAAGAAGTAACCGAACTGATCGACGGGAACGCCATAAATGCCGATATAGACAATTGATCCTGCCGTCACAAAAGCAAACAACCCACCAAAGCTAAAAGAGGCGGCAAACATATAGCCAAGCACTTCTTTTTGCTTCCAAAGCAGAAGGAAATTGCGAGCGATAATATTTAATCGTAGCGGAATACGATTTTCTTTTTTATGGGTTTCTGGAATGATGAAAAAGACCAATGCAGCGGCTAATAATCCCACGAGCGAAATAACGTAAAAAATCGCATGCCAATGGAAAAATTTAACGATGTAACCACCAATGATTGGTGCAACTAAAGGTGCAAGCATAAATACTAACGTGATGGTGGACATCACTTTGGATAGCTGATCTTTACTAAATAAATCACGTAATAATGCGCCTGAAAGCACAACAGGTGCGGCACCAAAGAAACCTTGCACAAAACGAAGTGCGGTAAAATTTCCAACTGAATTTATTTCGGTAAGCACTAAAGCTGTTAATGCGCCCACAATAACACCGAGTAAAATGATCGGTTTTCGTCCGAAACTATCGCCAAAAGGCCCCCAAAAAAGCTGACCAAACGCCATGCCATAAGCAAAAGAGGTGAGCGTGTGTTGTACTTGTTCTGGACTTACGTCGAGATCCTTTGCAATTTCTAAAAAAGACGGCAAATACATATCCACGCCAAAGGGCGGTAGCATAGAGAGAATACCGAGGGTAAGAATAAAGATGAAAGTCGATTTTTGTTGATTCATATTATTTTACTAACTTTTCAATTTCACTTTGAGTTAATGGGCGGTATTCGCCTTCTTCTAAGGATTCATCTAACACAACATCACCAATTTTCCAGCGATGTAATCCAACGACTTTATTCCCAAGTGCGGCAAACATACGTTTTACTTGATGATAACGACCTTCAGAAATGGTCAGATTCACATTGTAGTCATCTAAAATTTCTAATTTTGCTGGTTTAGTGGGCTCTTTTTCTCCGCGTAATAAAATACCTTCCGCACAAGCCGCTGCATAATTTTCTTCTACAGGATCTGCTAAAGTTACCAAATATGTTTTTTCACAATGATGCTTTGGGGAAGTGATGCGATGTGACCATTGTCCATCATCGGTAAGCAATACGAGACCTGTCGTATCCACATCTAAGCGACCTGCGCTATGTAATTTTCCAGCTAAAGGGTAATCAAAAAATTGATAAATTGTTGGATAGTCGCCGTCATCATTAGAACAAACACAGCCTTGTGGCTTATGCAACATAAAATACTGGCCTTCTTCCAGCCAAGTTAATAATTCATCTTCAAAATAGATTTTATCTTCTTGTGAAATTTGAACCGCACCACTTTTGACAATTTCACCATTAATTTTTACCGCACTTTGACGGATCGCTTTTGTTGCTTGAGAACGCGTTAAGCCCGTATTTTCAGCAATAAATTTATCTAATCTCATTATGTTTTCTCTTATTAAAATTCGCTAGGCATTGTACAGGTTTTTGCTTTTAGAACGAAACAAAAAAGGCTGCAATGCAGCCTTTATCTATTAAGCGTGGTTAAACCACTTCACGTAATCGAATTGATCGTAATATTTTTTCCCATTCCAGCCAGAAAATTCAAAAATATGGCCCACCTGATTTTGCTTCTCGAAGCCTTTTATATAACAAGCCGATTTAAAAGCTGGATAGGGCTTGTGAGTAAAAATCACTTTATTTTTGAAAGGGAGTTGATCAAAAAGTTGAATGTCTTTTTCGGTCACGCCGTCTCGATCTGTCATCATAATAAAAAGATTGTCTAACTTCATTCGTGACGTGCGAAGTTGCCATTTTTCATTGGCTTCTTGCTCACTGTGATAATGCATAAAATGAATTTCAAGATCGGCAAGTTTTCCCACTGGATAACTTTTTTCTGTTTGTACGAATGTGAGAGGTTGAGTGAGGTAAAAATCTATATTTTGTAAATAACGCAAAAAATCCTGTGGCGAGAGATAGAGATTCACAAAAGGGGAATTAAACGGCTGGTGCAAATCATGTAAGATAAAAGCCCCCACGCAATTGGCAGAAATGACAGTCATACCTTGATTTGTTAGTTTACGTTGCAGAGTGCGATTAATGAAAAATCTTTGGCGTTTATTCACCGCACTTTTAATTTTTTGAAATGGATTCATTTTCTCATCCTTTATGCTTTTGTTGCGAAAATCCTACCTTTTTTGCTGAAAAATGAAAAGTCTAGCTAATGCCTCGCATCAAAAAAATTTTGTTATAAAGTTGTAAAAGTTTGCAGTTCGTCACAATTTTTTGAATAAAAAACAGATATAATCGACGCAATATTTCAATCCTGTTTCAAGAAAATGGAGCACTTATTATGACCGAACAATTACGTCAAGCAGCCTTAGATTTCCACGAATTTCCAATTCCTGGGAAAATCGAAGTTACCCCAACAAAATCATTAGCAACCCAACGTGATCTTGCTTTAGCTTATTCGCCAGGTGTGGCAGAGCCTTGTTTAGAAATTGAAAAAGATCCTGCCGCCTCTTACAAATATACCGCACGTGGCAATTTAGTAGCGGTGATTTCCAATGGTACAGCGGTACTTGGACTTGGCAATATTGGCGCGCTTGCCGGCAAACCCGTAATGGAAGGAAAGGGCGTGTTGTTCAAAAAATTTGCGGGCATCAACGTATTTGATATTGAAGTGAATGAGCATGATCCCGATAAACTTGTAGATATTATTGCCTCGTTAGAGCCAACTTTCGGTGGGGTAAATCTTGAAGATATTAAAGCACCAGAATGTTTCTATATTGAACAAAAATTGCGTGAGCGAATGAATATTCCTGTATTCCATGATGACCAGCATGGAACAGCGATCATCAGCGCTGCTGCGATCATCAATTCTCTTCGTATTGTAGGTAAAAAAATTGAAGATGTACGCTTAGTGGCATCTGGTGCGGGTGCAGCATCAATTGCGTGCTTGAACTTATTACTTTCTTTAGGCATGAAACGTGAAAACATCACGGTTTGTGACTCGAAAGGCGTGGTATATAAAGGTCGTGATGACAAAATGGATCAAACCAAAAAAGATTATGCAATTGAAGATAATGGCTGGCGTAAACTTGGCGATACGATGCCAAATGCAGATATTTTCTTAGGTTGTTCTGCGGCTGGTGCACTTACACAAGATATGGTGAAAACCATGGCTGCGCATCCAATTATTCTTGCTTTAGCTAATCCAAATCCTGAAATTACCCCGCCAGAAGCAAAAGCAGTTCGTCCTGATGCGATTGTATGTACAGGCCGCTCTGATTATCCAAACCAAGTAAATAACGTGCTTTGTTTCCCATTTATTTTCCGTGGTGCATTAGATGTGGGCGCAACCACTATTAATGAAGAAATGAAACGTGCGGCAGTTTATGCTATCGCTGACCTTGCATTAGAAGAGCAAAACGAAGTGGTAACTTCGGCTTACGGTGGCGAAGGGGCAACATTTGGTGCGGATTATGTGATTCCTCGTCCATTTGATCCTCGCTTGATTGTGCGTATTGCACCAGCGGTAGCAAAAGCTGCAATGGAATCTGGTGTGGCAACTCGTCCAATTCAAAATTGGGATGCTTATGTTGAAAAACTCACTCAGTTTGTTTACAAAACGAGCTTGTTTATGCGTCCTATTTTCAGCCAAGCAAAATCGGCAAAACAACGCATTATTTTAGCGGAAGGGGAAGAAAATAAAGCATTACATGCCACCCAAGAAGTGATTTCAATGGGCTTGGCAAATCCAATTTTAATTGGTCGCCGCAGTGTGATTGAAGAAAAAATTAAAAAACTTGGTTTACGTTTAACTGCAGGTGTAGATTTTGAAATTGTGGATAACGAAGATAATCCTCGCTATGAAGAATGTTGGAAACACTATTACGAACTTACTAAACGTAAAGGCATTACACCTGCAATCGCAAAACGTGTCGTGCGTTCTAACACTACCGTATTAGCTTCTACATTGCTTAGCTTAGGTTATGCAGACGCTTTAGTATGTGGTTTATTTGGTTCATACGGAAAACACCTTGCCTCTATTCGAGATATTATTGGCTTAAAAGACGGTGTGAAAACTGCCGCTGCTTTAAATAGCCTTGTATTACCGACGGGTAACGTATTCTTAACAGATACTCACGTAAACAGTAATCCTACAGCAGAAGAATTAGCTGAAATTACCTTAATGGCAGCAGAAGAAATTCATCGTTTTGGTATTGAACCTGCAGTTGCATTGCTTTCTCATTCTAATTTTGGTTCATCTGATTCATTAGGTGCACCAAAAATGCGCGAAGTATTACAAATCGTCAAAGAGCACAATCCACATTTAATGATTGATGGGGAAATGCGTGGCGATTTAGCGATGAATGAAGCACACAGAAAAGAATTAATGCCTGATAGCCCATTGAAAGGAAGCGCAAATTTATTAGTGTTCCCTGATTTGAGTGCATCACGTATTAGTTATAGCTTATTACGCGGCACCACTACGGCAATTACTGTTGGCCCGATCTTAATGGGTATGAATAAATCTGCGCATATTCTTAATCCAGGTGCATCTGTTCGTCGTATTATCAATATGATTGCCTATGCAGCAGTGAAAGCACAACAAGAGTAATCGAAAAAAGTGCGGTAAATTTTTATTACATTTCCGTCGTTTACTTAACAAAGCCTCGATTTTTCTCGAGGCTTTATTTTCTAGTGAATGTGTTTACATTTGAGATTAAGTAAAACTATGCGAAAATTGACCGCACTTTAAGGCTTTTATTTTGTCGAAAAGGAGCTGATAGGCAGTAACCTATCTTTCTTTAATTTAATACGGCTTGGATGCCGTTGTGTTAGTGGTTTTTACAATGAAAAAAGCACATTCCCCTTTATTCCCCATCTTCACATTCGTGTTAATTAATCTCATTATCCTTTCCTTATCCCGTTTGGGACTTGCAGTGTGGCAATCAGAGCGTGTATCCGCCGTAGATGGCTGGTTGCAATTATTTTTGCAAGGCGTACGAATGGATGTTGTGGCACTTTGTTATTTATTTGGCGTACCAGCATTGCTCACAACATTGTTCCATAGCAGTAAAGTTTGGGTAAAAATTTTACGCCTTTGGCTAACCCTTGGTAGTGTGTTTATTATCTTTATGGAAATTGCCACACCTGCCTTTATTGAAACCTACGATTACCGCCCAAATCGTTTATTTATCGAATACTTAATTTATCCGAAAGAAGTTTTTTCAATGCTTGCGGAAGGACATTTAAGTGCGGTAATTTTTAGCCTTGTTTTCACGATTTTAGCTGCCGTGATTTATTGGAAAATTTCTGGTTGGGCAGTCAAAAATTTAGGTTCAATGAGTTGGAAACTTCGCCCTGTGATTGCTTTGCTTGTGATTGTCGTGAGCTTCCTTGGGGCACGTTCAAGTTTTCAACACCGTGGTATAAATCCTGCTATGGTGGCATTTTCCTCTGATGCGTTAGTGAATTCTCTGGTGCTTAATTCTGGCTATTCCGTGATTTATGCGGCACAGCAATTTAAAGATGAAGAAAAATCTTCAGAAATGTACGGAAAAATGGATGCAGATGAAATGTTTCGTATTGTTAAAGCCAGCCGTGGCCGTCCAGACAGCGATTACATTTCAGATAAATACCCAACTTTAACGAAAAATGTCGCGACTTATCAGGGGAAACCTAAAAATATCGTGATTTTGTTACAAGAAAGTCTCGGTGCTCAGTTTATTGGAACACTCGGTGGCAAACCACTTTCTCCAAATGTGGATCAGCTCGCAAAAGAAGGGTGGTTATTTGAAAATCTTTATGCAACAGGCACGCGTTCAGTACGTGGTATTGAAGCAACCACCGCAGGTTTTACGCCAACACCAGCTCGTGCAGTGGTGAAACTTAATAATGCCCAAAGTGGTTTCTTTACTATTGCGGATTTATTACATAAACAAGGCTATAACACTTCGTTTATTTATGGTGGCGAAAAGCACTTCGACAATATGGCGAGCTTTTTCTACGGTAATGGCTTTAAAGATATTTGGGATCAACAAGACTATCAGAATCCAACATTTACTGGCACTTGGGGCGTGAGTGATGAGGATTTATTTGATAAAGCCAATGAAACTTTCACGAAATTACAAAATGAAGGTAAACCGTTTTTTAGTTTAGTATTTAGCTCAAGCAATCACGATCCATTTGAATATCCAGATGGCAAGATTGAGCTTTATGAGCAACCAAAAGCCACTCGTAATAATGCGGCAAAATATGCGGATTATGCCTTAGGTCATTTTTTTAAAATGGCAAAACAGTCTAATTATTGGAAAGATACGATTTTCTTAATTGTTGCGGATCACGATTCTCGTGTAGGCGGAGCAAGTCTTGTGCCGATTAAGCATTTCCATATTCCAGCCTTGATTCTTGGTGATGGCATTACGCCACGCCGTGATAGCCGTCTTGTGAGCCAAATTGATATGCCAACTACATTGCTTTCTTTAGCTGGCGTAAGTGGCAATTATCCAATGATTGGTTTTGATTTAACGCAAGATGTAAACCCAGATCGTGCTTTTATGCAATACGATCAAACTCAAGCAATGATGAAAGGCAATAATGATGTGGTAATTCAAATGCCAAATAAAGCAGCACAAGGTTATCATTATGATAAATCAACAGAAACTTTAACGCCAAAAGAGGTGCCTGATGCAATGAAAAAAGAGGCATTGGCTCACGCTTTATTAGGTAGTTATTTGTATAAAAATCGCTTGTATTCTTCAGGTGAAAATAAATAGACAGAACGCCAGCTTAAGCTGGCGTTTCTTTTAGTTATCAAAAACAAACTGTTCACGCAATTGATGTAATTGATCGCGAATAGCCGCGGCTTTTTCAAATTCCAAATCTTGCGCAAATTTATACATTTGTTGTTCCAGTTTTTTGATTTGTTGTTGATATTCTTTGGCATTTTTTGGTGCATTATAAAGTGCGGTTGGTTCTGCCGCCATTTTTCCACGTTGTTTATTGGCTTTCGCTTTTTGGTTTGCACCTTGCCCAATATCTAACAATTCGCCGACTTTCTTATTTAATGCCTGTGGCACAATGCCATGTTCTTCATTGTATTTTGTTTGTTTTTCACGACGACGATTGGTTTCGGTGATGGCTTTTTCCATGGATTTTGTGATGCTATCCGCATATAAAATCGCTTTACCATTTAAGTTTCGTGCAGCACGGCCGATGGTTTGGATTAAAGAACGTTCGGAACGTAAAAATCCTTCTTTGTCTGCATCTAAAATCGCCACAAGAGACACTTCTGGAATATCTAAACCTTCACGCAATAAGTTAATTCCCACTAATACATCAAATTCGCCTAAACGCAAATCACGGATAATTTCGACGCGTTCCACGGTATCAATATCAGAATGTAGATAACGCACACGAATCCCGTGTTCATCTAAATAATCCGTTAAATCTTCCGCCATTTTTTTAGTGAGTGTTGTGACTAAAACTCGCTCATTTTTATCCGCTCTTTGGCGAGCTTCGGAAAGTAAATCATCCACTTGAATTGACACTGGGCGAATTTCAATGAGTGGATCAAGTAAACCAGTGGGGCGAACCACTTGATCGATGATTTCACTGCCTGATTTTTCTAATTCATAAGGCCCTGGTGTTGCGGAAACATAGATGGTTTGCGGAGCTAAGCGTTCAAATTCCTCAAAGCGTAACGGACGATTATCCAATGCGGACGGCAAACGGAAACCATATTCGACTAAGGTTTCTTTACGTGAACGGTCGCCACGATACATCCCGCCAATTTGAGGCACAGTTACATGAGATTCATCAATAATTAAAATCGCATCAGAGGGCATATAATCAAACAATGTTGGTGGTGGTTCGCCCTCATTTCTTCCCGATAAATAGCGAGAGTAGTTTTCAATTCCCGAGCAATAGCCCAATTCATTCATCATTTCAATATCAAATTGGGTTCGTTGGCTGATACGCTGTTCTTCTAAAAGTTTATGTTCTTTAATGAAGTATTCACGGCGTGATACCAGTTCTTTTTTGATGTTTTCTATCGCATCTAAAATACGTTCTCTTGGCGTCACATAGTGAGTTTTAGGATAGATCGTAAAACGTGGGACAGCACCAAAACTACTACCAGTGAGCGGATCAAATAAACTTAAACGCTCGATTTCATCATCAAATAATTCAATACGCACCGCACGATCATCAGATTCCGCAGGGAAAATATCAATAATTTCTCCGCGAACACGGAAAGTTCCACGCTGAAATGCTTGATCATTGCGGGTATATTGCAATTCCGCTAACTTCGCTAAAATTTGGCGTTGATCGATAATGGCACCTTGTTGTAAATGCAACATCATTTGTAAATAGCTATCAGGATCGCCCAAACCATAAATTGCAGAAACAGAAGCCACCACGATGGTATCTCGACGTTCTAGAAAAGATTTCGTTGCTGAAAGACGCATTTGTTCAATTTGATCATTAATAGACGCATCTTTTTCAATAAATGTATCACTGCTTGGCACATAGGCTTCTGGCTGATAATAATCATAGTAAGACACAAAATATTCCACCGCATTTTCTGGAAAAAAAGCTTTCATTTCTGCATAAAGCTGGGCAGCAAGGGTTTTATTCGGTGCAAGTAACATTGCGGGGCGATTTAATTGAGCGATTACATTGGCGATAGTAAACGTCTTCCCCGAGCCAGTTACCCCGAGTAAAGTTTGATGTGCCAAACCATCCGTTAAATTTTCAGCCAATTTTTCGATAGCTTGTGGCTGATCGCCAGAGGGACGAAAGTCGGAATGCAGAATGAATGGTTTTGTGTTGATTTTTTCAGACATAAAGTGCGGTTGGTTTTTTGATAGTTTTGAATAATGCCTATTTTAGCATATTTAATGTGTAAAATTGATCAGGCAAAAATCTAAGTTTTACACAGACTTAGCGATGTCAAGAGGAAGATGTCACAAATTCATTAAAAAAACTTTAATTTTTTACTAGACAAAACTTAACTTATTGATTTTAAATTAAAATTTAATTTTAGGCTAATCTATAATCAAGATCGAATAATCCTTGTAAGAACAAGGGATCCGCAAAATTTTAAAAAGTTAATCCACAAAGTTATCCACAGGCTCTGTGGATAGAAAAATAAATATTAGGGGGTATATAAAAGATGAGGAAATTTTTTGTTTTTTTATGAAATTTTTTTAAATTTTGCATTGACAAGCTAACTATCGATCATTAAAATTCGCGCCCTGTTCCTTGTGATACAAAGTTTATTCCTCCTTAGTTCAGTCGGTAGAACGGTGGACTGTTAATCCATATGTCGCTGGTTCAAGTCCAGCAGGAGGAGCCAATTTTTCTTTTGGTTTAGAGTTTGTTTGTCTCCTTTTACAAATTCTAAATTAGCAACCAAAAGATTTTGAGCCCATCCAGTTGATGGGCTTTATTTTTAACTTCAAAATAGGATTTTGCTTCCGCCAGTTGAGATAGTTGTGCCATACAACAAACTCAAGGCAAAAAATAGCATTATTCCACCTGCGATTAGTTTCACGATGCTTTCGCTTTTTCCTTTCGTATTTTTTGAACTATACCAATGCCCTAAGTGGATTGCGGTATTTCTCGCATAACGTACAATTCCTGCGAAGGCTGACAGCATAAGCCCCGTGCCGAAAGACATGGCTAATACAGCTAAAATTCCCCAGCTATAAAGATCAAGCATATAAGCTAAAAATAAAACGAAAATTGCACCGCTACATGGTCGCATGCCAATTGTTAGAATCACGAGAAATTGTGATTTTAAATTAGTTGCTTGTGCAGTTTGCGTCGGGCTTGGCAAATGTTGGTGTCCACAACTACAGGTGTTTGGCTGAAAAGTGCGGTTATTTTTCACCGCACTTTTTTCGTGTAGAGTGAGGGGATTGAGGGATTTAATGGCTAATTTAGCTTTTTTACGATAGGCACGTAGACCTTGCCAAATCCAATAACAGCCGAGAAATACCAATAATAGCAAGGCAGTTCGTTCTAACCAAAGCTGACTTAATTTGAAATAACGTGATGAAAGATTTAGCACTACAACAAGCAATGTTGTTGCTGTAATGGCGACAATGCCTTGCATTAAGGATGAAAGTAAGCTCAAGATAGTGCTTTGTTTTAATTGGCTTTTATGCGTGGAAAGATAGCTGGCAATAATAAATTTGCCGTGTCCTGGCCCGAGGGCATGGAGTACGCCATAAATAAAGCTGGCGAAAATAAGTGTGATGCCTGCCTTGATGCTATTATTTTGAATTTGATGTAAATTTTCCGAAATAAGCTGATTAAACTCTTTTTGCCAACTGGCAATATGTAAGAAAAACCAAGGGGAAAAATAGACAAGTAAGGCGAGTGCAATCACTAATAACACGAGCCCAGTTTTATATTTTTTCATTTCTACTCACATTGAATTATTATTTTTTGCGCGAACATTACGCCTAAGGAATCATCTTCGTTCTTTTGGGATTTATCAAGTGAAGATGCGTAGGCTTGGATTTTTTCATCCACATTAGGTTCAATAAATTTTCCTTGGCAATTTTTCGAAAGTGCGGAAAAATCTACCGCACTTTTGGAGGCGTAAGTCATCGCCACATAATAAGTGGGATCGTAAGTTTGTAAGCTAAATGTGTTTTTTTCTAACTTTTGCGGATGGGCGAGTGGCACATCAAAATAATATTGCAGTTGTAAGCCTTGAACATTAATGCCGTAATTTTTTGGGCGAGGGGAATATTTGATTTTATTATTCTGAGCATCATATAGATAGCTGAAATAATGCTCACTGACGATATTTCCCATTACATCATCAAGAAGTTTTTGTTTTTCCGCTTTAGTTCTAGCTTGTTTCATATCATAAATAACTGCAGACGAACTTGGTTCATCCAACGTCCATTTCATTGAAAAACCTGTGAGTTGATTATTTTCTATAATGGGCGTGGTTTGTATATCAATAAATGCGTGAGGATGGGCTAAAACACCAAAACTAATGAATAAACCGAGTAATAATGAATACGTTTTCACAAAAAATCCTATTATTTTGAACGCTAGAATTTGAAGTTGTTTATTCTACACGCAAAAACGAATTTTTCTGTCAGAAATGTTGATGTAAATCAAAAAAACTCTCAATAGCATTTCCCTTGCCTTTCAATATTCAGTAACATAGATCCCGTCAAGTGATTGCTTGATATTCATAAAGTTCCTAAATAAAATAATGATAAATATAGCTAAACTACTTTCCTGCCACCCGTTTCGGGTGGTTTTTTTTATCTAAGTCGAAAGATGCACTCTTGCATTGTGCATTTATTCTTATTATGATCAGCTCGAGTATAACTAAGAGAATAATAGATGTTTAATTTAAAGCGTGAGCATTTTAGAGATGATTATCTTTATAGGTTTTATCAATATGGTGATACTCATAGTAAGATTCCTTCTAATTTGTATAAAGTATTGGCAAGAAAATTAGATATGATAAGTGCCTCAGAAAATATCAACGATTTACGTTCTCCACCAGCTAACTATTTAGAGTTGCTTGAGCCAAAAAAAAATAAAATTTATTCCATTCGAGTGAATAAACAATATCGTTTAATTTTTAAATATGAAAATAACGAAGTAAATAATTTATATTTAGATCCACATTCTTATAATTTGTAAGGAGGATAATATGATGACGAGAAAACCCACCTCTGTTGGTGAAATTCTACAAGAAGAGTTTTTAGAACCTTTAAGTCTTAAAATTAGTGATTTAGCTCAAATTTTAGATGTACATCGTAATACGGCAAGCAATATTGTTAATAATAGTTCACGAATTACGCTAGAAATGGCAGTTAAACTTGCTAAAGTATTTGATACTACGCCTGAGTTTTGGCTTAATCTGCAAACACGTATTGATTTATGGGACCTTGAACACAATAAACGTTTTCAACAAAGTCTTGCAAATGTTAAGCCCGCTCTACATCGGCATGATACTTCTACATTTGCAATGTAATTTGAGCCCTAAAGTGTCTATTTAATTTAGGGAATACTTCACTCTAAATATTTACAAGTGGTTAGGTTTCGCCAAACTTTTGCAAAATCTGTCCACTTGTTTCCTATATTTTCGCCCTATTTTCCAGTAGAATAGGGCGAATTTTTTTGTGAGGAATTATTAATGTCATCTCAATTTGTGTATACGATGCATCGTGTCGGCAAAGTAGTGCCGCCGAAGCGTCATATTTTGAAAGATATTTCTTTAAGCTTTTTCCCTGGTGCTAAGATCGGGGTTTTAGGTTTAAATGGTGCGGGTAAATCGACTCTTTTACGCATTATGGCAGGCGTAGATAAAGAGTTTGAAGGGGAAGCTCGTCCACAACCGGGTATTAAAATTGGGTATCTTCCGCAAGAGCCAAAACTCGAGCCACAACAAACCGTGCGTGAAGCAGTGGAAGAAGCGGTTTCTGAAGTGAAAAATGCACTGACTCGTTTAGATGAAGTGTATGCGCTTTATGCGGATCCTGATGCAGATTTTGATAAATTAGCGGCAGAACAAGCGAACCTTGAAGCCATTATTCAAGCGCATGATGGACATAATTTAGATAACCAATTAGAGCGTGCGGCAGATGCGTTACGTTTACCAGATTGGGATGCTAAAATCGAACATTTATCTGGAGGTGAGCGTCGTCGTGTGGCGCTTTGCCGCTTATTACTCGAAAAACCAGACATGCTCTTATTAGATGAGCCAACTAACCACTTAGATGCGGAATCTGTGGCATGGTTAGAGCGATTCTTACATGATTATGAAGGCACTGTTGTGGCAATTACCCACGACCGTTATTTCTTAGATAATGTGGCTGGTTGGATCTTAGAGCTTGACCGTGGCGAGGGCATTCCTTGGGAAGGCAACTATTCTTCTTGGTTAGAGCAAAAAGAGAAACGTTTAGAACAAGAACAAGCAACTGAAAACGCACGTCAAAAATCCATTGCGAAAGAGTTGGAATGGGTTCGTCAAAATCCAAAAGGTCGCCAAGCGAAAAGCAAAGCACGTATGGCACGTTTTGATGAATTGAACTCTGGCGAATATCAAAAACGAAACGAGACTAACGAACTCTTTATTCCACCTGGCCCACGCTTAGGCGATAAAGTGATTGAAGTGCAAAACTTAACCAAGTCTTATGGCGACCGCACTTTAATTGATGATTTGTCCTTTAGTATTCCAAAAGGTGCAATTGTTGGGATTATTGGAGCGAATGGTGCAGGTAAATCAACTTTATTCCGTATGTTGTCAGGTCAAGAGCAGCCAGATTCAGGTTCTGTGACAATGGGCGAAACCGTTGTACTTGCATCTGTGGATCAATTCCGTGACGCTATGGATGATAAGAAAACCGTGTGGGAAGAAGTGTCTAATGGACAAGACATTCTCACTATCGGCAACTTTGAAATTCTAAGCCGTGCTTATGTAGGTCGTTTCAACTTCAAAGGCGTAGATCAACAAAAACGTGTAGGCGAATTATCAGGTGGAGAACGTGGTCGTTTACACTTAGCGAAACTTCTACAACGTGGTGGTAACGTGCTATTACTGGACGAACCAACCAATGACTTAGATGTTGAAACCTTGCGTGCCTTAGAAAATGCGATCTTAGAATTCCCAGGCTGTGCAATGGTTATTTCGCACGACCGTTGGTTCTTAGACCGTATCGCAACGCATATTTTAGACTACGGCGATGAAGGTAAAGTCACGTTCTATGAAGGTAACTTCTCAGACTACGAAGAGTGGAAAAAGAAAACCTTAGGCGATGCAGCCACTCAGCCACATCGTATTAAATATAAACGTATTGCGAAGTAATTTAGATTGAGAAAGTGCGGTGGATTTTGACCGCACTTTTCTTACTTTTTTGGGAGTGATTATGTTAGTTGATTTACATATTTTTTTCGCCTTTTTAAGTTTGGCATTGTTAGTAATTCGTGGTGCAATGCAGCTTAATGGTAAAAATTGGCGTTCGATAAAATTATTAAAAATTTTACCGCACTTATCAGATACCTTGCTGATTGTGTCTGGTGTCGTCATTTTATATCTCTTTGCTTTTGGTATTGAATGGTGGTTAGTGGCTAAATTCGCATTACTGATTTTGTATATTGTGTTTGCTGCAAAATTTTTCAGTAAAAAAGTTTCTCAACCCAAAAGCATTTTCTTTTGGCTTGCTTGCGTAAGTTTTATTGGTGCGATGTTAATTGCCTATTTGAAATAAAACGATGTCATCTCGCCAGCTTCAAATTTTAATCAGAAAAACTTTGCCGCTTGTGCCTGATAACGTATTAATTATCGGCGAAAGTGGCATTGCTTTTTCTAAAGCAACGAATTTGCTCGGGCAAGAATTTGAACATATTTTATTTGATGCGCGAAATGGCATTCATCTTGAAGCACTGGCTATTGCAGCTGGAACACTGAAAATGGGCGGCACACTTTGTTTAGTGTTATCTGATTGGGAAAATTTATCTCAGCAGCCTGATCAAGATAGTTTACGTTGGAATGGAAATCAGTCAGCTATCGCCACGCCTAATTTTATTTATCATTTCAAACAGTACATTGAACGTTATCACTTCCCCATTTTAAGAGAGGAAAGTGCGGTTGAATTTCCTACGGTTTTTTATTCTAACGAACATCACAAAAATGCCACGTTAGCGCAACAACAAATTATCGAGACTATTTTACAAACCGAGCAGGATATTTATTTTCTAACCGCCAAGCGGGGAAGAGGAAAATCCGCATTATTGGGTATGCTTGCTAACCAAATTCAAGCACCAGTTTATCTTACCGCACCGAATAAAAGTGCGGTGCATTCCGTTATTGAATTTTCAGAACGAGAGATAGAATTTATCGCGCCTGATGAACTGGCTATTCGGTTACAACATGAACCCGAATTTAGTCAATCAGCTTGGTTGCTGGTAGATGAAGCGGCGGTAATCCCATTGCCGTTATTGCAAGAATATTCTCAATATTTTCAACATATTGTCTTTAGCACAACAATTCATAGTTATGAAGGAACGGGGCGTGGTTTCGAATTAAAATTTAAACGGAAAATCCACCGCACTTTTCAGCATTTTGAGCTTAAACAGCCTCTACGTTGGCAAGAAAATGATCCATTAGAACATTTTATTGATGATCTTTTGTTACTAAATGGCGAAGATGATTTTCAGCAATTTCCTTTTCAGCCTCATCTCCCTTATCAAATTCGAGAAGTGCAAAAACCACATCATATTGTAGATTTTTATGGCTTAATGACATTGGCACATTATCGAACATCGCCACTGGATCTTCGCCGTTTACTTGATGGAGAAAATCAACGTTTTTATTTTGCTGAATATCAACAGAATTTGCTCGGTGCAATTTGGGCATTAGAAGAAGGAAATATGGCTGATGATGAGTTGATTATTCAAATTCAACAAGGCAAACGTCGCCCGAAAGGGAATCTTGTGCCACAAGCCTTGTGTTTCCACGAAAATCTTTCCCAAGCCTGTAAACTGCGTTCACTCCGCATTTCACGTATAGCGGTTCAGCCAAATTGGCAAAAACAGGGTATTGGTCAAAAGTTAATGAAATTTATGGAAAATTCAGAAGTGGATTTTCTTTCGGTGAGTTTTGGTTACACTGATGAACTCGCAAAATTTTGGCAAAAGTGCGGTTTTGTTTTGGTGCATTTAGGCGAGCATCAAGAAGCGAGTAGTGGTTGTTATTCAGCGATTGCCCTTAAAGGTATTTCCAAAGAAGGCTTGGCTTTAGTTGATACTGCGTACAAACAATTTCAGCGTAATCTCCCTTTATCTTTTCATCCGTTTGCCATAAATTTTGAGCAAAATCAGCTTGATTGGCAGCTTGATGAATTCGATTGGATGAGCTTAAAAAACTTCGCTAATTTTCACCGCACTTTATTTTCGAGCATTCCTGCAATAAGGCGTTTATTAAAATTAGCGGGCAAAGAAAATTTCCCATTAATTTCCGCTTATTTAACAAAAAAACAATTTCCTATTAACAAGAAAAAAGGCGTAGAGTGTTTGCGTTTAGAAATTAAACAATATTTAGAGCGAGGAACTTTATGACAGAACAAACCGCAAAACCAAAAGGCTGGTTTAAACGCGCACTTGAAAAATATGACAACTTCATTAAAGAATGGGGTTTAGATCAACCGAATTGTAGCTGCGTGCCTATGTCAGCAACAGAAGATGAAAATGGTAATTTGAAGAAAAAAGAATCTTCTTTAAAGAAATAAATATCAACTGTTTTTTTAAACAGTGAACTTATTGAAAGATAGAGCAAATTCCAGTACACTATGCCTCAATTTTACACAAGATTGACGCATTATTTATATTTATGAAAACGGCTTTTTTCCAACCTGATATTCCAACCCAACCCAATGATCACAAAATTTTAGGCAATGTATTACCAGGCGCTGATGCATTGGCGATTAGTGAAATTGCAGAGCAAAACCAAAATTTAACCGTGGTGGTAACACCAGATACACGAAGTGCGGTGCGTTTATCACGTGTTTTATCGGAATTAAGCAGCCAAGATGTATGCCTTTTTCCTGATTGGGAAACCTTACCTTACGATACCTTTTCTCCCCATCAAGAAATTATTTCCTCTCGTTTAAGTGCGCTTTTCCATTTACAAAATGCGAAAAAAGGCATTTTCTTATTGCCGATTTCGACATTAATGCAACGCCTTTGCCCGCCACAATATTTACAACACAATGTGCTTCTGATTAAAAAAGGCGATCGTTTGGTCATCGATAAAATGCGCTTACAATTAGAAGCAGCGGGCTATCGAGCTGTGGAGCAAGTATTAGAACACGGCGAGTACGCAGTTCGAGGTGCTTTGTTGGATCTTTTCCCAATGGGAAGTGCGGTGCCTTTTCGCCTTGATTTTTTTGATGATGAAATTGATTCCATTCGCACTTTTGATGTGGATACGCAACGCACTCTTGATGAAATTAGCTCAATTAATCTTTTGCCGGCTCACGAATTTCCAACGGATGATAAAGGGATTGAATTTTTCCGTGCGCAATTTCGTGAAACCTTTGGGGAGATTCGCCGAGATCCCGAACATATTTATCAGCAAATTAGTAAAGGTGCCTTGATTTCTGGCATTGAATATTGGCAGCCACTTTTCTTTGCTGAAATGGCGACTTTGTTTGATTATTTGCCAGAACAAACGCTGTTTGTGGATATGGAAAACAATCAAATGCAAGGCGAGCGTTTTTATCAAGATGCCAAACAGCGTTATGAACAACGTAAAGTGGATCCAATGCGTCCCCTTTTACCGCCTGAAAAATTATGGCTCAATGTAGATGAAGTCAATCGCCGATTGAAATCTTATCCACGTATTACATTTAAAGCGGAAAAAGTGCGGTCATCGGTACGCCAGAAAAATTTACCTGTTGCCGCTCTACCAGAAGTGACTATTCAATCCCAGCAAAAAGAACCATTGGGACAATTACGTCAATTTATTGAGCATTTTAAAGGAAATTTATTGTTTTCTGTGGAGACGGAAGGTCGCCGAGAGACTTTGCTTGATTTGCTTTCACCGTTAAAACTCAAGCCAAAACAAATTCAATCTTTGGAACAGATTGAAAATGAAAAATTTAGCTTGTTAGTCAGCTCTCTTGAACAAGGTTTTATAATTGAACAATCGCTTCCTGTTGCGATTATTGGCGAAGCTAATTTACTTGGCGAGCGCATTCAACAACGTTCTAGAGACAAACGTAAAAGAATTAATCCTGATACGCTTGTACGAAATCTTGCCGAACTGAAAATAGGGCAACCAGTTGTGCATCTTGATCACGGTGTGGGACGTTATGGTGGTTTGGTCACCTTAGATACAGGTGGCATTAAAGCCGAATATTTGCTACTAAATTATGCAAATGAATCGAAACTTTATGTGCCAGTGACTTCATTACATTTGATTAGCCGTTATGTTGGTGGCTCTGATGAAAGTGCGCCATTACATAAATTAGGGAACGAGGCTTGGGCGAAATCACGCCAAAAAGCAGCGGAGAAAATTCGTGATGTGGCGGCAGAGTTATTAGATGTTTACGCACAACGTGAAGCGAAGAAAGGCTTTGCCTTTAAATATGATCGTGAAGAATTTCAACAATTTGCTGCAACCTTTCCTTTTGAAGAAACCTACGATCAGGAAATGGCAATTAATGCGGTAATTTCGGATATGTGTCAGCCTAAGGCAATGGATCGCCTTGTTTGTGGTGATGTGGGTTTTGGTAAAACTGAAGTGGCAATGCGCGCTGCGTTTTTGGCTGTGATGAATCATAAGCAAGTAGCAGTGCTAGTGCCAACCACACTGTTAGCCCAACAGCATTATGAGAATTTTAAAGATCGTTTTGCGAATTTGCCTGTGAATGTCGAAGTGTTATCGCGTTTCAAAACTGCAAAAGAACAAAAACAAATTCTGGAAAACCTTGCAGAAGGAAAAGTCGATATATTAATTGGTACCCATAAATTAATTCAATCAGATGTAAAATTTAACGATCTTGGATTGTTGATTATTGATGAAGAACATCGTTTTGGTGTAGGGCAAAAAGAGAAAATCAAACAGCTTCGTGCGAATATCGATATTCTTACGCTAACGGCAACGCCAATTCCTCGAACGCTTAATATGGCGATGAATGGCATTCGTGATCTTTCCATTATTTCCACACCTCCTGCTCGCCGATTAAGTATTAAAACCTTCGTCCGTCAGAATGACGATCTTGTTGTACGAGAAGCGATTTTGCGTGAAATTCTCCGTGGTGGGCAGGTTTATTATCTCCACAATGATGTTGCGAGCATTGAAAATACAGCAGAAAAACTGACCGTACTTGTGCCAGAAGCACGAGTGATTGTCGGGCATGGACAAATGAGAGAACGTGAGTTAGAACGTGTGATGAGTGATTTTTATCATCAGCGTTATAACGTCTTAGTTTGTTCAACCATTATCGAAACGGGTATTGATGTACCAACGGCAAATACCATTATTATTGAACGAGCGGATCATTTTGGTTTGGCTCAGTTGCATCAATTACGTGGACGAGTCGGGCGTTCACATCATCAGGCTTATGCTTATTTGCTTACGCCACCGCCAAAGATGATGACAAAAGATGCTGAACGCCGTCTAGATGCGTTGGAAAATCTTGATAATCTTGGGGCTGGTTTTATCTTGGCAACCCACGATTTAGAGATTCGTGGTGCCGGCGAATTACTTGGAAACGAACAAAGTGGACAAATTGAAAGCATCGGTTTTTCGCTTTATATGGAATTATTGGATGCAGCGGTTAAAGCGTTAAAAGAAGGGCGTGAACCATCATTAGAAGAATTGACGGAACAACAAGCGGATATTGAATTGCGTGTGCCTGCTTTACTGCCTGATGATTATCTAGGCGACGTGAATATGCGTTTATCCTTTTATAAACGCATTGCTGCAGCAGAGAGTAAAGCAGAATTAGATGAATTAAAAGTTGAGTTGATTGACAGATTTGGATTATTGCCTGATGCAACGAAAAATTTATTACAAATTACAGAGTTGCGTTTATTGGTTGAGCCGTTGAACGTTGTGCGAATTGATGCTGGAACACAAGGCGGTTTTATTGAGTTTTCAGCAAAAGCACAAGTGAATCCAGATAAATTTATTCAATTAATTCAAAAAGAACCTATTGTGTATCGATTTGATGGCCCATTAAAATTTAAGTTCATGAAAGATTTATCTGATAACAAAGTGCGGTTAGAATTTGTGGTGGATTTGTTAAGAACGATTGCTGCATAAAAAGAAGCCCGATCATTGTGATCGGACTTTTTTCTTAAATATATCAAGTAGATTATTGCACTAATAAATAGAAATTACTGTCACCTCGTAAAATATTAAGTGCAACTGCTGACGGTTCAGTTTCAAGCACTTTATTTAATTCACGAATGTTTTCGATCATTTGACGATTAATACCAATAATAATATCGCCCGATTTTAAACCACGTTGTGCAGCCAGCGAATTAGGTTGAATTTTTGTGATTTCAATTCCTTTAACGCCTTTAGCATCGTAGTCTTTCAATGTTGCACCATCTAATGCAGGCAACTCAGTTTTTGAGGAAAGTTGGCTACCATCATCCGCTTGTAATTTCATTTTAACGTCGTGGGATTTGCCATCACGTAAGTAAGTCAAGCTAATCTCTTTGCCTGCACCAGTGGTTGCGATTTTTGCACGAATTTCAGCGAAACTTGAGATTTTTTGACCGTTCATCGCCGTGATAATATCGCCCGCTTTAAGTCCTGCTTTTTCAGCAGCAGATTTTGGTAAAACTTCACTTACAAATGCGCCTTGTTGCGCGCTTACATTAAAGGCTTTGGCTAAATCAGCATTGAGTTCGCCACCTTTAATACCAAGCAATCCGCGACGCACTTGACCAAATTCTAAAATTTGTTGCACTAAATTGCTTGCTTGATTACTTGGAATCGCAAAGGCAATTCCTGCATTGCCACCGCTTGGAGAAATAATTGCGGTATTAATTCCAATAAGTTCGCCATTTAGATTGACTAATGCACCACCCGAATTACCGCGGTTTACTGCTGCATCGGTTTGAATATAGTTTTCATAAGTGCCACTGTCAGAACCTGTTGAACGACCCAATGCAGAAACAATACCTGATGTCACAGTTTGACCTAAACCAAATGGATTACCGATTGCAACAGTGAAATCGCCTACGCGTAATTTGTCGGAATCAGCAAATTTGATTTCTGTTAAATTACTTGGTTTTTCAAGCTGTACTAATGCAATATCTGATTGTTCATCTTTACCCACTAATTTTGCTTTAAATTCACGCCCATCTTGTAATTGCACGGTAATTTTATCAGCTCCATCAATAACATGATTATTGGTTAAAACATAGCCTTTGCTTGCATTAATAATGACGCCAGAACCTAAACCACGGAAGTTACGCTTTGACTCTCCACGTCCACCAAATTGTTCGGCAAAACGATCGCCAAAGAAGAATTTAAATTCTTCAGGAATATCGTCTAGGAAAGGAGAACGAGAATCTACTTTAGCTTTTCCTTCAACGGAAAGAGTGACAACGGCAGGTTGTACTTTTTCTAACATCGGTGCAAGACTGTTTTGTTCCGAAACAAAACTTGGCAAAGTGGCTTGAGCAACAAATGATGTGCTTAATACACTTAATCCAAGTGCAATACTATTTAATACAAAACGTGTTTTTTTCATAAATACTCCAAAATAAATTTCAGATAACGTGGTCTGTAAGACAAAAAAATAAAAAAAATGTTCAATAAGAGGAGAGCAAATTATCTTGTTTAAAAGGAAATCGGAGCAGTACAAAAACGGTCTTACAAGTAGCAAATTCTATAAATTTATGTTCTAATACGTGCAATTTTCTAGTCAATAAAAAGGTCAAAAAATGAGCTGGATTAACCGAATTTTTAGTAAAAGTCCTTCTTCTTCCACTCGAAAAGCCAATGTGCCAGAAGGCGTATGGACAAAATGTACTGCTTGTGAACAAGTACTTTATAGTGAAGAACTCAAACGTAATCTGTATGTTTGCCCGAAATGTGGTCATCATATGCGTATTGATGCCCGTGAGCGTTTATTAAATTTATTGGACGAAGATTCAAGCCAAGAAATTGCGGCAGATTTAGAACCAAAAGATATTTTAAAATTCAAAGATTTAAAGAAATATAAAGATCGTATCAATGCGGCACAAAAAGAAACGGGCGAGAAAGATGCGCTAATTACTATGACAGGTACACTTTATGATATGCCAATCGTTGTGGCTGCATCAAACTTTGCTTTTATGGGCGGTTCAATGGGTTCTGTAGTTGGTGCAAAATTTGTTAAAGCGGCTGAAAAAGCAATAGAAATGAATTGTCCATTTGTGTGTTTCTCTGCAAGTGGCGGGGCTCGTATGCAGGAAGCATTATTCTCTTTAATGCAAATGGCAAAAACCAGTGCCGTACTTGCTCAAATGCGTGAAAAAGGTGTGCCGTTTATTTCGGTATTAACGGATCCGACTTTAGGCGGCGTATCAGCCAGTTTTGCGATGTTAGGGGATTTAAATATTGCCGAGCCAAAAGCCTTAATTGGTTTTGCAGGGCCACGCGTTATTGAACAAACTGTGCGTGAAAAATTGCCAGAAAGTTTCCAACGTAGTGAGTTTCTACTTGAGAAAGGGGCAATTGATATGATCGTGAAACGTTCAGAAATGCGTCAAACTTTAGCAAGTGTACTGAGTAAATTAACGAATCAACCATCTCCTTTTGTAGAACCTGAACTCATTTCAGAAGATGAATAATATGCAACTTAAAGCCACTTCGCCACTCGCTGAGTGGCTTTCTTATTTAGAAAAAAGCCATTTTAAACCTATTGATCTTGGTTTAGATCGTATTAAATCCGTGGCAGAAAAATTGGATTTACTTCATCCAGCCCCTTATGTGATAACTGTGGGAGGGACGAATGGTAAAGGCACGACTTGTCGCTTGTTAGAAACGATTCTGCTTAATCACGGATTACGTGTGGGCGTGTATTCTTCGCCCCATTTATTGCGTTATAACGAGCGAGTACGCATTCAAAATCAAGATTTACCCGATGAAGCACATACCGCCTCTTTTACTTTTATTGATGAAAACAAAACAGAATCGCTGACTTATTTTGAATTTAGCACCCTTTCTGCATTGCATTTATTTAAGCAAGCAAAATTAGATGTGGTGATTTTAGAAGTGGGGTTGGGTGGTCGTTTAGATGCGACCAATATTGTGGACAGCCATCTTGCGGTAATTACTAGCATCGATATTGATCACACCGATTTTCTTGGGGATACCAGAGAGGCCATTGCTTTTGAAAAAGCAGGAATTTTCCGCGAAAATTGCCCTGTCGTGATTGGCGAACCTAATGTGCCACAAACAATGTTAGAGCAGGCTGAAAAATTACATTGCCAAGTTGCTCGTCGTGATGTGGATTGGTTATTTGAGCAAAATGCTGAAAATTGGCAATGGCAAAATAAAAAAGTGCGGTTAGAAAATTTGCCGTTTTGTCAGATTCCATTGGCGAATGCCGCAACAGTTCTTGCTGCTGTTCAATATTTACCTTTTGATATTTCAGAACAGACTTTGCGAAAATCTTTGCAAGAGGTAGAACTGGTTGGTCGTTTTCAAGCAATAAAAGCAGATAGACGTGAAAAATTAGCGGATTATCTTGGCGTGCCAGTTGAAACCTTGCCAACAATTATTGTTGATGTGGGGCATAATCCTCATGCCGCAAAATATTTATCTGAAAAATTGACCGCACTTAAATGCAACATTGAGGGCAAAATGATTGCCGTATGTGGGATGCTCAAAGACAAAGATGCAAATGGGGTATTTGCGCATTTAACACCTATTATTGATGAATGGCATTGTGTAACCTTAAGCGGCTATCGCGGGCAGTCAGGCGATGAATTAGTAGAGAAATTGAAAAGCCATTTCCCAAATATTCAAGCTACATCAGATAATTCTGTCATGGATGGTGTGTGTACAGCACTCAAAAGTGCGGTAAAAAATGATGTGATTTTAGTCTTTGGATCTTTCCACACCGTAGCCGAATTTTGGGCTGTGGTGGAATAAAATTTATCATTAAAACAAAGGGCTGATATTTAAAATCAGCCCTTATTTTTTGGAATATTATTTCCAAGAATATTTCACACCCACGGTGCCTTGGTAGCCTTTATGACTATTTTTTTCTCTGTTTTATCTTTTACATCAATTGTGAGTTCAACGACAATTAAAGTAAACCCTTTAGCATAAAACAGGATTTTCCTTATCGGTTGGATTTTAACCAGTTTGTGTTTATTTAACAAGTTTAGATTAGTGTGATTTTAGAAAAATAGAATAAATATGATTTAGGTCAATATTTATAATGTGGTGCTGTTTGGCAATGGCTGAGGTTCCCCTAAAAAATAAGGCTCAACACCTAATATCAAATCCAAAACCGCTTTTATGCGGGCAAAAACTTCTCTTATTCGAGTAGATAGATGTAATTCAGGTTGTTTGGCTACAAAACAGATCGCATCAATATTATGTGCTTGGGCAATTAATAGCGCGCGTTCGCAATGAAATTTTTGACTGACAATCGTAAATGCTTGCACTTGGAAAATTTTATCGGCACGGATAACGGAATCTAGGGTGCGGAAACCTGCAAAATCACGGAACATTAAAGTTTCTGGCACGCCCATTTTGCGTAAATCGCGAAACATTGCTCTTGGTTCGTTATATTGCAAAGTTCGGTTGTCGCCACTTAATAAAAGATAATTCACTTTTTGTTGTTCGATTAGGCTTTTAGCTGCCATTAAGCGGTTATCGTAATAAACGTTGGGTTTTCCGCTGGCGGTGTATTTTGATGTGCCAAGCACAAGGGCGTAAGGGCGAAAGGGGAGTTCATCAATATTTATGAATATTTTATCGCGAACATAAAAACTTACGCCTCGATCCACTAGCAAGCAAAGTATAATCAATGCAAAGATTGCGTAGAGTAGTGTGCGAAAAAGTGCGGTGAATTTTGGAGATAATTTTTTTACTAGCATAGCGGTAAACATAATGAAAAATCGACCGCACTTCAAGGAGAATTTGATGGATTTTGTGAATCGCATTGATGTGCGATAATTTAGCCGTTTAGACGGCTAAAATTTCTTGACAAGCTAATCGACTTACTGATAGTTTAAACGCCATTCTGATTATTACGATAGGTTTTCAATGTCTGTGCAAAATGTAGTGCTTTTTGACACACAGCCTTTAACTCTGATGCTTGGCGGCAAACTTTCCCATATTAATGTCGCGTATCAAACTTATGGCACACTCAATGCCGAAAAAAATAATGCGGTATTAATTTGCCACGCTTTGACTGGTGATGCTGAGCCTTATTTCGATGATGGTCGAGATGGCTGGTGGCAGAATTTTATGGGAGCAGGTTTAGCATTGGATACGGATCGTTATTTTTTTATTAGCTCGAACGTATTAGGTGGTTGCAAGGGAACAACTGGGCCCTCATCAATTAATCCGCAAACGGATAAACCTTATGGTAGCCAATTTCCTAATATCGTTGTGCAAGATATTGTCAAAGTACAAAAAGCCTTGCTTGAACATCTTGGTATTAGCCATTTAAAAGCTATTATTGGTGGATCTTTTGGCGGTATGCAAGCGAATCAATGGGCGATTGATTATCCTGATTTTATGGATAATATCGTAAATCTTTGCTCATCCATTTATTTTAGTGCTGAAGCCATAGGCTTTAACCACGTGATGCGTCAAGCGGTCATTAATGATCCCAATTTTAACGGCGGCGATTATTATGAGGGTACACCGCCAGATCAAGGGTTATCTATTGCGCGTATGCTAGGTATGCTGACTTACCGCACCAATTTACAACTAGCCAAAGCCTTTGGGCGTGCTACAAAATCAGATGGCAGCTTTTGGGGCGATTACTTTCAAGTGGAATCCTATCTTTCTTATCAAGGCAAAAAATTTTTAGAACGTTTTGATGCCAATAGTTATTTGCATTTGTTACGTGCGTTGGATATGTATGATCCAAGTTTGGGGTATGACAATGTTAAAGAGGCATTGTCACGCATTAAAGCACGCTATACGTTGGTTTCTGTGACAACGGATCAACTTTTTAAACCCATTGACCTTTATAAAACTAAACAGCTTTTAGAACAAAGTGGCGTCGATCTACATTTTTACGAATTTCCATCAGACTACGGACACGATGCGTTTTTAGTGGATTATGATCAGTTTGAAAAACGAATTAGAGATGGTTTGGCGGGTAATTAATTAGTCATAAAAAAGTGCGGTGAAATTTCACCGCACTTCTTCTTTTATAATAAGCTATTTTTCAGAATCGCTTTCTTCTAAAGAATCTTCTTCATCTGCATCACAAACACGTTCTAAACTTACTACGTGTTCATCATCGGCAGTACGAATTAAGCGAACACCTTGCGTGTTACGCCCTACAATGCTCACTTCGCTTACGCGTGTGCGAACAAGCGTTCCTGCATCAGTGATCAACATAATTTGGTCTGTTTCTTCTACTTGAGTTGCGGCAACTACTTTACCATTGCGTTCACTCACTTTAATCGAAATCACACCTTTTGTATTACGTGATTTAGTTGGGTATTCACTTAATTGTGTGCGTTTTCCGTAGCCGTTTTGCGTTGCGGTTAAAATTGCACCTTCACCTTTTGGCACAACGAGCGAGACCACTTTATCGATATTTAAGTCTAATGATGCTTCAGCGTTGTCATCAGAAATATCTTCAATTTCTACCGCACTTTCATCGTCAGAAATATCGTTTGTTAAAGCCAGTTTGATACCGCGAACACCTGTTGCTAAACGCCCCATCGCACGCACGGCATTTTCAGCAAAACGCACCACGCGACCTTGTGATGAGAACAACATAATTTCGTTGCTGCCATCAGTAATATCCACGCCGATTAATTCATCTTCGTCACGTAAATTCAATGCGATGATACCGTTTGAACGTGGACGGCTAAATTCGGTTAAGGCGATTTTCTTCACAATACCGCCAGCAGTTGCCATGACTACGAATTTATCTTCTTCGTAAGCAGAAACTGGCAAGATTGCAGTAATACGTTCGTTTTCTTGTAACGGAAGAATATTCACAATTGGACGACCGCGTGCGCCACGGCTCGCTTGCGGAAGTTGATATACTTTCAACCAATATAAACGACCACGGCTAGAAAAGCAGAGGATCGTATCGTGAGTATTTGCCACCAGTAATTTTTCGATGAAATCTTCTTCTTTCATCTTCGTTGCAGATTTGCCTTTACCGCCACGGCGTTGTGCTTCATAGTCAGTCAGTGGTTGGTATTTCACATAACCTTCGTGAGAAAGCGTCACAACCACGTCTTCTTGTGCGATTAAATCTTCTAAATCAATATCGCCAGAAGCAGCGGTAATTTCAGTTAAACGATCATCACCAAATTGTGCTTTCACTTCTTCTAATTCTTCACGAATCACTTCCATTAAACGTTCTGCGCTACTTAAAATATGAAGAAGATCCGCAATTTTAACTAATAATTCTTCATATTCTTTTATAACTTCTTCAAACGCAATGCCCGTTAAACGGTGTAAGCGAAGTTCTAGAATTGCATTTACTTGTGCTGGCGATAAGTAATATTGTTCGCCTTGAATACCAAGATTTTCTTCTAACTCATCAGGACGAGCGGAAACATCAAGAAGATTAATAATATCGCTATGTAACGTCCAAGAGCGTGAACTGATTGCTGTTGCCGCTTCCTCACGGTTTTTAGAGTTACGAATGATCGCAATCATTTCATCGATATTAGAACGAGCAACCGCTAAACCTTCCAAAATATGCGTACGTTCACGTGCTTTGCGAAGCTCAAAGATAGAACGACGTGTAACGACTTCACGGCGGTGTAAAACGAAGGATTCAATGATTTCTTTAAGATTAAATAAACGTGGCTGACCGTGATCCAATGCCACCATATTGATACCAAAGGTCACTTGCATTTGAGTGAGTGAGTAAAGATGGTTTAATACCACTTCCCCCACTGCATCACGTTTAATATCAATTTCAATACGGATCCCTTCTTTGTTTGAAAGGTCAGTAATATTGCTGATGCCTTCGATTTTTTTCTCGCGAATTAATTCGGCAATTTTCTCGACTAATTTTGCTTTATTTACTTGGTATGGCAATTCAGACACGATAATTTGCTCGCGTCCTTTTTCGTTGGTTTCTACCGTTGCACGAGCACGAACATACACTTTGCCACGACCAGTGCGATAGGCTTCTTCAATCCCTTTACGACCATTAATTAATGCAGCCGTTGGGAAGTCAGGTCCTGGAATATGTTGCATTAATTCATCAATGGTAATTTCATTGTTGTCAATATAAGCCAAACAACCATTTAATACTTCGTTTAAGTTGTGAGGGGGAATGTTAGTTGCCATCCCCACCGCAATACCAGAAGAACCATTTGCTAAAAGTGCTGGAATACGAGTCGGCAATACATCTGGAATCATTAATTCGCCATCATAGTTTGGCGAGAAATTGACGGTTTCTTTATCCAAATCCGTGAGCAATGCTTGCGTAATTTTTTGCATACGCACTTCGGTATAACGCATTGCAGCTGGCGCATCACCGTCAATTGAACCAAAGTTACCTTGCCCATCAACCAACATATAGCGAAGTGAGAATGGTTGTGCCATACGAACGATTGTATCGTACACGGCTGAGTCACCATGCGGGTGATATTTACCGATTACATCACCCACAACACGCGCTGATTTTACATATTTTTTATTGGCAGTATTGCCTTCGCGATCCATTGAGAACAACACGCGGCGGTGAACAGGTTTTAAACCATCTCGAACGTCAGGTAATGCACGCCCAACGATAACCGACATCGCGTAGTCAAGGTAGGAAGATTTAAGTTCTTCTTCGATATTGACAGGGGTGATAGATGATTGGATTGAATCCGTCATTGGTATTCCTTTTTTGATCAAAAATTGTGGCGGATTATAGCATAAAGGTATGTTTTTTACATTAGGATTTCGCCTGATGGCGACTTACTTTCTTTTGCTTGTACAAAAGAAAGTAAGCAAAGAAAAGTACCCCCCAGTTAAATCGCTAATCTTTGCTTTGTTTCAATTTTCTTTACGGCAATTTTCTAAACTCGCAACTACGTTGCTCAGACAGACGAAAATTGCCTAAAAATTGAAAGTCGCAAAGGCGATTTATATGGGGCCCGAGTTTATCGGAGGATCATTTAAAAAGTGCGGTTGGTTTTAGAGCGGTTTTTATATGTCGTTTTATTTGTTGGTAGAATTAAATGGGTTCCCTTCTTTTCCGCCTTTGTTTCACAGAATTTGTAGGAAATTTTCGTCTGTTTGAGCCGCTTGCGGCGAGTTTAGAAAATTTCCGTTAAGCAAATTGTATGAAACAAAGGAAATAAGGAAAAGCAGGGGCGCTTTTCTTTTGCCTACTTTTCTTTGGCGAAGCAAAGAAAAGTAGGTCGTACTTTCAAGAATTGAAAGTACGAAATAAGCCTAATTTATTTTTGATGTGCTCGCTTCGCTTTCTGCAACTTCCCATAAGCCCCCAACAACGCCTGATGTTCCTTAAAGTTTTTCAAATTTTCATCACTTGCAGGAAGATTGTAGAACGGATTGCCACCTTCAGAGACAGCAGCCCAAGCTTGTTTAACTGCATCTTTACCATACATTTTCTCAAATACTGCACGATATTGTGCTGGTTCACGATTTTGATCTAAATGTAATTCAATGATGGAAATTAATGCGCAGTAATAATTCACAGGTTCTGTGGTAAATACGGAACTGTTCATATTCAGCGTCCAGTTTGCCCAATCTAATGCCTGTTCTAATTCGCCTAATGCAAGGTGGAGCATTGATTTTAATTCACCCACGCGTAAGGTTGTCCAGCCGCTATTTTTAGGTGCAACGATGCCGATAAATTCACGCACGCGAGTCGCATCGTCAATATCTTGACCATCTAATTCTTCTAATAATTTTTGATAGGTTTCTGCATCGTGATACCAGTTCGGTAAATCGAGTAAAATTTCGCGCCAATCCATTCCCATATTGTTATTGGCATAAATTAAATCGTCTGCAGGATAAATATCAGACATACCTGGCACAATAATACGGCACGCATAGACATCCAAATGGTTGTAATCCATTACGTAAACTTCTTTTTCATCGGCACGGAAAATCGCCATTAAATTATTGTATTCTTCTTGCGTGGTACCACTGAAATCCCAATCAGCAAATTCATAATCAGGCGTTTCTTTGAGTAAATCCCAAGAAATTAAACCGCTTGAGTCAATAAAGTGGGTTTCTAAATTAGCGTGTTCAGCCACATCATCGTTATTGAAAGAGGGCGGTGAGAAAACATCCAAATCTTTCAAGCTACGACCTTGTAAAAGCTCCGTCACAGTACGTTCTAATGCCACTTGGAAATTTGGAGGCGCACCAAAAGAGGCAAAGCAAGTACCGTTATTCGGATTGAGTAGCACCACGCAAATAACAGGGTATTTTCCGCCAAGTGAAGCATCAAATGCATAAATTGGGAAACCTTCTTCCTCTAATTTTGCAATAGAAGCCTGAATAGATGGATAGCGATTCATCACAGATTTTGGAATTTCTGGCAGGCTAATTGCTTCAGCGATAATTTTGTTTTTCACATAACGCTCAAAAACTTCTGACAAGCCTTGCACGCGTGCTTCAAATTTCGTATTGCCTGCAGACATGCCATTTGAGACATAAAGGTTGGCAATAATACTTTGTGGAATGTAAACGGTTTGTTCGTCCGATTGACGAACATAAGGCATCGCCATGATCCCACGATCATAATTGCCAGATTGTAAACACATTGAAATGCCACTTGCAACAACGAAAAGTAAACTTAAGGCTAATCCCCACACTAAGAAAAATTTATAAATTATTTCAAATTTCATTGAATTATCCTTTTCTACGAAATAAATCTGTATAAGGAAATATATAACGTTAAATATTATAGAAACATTTTGCCTGTTTTTGTTACGTTATATTTAAATAAATATAGCGGTGTTGTAAAATTCGCCATTATTTCTCATTTTTAAGGAGCTAAAATGAAAAAATGTTCACGATTTTCACCGCACTTTTTGCTTTGCAAGTGAGTGCTCAAGATTTAACTTACCAAGCAGGCAGCTTGCCTGAACCAGCCAAAATTGAAAAAGTATTAAGCGCAGGTAATCCGAGTGATGTGTTGTTACTTGCTGTTGCACCAGAGAAATTGGCAGGTTTTGCTGGCTTTAAAATGGAATCAAAAGCAGGTGCGTTGTTTGAAGGTGAGATTAAAAAATTACCCACACTCGGTAAAATTGCAGGAAAAGGCAGTACGCTTTCTGCAGAAAAAATCGTTGCGTTAAAACCTGATTTGATTATTGATGTGGGTAATGTTGCACCGAATTATAAAGATCAAGCTGACCGCACTTTTGCTCAAACTCAAGTGCCTTATTTGTTGTTAGATGGCAGATTAAGTGAAACGCCTGCTTTGTTACGTAAATTAGGTAAATTGCTTGGTAACGAAAAACAAGCTAAAGAACAAGCTAAATATGCGGAAGAAACCCTTAAACAAGCACGTGATTTTGCTAAACAACATCATAAAACAGCCTATTTAGCGCGTAATGCGGATGGCTTGCAAACTGGTCAAAAAGGTTCGATTCATACGGAAGCAATGGAATTGGTTGGATTAGAAAACGTCGCAGAGGGAGATCAAAAAGGCTTAACTCAAGTTTCAATGGAACAGCTTTTATTGTGAAATCCTCAAATGATTTTCACCCAATATGATGAGTTTTATAAAGCGCTTGAAAACAATCCGCAGTGGAAAGAATTAAGTGCGGTGAAAAATCAGCAAGTTTTCTTTGTGCCGCATACACCATTTGGTTGGATTGATTCGCCACCGAGTTTAAACCGTTTATTAGGCGTGCGTTGGTTACAACATATGTTGAATGGTAAGGCGAATGCTGACTTTGTACCTGAAATGCAACGTTTCTATAAATTGTTCTATCACATTGATTTAACCAATGAACAAGCGCTTAAGTTGTTTCAAGTAAAATGATGAGATCGACTTTTCTTTTACGTTCGCCTCGTTTGTTTTTTGTCTTGTTAGTGGGATTGTTACTTGGCAGTATTTTACTTGCTTTGAATGTGGGGAAATACCCGCTTTCGCCTAGCCAACTTTGGGAGACAATAAGTTGTTCGTTCAACGGGCAATGTCAAGGAAATACGGAACAAACAGTACTGTGGCAAATTCGTTTGCCACGTATTTTTGCCGCTTGTTTTGTCGGGGCTGTGCTTGCTTGTGCGGGCGCAACTTATCAAGGTATGTTTAAAAATCCGCTTGTTTCGCCAGATATTTTGGGTGTTTCAGCGGGGGCAGGTTTTGGGGCAAGTTTGGCAATTTTTTACAATTTGCCAATGGTTTATATCCAGCTTTTTGCTTTTAGCGGTGGCATTTTAGCTGTGTTATGTGTATCGCTCATTGCCTCGCGTAGTCGTACACAAGATCCTATTTTAGTGCTGGTGCTTTCTGGGATTGCAATTGGTTCTTTACTTGGTGCAGGCATTTCTTTGTTAAAAATTCTTGCCGATCCTTTCACTCAATTACCTTCAATCACTTTTTGGCTACTTGGTAGCCTGACGGCTATTAATCAACAAGATTTAATTCAATTGATCCCGATATTGTTGCTAGGGATTGTTCCCATTTTTTTATTACTTACTGATACGCTGGCTCGCACTATTGCACCGATTGAATTACCACTCGGTATTCTGACTTCTGCTTGTGGTGCACCATTTTTCCTTTATTTATTAGTGCGAGGGCAAAAATAATGTTACTCGAAACCCAAAATCTTGCCATTGGCTATGAAGGAAAAACACTGGTTCAACATATCCAATTTACCCTAGAGGAAAATCAAATTTGTTGTTTGCTTGGTGCAAATGGTGCAGGCAAAAGTACGTTTTTGAAAACTTTACTTGGTTTACAACCGCCTATTGGTGGTGATATTGTTTGGCAAGGAAAATCACTTTCTGATTATTCACCAACAGAATTGGCTCGGTATATTGCTTATGTGCCACAGGCGCATTCTCATTTATTTCCTTTTTTAGTACTGGATATGGTGATGATGGGGCGATCTGCTTTTTTAAAGTGGTATCAAACCCCGAAAAAATCTGATTTGGATTTAGCATTAATGGCGTTGCAAGAGTTAGAAATTGCTCATCTTGCACAACGTTATTATCATCAATTAAGTGGCGGCGAAAAACAGCTTGTGTTGATTGCCCGTGCGATTGCTCAACAAGCCAAACTTTTAATTATGGACGAACCGACTTCTAGCCTTGATTTTGGTAATCAAATTCGAGTGTTAGAAAAAATAAAACAACTGCAAAAGCAAAATATTGCGCTTATTATTAGTACGCATAATCCACAACAAGCGGCATTTTTAGGAGATAATATTGTTTTGCTTGATCAACAATTTGGCTTTCAACAAGGCGATAAAAAACATTTATTAACCTTAGAAAACTTGGCGAAAATCTACCGCACTTCGCCCGAATTTTTACATCAACATTTGAATAATTACATTGAAAAATCACTATGACTATTTACGACATCAATTTTGCTGAACTGTATCAACAACATTTAATCGCTTGTAATCATTACAACTTACCTCCGATAAAATGGGATAAAAAAGCTGTGAAAATGGCAGAGAATTTAGTCGGCAAGCCTTCAGCATATAATCAGCAATTATTGCAAGCTATGAATGTGCAAACCGATGAAACTGTGTTGGATATTGGCTGTGGGCCTGGTACTTTTGCTGTGCCACTCGCACAACAAGGTTCAACGGTATATGCTTTGGATTATAGCAATGGAATGTTAGACTGTTTGGCACAATTCAAGCAGAAATTGGGGTTGCATCATCTCACGACATTTCATAAATCTTGGGCGGATAATTGGGATGATGTGCCACAAGCTGATGTAGTGTTGGCATCTCGTTCAACGTTGGTGGACGATTTGGACGATATGATCGAAAAACTCTGTGCCAAGGCGAAAAAACGTGTGTTTTTGACTTCTGTCACACAACGCCATTTCTTAGATGAGGGCGTATTTGAGGCAATTGGCCGTGAAGATATTGGTTTCCCCACTTATATTTATTTACTCAATCGGTTGTATCAAAAAGGCATTCAGGCAAATTTGAATTTTATTGAAACGGAATCGGGTTGTTTTCAAGGTGAAAGCTACGAGGATTTGTTAGCCTCGGTGGAATTTTCTTTAGGCGAGCTTTCCGAAAAAGAAAAACAAGGTTTAAAAGCCTTTTACGATCGTAAACAAACCAATAACGAACCAATTTCTCACGGACAGAAAAAATGGGCGTTAATTTGGTGGAATGTGGATCGCATCTAATGTTTCAAGTGGAATCAATTTATTTTTCTATCACTAATTAAAAGGACGATTATGTTATTTGCTTTACCTGCGCTGAATGATAACTACATTTGGCTTTATCAACGAGAAAATCTACCGCTTATTATTGTCGATTTGCCTGAAACGAACAAGCTGTTTGCATGGCTAGATAAGCAAAACGCAACGATTGAAGCGGTGTTGCTTACTCACGAACATGATGATCATACACAAGGTGTGTCGGCATTTAAAAAACGTTATCCAACAGTGCCGATTTATGGGCCGCAAGAATGTGAGAAAAAAGGTGCGACTCAAATTGTGAACGAAGGGAAGATCCTTACCGCAAATTATCAAATTGATGTCATTCCGACGGGGGGACACACTAAACAGCACGTTAGTTTTTTAGTAGATAATCATTTATTTTGTGGCGATGCGTTATTTTCTGCAGGTTGCGGACGTGTTTTTACAGGCAATTATGCGCAGATGTTTGAAGGTTTGCAGCGTTTGAATACATTGCCTGACGAGACGATTGTTTGCCCAGCTCATGAATATACCTTGGGGAATTTAGCATTTGCGGAAACTGTGTTGGTGGAAAAAAGTGCGGTAGAAAAACAACGTATTTTTGTTGAAACACAACGGGCTGAAAATAAACCAAGTTTGCCGACAACCTTAAAACTTGAGCGAGAAATTAATCCGTTTTTACAAGCAAAAACACTTGAAGAATTTACCGCACTTCGCAAAGCCAAAGATATTTTCTAATATTGGGTGATGACAAAGTGCGGTGATTTTTTAAATTAGCAGATTATTTCTTTCTCGCTAACATGGTGGCAAATTTCATTTTAATGCGATTGCCGTTTTCATCGGTTTTGTGTAATTCGCCCATATTTTCGTTATATTCTAAGAATTCCCAATCTTTGTAATATTCTTTCAATTCGTTTTCAGCAAAAGTGAAAGAGAATGGAAGTGGGCAAGGCACATCATCTGTGGACATGGCGGCAACGATTAAGTTATACCCGCCAACATTGGTATGTTCTTGCATATTTTTGATGATTGACGGCACACGTTCACGATTTAAGAACATAAACACCACCGTTGAAACAATAAAGTCATAGTTTTCTTGAATGTTGGCGGCGTTAATGTCGTAAAGTGCGGTAGAAATATTAAGGTTTTCTTTCTCTTTGGTTTCATTTAAAAAGGCAATGCTGTTTTCATTGTGATCCCAAGAGGTTACATCATAACCCAATAAACTTAAATAAAGTGAATTACGCCCTTGTCCGCAACCTAAATCTAATACTTTACAAGGCGAGATAGTTTTTGCTGCATCCACCACATCGCCGTGAATGGCAGTCATGTTGTATTTTTTACTGAAATAATCTTCTTTTTTGCAATAGAAACCTAGGGTACATTCTAGGTCATCAGAAAGAGCTTCAACACGATGCCATGCTTGAGGTTCGACAAAAGGAATCTCGCTTTCTGGGGTAAAAATATGCTCGGCAACAACATCGCCATTTTCGGTTAGCTCATAAAATTTAAGCTTACCTTTTAATACAGTTAATTTTCCCCAAGTGCCGACTTTTGTATTGTGCTTTTCTTGGAACATTTGTGGCAAGTTGTCTTTTGTCCAAACTGGCATTTGTTTATAGCAAATTAATTCGTTTTTCATAATATTCTCCAAATAGATAAATAGTTGAGTGTTATAGTAGGTTATAAGTCACCTATTTTCAACAAGAAAATAAAAAGGCAACGTAATGTTGCCCTCATTTAGATTGAATTGATTATTTTACTTGCATGCCCGCAGTGACACCACTATCAGCAGAAAGTAAGAATAAATCACTACCGCCTGTTCCTGCGGATAGAATCATTCCCTCAGACACGCCGAATTTTATTTTACGTGGTGCAAGGTTTGCCACCATAATCACAAAACGACCTTCTAATTCTTCAGGTTTATTGTAAGCCGCTTTAATGCCAGAGAAGACTTGACGAGTATGATCACCAAGATCTAATTCAAAACGTAAAAGTTTATTAGATTCTGGCACTGCTTCGCATTTCAATACTTTTGCTACACGCATATCAAGTTTAGCGAAATCATCAATCGTGATGGTTTCAGCAATAGGTTCAACGGTAGAAAGTGCGGTTGGTTTTGCTTCTGTTTTTTCAGCGGCTTTATTGGCTGCTGCAAATAAGGCTTTGGTTTCTTCCACAACGGCATCAATTTGTTTTTTCTCTAAACGAGAGAATAAGGCTTTAAACGGTGCAAGGGTATGGCCAAGCAATGGTTGATGAATATTATCCCAACGTAATTCAGCTTGTAAGAAGGCTTCTGCACGTTCTGCTAGTTTTGGAAGAACAGGTTTTAAGTAAGACATCAATACGCGGAAAAGCTCAATACCCATTGAACATACGGCTTGCAATTCTGCCTCTTTGCCTTCTTCTTTTGCAATCACCCAAGGGGCTTTTTCATCAATATATTTATTGGCTTTATCCGTTAATGCCATAATTTCACGAATGGCTTTATTGTATTCACGGCTTTCGTAATAAGCAGCGATTTGCTCGGCTTGAGCGGTAAATTCTGCAAATAATGTTTCATCTTCCAGTTTATTTGCAAGTTTGCCTTCAAAGCGTTTCGCAATAAAGCCCGCATTGCGTGAAGCTAAATTCACTAATTTGTTTACAATATCCGTATTGACACGTTGTACGAAATCGTCAAGGTTAAAGTCTAAATCTTCAATGCGATCATTTAATTTTGCTGCATAGTAATAACGCAAACATTCAGGATCGATATGATTCAAATAAGTGCTGGCTTGAATGAATGTGCCGCGAGATTTTGACATCTTCGCCCCATCCACCGTGACATAGCCATGAGCGAACACATTAGTCGGTTTACGATAGCCACTGCCTTCAAGCATTGCAGGCCAGAATAGACTGTGGAAATAAACGATATCTTTACCGATGAAATGATAAAGCTCCGCATCACTGCCTTCAGCCCAAAATTCGTTGAAATCAATGCCTTCACGATCGCATAGATTTTTGAATGAAGCCATATAGCCGATTGGTGCATCTAACCAAACATAGAAGAATTTATCTTTTGCACCTGGAATTTCAAAACCGAAATAAGGCGCATCGCGTGAAATATCCCATTGTTGTAAACCGCTTTCAAACCATTCTTGCATTTTGTTCGCAATTTCAGATTGAAGTGAGCCAGAACGAGTCCATTCTTTTAACATCCCTTCAAATGCAGGCAAGTCAAAGAAAAAGTGTTCAGATTCTTTTACTACAGGTGTTGCACCAGAAACAGCTGAACGAGGATTAATTAAATCCATTGGGCTATAAGTAGAAGCGCACACTTCGCAGTTATCGCCATATTGATCTTCTGCTTTGCATTTCGGGCAAGTGCCTTTCACAAAACGATCAGGCAAGAACATATTTTTTTCAGGATCGAATAACTGAGAAATAACTTTACTCTTAATAAAACCATTGGCTTTGAGTTTATTGTAAATTTCTGCGGTGAGCTGTTTGTTTTCTTCGCTGTGAGTAGAATGGTAGTTATCAAAACTAATATTGAAACCTGCAAAATCACGAATGTGATCGGCTTTTGCTTTAGCAATTAATTCTTCAGGTGTAATGCCAAGTTTATCAGCATTCAACATAATCGGCGTGCCGTGCGCATCGTCTGCACAGACAAAATGGATTTTATTGCCACGCATACGTTGAAAACGCACCCAAATATCCGCTTGGATATGTTCTAACATATGGCCTAAATGAATTGCCCCATTGGCATAAGGCAAGGCGCAAGTGACTAAAATTTTACGGGGTTGAGTTGTCATTTATTATTCTCTTTTTTAGCATACAAAAATTGTGCTTATCTTACTTTAAATAGGGGATTTTTTCTAGTTTGAAAAACTTTAACTTAACATACCGCACTTTCCGTGATTAAATATGCCCGACAAATTTACTCTACTAAACAGGAAGTTATTATGGCAACCTACTTTTCTGATAATTTGACTGCCGACCAGCAAAACCAAGTTCAGCAGATTATTCAAGAATTTCAGCATCCAACCCTGCAAAAGGATCTGATTGCGCTTAATACTTTGAAAAAAGTGGAAAAGGGAGGCGATACTTTACGTATTGAATTGCAATTGCCTTTTGCGTGGAATTCTGGTGCAGAACAGTTAAAACAAGCGGTTTCAGATGCGTTGTTGAAAGCAACAGATTGTAAATTAATTAAATGGGCGGTGGCTTATCAAATCGCCACACTTAAACGTGCAAATAATCAACCTGCTGTAAAAGGTGTGAAAAATATTATTGCTGTGAGTTCTGGTAAAGGCGGTGTAGGGAAATCATCGGTTTCTGTTAATCTCGCTTTAGCATTACAAGCACAAGGCGCACGTGTTGGAATTTTAGATGCGGATATTTATGGCCCTTCTATTCCACACATGTTAGGCGCAGCGAATCAACGTCCAACTTCGCCAGATAATCAACACATCACCCCAATTAAAGCACATGGTTTATCTGCAAATTCCATTGGCTTTTTAATGAATGAAGACAGCGCAACAATTTGGCGCGGCCCAATGGCGAGTAGCGCGTTAAGCCAATTATTAAATGAAACCCTATGGGATAGTTTAGATTATCTTGTTATCGATATGCCTCCTGGCACTGGCGATATTCAACTTACCTTATCGCAACAAATTCCTGTGACTGGTGCAGTGGTAGTGACAACCCCACAAGATATTGCTTTGCTTGATGCGGTGAAAGGTATTTCAATGTTTGAGCGAGTATCTGTCCCCGTGTTAGGCATTGTGGAAAATATGTCAATGCACATTTGTAGCAAGTGCGGTCACCACGAAGCGATTTTTGGCACAGGCGGTGCTGAGAAAATGGCTGAAAAATACAATGTAAAAGTATTAGCTCAACTTCCTTTACATATTCGTATCCGTGAAGATTTGGATGCTGGCAACCCAACTGTTGTGCGAGTGCCTGAAAATGAAATTTCACAAGCGTTCCTACAACTTGCCGAAAAAGTCTCTACAGAACTTTACTGGCAAGGTTCCGTAATCCCAAGTGAGATTTTATTTAAAGAAGTGAAATAATTAAAAAAAAGATAGGGCTGCATGTGCAGCCCTTTTTTAACGGGATTTTACTCCACCCATTGCACCACTTCATCTAACGCTTTACGGGATTTTTTCGTAATATCGCGTGAGCGGTAGCCAAAGGTTGCGGCAACAGAAACCGCATATTCTTGAGGATCGAATAATCTTTCTTCGGCGAGGCATTCATTCATTTTATCGTAATGAAAACCTTCAATTGGGCAAGAATCGATGCCAAGGGCGGCAGCGCCAGTGAGCATATTTGCAAGAGCGATATAAGTTTGTTTACTGCACCAATCAAATAAAGTGCGGTCGCTTTCGAGCAATTTCATATCTTCTTCTTGCAAGGCTTTGTATTTTGCGAGAGCGGCTTGTTGTTGCTCTGCGTTCAAGCCTTTACGAACCATTACATCCACAAAAAATGGACTGTCATAACGGGCATTTTTCTTCGCTAAAATCACCACAAGGTGACTGCAATTATCAAGCTGATTCATCATTCCCCAGCTAAAAGGTTTCATTTTTTCGCGCAGGGTTTTATTTTGAATCACTAAAAACTTCCAAGGCTCGGAGCCTACAGAACTCGGCGATAATCGACCGCACTCTAAAATACATTCAAAATCTTCATCACTGATTTTTTTTGCGGGATCGTAATAACGTGTTGAACTGCGTTGATGAAAGAGTTCTAGAACTTGTTCACGAGTAAGTTGAGTCATTTTATTTCCTCTTTGTTAAACAAAAATGTGGTGCCATATTAAAGATTAGTTTTTGCTAAAACAAGGGAAAGATTCTAGAATGGTCAGCACTTTTATCACAGAGGGTGAAAATAATGACAAGAATTGCAATTATTCCTGCGAGAGCAGGTTCTAAAGGAATTAAAGACAAAAATTTACAGCTTGTGGGTGGTGTTTCTTTGGTGGGGCGTGCGATTTTGGCAGCGCAAGAATCGGGTATGTTTGATCAAATTGTCGTGACATCAGACGGCGAAAACATTTTAAAAGAAGCTACAAAATATGGTGCAAAAGCAGTGGCACGCCCTGAAAGTTTGGCACAAAGTGATACACGCACCATTGATGCTATTTTGCATTGCTTAGAAACTCTCAATATTTCACAAGGCACTGCCGCACTTTTGCAACCAACCAGCCCATTGCGTAATGCTTTAGATATTCGTAATGCAATGGAAATTTTCCTTGGTGGCAAATATAAATCGGTGGTTTCCGCTTGCGAATGTGAACATCATCCTTATAAATCCTTCATTTTAGAAGGCACCGAAGTTCAGCCTATTCACGAATTAACCGATTTTGAAGCCCCTCGCCAAAAATTACCGAAATCTTATCGTGCAAATGGCGCAATTTATATTAATGACATCGAAAGTCTCTTTGAAGAAAAACGCTTTTTCATTGCGCCAATGCGTTTTTATTTAATGCCAACCTATCGTTCCATTGATATTGATTCCACACTTGATTTGCAATTAGCCGAAAATTTAATTTCAAAAGAATTCTAAAAAAAATTGACCGCACTTTTGATCTGCACCCCAAAAGTTGGATTAAATAACCAACTAAGGTGCAGATTTTTTATGACCAAATACAATTTTTTTCAAGCAACAAGTCATCGAGTTTTATCTTCAAAATAGTAAAAATTGTTGATTCCCCTGCAGACATTTTCAACTTGCCAGCATAACATTGTGACATTGGATTAATCAATTTGATCATATTAGAATCAATGGCTTAGCGTTGCTGGGGAAAGCTGATCTAGATAAATATCACTTTGTTTTTAAAAGATATATTAAATAGTTAAAAATAGCTTACTACCAAGCTTCCTACCATAAAAAACAAGACGCCAATTCAGATGATCTTTTGCCTTTTAGGGACAATGCTTATATCATCAAAATTTGCATTTACTTGCGTTATTTTGCGTTAAAAGATCTGAAATGCAGGATCTGAAAGGTGCTATTACTGAAAAGGCTTTGCAAAGGATCTAAAATTGCGTTGAAATCGACATCTTTAGTGTGCGGGCGTGGCGAGGTTTGACTGCGATTTTTCATGCGTACAATTGGGCGAAAAATCGGGCTGAAATAAGTATTTAAGATTTGTCATATTGATTGATTTGATATAATACACTGGGGCGGTGCTAATACTATACAGGACAAAAACAGCTCTTTTAGCAATAAAAAACCCGCATTTCTGCGGGCTGTTTATTTTGAAAAGGATCTATTGTAGTAATTTGTATTCAGAGAATGTGATAACTTCTTCCCCTATCCAACTATTAATCTCTTTCAATCGTTCTTGCAATGGGATTATCTCATTGATAAAAAACACTCGCGTTGCCTTTTCAACGTCACCAAAACCGCCAGTATTATTAGGCACAATGCCCATTAGTTGCGGTGGCACACGGTGCGCAGCTAACACATCATCACGGCTTGCGTTCTTAATGTTTAGGAAATCATCTTTGGCGATAGCATCAGACAAAGGGATAACTTGCATCCCATCTTTCTTTCCATTTGGAATATACACAAATAAATTTTTAAAGTTGCCAGTCCCTTTGGTCTGTCTGATTTGTGTTTTGATTGCTTCAATATCGTCTTGGTTCTGTGTTGGGTCGGTCATGTAAATAATCGAACCCGCATGCGCGCCATTCAGATAATATTTACGGCGGAACAATGTGGCACTTTCATTTAAAAAAGCAGATTGAAGTGCGGCCAAATATTCTGGCACACCATAAATCTCTTGATTCACATCGGGATTAATCAAGTTAAAGACAGCACCTTTTTTAAATTCATATTCATCAAAACCATTCACAATCTGATAAAACACACCTTTTTCAACACCGACACGTATATATTTAGCAAGAGGAGATTTTAACGAGACAACCTTTCCAAAGGAATTTACAGTTTTCTCAACATAAGCATTGCCAAAGACCAAGTAATCTTGCACCAGTTTCTCTAATTGGGTACGAGGTAAAAGTGCGGTTGTTTTGCACGTTGAAAGTAAAATGTTTTTCTTCACCGTGATCGCACTGTTATGATGGGCTGAGGCATTTAACGCTTTAGCCAAATAACTTAAATTAATTGGCGGATTGTAATATTTTTCATACATCAACACGCTTTCGAAATAATTCAGTACTTCTGCACGGTCAATCACTGGAATAGGTTCACCAAAGCTAAATGCCTGTGCTTGATTTCCAGTAGAAAGTGCGGTGGATTTTTTTGTGTGTTTGCTCATTGGGTTATCCTATTCAAAGGTAAATATTGTTGATTTATTGCTTGATACATCGCCGCCTAAACCATAAGGCACATTTAAAATGCAGTTCATAATCGCCCATGATAAATCGCCGTGGCTTGCATCTTCCGAACGATCCGAAACATAAGTAATTTTTCCTGTGCCAGTAATGCGTTTTTTCACTGTCATAAAACTGGTGATGATTTCGTTACCATCAAATTTAAGGCGGCGTTTCTGAATTAAGTTTTGCGTTTTTAATACCATCTCATTTTTTAAATCGGCGTTGTAATCAAGACCGATTGCCATTGGGTAAAATTTTTTGACTTCTTGAAATACGCCAGAACCCATCCCCGTTTTATCAATCACAATGCGGGTGACATTGTAATCATCGCAGAAACTTTTAATTCTGCTCGCTTGTGCTTCATAATCCATGCCGTGGAATGTTTGCCAATGCAAAACGCGATAATCACCGCCTTCAACTTTAGGCGGGGCAACAATCACTAATGCTGCACGGTCGCCAGTAAACGCAGGGTCATAACCTAACCACACTTCACGATTGCCGAATGGGCGTTGATAAAATGGCTTATAATCGTGCCATTCTTCCAAACTATCCACTTGGCAAAGTTGTAAGTCCGAAAACTTGAAAGCAGAACTGTTATCATCGGCAAATTGACACAAAAACAACTGTTCAAATTCTTCTTTGCTGTTTTCTGCGATTAGGTCGTCAATGTTAAATAGATTGCACCCACCTTCCATTGCATCATAAATACTCACAATCTGTTTCCATTGACGGTCGGCACAAAGTTTTCCGCTTTTTAAGTTTTCGTGAGAAATATCGATTTCGATTTTTTCTGATTTCGCACGATTACGATTAAACGCCTTGCCTGAAAAGAACGCATAAGCAGGGTGTGCAATCGTGGTCGGCGTTGAAAAATACGTTTGGCGATACATTTTTTGCGCCGCCATACCCGATGCCACTTTTCGCATCACATCAAATTTAGGCACCCAAAACACTTCATCAAAATACAAATTGCCGTGGTAGGATTGAGCCGTAGCGGAGTTCGTGCCAAGGAAAATCAATTCTGCCCCATTTGGCAGTTTGATGGTTTCGCCTTTTAAATCTACATCTGCCGTTTGCTTGGCGTAATTCACAATGTACGAGCGAAACTGCAAAGCCTGTTTTTTACTGGCAGATAAGAAAATTTGATTGTGCCCCGTCGTCAAGGCATCAACAAAGGCTTCGTGGGCAAAATAGTAAGTCGCCCCGATTTGTCGGCTTTTCAAAATATTTCTGATGCGGTGTTCTTTCGCCTTGTGCCAAATGCGTTGATAATTAAACATCCCATCAAGAAAGCCATTAATCAGCAATTCTTCTTGCTCTTGGCTAATAGCATTGGGTTCAGCTTTCTTCCGTTCGCCCTTGTTGCGGTTCGCCAGTTTCGGGTTTAAATCTACTTCGTTACCATCGCCAAAAGAATACTTTTTCACTCTCGCCATTCTTTCCATTTGGCGACCGAGCAAATCAATTTCTTTGTAATCTGAACCGCTCTTTTCTTCTTTTGCGATGAGCAAATTCAATCTTGTTTCAAGGGCTAATTCCACCCGACCGACAGGCGCAATATCGTCCCACTTTTCTCTGTCTTTCCAACTGGCAATCGTTGAGGCAGGAATATCAAGCTGACGAGATATTTCAGCGATTTTATAACCACTGAAATACATTACTTGTGCCTGACGTTTAGTATCAGCGGTGCTTTCTGGTGAGATATTATTTAATTCTTCCACTATAAAAATCTTGTATTGTGTGTATGCTTGTGTATAATTTACCGTGATTAAGACGACAAGGAGGAAGCATGCGATCCAGCGACTTAATCAAGGAACTTAAAAATGCAGGTTGTACTTTTGTTAGGCACGGTAAAGGCGATCATCAAATCTGGCAATCGCCCATCACAGGGAAGACGTTCTCCGTACCACACCCAAAACAACACGTACCCATCGGCACATTAAGATCCATCAAAAAATCGGCAGGGCTTCTATAGCTCTGCCGAGCTAACCCAAAAGGAGCGACTATGTTATTCACTATCGGCATTGAAACCCCAACAAATGAAAATGAAGCCTACGGCATCACTGTGCCAGCATTATTTACTGAAGAATATTCCTGCTTTAGTGCCGCTGATACCCTTGAAGAAATCCCAACGCAGGTAACTGATGCCATTCATTCCATCTTAGAAATGATGTTTGAAGATGGAATAGACATCAACGAGCTTCAAGACAAAGGCTACCGACATTATCAAACGCAAGAAGATTTCAACTATTGCGACACTTGGTTATTGCTTGATGTAGATATTTCCGCATATCAAGGCAAACGCCACCGTATTAATATCAGCTTGCCTGAATACCTTATCAAACGCATTGATAGCCGTGTTGCAAGCAACCCCATTTACAAAGACCGCAGCCACTTTTTAGCAGTTGCTTCGCAAAAAGAGTTACGGCAATAATTTCCCCCTACGCTTGACAAGCCCCGCTCTCAAGCGTAGGATGTTGCTTACAGGGTCTCAAAAGCCCTTACAAACAACGGTCATTCACCCCGTCAGCGTGATTTTTTTGTACCCGCAAAAAGTGCGGTCAAAAACAACAATTTTTTATCAATGGTCGAGAGTGCGAGGAATACAACACCGCAAGGGAATAACTCCGCTCGATTGTTTGCGAGTTTTGAGCTCTCGACCGCCCGATGATTTTCGGGTTTTCCATCAAAAGGAACAAACAATGACAACACAAATTCAATTCTCTACATTCAATTTCAAAAATTTTCCTGTTCGCACAATTACTGATCCAAATTCTGAAATTTGGTTTTGTGGTACAGATGTATGCGATATTCTTGGCTACTCCAATGCACCAGATGCCCTGAGAAAACACTGCAAACAAAAGGGTATCGCGAAACGCTATACCCCTACAGTAGGCGGGGAACAAGAGATGATTTTCATTAGTGAACCAAATCTCTACCGATTAACAGTTAAATCTCGCAAGCCTGAAGCGGAACCATTCGAGGAGTGGATCTTTGAAGAAGTCCTCCCGCAAATCCGCAAAACAGGAAAATATGAAATAAGCCAACCTGCCTTACCTATGCCAGAACCCACTTACGCACAATCTTTCTCCCAACAAGACATTGACAACCTGGTATGGTTATTGTTTTCCCACGAAAGAATGCGTTTCTTATTGGAAAATCTGTATAAGCCGTTAGCATTATTCAATTCTCCTTTTGCTCCGCAAGTATATGGTAACGTCACCGAATACAAACGAGTTCATAAAATCGCCAAACCGCTAATTAAAAAACTGCTAGATAAACTCCAATCAGATAACCCTGAAAAATGGCGTCATCTCACACGCTATCTCAATAACGAAATTTGCTAATTCTCAACCGCACTTAGGTGCGGTTTTTTCTTGCCTGTCATCATAGAAATTCAACGTGCGGTCGTCTTTTAGGGCGTTTTGTGAAAGGGAAGACAACAACGGCAAGCCGTGGCAACGCCTTGAAAACTCTTTCAGAATGAGCGCAATGATTAAACTCATCGAAAGGATAGAAAGCCAATGGCAAAAAAATCTAAATGGGTGGTTGTGGCGACAGAAGGCGCAACCACAGACGGACGCACTATTCAGCGCAACTGGATTTCAGAAATAGCAGAAAGCTATGACCCGAAAAATACCTACGGTGCACGAATCAATTTAGACCACATTAAATTTTCTCTCTATATGCCAGAAATGGCGAACTCGCACTGCTTCGGCGATGTGTTAGCTGTAAAAACAGAAGAACGTGAAGACGGCAAATTACAACTTTTAGCTCAATTACAACCAACTGATGCACTCATTGCCTTAAACAAAGAAGGGCAAAAAGTTTACACATCCGTAGAAATTGACACCAATTTTGCCGACACAGGCAAAGCGTACTTAGTCGGTTTAGCCGTCACAGACAACCCAGCAAGCCTAGGCTCAGAAATGTTAAATTTCTCACACAATGGTTTAAATGCTCGCAAGTTAAAAGCCGATAATCTCTTCACTGCCGCTATTGAAACTGAATTGGAATTTGTGGAAGAAACACAAAGCATCTTTGAAAAAATCAAAGGCTTGTTTGCGAAAAAAGAAAAATCAGACGATGAACGCTTTTCTGATCAAACACAAGCCATTGAGCTTTTAGCCGAGCAAACCAAAGAAACCTTGGAAAAATTAACCGCACTTTCTGACGATTTAGCCAAACAAAAAGCCGAAATCGAAGAAATGAAAGCAGGTAATGCAGAAATCCAAGCAACCTTTGCAGAACTCCAAAAGCCTGTTGAACCCGAAAATCCTCGCCCTTTAGTTTACGGTGAACAACCTGAAACTGACGGCCGCTTCTTTTAATTTATCTTAGGAAAAAAACAAATGAATAAATTTACCAAACAAAAATTTAATGCTTACCTTGCTGGTGTTGCACAAGATAACGGTGAAGATGTGGCATTCGTTGCGAATGGCGGTCAGTTTACCGTTGAGCCAACTATCCAACAAAAATTAGAAAATGCCGTGCTTGAAAGTTCTGATTTCTTAAAACGCATCAATGTCGTGATGGTGCAAGAAATGAAAGGTTCCGCATTGCGTTTAGGTGTGCTTTCACCAGTGGCAAGTCGCACCGACACCAACACCAAAGCACGTGAAACCACAGACATTCACAGCTTGCAAGAAAACACCTATTCTTGCGAACAAACCAACTTTGACACACATTTAAATTATCCAACCTTAGACAGTTGGGCGAAATTCCCTGATTTTGCCGCACGTGTGGGCAAACTCAAAGCAGAACGCATTGCATTAGACCGTATCATGATCGGTTGGAATGGCACAAGTGCAGCAACAACCACAAACCGCACACAAAACCCATTATTGCAAGATGTGAATAAGGGTTGGTTAGTCCAAATTGAAGATAAAGCCAAAGCACGTGTGTTAAAAGAAATTGAAAAAAGCAGTGGCAAAATCGAAATCGGCGCAGGTAAAACCTATAAAAACCTTGATGCCCTTGTCTTTGCATTAAAAGAAGATTTCATTCCAGCGCAATACCGTGACGACACAAAACTGGTTGCAATTATGGGTAGCGACTTATTAGCCGATAAATATTTCCCATTAATCAACCAAGAAAAACCAAGCGAAATTTTGGCAGGCGATACCGTCATTAGCCAAAAACGTGTGGGCGGTTTACAAGCCGTATCTGTCCCATTCTTCCCGAAAGGCACCGTGTTAGTCACATCGCTTGATAACTTGTCAATCTACGTGCAGGAAGGCAAAGTGCGTCGTCACTTAAAAGATGTGCCAGAACGCAATCGTGTGGAAGATTATTTATCGTCAAACGAAGCCTATGTTGTGGAAAACTACGAGGCAGTCGCCATGGCGAAAAATATCACCATTCTTGAGGCACCTGCGCCTATTTCGCCTGTGGCAGCATAACGGAATCAATTATGCGCCCAACTAAACGCCATTTTCTGGAAGTTTCTGCTGCTATCGCTAATGCGGCAGAAACCGAAGATCTAAGCGACTTTACAGAATATGAAAAAATGTGCCGTATTCTTGCTCGCCATCGAAAGGATTTGAAAAACATCCAATCAACGGAACGCAAAGGCGCATTTAAAAAGCAAATTTTGCCTGACTATCTACCATGGATTGAAGGGGCGTTATCGGTCGGAAGTGGTAAACAAGATAATGTCTTGATGACATGGTGCGTGTGGGCGATTGACTGTGGCGAATATCATCTCGCCTTACAAATTGCCGATTATGCCGTATTTCATGATTTACGCTTGCCCGAGCCATTCACCCGAACACTTGGCACTTTGTTAGCAGAAGAATTTGCCGACCAAGCCAAAGCCGCACAAGCTGCCAATAAACCGTTCGAAGTGGCTTACTTAGCGCAAGTCCAACGCATCACCGCTGATTGCGATATGCCAGATGAAAGCCGTGCACGATTATTGCGTGAATTGGGTTTGTTATTGGTTGATAAGAACCCTGAACAAGCACTGGCATATTTAGAACGTGCTTTGGGTTTAGATCAAAAAATTGGCGTGAAAGGCGACATCAAGAAACTAAAAAAACAATTATCAGCGACTGAATGTTGATGTTGTTTTAATGCCCCGTCTAAATCGCCTGACCGACTTGGCATTTTTAGGAAAATTTTTCTTGTTTGAGCGTAGCGAGTTAAAAATTTTCCGTTAAGAAAATGGCAACAAAGGGCAGAAAAGCGATTTAATCGGGTGTGTTCTTTGGTTCTTTCTTGCACAAGCAAGAAAGAATATAAACCGAGCAAACCACGCAGCCGTCGGGCGGATTAAAAGTGCGGTCAAATTCTGACGGATTTATTGGCCGTGCTTAATTTAATCCTCACCCGACTTTTTTTATAAGGGTAAATCAATGAGCGACGGTGCAATATCAGTCAAACTTGCCCCTGATTATGAAATGGGCGAAGTGCAGCAACAGTTAAATGATTACGATACGTTAGATGACATTATCAGTAATGATGGTTTCTTCCCCGATATGTCACTTTCCCAATTTCGTAATCAATACCGTGCAGACGGCACCATTACTACACAACGTTTACAAGATGCCTTAATTGAGGGCATGGCAAGTGTCAATGCCGAACTCTCCACGTTTAAAACGCAAAGCAAACGTGACAGTTTAGAACAAATCATCGCCCCATCAATCAATGGCGAAAGCGTGCTGATTTATCGCTATAAACGTGCGGTAAGTTGCTTGGCACTGGCAAACCTTTATGAACGCTATGCAAGCTATGACAGCACTAACGATGGCGAAAAGAAAATGGCGCAACTCAAAGACAGCATTGATGAATTACGTCGTGATACTCGCTTTGCGATTAGCGACATATTGGGCAGAAAACGCGTCGATGCGGAGTTAATCTAATGCAAGTTTACGCACAACAACATGACAATTTAGATGCCATCCTTTATCGCCATTTTGGACGAAGTGAAGGCTTACTCGAAATAACATGCGAACTCAATCCGCATTTAATGGATAAGCCCATTATTCCCATTGGTACCCCTGTCATATTGCCAGATGCCGATACAGAAAAAATCAGTGTAGCAAATGACACAATTCAACTTTGGAGCTGATATGCACGACGCACCATCAAAAGCATCTTACACATCAGGAATATTCGCCTTCTTAATTGGACGCATTGCCGATATGTTCGCAAATGTAAATTGGGCTGATGTCGCATCGATTACAGGTATTGTGATTGGTGTCGCCACCTTTCTTGTAAATTGGTATTACAAGAAAAAAGATTTTGAATTAAAAGAAAAAGAACTCAAACAACGGATCCATCATCATGATTAAACGTTCCGCCAAATACCTCTGTGCCATATCCGCTGTTGTTGGACTTGTGATTGCCACTCATGGAAATGAAATTCGAACATCCGAAAAAGGCTTGTTACTGATTGGCAATGCAGAGGGTTGTATGAAAAAGCCCTATCAATGCCCTGCCGATGTTTTAACAGTCGGCATAGGCATAACCGATGCCGTTGAAAAAATTGACCGCAATAAAATTTACACCTTGCAAGAAATTGCCGAGTTATACGTAAAAGGCATTAAACAATCAGAAAAATGCGTTAATCAATATGCCAACGGGCAAACCATGCCACAAGGTGCATTTGATGCCCTAGTGTCCATCACCTTTAACGTAGGATGCGGCAAATTAAAAAATAGCTCACTTTTTAAAATGGCACGCCAAGGCTACAGCAAAGCCATGTGCGGTCAATTCGAACGTTGGATTTATGCAGCAGGAAAACCGCTAAAAGGATTAATTGAACGCCGTCAAAAGGAGAAAAACCTATGTTTAATTTCTTAACCGCCAAAGAACGAAGCATTTTCCTTATCGGACCAATACTGCTTGTACTCCTCATTGTTTTTCTGGGATTTGAGGCTAATTATTGGCGAAAAGAAATGCTCAAAGAAGAACAGCTAAAACTGAAATGGCAAAACGCTTACATTGAGTTAAATCATAGCGTTCAAAATTTTGCCGAACAGCAAGCACAGCTTATTCAAGCCGTAAACAACCTCAAAGCAAACCAAAATCAACAAACACAGGATTTAAAAAATGTACTTAAATCAAACCAAGATTGGGCTGACCGCCCTTTGCCTGATGATGTTAAACGCGTGCTCAACTCAGCAGGAAGTTATTAAATCACCGATTCTTTGTCCACAAACCACAGAGTGCAGTGCGTATTCGCCACAAATTCGCACCAATGGCGAATTAGCCGAAGCCTATTTACAGACACAACACCACCTTGATTTGTGCATTATCGAGAACTCAAGTTTAAAAAAATGCATGGATGAATTTAACAAAAAGGAACAGCCATGACAGATCAATTCGACCGAGCACAACAGCTTGAAGAAATGCAACGTGAAATCGCCCTCAAAAAACACCGCACTTTTAAAGCAGTAAGTCGCCTTTATTGTGAAGATTGTGATGCCCCCATCCCAGAAAAACGCAGACAAATGATTCAAGGCGTAACACGTTGCGTGACTTGCCAACAAAGATTTGAAATGCAACAACGGAATTTTCGAAAATGAAAAAACCAAACCAACTGCGCAAAATCCTTGAACAAAGCCATCCCGATTTTGTAAAAAATCCCGATCATCTACAACTTTATGTGGACGGTGGGCAAATCGTCGCAACGGGTGCCGCATCATTTAGTTTTGAATATCGTTACACACTCAATGTCGTGGTGACCGATTATGCAGGCGATATTGCCACCTTGATTGTGCCAATAATGGCTTATCTCCGCACAAATCAACCTGAAATATTAGAAAATCCACAAATTCGAGAGAACGCATTTAAATTCCAGATAGATTACAACAATAACAACACCGCAGATATTAGTTTCGAAATCCAACTCACTGAACGTGTCGTGTCGAAAAAAGACGGGAATAACGTGCAGATCCATTACGCAAAAGAACCCGTATGGGATGAACCTAACCGAGTAAAAGTCTATTTGGAAAACAGGGATTCGCCAATTTTTGAGGGGGATATCGTCTAATGGCAACAGTCGAAGAAGTTCAGGCAAAATTGACCGCACTTATTGCCAATCTTTCTCCACAGGCTCGCAGACAGCTTGGGCGAAAAATCGGGCAAGCCTTACGAAAAAGCCAATCGAACCGAATTGCACGCCAACAAAATCCCGATGGTTCAGCCTTTGAACCGAGAAAACCACGTAAAGAATTTGGCAAAAAGAAAGGGCGAATCAAACGCAAAGCCATGTTCGCCAAACTCCGCACCGCCCGTCATTTAAAAGTGCGGTCAAATGGTAACGAAGTTTCAGTGGGTTTTAATGGCTCAAGTGCCGCCATTGCTGCAGTGCATCAATATGGTTTAACGGCACGACCATCTAACAATAAAGATTTCAAAGTGCAATATGCCCAGCGTGAATTACTGGGCTTTTCGGAAAGTGACGTGGAGTTGATTGAAAACTTAATTATTGAGCAATTAAGTCTTTAGATTGTGATTTTAATTTGATGTGCTTGCGAATAATGTGAATCCAATAGCAATACACTGCAAGTGCTGCAACACCAAGGAAAAAGTTGATTTCAGCAAGCCAAAGCACCGACCCCATCATCAACATATAAAGAAACAGAACAGGCGCGGCAATAATGCCAGAAACTAACCAAGGCAATGCAATTACACCAAAACCAATTGCAAGCCCAAGTAAGCCAACAGACAGAATAAATAATGAAAGTATTGCAATCATATTTCCCCCTTTTCTTCCTCGATTATTGAGCTAAATAATTAATCTTGTCAATAGGAAAGTGAATAAAAATGAATAATTTACAACTTACAGTCTTATTAAATGCCATTGATAAAATATCTGCTCCAGTTCGCAGTGCATCTAAAAGCGTTCATGAGCTATCGGCAAAACTAAAAGAAAGCAAATCGATTCATCGACAACTAAATCAGCAAAATAAGCAGCATCAAGCTGCAATGAAACAATATGCTTCTGCTATCAACCCATTGAAATCAAAATTAGATTCGCTGAATCAAGAATTAGAGCAAGCAAAACAAAAAGCCGCATCTTATGCTCAATATATGAAGAACGCTCAACATCCTACTGCAGGATTTCAAAAGGAAGTAGAGAAAGCAAAAAGTGCGGTAAAAAAACTCAAGCAAGAACAAATTGATGCAGCAAATAAATTACAGCAAGCACGCCAAGAATTAGCAAAATCAGGCATTTCTGCAGAAAAACTCGCGCAAAAGCAAAGGGAACTACAGAAAAACACCAAAAGTGCGACGGATCAAATTAAAAATCAAGAAGCCGCATTGAAAAAACTCAACGCAAAACAAGCCGCTTATAATCAATACCGTGGGCAAGTTGAGAAACTTAAAGATATCAGTGGTAAAGCACAAATCATTGGTGCACAGGCAACAGCTGCAGGTACAACAATGACTGCACCAATTGTCAATTCCATTCGAGATTTTATGTCGTTTGAAGATGTTATGGCGGGGGTTGCTCGCCAAGTTCCAGGGCTAAAAGACAAATTTGGGCAATTTACCCCTAAATACGATGAATGGAAAAACAAGATTAAACAGCTTTCAACTGAATTACCTCTTACCACAAATCAAATTGGTGACATGGTTACTGCTGCAGCGAGAATGGATATTCAGGAAAATGAATTAGAAGATTTTATTCGCTTAAATACCCAAATGGCAACAGCATTTGATGCAGAAAACCCCGATGAATTAGTAGAGTTATTTGGTAAAGTACAGAAAAACTTTAAATTAACCACCAAAGATGCCAAAGAGCTAGCCGATACTATTAACTATTTAGATGATAATGCCATTTCAAAGGGGACAGATATTATTAATTTCCTAAATAACACATCAGGAATTGGTAATTTAGTCAAAATTAGTGAAAAGAATCTTGCTGCACTTGGTTCAACTTTATTAACGGCAGGAAACGAAGCCAGTACATCAGCCAAAGCAATCGAAAGTACGTTCAACCGTCTAAGTAAAGCCACTAGAATGAAACCCGTTAATAACGGACTAAAAGCGTTAGGTTTAGATCCAAAAGCGATTCAAAAAGCAATGGTAAAAGATGCCCAAGGCACATTAATGATGATTGTTGAAAAAATAAAAAAATTGCCTAAACATTTACAGGCTGGCGTAATTAGCGATATTGCAGGCGGAAATTATAATACCCAATTAGCAGGGCTTGTTGCCAATACCGAAGAATGGCGCAGACAAATTGAACTGGCAAATAGCGAAGAAGCTAAAAATAGTATGGCTAGGGAATTTCAAACCAGAATGACTACTTTATCAGCAAAATGGCAATTATTTAAAAATCGTTTATTCAACGTAAATAGTTCTGTAGGAGCCAGTTTAAAAGATTCGATGACTAGCTTAATGGACGGGGTTGGCAATTTGCTTGATAAAATCGAGACATGGATTGATGAACATCCTAAATTAACCTCTACTATAGCAAAAACAGCAGTTGCAATCGGGGGAAGTTTAAGTCTATTAGGTGCATTAAGCCTTGCTTTAAGTTTTATACTTTACCCAGCCGCACGGCTATTTTTAGGCTTATCCAAATTAAACGTAATTATTCCTAAATTTTCAGGACATTTATCATCTGCAGGGCGGCTAATATTAAGAGGATTACTTTCTCCGCTAAAATTAATTGCACTGGCTATCAGTCCACTAGGGATAGCTTTATTGTCCGTTGCTGCATTAATTTATAAATTCTGGCAACCTATTAAAGCCTTTTTTGGCGGTTTTTGGGAGGGTTTAAAATCAGGTCTCGCCCCTGTCCTTGAAAAATTCCAACCGCTAGGCACCGCATTTGGTGTTGTCGTCGGTTGGATTGAAAAAGCGGTGAAATGGTTTACCGATTTATTGTCTCCAGTACAAAGCACCAAAGAAGATTTAGATGCTGCAGTCAGTGCAGGGGAAAGATTCGGAAATGGAATGGCGAAAGCGATTGAGTTTATTCTGACACCATTAACACGATTAATGGATGGTATCAAGTGGATTTCTGAAAATATGCCAAGTTGGGAGGGAATTAAAAATAGTGTATCTAGTGCATGGGAAAGAACAAAAAACACTTCGAGCAACGCTTGGCAATCAACAAAAGAAACGGCAGGAAGTGCTTGGGAATCATTTAAGGATTTCACTGGCTTTGGTTCAAATGGCAAAAAATTACCGAGTCAAAATTGGTCAGGCGGCTACACTGGAAACGGTGGCAAATATGAACCCATGGGCATTGTCCACGGTGGCGAATACGTGATGACCAAAGAAGCCACATCACGCCTTGGTGTAAATACGCCAACGCCCTTAATTACGGCAAAAGAGCACTTATTGCGGGCGGATTGGGGATCAGCGTTGCAACTGCCGCCCCTGTGCAAGTTGATACTCGTGCACCAATTTCTGCTCGTCCAATGATGACGCAAACCAGCCAACCAATGAGCGTAAATATCACTATCCATGCCGCACAAGGCATGGACGAACGAGCCATTGCACAACAAGTGGCAAAACAAATACAACGCATTGAAAACCAACGCCAAGCAAGAGCAAGAAGTTCAATGTGGGACAGAGCATAATAAAAGGGCGAAAGCCCTTTTTTGTTGCACATTGTAGAAAATAGTTTTATTTTTCTTCAAAAAGTTGTAAACTTCGCAAACTTTTATTCTTTGGTGACTTATGACAAATCTATCATTAAATCCTATTTTTGAAAGTTTTGCGCCAATTTTTAAGCAATTAAAAACCGTGGCAATGTCTGCGTTATTTATTGCGCCATTGGCGATAAATCATCCTGTTCGTCACACTACACACACAGTCAATATTTTCAGTATTCAAACAGATGAAAACAAATCGATCAATCAACAAGACATAGAAAAGATTATTGATATGGTGAAAGCTGTTTCTGCTATCACTGATTTTGTTATTGCGTCAATTACGGCAGAATCATTAAGCTATATTGATTTAAGTGACGTTCTGAGACTAGAAAGCAAAATTAATAAATATGATGATCTAGCTAACAATATTATGGCCAATAATAAAACTCCAGAATTATCAACAACGCTACAATCATTCAGCAATAAAATGCACACGCTTTGCAATATGATGAAATCAGAAAAATACAAGCAACAATCAGATGAAGTAGTGTTATCACGCCTTTATCGCAAATCTGAAGATGCAGGGTACACCTACAAATCATCACATTCTTTTGATGATTTTAAAAAAGCAGTGATGATGTAGGATAACAAATGAAGATTGAGTTATCGAAACAATTTCAAGAAGGGCGTTTAAACACGCCCTTTTTTAAAGACATTCAAGCCATGTCAGATGAAGAATTGCAGCTCATCTTTGATTTTATGCAATCCATTAAACAAGGGAAACTATTAAGAGGTAAAAATAAACCATCTTGGCTTGATGATAATCTCAATGACATTCCAAATACAGAGGTTTATCAACAAAACGAAATATGGCATCATCACTGCGGCCCTTACAATAAAGGATCTAGATATTGTCCTATGAGTGGGCTAAAAATAAATTTGAATGGAGAAACATCAGGACCTGTAATTCATTATCAAAAAATATCAGATGAACATATCGTGATTATCGCTTTTTCTCCACAACACGAACCGTTCCCACGCGAATGGGACACTCCAAACCCAATCATTGACAGAGCATAATCAAAGGGCGAAAGCCCTTTTTTGTTACCTACTATTCCACACACTCCCACACTCGCCACACCGCACAATATTGCCAACAATAAGGCATTTTCTTTAACTGTGAATGCCTATGTCTGCTGAATTACAACGAAAACTAGACAACATTATCCGCTTTGGGGTAATCGCTGAAGTGAATCACGCCACTGCACGTGCTCGCGTAAAGAGCGGTGACATTCTGACGGATTTTTTACCCTTCGTTACATTTCGAGCGGGTACAACTAAAACTTGGTCGCCGCCGACGGTGGGCGAACAATGTGTGATGTTATCCGTTAGCGGTGAATTTACTACTGCCTGCATATTAGTTGGGCTTTACACACAAAACAGCCCTAGCCAATCGCCCGATGAACACGTCATTGAATTTGCTGACGGTGCCAAAATCACTTACAACCAATCAAGTGGCGCATTGGTTGTGACAGGCATCAAAACCGCCAGTATTACTGCCGTGAATCAAATTGATATTGACTGCCCCGCTATCAATATCAAAGGTAATGTGAATATTGACGGCTCTTTATCAACCACAGGCACAAGCACCACAAAAGGCAATATCAGCACGCAAGGCAGCGTGACCGCAAGCGGTGATATTAAAGGTGGCTCAATTAGTTTACAAAACCACGTTCACGTTGAACAAGGCGATGGCCAACGAACCTCTAACGCAAAGGCATAGTATGAATCGATACACTGGCGAAACATTAAAAAACGAAAGCGACCACATTAAACAATCCATTGCCGATATTTTACTAACGCCAGTTGGTTCACGTATTCAGCGGCGTGAATATGGCAGTTTAATCCCAATGCTAATAGACCGCCCAATTAGCCACACATTGTTATTACAACTGGCGGCTTGCGCTGTTACAGCGATTAATCGTTGGGAACCTCGAGTACAGATCACACAATTTAAACCTGAATTGGTTGAAGGTGGCATTGTGGCAAGTTATGTCGCACGCAGTCGTAAAGATAACCAAGAAATGCACAACGAAAAACTATTTTTAGGACATAAACAATGAGCGAATTAGTCGATTTATCAAAACTAGATGCACCGAAAGTGCTAGAAGATTTAGATTTTGAAAGTTTGCTCGCAGACAGAAAAGCGGAATTTATCGCGCTTTTCCCACAAGATGAAAGGGCATTTTGGCAAGCACGATTGAGTTTAGAAAGTGAGCCAATCACGAAATTATTACAAGAAGTGGTTTACTTACAGCTAATGGAAAGAAACCGCATCAATAATGCGGCAAAAGCCACAATGTTAGCCTATGCCAGCGGTTCAGATTTAGATGTAATTGCCGCCAATTACAATGTGAAAAGACAAGTCATTCAAGAGGCGAATAATAATGTTACGCCTAAAATCCCCGAAATTTTAGAAGATGACACCTCATTAAGATTGCGCACGCAATTAGCCTTTGAGGGGCTTTCTGTGGCGGGTCCTCGCTCTGCTTATATCTTCCACGCACTCTCTGCACACCCCGATGTTGCAGATGTATCGGTGGTATCACCACAGCCAGCCAATGTCACCGTCACGATTTTAAGCCGTAATGGACAAGGTGAAGCAAACGAAAACCTTTTAAATGTAGTTAGAGCCAAACTTAATGATGATGACATTCGCCCTATTGGCGACCGCGTTATTGTCCAAAGTGCGGTGATCCAATCCTACGAAATCCGCGCCAAATTACATCTTTATCGTGGCCCTGAATACGAGCCAATCAAAGCGGCTGCATTAAAAAAATTGACCGCTTACACCGAAGAAAAACACCGTTTAGGGCGAGACATTAGCCTATCGGGTATTTATGCCGCATTACACTTGGAAGGTGTACAACGGGTAGAACTTATCTCACCTACCGCCGACCTTGTGCTACCAAGCTCAAAATCAGCCTACTGCACGGCAATTAATTTGGAGATCGTGACAAGTGAGGATTACTAATCATTTACTGCCGATAGGCTCAACCCCATTAGAAAAACGTGCGGCTGAAATTCTAAAAAGTGCGGTAGAAAATCCTATTATTATTGCAGATTTAATCAACCCTGAACGCTGCCCAGCCGAATTACTCCCTTATTTAGCTTGGGCGTTTTCAGTGGATAAATGGGATGAAAACTGGACAGAAGAAGTTAAACGCATTGCGATTAAACAGTCTTATTTTGTGCACAAACACAAAGGCACAATTGGCGCAGTAAAACGTGTGGTTGAGCCAATAGGCTATCTTATTGAACTGAAAGAATGGTTTCAAACAAATCCGCAAGGCACACCAGGAACATTTAGCCTAACCGTAGAAGTGTCTGAAAGTGGCTTGAATGAACAAACCTATAACGAACTAGTGCGACTGATTAATGATGTTAAACCCGTCTCAAGACATCTCAATCAGCTCGCTATCGCCCTCTCCCCAACAGGGTCACTTTGTGCCTTTGTTGGTCAGCAATGGGGCGAAATCATCACGGTATATCCACAATAGGAATATTTATGGCATCACAATATTTTGCAATCTTAACCGACTACGGAACACGTGCTATCGCTCACGCATTAAGCCAAGGGCAACCGTTACAGCTCACCCAATTTGCAGTGGGTGATGGCAATGGGAAAGCGGTCACACCAACGGCGAACGCAACAGCTCTCGTACATCAAACGCACATTGCACCTGTCAGTGCCGTCTCTCTCGACCCTCGCAATAATAAACAGGTGATCGTTGAATTAACCATCCCTGAAAATATCGGTGGTTTTTATATCCGAGAAATGGGCGTATTTGACGCACAAAACAAACTCATTGCCTACGCAAACTGTCCTGAAAGTTTTAAACCGACAGAAAGTAGCGGAAGTGGTAAAGTCCAAGTATTGCGGATGATCTTAAAAGTAGAATCCTCTAGTGCGGTGACATTATCCATTGATAACAGTGTGATTTTTGTCACCCGACAACAAATGACACCAAAAACCATTACTGCCACAACGCAAAATGGATTTAATGAAAGCGGACACAGCCACCAAATAGCCAAGGCAAGCACCACACAACAAGGTATAGTCCAACTCACCAACGACACAGGGCTTGAAAGTGAATCTCTTGCACTCACTGCAAAAGCAGGGAAAAAACTCGCTCAACAAACAGCACAATTACAGTTAAATGTCTCGCAAAATTATATCCAAAACAGCAAGAAATCCTCTGCAGTAAATAGCGAAAGCGAAGATAACGTAGCGACAAGTAAAGCAGCCAAAACCGCCTATGACAAAGCAGTAGAAGCCAAAACTACCGCAGAGAGCAAAGTGGGATTAAGGGGCAATGAATCGATTCAAGGTACCAAAAGTTTTGAATCTAAAATCATTGGGTTTCGTGGCATTGGGGTGGCTGATTCGCAAACTTATGCAAATGCTAATCATCTCTTAAATATGGGGGCGAATGATGGCGACGGCTGGATAGAGTATAAAAAAAGTAACCGAGCTATCGGCACCATTCGTATTCGGGCAAATGGGGAATTGTCATATAACAATCAAAAAATCTACCACGCTGGGGCAAAACCCCAATTTAATACGGATATTGAAGGCAAGCCTAATACACTTGCAGGCTATGGTATTGGGAATTTTAAAGTAGAACAAGGGCAGGGCGATGCCAATGGCTATAAAACCGATGGCAATTATTACTTAGCAAGCGGTCAAAATCTACCCGAAAATGGGGCATGGCATATTGAAGTAGTGAGCGGTGGGGCAACAAATGCGGTGCGTCAAATTGCACGTAAAGCAAATGATAACAAAATCAAAACACGCTTTTTTAATGGCTCAAATTGGTCAGAATGGAAAGAGACAGGCGGCGACGGCGTGCCTATTGGTGCGGTGGTGTCATTCCCTCGTGCGGTCAGCAATCCCGTTGGTTTTTTAAAAGCCGATGGCACGACATTTAACCAACAAACCTTTCCCGATTTATACCGCACTTTGGGCGACAGCAACCAACTTCCTGATTTAACCCGTAGCGATGTAGGCATGACGGCTTATTTTGCCGTGGATAACATTCCTGCTGGCTGGATTGCCTTTGATGAGATTGCCACACAAGTTACCGAGCAAAATTACCCAGAGTTATATCGTCACTTAGTTGGTAAATATGGTTCTATTTCAAATGTGCCATTAGCTGAAGACCGATTTATTAGAAATGCATCAAGCAATTTATCTGTTGGTGAAACGCAAAGTGACGAGATTAAAAAGCACGTTCACAAAGTGAGAACACACTGGGTTAATTCAAGTGATAGTAATATTTTTTATGACAAAACGAAAACAGTTATAGATTCACGATTACGCACTGCAACTACAACTGATGATAATCTCAGTGATAATGGATTTATGCATCCGCTATTAGATAGCCCAATGGCTACGGGGGGAGCTGAAACTCGCCCTAAATCATTAATCCTCAAATTATGCATAAAGGCCATTAATAGTTTTGATGATGTGGTGTTTTGGATTAAGTCACATGGTGAGGTAACCAATGCTGGGGCTTTAGATGCGGGTACACTTGCGCAAAATATGCAAGCGTTATCAGAGAGTGTTAAACAAAAAATAGAAGAGAATAAACAATCAACTTTGCGCCAAATCACCAATGCAAAAGCTGATATAAATCAGCAATTTTTGCAGGCACAAAAGAATTTGTCTCAAATTGGCACATTAAAAAAAGTCTGGGAAGGTAACGTGAATTCTGGGCAAATCGAAATAGCAGAGAAGTGCTTCGGTAAAACGTTAATTTTTTATCTTCAATCGTCAGCAGATAACTCTAATTATGGGGATTCCATTGAAATAGTCAGTTTTGAAGCGGGTGCAGAAGATGAAGGCGGAGGTCGTTTGACTAGTATTCGTGAAGTAATATACAACGATCGTTATCGTAACACACTACCCAAAGAGTTCACTGCGTATGTTGGTGGAGACGGTAGAAAAATAACCATTGGCCAACTTGATGCACGTTCTATAAAACGTATTTATATTCGATAAAGGAGCGTTAAATGAAAGTCTATTTTTTAAAAGAAAATTTGAATAGTTATCAAATTTTCCCTATTCCGCAAAACTTAAATGATTTTGTGGAAATGAAAGTAGAAAACGAATCAGAGCTTGAGACTAAACAACTTATTGATTTTAAAGGCCAATATATTTTAGTTGGCAGACAACCAACAGAATTACACAAATGGAACGGAAACAGCTGGATTGTCGATGAAAAAAAGAAAACAGAAATTAAGCGTGAACTCATTAAAAATCTAGTTGATAGCATTGATGATACAGCGGCTAACATTAGTGCAAGATGGACAAGGTTTGCCGAAGAGTATAAGGAGCGAGAAGCTGTCGCTATTGCCTTTAAAGAAGCAAATTTTGCTGGAGAAGTAAGCGTTTATATCAGCAGTTTTGCAACGGTTGCAGGTCTTGATAATCAGTCTGCGTCACTTTTGATTCTTCAGCAAGCAGAGAGCTTGCGTACATTGCAACAACAATTAGCAGTGCAAAGAATGCGTAAGTATGAGTTAAAGCATGAGGCGTTGAGTGATGAAGAATTGCAAAACATTCATGACGATATTGTTTCAAAAATGCGACAACTAGCGGAGGCACAACAATGATAGGCACTAAAATCTATCTCGCATTATATAAAGGTAAAAAATCAGGTAAAAAACCAAAAGATTTGTTAGCACGTTTTAGCGATTGGCTTACAAGAAAATTCACAAAAGGCATTTATTCTCACTGTGAGCTGATTGTTAGAAAAGAAGAGTTTTTAACTGGTCATCATTATGAAGTAGAAGTTATATATGACTGTTACTCATCGTCTATTCGAGACGGCGGTGTACGTTGCAAGAAAATTGATGTTTATGATAGAGAAAAATGGGATTTAATTCCGCTCGACGGTGTAACCGAAGCACAAATCAAAGCCTATTTTGACCGCACTTTGGGCTGTAAATATGACTGGTGGGGTGCGTTAGGGATTGTGCTAGGCATCAAACAAAAACGCTCAAAATATTTTTGCAGTGAATGGTGTTTTAATGCGATTCACGGTGGCGAGAGTGGTTGGCGGTTTAGTCCGAATCAACTAGCGGCAATCTTTCAAAAATAGACAAACGGCGGGGGATTCCGCCGTTTTTATCCGTCCAACCCTACCTAACCGCCCTTTGTTAGTTTCAATACCACAACGCCAACCGCTCGCACTACGCCATCCTCTCAATCACAATAAAGACATTATTTAACCAATAGAAACCATAGGGCTAAAATTATGTCTGATGAATATCTCCATGGGGTCAAGGTGACGGAAATTGCCGAAGCCTTGCGAACACTCACCACATCATCCACCGCAGTTATCGGTTTAGTGGCAACCGCACCAGATGCAGATGAAACGGTTTTCCCACTCAACAAACCCACTCTTTTAACTGGCATCACTGCCGAAATGCAAGCCAAAGCAGGTAAAAAAGGCACATTATCCCGTGCGTTAGATGGCATTGCAGACATTGTAAATTGTAAAGTTGTCGTCATTCGCGTGGAAGAAAACGAAGATGAAAGCACCATGAAAGCAAACGTCATCGGCACAGTGGACAGCGACGGCAATTACACTGGCTTAAAAGCGTTCCTCGTATCTGCTGCAGTTTGTGGCGTTAAACCTCGTATTTTCTGTATCCCGAAATATGACAACCAAGACGTAACCACTGAATTGTTAAGCGTAGCGAAAAAGCTCAATGGCTTTGTGTATGCATCGTGCGGCACAGCAAAAACCAAAGAAGAAGCAGTGACATACGGTAACAATTTCTCACAACGTGAATTAATGCTGATTTTCGGTGATTTCTTATCGTTTAACCCAAACACCAAAGAAACCGAAGTGGATTATGCCGTTGTTCGCGCTGCCGCAATGCGTGCCTATCAAGACAAAGAATACGGCTGGCACACCTCAATTTCAAACAAAGGTTTAACTGGCGTGACAGGTGTCACCAAGCCACTTTCATTTGATATTAACGACAGTGCAACCGACGTGAATTATCTCAATGAAAAGGGCATTACTTGTTGTGTAAACCACAATGGCTTTAAGTTCTGGGGATTACGCACTCGTTCGGCTGACAAATTATTTATCTACGAAAACTACACTCGCACGGCACAAGTGTTGAAAGACACTATTGCACAATCCTTTGACTGGGCGATGGATAAAGATATCTCCGTAAATCTTGTAAAAGAAATCGTAGAAGCGATCAATGCAAAATGGCGTGAATATGTAGCGCAAGGCTATTTAATCGGCGGTAAAGCATTTATCAATGCCAACCTCAATACTGCCGCAACCTTAAAAGATGCAAAATTGCTTGTGTCTTATGATTACTGCCCTGTTCCACCGTTAGAACAACTTGGTTTCAACCAATACATCAGCGATGAATACCTTGTGGAATTTGCCGCAAACATTGCAAAAGTAGGAGCGTAAAAAATGGCATTACCTCGTAAACTCAAATTAATGAATTTTTTGGCTGACGGTAATTCTTACCGTGGCCAAGTCACCGAAATCACCCAACCTAAATTAGCGATTAAATTGGAAGAATACCGTGCAGGCGGCATGTTTGGTCCAGTAAAAGTGAATTTAGGCGTGGAAGGCTTAGAAGCTCAATTCAAGATGGGCGGTTATATGACTGAACTTATCAAAGAATTTGGCGGAAAAATTGACGGCACGGCATTACGTTTTGCAGGCGCCTATCAACAAGACGACACCGAAGAAGTGGTTTCAATCGAACTGGTCATGCGCGGTCGTTTCGGTGAGATTGACAACGGCACCAGCAAATCGGGCGATGACACCGAACAAAGCTACACTGTGCCATTAACTTATTACAAAATCATCGAAAACGGCAAAGACCTCGTGGAAATTGACTTAATCAATTCCGTTTTCATTGTCGGTGGCGTTGATCGCTTAGCTGAACATCGTGCAGCAATCGGCATTTAATTCACACACCTTGCCCCGAAAGGGGCTTTTATTAAATCCCATTCTTTATTTAAAGGAAACATAAAATGAAAACAGAAAACACCAAAATCATTAGCCTAACCAACCCTATTACTCGTGGCGAAAACCAAATCACAGAAATCACTGTCAATAAACCGACTGTGCCTGCATTAAAAGGCTTAAAAATGTTTGATGTGTTGCAAATGGATGTGGACACATTACAAGTGTTACTTGCACGTGTCACCACTCCTGTTTTGCATAAATCCGATTTTGTCACCATGGAAGTGGCGGACTTCACCGAACTTGCTGCGGCGGCTGTCGGTTTTTTAGGGAAGAACTCGGAAGTGGAAACCGAAGCGACCGAGTAATGATTGCCGCAACAGTGGAAGATGCCATGGCAGACATTGCCATCATCTTCCACTGGCAACCACAAGCCTTTGAGCAAATGACATTTTCTGAATTAATGCAATGGCGAGAAAAAGCAAGAGAACGAAATGAAACAGAAACTGATTGATTATGTATTAAATATGCCACGGCATATTATATGGCGTGGAATCTTTATTCTTTCCCTTGCCTTTTGGTTGCTTGTGATTTTCGGCATTGCATTTCTCTTTCGCTAATTCATCAAGTGCGGTCAGAAATCACGAGATTTTTTGACCGCACTTTTCTTTAGGATTATTTATGTTCCAAAACTTGGCACTTGCCACATTGGGCATGTTTGTGTTCACTCGGCAAACCATACCTTTTCAAAGTTTAGACCGTACATCAAATTGGCGGCATCCAACAAATTCTGTTGTTGGTAGAATGCCCAAAGCACAGTTCACAGGAAAAGAAAGCGAAACTGTGACGATAAGTGGCAGATTAATCCCAGAAATCACTGGCGGCAGACTTTCCATTAAAGCCCTGGAATTAATGGCAGACAGTGGCGGTGCATTTCCGCTTATTGACGGCGCAACCTTTGAAATTATCGGTTTTTTTGTGATCGAAAGCGTACAAGAAACCCGAACAGAATTTTTTGGCGATGGCGCACCTCGTGCGATTGATTTCAGCATGAGCCTAAAACGCACCGATGACCCAATGTTAATCGCCATTGCTGAATCTGTCATAGGGAGGTTTTAATGTTTAATTTTGATAAAACCCACCCTATTCCACTAGTGCATTTAACGGTTCGCCCGAAAGCGGAAAAAGGCAAAAAAGAGGATATTTCCCTTTTAATATCCAGCCGTTTGATGAGTTTAACGCTTACGGATAACCGCGGTTTTGAAGCCGATCAGCTCGACATCCAACTAGACGATAGTGACGGCAAATTAGCCCTCCCAGCACGCGGTGCTTTATTATCACTAGGTATGGGGTGGAAAGGGGGGACCATTCGACTTGTCAAATAACGTCTTTTCTGTCAAAAAACATCATAAAAACAGCATTTTAGAATCAACCTTATTGTTGTTTTCGTCTTTTATTGTTTGTCATTGTTCGTTTTTATTGTTCCCTTAAATGTTCCCTCTTTATAAAGGAACAAAAACGAGGGAACAGAAGAACGGTAAATTTTTATTTATTAGGGCTTGAACAATGGCTAGAGACTTTTCAAAAAAATTCACTGATTCTTATATTCATGGAATTAAACCAACCGATAAAGAGCAACTATTTTCAGATAGAGATAATCTGTATTTATTGGTTAAACCAACTGGAGCCAAAATATGGCGATTCATTTACACTCACCCAACAACCAAAAAACGCATTAAAAAATCTTTTGGAAACTATCCATCAATTCCACTTGCTTTCGCTAGGGATAAGGCTCGTATATGGTGCGGGCTATTGGCACAAGGTATAGATCCTGCTGAAGAGGAACGTATGCAGCAAGAGGAGAAAGAGAAGAAATCTGTGACCTTTAAAGAGCTTGCTATGCTATGGCGTGATAAACGATTAAAGAAAGGGGAGTTAAAAGAAAATAGTATTGAGAAAGCTTATAGAAGAGTAGAGCTTTATTTGTTTGATAGGTTTAATTTTTCTAGATTGTTAGCTAAAAATATTAATTTGAGATCTTTTGATGATGCTCTACTTCCCATAGAGGGAACGGATACGTGCGATAAGTTATGCATCGCAATAAAACAAATATTTGATAATGCGATTGATGAAGGCGTGTTAGAAAATAATCCTTTTACGAGATTATCCAAAAGATTTAAAAAGCCAATTACTAAGAATTTTCCATCAATACCGCCTAAGGAATTACCACGGGTATTTGCTAAACTTAATTTATCTAATGCAAAGATAGCGACAAAATGCCTTATTGAATTTCAGCTGCTCACTATCTTACGGGCCAGTGAAGCAGTGAGGATAGAGTGGAGTGACATAAATTGGGAAGAAAAGGCCCTACATATTCCCGCTGAACGAATGAAAGGCGGTAAGCGTCCGCATAGTGTACCTTTATCTAGTCAGGCATTGCGAATTCTAGAGTGTATGCGTGAAATAAATGGCCATCGCAGATTTGTTTTTACTAGTTATATTGCACCATGGAATAAACCCATGAATAGCCAAACCGTTAATAAGACTTTAAGAGATCTTGGATTTACTGGCGAATTAGTTGGGCATGGTTTTCGTGGTATCGCCAGCACTTATTTGCATGAATTAGATTGTTTTTCTTATGAAGCGGTTGAGTGGTGTTTATCTCATGAAACGCGTAATGAAGTTCGTAAAGCCTACGATAAATCGAAGAAATGGCGTTCTAGACAAGAGATTATGCAGACGTGGGGAGATTATGTTGAGCAGTGCAAGGTTCAAGCCTTGCGGATGAGTTAGTATTATGGGGCGGATATTCCGCCCTTTATTCTTCCTCGCATTCATCTTCATCTAAACAATCTTCATCATAATAAAGCTCAATGTATCCATCTTTTACCGCTTTCGTCTTTTGTTGTTCATCTTCCTTGTCTTTGTAATGTTTAACTACTCGATAGACAACATAAGCGGCCACGGCTTTTTTAATTATTCCGCTGGATTTCTTTTTTTGTTGTGCGGCAATAGCGGTATTCATTGAGCACGAGAAGATAGCCATTGCAAGAGAGAAAATAAACGCTCGCTTAATCATTATCAAGCCTTGCTATTACTAGTTTTCTATGGAGTTATTATATCAAAATCGCAAGCACTACAATACCTAAAAGCCTATTTTCCCCTTGATTTTTCAAACTTTTTTCTCTCGAACAATCGCAGTCAAACCCTCGCCACGCCCGCGCACTAAATAGAGCGATTTTAACGCAAAATGCGATGAGCCTTGCGCCCTTTCCTGTACTGGTGCGCCTTGATGTTTTGAATGTGCGATTTTGTACGCAAACCAACGCAGAAAAACGCTAGATTTAGGCATAAAAACACTTATTTTGCTCATTTTTCGCCTTAAAAGATTGGACAGTTTCTCTAATATCTCCCGCATTGTTAAAAAAATAACGGCTAAATCCCCTGCCATTTTGTCGTAACTACCTTCACATCGTGAAGCGAATGCATCAAAAACACCATTTATCTAATATAAAAGCCGTTCCAAATGTAACGCTTGGACATAGTCGATAACGAAATTTTAAGGGCACAATATGCAAAATAAACCGCAACCCAATGACCGTTTTTTGCGTATTGATGAGGTTGTTCATTTAACGGGGCTTTCACGCTCGACTATCTATGAATACGCAAGATTGAAACGCTTTCCAGAAGCGGTAAATCTTGGCAGTAATAAGCGCGCATGGATTGAAAGCGAAGTAAGACACTGGATGAATGAGCGAATTAATCAATGCAATGACAAACGAAAACAGGAAAATAACCTATGACACTAATCAAACTACAAGACCTAGAAAAACAAGCAAAATACACCGCACTTTTTGACGAATTGAACGCCAAGAAAGCGGAATTAGTCGCACTCGATGACGAATTAAAAATGCTCGAAAGCAAACAAGCGAAAAACGCGGCAACAATAAACGCCGTGCGCAATGAATTTGAAACGGAGATCGGCAAAATCAAAGCGAAATTTGACGAAGATAGCGAATTAACACTTGATGATTATGCAGATATGCAAAAGCTGAAAGCGGAATTAAAAGCGCGCGTAGATTTCTTCACGGCAACCGGCGAAGAATTAGAGAGAAAAATTTACGACAAGCGCGAAGCAGTTTACCGCGTGAAAAACGTATTTTTGAGCGTAAGAAAAGACCTTTACAGGTTCACCGCATTGGCATTGATTGATGAATTTATCGAAGCCAATCGCGATAAAATCACCCTATTTAAGGGGATGTTTGTTTATTCCGGTGAATATGACGCTTACACAGGCAGAGATGGACATGATGAATTTAATGATGTATTGATTAAAAAATTCAATGTTGAAATGAACCCGGCACTCCCACCGGAAACTGCCCTTCCCCCCCTTACATTAGCGGACGGTTGGAAACCGAAAACCCCAACCCAATTACACGCGGAAGCATTCAAAGCGCAAAAAGAAACCGGCTTTAAACGCTTACTAAACGATATTTAAGGATTGAAAAATGGAAAAATTTACCGCAGCATTCGACCAATACAAAAGCGACCACGACGGCAAAGACACCGGCACGGCGGATTATTTGTACGACTACGAAAAAATAGAAAAAATCATTACTCAAGCCATTAAAAAACACGAGTTTTTGAGCTTGATTACAACAAAATTCACGCCGGAAACCGCAAATACCGCCTACGAATTTTCATTGCCAATCGTAAACAATACCGATACCGAAAACCACAACCGCACCCCGCGCAATTTTGTGCAGTCAAGCACACCGTTTGATTGCAAGCAAATTAATTTGGATGTGATTGTAGGCTATAGCGAACTGAATAAATTTTCTACTGTTGATTTTGAACGCGAATTTAACGACTACCTAGGCGGAGATCTGGCGCAAAATCTCACGATGATAGGCTTTCACGGTGAACGCCGAGCTCTCGATTCTGATCACGAAGCCAACCCACTGGGGCAAGATGTAGCAAAAGGCTGGCACGCGCAGTTAAAAGAAAAAGGGCAAATTGTTCACGCTGCCACACTGGAAGGGAAAAGCCCAGCACAGCTAATCAAAAAAGCCCTCGAGAAATTGCCGGTACGCTTGCGCGAAAGTGGGGATCTTATTGCGATTTGTGGGCGCGATGTATTTGGCAGCGCATTAGTCAATCTCGATGCGAAACAGCTCAACAGCCAAAACGGCGTGCTAATCACTGCACAAAACCTGATTGGCGGACTCCGTGCAATTTCCGCGCCTTTCTTTCCGGCAGACTGCATTTTAATCACTACGCTTTCAAATTTAGCGATTTATTTCAAACAGAACACCGCGCGCCTATTCTTCAAACAAGAACCGCGACAAGATAGCATTCAAATTTATTTTTCGGTGTTGCTTGATTACTTGCTGGAAAATCACCGCCACGCCGTCTTAATTGATGGTATCCAAGGCGGCGAATAATGGAACGTCTAACCCTAAATGAATGCGCTTTACAGCTCTTTAACGCAGTAGATTTATTCATTCACCACAGCGCGCAACGCTATATAGAGCGCAAAATGATTGAAGCCCACGAAAATGCGTGAATTATGGGGGCAGCTTGAACAAAGTGCGTTAGAAAACAACCGCACTTTCAACAATAAAGCCACCGCGTCCGCTTGTTTTACGTTTGAATAGGGGGAGCAATGCGACAAACTCACGTAAATAACAAAATGAGAAAAGAAGATATATTCAAGCAGCTGGATTCATTTTCAGACCGTGGGGGCGATATTATGAAGGCGGAATTTATAGCGCACCTTTGCAACATTGGCGCACTTACTGAACGCGAAGCCATAGACCTCACAACCGAATATATCAAACGATGCGAAAAACTCGAACGCAATCACCACTAATCAAGCCCCGAAAGGGGCTTTTTTGTATCTTTTAAAAGATTTTTAGTGGTGTTATCATGTCGTTAAATTAAACACTGAAAGGGGCATTATATGGCATTACATCAAATACTGGCAGAACAAGCGGCAAGCATTACAGACTTAAAACGAAACCCAATGGGCGTAATTCAAGAAAGCGAAAGCGGAATAGTCGCAATATTGAACCGAAACCAACCCGCATTTTATTGCATCACCCCAGAATTATTTTCTCATATGCAAGAATTAATCGAAGATTTAGAACTCGGCAGAATGGCAAATGAACGGCTTGCCACTCTTGAACCTGTAGAGGTTGATCTAAATGACTTATAAACTCATTTTTGATAAACGCGCATTAAAAGAATGGAATAAGTTAGGAGAAACTTTACGCCAGCAATTTAAAAATAAATTAGCCGAAAGAATGATAAATCCACGCATTCAAGCCGATAAATTAAAGGGCGAAAATGATTTATATAAAATCAAATTAAGAAGTGCTGGTTATCGATTAGTTTATCAAGTAAGAGATCAGGAAATCACCATTATTGTTGTATCTGTTGGAAAAAGGGAACGATTAGAAGTCTATAAAACCGCAGAACAAAGAGCAGCCCACTAAACTGGGCTTTATTTTTACTTAGGATAAGAAAAATTATGGCAAAAAATAAACCAACATTACCCCCTAGAAAATGGTATAGCTTGCAACAGGCAGCGGATAAACTCTCTCAAATATTTAATCAAACGGTAACAAGTGGGGATCTATTGCATTATGCTAATCAAGGATTATTAGAGCTTTCTGTAAGAATTGATTTCGAACGAATTGACGACTATGAATTCAATTTTAGCATTCATAATTCAAATCTAAATGAGGTGTTAGAGGATATTTATTATTTAGATATGCATTGCAGGCAAGGATACATAGGTAGAACTGATTTTATAAAAACCGACAGATTTAAAGCAGTTTTAAACGATACTTTCGATTTTGAAAAAGCATTCAAAAAGTTACAAGAAGACTCATTGAAATCAGAAGACGGGTTGGCCGATATGTACTCATTTTTTTCAGAGTTAAATAAAGACTCTATACCTTATTACTACGCCAGCATTAATAAAAGAACCCCTATAGATATAAATACTAATATAGATAAATTAAATGGATTCTTTACGATTGAATTTAATGATTTTGATGAAATTTTGATAGATGAAAATAACCCAAAGATAAATTTAAGATCAATCTCTTTCAGAGCATCACGAAATGATAATATTAATAATGGCTTTGGTTTTGTTATTGAGGGGCAAGATATTGACGATAAACAAATAATCGAATTAAACAAAGATTCTATTTTTATTGTTCCAGAAGAATTAGAAATCTTTGCTAATGGAGGCAAACCAATAAGAAATTTAAATAGCTTTGAAAGCGTGATTGAGGAATGGAGAAAACCGACAAGAACAATGAGCCCCGATACAGTCGTAGAACAAAACTTCATTGTAAATACTGAAACAATGAAAGTATTTGAACTTAAACGCGTTCCTTTTTTTGCTCAAGAAGCACAAAATGAAGAATATACAGATAATAATAGTAAGGCCGGTCGTAAGAAAGATCCACGATATAACAATATTATAGAAATTGCTCAAAAACTTTTTGAAAAATACCCTAATTCAAACAAAGAAAGCATAGTAAACGCTTTATTTAAAATTTTAGAAATAAATGATTTGTCTATTCAAACAATTAGAAGATATTTAGATGAAAATAGCATAGGAAAAAAAGGCGGAGAATCAATAAGCAGTATGAGTCTATAACCCTAATCTATCAACCATTCAACCCCAATACTCAAAATCAAACTATTTTGATTATGAATATACAAAATTTGATTTTGAGTATCTTCATCAACACCCCACCCCATACCATACGCCCCGACAAACAAGACATTTCAAGACACGTTATTTGACAATTTCTACAACCAAACGGGGGCAACTATGGAAAAACTCGAACACGCCAAAGTGCGTTACTACTCAACTGCGACGATTTGCAAAATGTTAGATGTATCTCGTGCGTGGTTATGGGATCAGGTTAATGCTGGCCACTTTCCGAAACCAATTAAATTAGGGCGATTAGCGCGTTACAAGGCAGAAGATGTAGAGCGTTTTCTCGCAAACCAAGAGCAAATAGCCGAAATCAATTTAATGGGGGAATAAATGGCAGGTTTAACGATTTATTGCCCTTTTTGCGGACAACGTGCGGGCATTCGCACCACTGAAAAACTTTCATTGCTCGTTACTAAAGCACGCATTTATTGCCCTTCATGTGGGCAATTAAACGCCGATTTTGTAGGGCAGATTAGTAACATTAAAAGGGCGGTTTATGTGGATTGCCCCGAAGCGAACAAGTGGGAGAAAACCGAAAAAGAAACCTTGCAGGAAAAAGGCATTAAGCCGATGACGAATGAAGAACGATTAGCACAGTTAAAAGGGCAAGATAAATCGCAAGGCAAGTTATTTTAAACATTGCGCTGAATTGAGTGCAAAAAAAAGCCCAGTCTTCAACACTGGGCTATCTCTAAACCAACCTAAGATATTGGATAAACAAAGGAATTAATTCATCTAAGGAATCGTATGAATTATACAATTAAATCAATGCACTATAAAGAAAAGTGCGAAAAAATAAACAAATTTACAATTTTACTATTGACAGATAAAACGAGATTAAACTATATTGAATGTGCCTTAGCAAATTGCGGGGTACGGTCGTCGAAAGCCGTTTTATTATTACAGGCGAACAGCGCGCCAATTCGCGCTTTTTTTGTTCGTAGCGTTTACGCACCTATTCAATGTAGTCTATTTTCTGATAGTCTATTCTCAATGGTAGCGCATAACGGGAAAGGTTACGCCCTTTGCCGTTTTCCTGTAATAACGGTTTTCGACCCCGTTATGTGTTACCGCCAAATCGTCGAAAGTTTTGCGGTAGCTTCTCAAGAATTATTACAGGACACCGCAGAAATGATCTATAAATTTCTATGCGTTAATCGCACACACCCGCACTTTAATTTGTGCATTCAAACTATTCACGCCAACACCGAAGAAAGCGCAAGATTAAGCCTTAACGCTGATTTTCGCCACCTCGTCACCGTTGCAAAAATCAACCCGAAATTTAACCGCACTTTAGCGATGAAAGGGGGGATTTATGCTTGATATCTACGTTTTAACCGCATTCGATTTTTATCGTCAAAAACACTACACCAGCCGCTTTTATGAATACGACGATGCAGAACGCACCGCTCGATTCTTAATGCAAAAAGATCCAAATGTCTGGGCGGTAAAAATTCATAAACAAGAATGGGGCCCCGTTGAGAAAACCGCCCTAAAACGTGTGCATTCTCGCACCTTTGAACAACGATTCAAAAGCAACGAAGGGGGCGAATGATGAATAACGGTTCAAATCAATCATTATTAGAGGGCGTTTTGATTTATTCGAAGAACGACCAGGAAAAACCGAAAAACCCTTCTCTCGTATTAATTGAAGAGCTTTGCGCACGTTTTAATATTCCTCGAAGTAAAAAATTGGAATATGACGATTACTCTATTATTGACCGATTGGCCTTTTATGGTGCCTGTTATTTGGCGCTATTTAAAGAGTTAAAGGGCACAAAGGTTGATTATTGGATAGATAACGCATTATGCGATATTTACTCACATAACGGACGCTATCCATTAGAACAATGTTTAGAAAAATATGCAGAAATGAAATCACAAAAAGGAGAATAGAAATGAGTAGAGCGAAATTAGAAGCATTAATTGATAGCGTAATGCAACAAATCAAAACTGCCTTATTTAATGAGTTTGATGAAGTGATGAAGTCCATGAAAAAAGATGAATTAGAAAAATTAAAACAGAAGGAACAAGATGTGCTTCAACGACAAATTCAAGAGACAAAGATCAGTGCAGCTATTGAACAGTCAAGAATGCCAAGCGGTGATAGATATTTTTCAATCAAAGAAATTGCAGAAACTGGCTTATGTTCAGAACCAACTATTAAACGTTGGATAGCAAGCGGCAAATTAAAATCTTATAAGTTTGGCAGAAGTCGGAAAGTTGCTGAAAGTGATTTGAACGCCTATTTAGCTATTTGCAAACAATAAGATATGGCCGAGAAAACCAAGATTAAAACAAAGGATAGAACATAATGCAACAACAAGAACAACCACTAACCGTAGAGAGCCTAAAGCGTATTCTTGCGAACCATGACGAACGCCTAAGTCGTTTGGAGAATGATAAGAAAGCTTATGGATTAGATGAAATCTGGACAGCGAAAGACGTGGCTCAATACGCAAAGATTTCTTATGGCTATTTTATGCAAAAGTTAGCTATTGACCCAGCTTTCCCTGCAAGCGTTGGAACACAAAAGAAAAACGCCCCGAAGAAGTATCGCGCGGAAGATGTAATTGCGTTTTTTAAGAATAGAAATAAAGCATAGGGGGAAAAGATGAGTTATAAAAAACACCCACCAAAAGCACCGCACTTTGACGAACAAGGGCGCGTAGCCTTTGAGCATATTCACGCATTAATTGGCAATAAAGCGTGGAATGCTTGGGGATTTGGTAAAGATAAAGGCAATGGGCTTGAATGGGGCTTATTGCGCGATAAATTAGGGCTTGAGCGTGATTATAAGCCGATAATTTTAGATGCGGAGAAGTTGGCAAATGCTGGCGATTATCAGATTTTAAAAGATGACGTGCACGCCGTGACATTTTACCGTTTTGGCAACGTGACAAGCGACCAAGAAAACGCTCTTTTATTGGCACTAGCAACGCACAGCAAGGCGAAAAAAGTCTTTTTTGCGGATAGCCTAGGCGATAATTTGGAAGAATTAAGCCACCGTTTAGAAGATTTACGCAATAGTGCAGAATCGCGCAATTTAGCAGAAATGCGCGTGGAATATATGGATAAGCCAGATGCGCCAAAGCGTGAGCCTTATGTAGAGTATCGAGAAAATGGCAAGATTAAAGGGTTACATTACATAAAGCCTAAAGTTGATAAAGACACCGGCGAAGTATTAGCAGAAAGCACAACGTGGATTTGTGATGATTTGGCACTGGTTGGCGAGGGGAAAACGCAAGGCGGGGAATATTACTATCTTTTTCAATGGCAAAATCGAGATGAAAATAAGCCGCGCACCGTTGCTATCGCCCGTGAAGATTTTGGCACAGATTCAGGCTGGAAGATGCTCAAAGCACAAGGCTTGAAAATGACACAAGGCTCAGGCTTAACACAACGCCTTACCGAGCATTTTCACTTTAACGGCGACCATTTCACACAGTGGACTATCACGAATGTGACAGGCTGGCTAAATAGGGCTTATTTATTGCCGAATGGGGAAATTATTGGCACGCCTTCAAAGCCGATTTATTTCACTGATAGAAGCAGTTCAAGCCTCGGTTATACGACAAGCGGCACACTTGCAGATTGGCAAAGGGAAATTGCGCAAAATGTACGTGGTAACGCCTCAATGATGATTGGCGTAGCGGTTGCGTTAGCCGCACCTATGCTTTCACTTTTAGGGCGGGAATCTTTTGGCGTTCACCTTTTCGCGGAAAGCTCGAAAGGGAAAAGCACAACATTAAATATCGCCAACAGCATTTACGGCAACCCCGAAAAAATAAAATTAAGCTGGAGCACCACCGCAACAGGCGTAAAAAATGAAGCGGCTGCACGCAATGACGGCTTTATTACTCTAGATGAAATCGGACAAGCCAAAGACGGAAAGAATCTAGAAACTATCGCCTATGATTTGTTTAATGAAACGGACAAAATCAGAGGCGAAAAAGAGGGCGGAAACCGACAAATAAAACGTTGGAAAGTCTCCGCACTTTCGACAGGGGAAAAAGATTTAGAAACCCAGCTAAGACTACAGGGCGCAAAGGTGCACGCAGGGCAATTAGTGCGGCTTTTAAACGTGCCGCTAGAAGAAGCGAACCATTTACACCAGTTTCCCAATAACAAAGCGCACGCCGACCATTTAAACGAAAAAGTGCAAAAATGTTTTGGCGTAATTGGGCGCGAATGGATAGCCTTTCTTTCTAACAATGCAGATGCAGTGAAAAGCACCTATAAGATAATTCGCCAAAAATGGTTAGATTTATCTAATAATATGAGTGGACAAGTGCAACGTGTAGCAGGCGACCGTTTCGCCGTGCTAGAAACCGCACTTTATTTAGCCAAAGACTTAATCCAATGGACGGAAGAAGAAAGCGCACAAGCCATTTTGAAAAACTTTCTCAACTGGAAGGAAGAATACGGCGAAAATAGCCGGGAAGAAAACAGCATCATTCAATCAATAACAAGCTGGCTATTGGTTAATGAATCGCGTTTTGTGCAATATCCGCCCGATCCTATGGCGAATATGCCGTTAAAAATTGCTGGCGTGCGCGTACTGGCAAATGAAACCGTAAAGGAAGATGAATACTACTTCATCATCCCAAAAGTGTTTAACGAAGTAATGGACGGCTATCCCAAAAAAATGGCGTTAAATGTACTAGTTAATGCCGGTATAATGGCAACACCGGCAAAGCCTGAAGCGAATTATGATCATCAGTTCAAAGTGCCTAAAAAGATGATGGGGAAAACATTTAGGGCTTACAAAATTACGCCAGTTTTAGTTGATGATGATAACGACGAAACAACCGAATAAAAAAACAAAGCAAGGAAAGTCAACGCCTTGCTTTTTTTACGTCTTAAATCTAGATTTTTTTAGCCAATGATATCTTTTTTATAGGAATTTTAGGAAAATAAAAAATAAATATATATAAATCAATAGATTAAATAAAAATAGCTTTCCTATTTAGACCTTTGATTTTCCTATTTTATAGGTAAATTTTCCTATTTTATCCCTTTTCTTTCCTATTTTGCCAAAAACGCCGATCTGCTTTCCTAAAATTTTCCTAATGCTTTCCTAAAATCGTTCCTAAAAACAGGAAAGGTTTTATATATATAACTTATTGATAAATAAGGATTTATAAAAAAATTTCCTATTTTCCTAATTTTCCTAAAGAAAAATATACCCACAGAAAAAAATAAAATTAAGGAAACAAGAATCCAAAAAATCTACCACATTTTTTCGCACATACTGGAGTAAATCATCACTGAAAATTTTCATATTTCACTTAAACACCTTGTCAAAAAATGAACACATAAAACGAAATTAAACGAGAATTAAAGATTGATAAATTTTCTAATTTGCCAAATAATTCCCAAATAATGACATCAAAAAAGACCATTTTTATAGTGATGTTCCCTGTTTTGTTCCCTTTTTAGATACTAACACTCTTATTAATTTTAGGTATGACAAGGGATAAGTTCAAAAAATGGAAGTAGGTAGGGACACCGATGATTTTTAAAGGGGAATATACCGTAGATGAAGTCGAACATAGCGGCGCACCAGATAGCATCACCATTCGGGCGCGTAGTGCGGATTTGCGCGGTTCACTAAAAAACCACTTTGAGCGCAGTTTTCATCACACCACATTAGGGCAAATTGTTCGCCAAATTGCCCAAGAAAATCAACTCACCGCACAAATTAGCGAAAGTCTCGCGCAAATTGAGATTTCTCACTTAGATCAAACCAATGAAAGCTCGCTCAATTTATTGCAACGACTTGCGGAAGCCTATGATGCTATTGCTGGTGTAAAAAATAACTACTTGCTGTTTATGAAAGCTGGTGAAGCCAAAACCGTGAACGGAAAGCCCATACCGCCGTTGATGATTACGCGTCAATCGGGCGATAGTCACCATTTTTCCATTGCAGAAAGCGAAAACTATGACGGTGTGAAAGTTTATTGGCACGATAACAACACTGGCAAGCGCGGCGAAGTACTTTGGGATAAACATTCCCAACGCGTTCAAATCAAAAAAGCCACAATGCGAAAAGTGACACGCGCCCGACGCAATCAACAAGGCGAACTTATCAAAGGTGAAAATGGAAAAAGCATTAAAGACACCCGCTATCAAGCTGGAAAGGGCAGAATGATTAATGATGTAAAAGGCACACAAATCAAAAGTGATGCCGAAAGCATTAAAACCTTACCACACACCTATGCCAGCCGAAGCTATGCCATTCAGCTTGCAGAAAAAACCTTCAGAAAACTGAAACGAGGCACAGCAAAATTTAGCCTGAATTTAGCTCTAGGCAATGCAGAACTGATACCAGAAATGCCAGTTGAAGTGAGTGGGTTTAAAACAGAAATTGATGGGTCTCTCTGGCTAATCACACGCGTGACACATAACATCACACCAGAAAACGGTTTCACCAGCCAAATAGAATGTGAATTAATGTTAGAGGAAATGAACGAAAAAGCATAGTAGGGCGAATCTTCGCCCTAGAATTGACGAAACCGTTCACGCCCTAAATAACCTTTTTCAATTTGAACATCAGAATAATCGCCCCCCATAATTTTCTTGCATTCCTTGCGGCTAATTTGCCATTTCACACCCTGATTGCCAGATAAATTTTCCACACGAATGCGATTAAACTGCACATCACGCCATTCATCAGAAAGCCCAGCAATTTCACACGCACCAAAGGCATAATATTTACCTAATTGTTTAGAAAGGCTTTCATGCGTCGTATGCACCGTCAGCTCCCTATGCATTAATGATACATCTTCCACGCGTTCAAATTCATCAAATTCCGCAATCGCCGCATTGGGTAGAATTGCAGCGTGCGAAACAAACGGCAGTAAGGCAAAAAGTGCGATGAGTTTTTTCATAGGTTTTCCTTGTAAAAAAGCCTAGGTGTTACGTAGGCTATCTGTTACCAAGTATTCATTTGGAATAATCTTCCTGTATTATCTTCTGCATCATTTAATGCAAGAATAATTTCATCAGGTTTAACGCCCTCATCTAATAACGTAACAACTTCATCTGACAATAATGTAATAAAGTGCTGAATACCAAATTTTGAATACTCGCGAATAACATTTAATAAATGCCTTTTAGGATTATTATCAAGCGATTCTAAGATCCCATCATGATAAATAAAAGAATGATAACCTTGCTCAGCATAATAACGAGCGATTGCCATATCAAATGCAATACATAGTAACTTTTTAAATGATGTTCCTTTATCTTTATGATTTTTTATACCTTGATTCTCGAAATAAGCATCAAAATCAATATATCCTTTTGTATTTTGCTCAACCTTAATAATTGCCTGCTCTCCAACGACTTTCATAATAATTGAAACAAAATAATCCCGAATTTTGATGAACTGACTATTTGAATCATTTCGCACTTTATATGTTAGGTCTTGTTCAATAGATTGAACCAAATCACCGCGTTTCTGTTTTTCTTCAGTTAAAATAGTATTTGCATTAGAGAGATCTTCAATAACGCTTTTTTGCTGTTCTAAAAGAATGAGCTCAGCTCTATTTTTATCTAAGAACGCAGATGTTTGTTTATATTTTTCAAAAATTTCCTTTTCATTAAGAAATGATAATTTTTCACTTCTTTCTTGATTTAGTTCCATCAAGCGAAATTGAATACTTCCTATTCTAGAATTTGTTTTTTCCAAATCATTAGATAAGTATTCATTTCTCTCTTGGTTAATAGCCTGATTAAACCTAATCAGTTGATCAAAATCTTTTTTCAACTGATTAGAAAAAAACACGCCTGCTTCTTTAAAAAGAGAGTCAGCCTCTGTTGTATCAAAAAGAATCTTTGTTGGCTTTAAGGAGCTTTCAAGGCGTTGCTTTCGCCCTTCTAGTTGGTACAACTGAGCATTTAATGAAACAATATTATCATCAATATTATCAACCAATTTTCGGATACTTTCTTTATCTTCGCTTCCAAAATCAAGTTTTGACAATGCAATTTCAGCATTAGAAATTTGTGTTTTAATAAATGCAATTTGTGCCTCGATTTCTGAAAATCCTTTATGATCTATCCGATTAATTTTTTTTCTTAATTTAATTTCTTCATTTAACGCCTTGATTTCATCTTCTTTATTATACAGACGGCTCAATAGCTCATCATCAAACCCCAACAAACGAGATAGAAAAGGTTTCCAATCCTTATCTTTTGAACGGCTATTACGACTTAATTTGAATACATCTGTAAAATCAGACTGCGTACGAAGCAAGTAAGCAAAAAATTTACGGTAAGAATATCCTCTTAGAAATTTAAATCCTAACAAACCCTCTAAATAGCTACGAGCCTCCCTAAAACTTAGTTGATAAGCTGACCACTCATCTGGCATTAATCCCTGAAAATCTTGATTGGGGGAAGTATGCTTCTTAAAACTTATTTTTGAAGGATTACGCACAGTTCTACAAATTGTTAAATACTGGGGGATTTCTTCCGTTTTTGAATCATTTAAGTATATTTCAAGGTAAAACTCAAAGTCATTAAGTTTATTTACGGATAATAAAACATGTTTTTGATGCTCACAAATCAAACAAAAATCAATAATTTGGGCTAATGTAGATTTACCTAGATTATGGGAATGCTTTTTTCCATCATCTAAATATTTCTGTTTACTCATAACCGTTCCAACAATTGCATTGACACCGTTATTGAACATTAAGGTTTTAAAAATATTCTCTTTATTTGAGTAAAGCTTCATTAATCGCATTTTATTTTCCTATATATTCAAAGGAATCATTTGTTGAGTGATACTCAACTAAACCCAATAAATAAAGTAAATTTATTGCTGGCATAAATAAAACATAATCGCAATCCGTTGCTTTTTTTACAACGGAAAGTAATTCATCAAAAGAGATGTATCTACCTGCCTTTAATGATTTCAACATTAAAGTTGCAGCGTACATAACTGATTTGTCAGGGTCCGTATATTTATCAGGTTGAATTTTTATCATATTCTACTCTTTGTGACCTATATCGCAATTCCAATACATATAATAAACCAACACTCGAACTCTTTTCTCAAAATCTTTGCCATGGCTCTTTTCACTTTCAACAAAATGAGAAATTAAATCTTCCAATCTTCTATTTATATAATCACCACTATAAAGGGCTTCAAGTTTGGCTTTAGTATCTAAAACAAGATCTTTATAGTCTTCTTTTAACGCACTATTCTCTGGATTGCGTAATACATCATCAATCTGTTTAATGTAAGGGTCAAAATAATCCATCATTATTTCAGCAAAATTAGGTGACGCATTGTTTTTTTCGTTCTTTGTGGCTAAATCACAACGTTCTAACAGGCTGTTATCGTCTTGTGTTTGACTATTTGTTGGTGCAACTAATAACTTACATTTTCTTATTACATCTGCGATATGACTGGTTGTCAATAACTCCGCATAAACTTCAATTAAGTGCTCAAGCCCTGCTTCCCTGATAATTTCTGGATAGCTACTAATTAAACGATCAAGATATTCTCTGCCTAATATTGCAATATTTTCATAAGGTAAACCTGTTTGTTGGTGAATAAGATTAATTAGCTCTGGATGAGATTTCCCCGTTTCTTTTCTATTTGTAATTAATAAATAGAAACCGATTTTTCCTTCTTCTACCATTTTTTTCAGTTTAGGAAGTTCTCCCTGGACAATGCCTATAAACTCTTTCTGTCCTGTCGTGGCATTCAAATTCTGAGTATGTTTTGCCTGAATAACAACAATCTTACTTCCTTCGGTTCTCCAAGGTGTGGTAACGCTTGGAAAACCATTTGCTGTTCCAGAAAATCAACCATCACGCCCACCATCAGGACCTTTAGAAAATCCGACTACGCCACGCCCAAGAATCTTAGCGCAACAGGCAACAGCAAAAACCTCAAAATCAGCATCATTTGTAATAAGTGAAACAAAGTTCATTTTCTCTATCCATTTTTATCTTTTGTGATGTCGATGATAATTTTCCCCTATAAATCCCTCGGGTTAATCGCTACCACTTCTTCATCTTCATCGGCAAACTAAACACCACTCGTCCGTGAATAAAGACAGGATCATCCTGTTTTATCTCCCACTCTTTATACTCTTCTTTATTATCAGAAATCGCCCACATTTCACGGCCACGTTTTTGCAAGCGTTTAATGAATGTGTGATCATCAAACGTGAACACATAAAGCCCATCGGCACTGAAATAATTTTCTGATACATCGACATAAAGTAAATCGCCGCTTTCCAATGTCGGCGCCATGCTGTCGCCTTTTACCGCAATAATCTTTAAGTTTTTAGCATCGGTGCGCCCAAATTGGCGGCGGAAAAAATCCAAGTCGAACTCTTGCGCCAATAAGCCTTGTTCTGTCCGAGTTAAAAACGAGCCATTTCCTGCACTGGCTTCAATATCCAATATTTCTACTCGTATAGTGTTTTTTGCCAAAGGTTCATGCAGATTAACGACGCGCACCGTGTCGTCAGTAAAGCCCAATGCATTTTTCGTTACATCAGGAAATGAACTTATATGATATTCAAATGCACCGCCTTTTATACCTTTGGCTTCGCGCATTTTCCAATTTTCATTTTTTGCCTTGCGAGTGATATTTGTTGCTTGAGCTGGCAATCCATCTAGCCCTTCTAACTCTTTTGCCGAGTACCATTCTTTCATTTTTGATTTCCTCATAAGATTTTTTAAATCTTTTTTAAATCATATATTGATTTAAAAAAGATTTAGTTATAATATCTCAAACAATGTAAACAAACACAGAAACACAATGGCAATACTTTCTCAATGTAAACAATCTATTGCACGTTATGTGGCGTGGCTTGCGTTAAAAATGTTGTACCGAGTTTCTCTTGGAAAATCGCAAGTGCCCGCAGCATTTCTTGTGTTGCCTGCGGTGTATAGCGAAAAGTCATCTTCGCTTGTGGCACACCTGAAACAAACTGAAAACATTCCACCGTCATTTCTCCTGTCTCGGCATGGAAAGTGATGTTGAGCAGTGAATCCACTTCAATGGGAATAACCAGTGTTTCGTCAGTCATGGGGGGGTCCTTATTTTTATGGAGAAATTAATGACAACTATTTCAATTCAAGGAGATTTTGTAGTGAACGTACATATTCACGCCCCACTTCATCATCTTGGTGAAGTTCAGCAAGAATCTGTTGATATTGTTGATTCCATAGCTCAAGTAGTGGAGAAAGAGCTTGCACGATTGCAGAGTTTTCGGAAGCGTTCGGCACTGCGAGATAAAGAATAGACTGTTGCATTTGCGCTTGCTGATAAAGCAACTCGGAGAATAAATTTTGACGTTCAATACGCTTTTGCATTTGAGCTTCAAGTTTTTCGAGACGTTCTTCAATGGAAAGTGCGGTCATAAAAATCCTCAGGGTAAGAGAATACATAATTATTAGTGATTGAGTATAACAAAGTAAACAAAAACAACAAGGAAAAGGGTATGGCGAAAACAGAAAAAAAACGCGAACTAAAATCTGAAATTATTGCATTTCGTGTGACGGCAAGTTTTAAAGAAAAGTTACAAGAAATGGCTCAAGCGGATAAACGGGAATTGAATGATTTTATCCGTTTGAAATTGGAAGAATGCATTAATTAATCAGTCAGTAAGATGACATTAAGCCAAACGATTCCAGCAACAATAGACCAGTTAAGGATAAATATGAGAAATCGTAAAAATCGAGTCAGCATGGCATACCTCGTGGCGTTATTTTCAATGGTGTCGTACTTTATGGTGTTGATTATCTTTTAATTTTAATAACCGTGCAATCCATATTGGGGAATGTGGAGAGTATAGGACAGAAGAAGGTGTGTATGTGTGAACAAAATAATCAGGCAATATTTAGTGCAAGAGATGTGGAAATGCTGCGTTATGCCTTGGCTTATGTGAAGCAAGCAGGCGTGGAAAAATTTGAAGAAGAAGTGGCAGGCATTGTGCAAGATCCACAATGGCAAACCCTTGCCAAGGGTACATTTCATTTTCAACGCAACAAATATGGCGAAATCGTGGCGTGGATTGAACCCAGTGAAAACTGTGATGATTTGCCCTTCGTGCAAAATGCGGTGGCAATTTTGATTGAGCAGGGCTTAGTGCATAACGCCAATGTGACAATTCGCCACAATGTGCGTGATGAATTTGAATTTACCTATCCACAATTATTGTTAAGAAATGGGTATCTTCAACAGCATTTTAAATCGGAAATCAATCCATTAATGCCCAACGCCGATAAAATTTGCCCGGTGCTTCAAGCACGAAATCACCGTGTTTTTTTAGAAAAGTCTCAAGTGCTAAAAATTCGACGTATGACTGGCAAATAATTTCCCGATACACAATACCAAGATAGGAAATCCCTACACGATAAGTCGGGTCGTAAACATCCCAGTGTGCTTTATCTTCCGCGTGTTGTGCAATAAATGCCGAAAGTTCGACATCGGTATCAGGAATAAGTAAACGTGTTTTCATAATGGCTCCTTTTTGGGGCAAGTATAACAAAAGGTGGTAAGTGTGTCCCAATATCCAAGTTTTACCGTTAAATCATTAGTGAAATGCCCAATTTGTGAAGGGCCTTTAAACATTGATACATCAAGTGCCATTAGTTTGACCTATTTTAAAGGTCATCTGGTGTGCTGTAATCCGCGTTGTCGTGATTTTGAATGCGATTTTGAAATCATTCTGTCCAATTTTAAACGCAGCCTTGGTATGCGTGATGCACATGAGATTGCAACGTGGACCGCATCAGAAAAATCACGCAAGAATATTGATCCACGGCAGATTCAAATCGAAGCCGATTAATTCTTAATTTCCTTTTAATTTTTACCCACCGTCGTTTGAAGAAATTCATTCGACAGGATTTTTGCAACCAAAATTTAGGAGTTTGAGCAAATGACAAGCAAAAAATATGTGTACAGCAAAGAAAAAAACACGCCGCGTAGCCGTGTGAATGTGTGGCAGTTAAACAAAACCGTGCAAGAACAGGCTCGCAATATTCAATTATTACAACGAGCAATTTCTCACCAAGCAAACGTGAATGCACAGCAAGTATTGCTGAATGAATCACTCAGTGATCGCATTGCATTACTTGAAGAAGCACAGTGGGCACGTGAACAAAGCATTTTCCAACGCTTTGCTCGGTGGTTCCGTAAATAAATGAATGGGGGTGAGTGATGGCCTTAATGCCTTATTGCTTTGACGATGAAACGGAATCTGCCGCAGAAAAATGGTGCCGTGTTAATCAAGTAAAGGTGCCTGAAATCCGAAGTTTTGATGATGCGCTGCACTCGTTAAGCAAAAGCCAATTCCGTGTAGAACGAGAGTTTGACGGTTTACAACAAGGCTTTCGAGAAATGCTGTTGGAATTAGCCGATTTAGATTTTTCAGATTTACGTGCAGGGCATTTAACAGGTTCAAAGCTCCATCACTACACAGAACAAGGACAACGCAAAATAGCCCGTGCACTACGTAAAGTGCGGTTACTTTCGGGAATGTTTTCACAAGGCGTAACAGAGCGGGAATTTACTCAAATTGATAAGACGATGGAGGAATAACAAATGGCAACAATAATTTTAAGCCGTGGTGCTTTGTCTTTTTGTGCAAAAGATGTTTATCACAAGCTAGATAATGCGCAAGAACAATTGTTCGCTTATTTCTACCACTTAGATAAGGGCGATGAACAATCAGCGAATAAGGCATTTAGTGAATATATCCGTTTGGGCGATATTGCAATTCAAGCGAAACGAGAATTAATGAAAAAACACGCCGAATGGGCGGACTGGAGAGAGAAAAGAAAATGATAAGTTGTTTAGTGATGTTTTTCGTGGTGCTGTTTGCTGTTCTCGGCGTGACTGTGACGGTAATGGGATTAATTGAGTTTATTACGGACGTGCTAGATAGCCGTTGGTAAAGGAGAAAAAGAATAATGGAAAACAATGTTTGTATCGCGCTAGATTGTGGCGCAACGCTAGAAATTTTACCCATTGGCACTCGATTGAAGAAGTACGCCGTTATGACTTAGCCCAATATGAAATGTTGAGTTTGGAAGAATTACTCAGTGCAGTGAGTTCGACCAACAACAAAATCAAAGAATATTTTGAATATCACAGTGAATATTTAGCCAATACGGCAATGTAAGGATTCTTGATGATGAACTGGGAACTTGAGTGTAATGCCAATATTGCCAAACGTGAGCAAGCAATGGCAGATGCACGTGCGGTGATGATGCAAAGTGCGGTGAATTTTGACCGCACTTTCGATACTGCTCAAGCAACATCGGCGCAAATGGAATTGTTTTCTGTTGCACCGCACCAGTTCGATTATGTTGAAAAACTGCTTTCTGCGCTCCCTCGCAAACGCCAACGTGAGCATTTTCGCCATGTGTGGTTGCGTGCGTTCAATGGCGTGAAAGATGATGGCTCTATTGGGTTTAAATTCGGCAATAAACAGGCGGCGTATGCGAACATCTATTTGCGCGAAATTCTCACTAATCGCCTGAAAGCCGTTTTTCAACATTATCACGTTAGCCTTGATTGGTTGATTGATCGTGATACACATTCACAAGTGGTCGCCCTCTCAAAAGGCAAAAAAGCGGCTAACTTTCCGTTTTATTTGTTAAGTGAACATCAGCTAAAAGAAATGGCAGACAAATTAGCCATGTTGTTTACGAAATTACAGTCTGATTTTGTCAATGAACAAGCGGAGCGGAAAGAGCGTGGGGAAATATCTCTTGATGATTTCACCGCACTTTCTCGTGACCTTTATCGCTTAGTGGGCGAAGTGTGTGCTGATATTGGTTTTCCGTTAAAACACTGGTTCGCTTATCAAGATAACCGTTTCTTAGATGTGAATGACATTGAGGTTGATCTTAATAAATCAGTTTGCCAAAAACATTGGAAACGCCAACTTACTACGGCACAAAAACGATTGAAAGAACATGTGGAGATTGGCTGTGGTGCAGTATCGGCAAAAGTGAGCCCTTATGTGTCGCAAAGTGCATTTAATGACTACCGTGCGCAACGTGCAGATAACCTCGAATATCTGCAACAAATGCTGTTGGAAAATCTAGACGATAGCACCGAACAAATGCCGTTGATTGAAATGTGGAAAAAATCGGTGGCAAATCCTGCTATCCGTTTCCAGGAAACCATGAACCGCTTGCGTGGTATTGATGAATGGGCGATAGAAAATTCATTTGTGTCACTCTTTCTTACGCTGACTGCACCATCCTCTTTTCACGCGACGCATGAAACAGGCAAAAACAATAAAAAATGGCAAGGCGCAAGCCCACGTGATACGCAACGTTACTTAAATAAAGTGTGGGTGCAGTTGCGCGCGCAGTTTGCCAAACGTGGAATCGGTTTTTTTGGCTTTCGTGGTGTTGAACCGCATCACGATGGCACACCACATTGGCACTTGCTGATGTATGTAAAACCTGAACATAAAGATGACGTTATTCATCTATTCCGCAAGAAAGCGTTGGAATTAGATGGCGATGAATTTGGGGCGAAAAAATATCGTTTCAAAGTAGAAGAAATTGATCCAACCAAAGGTTCTGCCATTGGCTATGTGGCGAAATACATTGCCAAGAATATCTATGCAGGTAAGCAAGGCAAAGAAATGTCCGATGAAGTAGAAAATCTGACATTACTTGAAAACGTGCAACGTGTCAGTGCGTGGGCAAATCTTTGGGGCATTCGCCAATTCCAGTTTTACGGTACACCATCAATTTCGACGTGGCGTGAACTTCGCAAAATTGATGATGCCATGGCTGCCGTTACGGACGATGAAGTATTGGATATTGGCCGCACGGTGGCTGATGTGAGTTGTTTTGGTAGTTATTTAAAAGTGCAAGGTGGTGCAATGACAAAACGTTGTTATCAACCAATTTGTATTGAGTATGAAGAATGCGAACCGAATAAATACGGTGAGATTCGTAAGAAAATTGTGGGGGTAAAAAACAGATTCACAGAAAAGAAAATCATCACCAAATTAAAAAACTGGGTGATTAAATCAGCGAAAAGTGCGTTGGGTTCCACCGCACTTAATTCGGAGTCCACCGAAACAAACAAGGCGCATCGCGCCGCTTGGACTTGGACTTGGACTTGTGTCAATAACTGTAACCGTTCAAAAATTGAACAGCAAGCTAATTTATTGATGTTGCCTATTGGTTCGCCATTAAAACCGTCACAAATTGACCTTTTAATGTGCCATGGATGGTTACGGCTTAATGACTATCGGTGGATTTGTTGTGAAAACGATGAAGTTTTCATTAAAGAAGAAAAAATTCCGCTGGCTCAAGCCTTTGGTTGGGGTGAGAGCTTGGGGGATTTTAGGGTTAATTAGATAAAAATAGATGAATTATGCACTATTGTAATTGAATATTAAGAGGAAATTAAAATGGCAGACTTACAACAGCTTATAAAAAACATTGAACAATGGGCGGAGGATCGCAATTTGATTAAAGGCTCAAGTATTAAAAAGCAAACACTCAAGATGGTTGAGGAGTTTGGTGAGCTTTGTGGGGGTGTTGCGAAAGGCAATATTAATATAATTAAAGATAGTATTGGTGATTGTTTTGTTGTGCTGACAATCATAAACGCTCAATGTCGCAATGAGTCAGTAGAAACCAACGCCAACCAATCGCACTTACTTGAACCAACAGGACATTTTAGGGCAAGCTCCATAGATGAGGCACTATTACGAACCGCTGCAAGAATAGGTGGTTTTGCAAGTAAAACAACCCCACCTGATGATTGGGATGTAAACTGTCTATCTAATTATCTATTCCTTATCAGTAAAATGGCTAATCTTGATTTCTGGGATTGTGTTCAGTACGCTTACGAGCAAATCAAAGACCGCAAAGGACGTATGATTAATGGCGTGTTTGTGAAAGAGGGGGATTTATAATGGAACGATATTTTTCAATCAAAGAGATCGTGCAGATGGGCATTTGTTCGGAAGCAACAGTGAAACGTTGGATTTCTAGCGGCAAGTTAAAGTCTTATAAATTTGGTCGCTCCCGTAAAATTGCGGAAAGCGACTTGAACGAATACATTAAGACTTGTCGGCAATAATTTCTTTAAATAAACCATTCGCACATTTTTCAACATAGGTTGCCCATTCTTGAAACGTCTTTAATCGGTAAGGCAAATATTCCGCCCGATTATAGGCGTTTCGTATTTCATCGGAATTCAAATGGCTTAGGCAAATTTCGATGACTTCTTTATCTAATCCAAGTTCTAGGCGATTATCATTGCAATAACTACTGAATAGCGACCGTATGCCGTGATTTGTCATGGTACCTTTGTATTTGCCGCCGTCCATTGTTTTAATCACTTCATTCGGTGTTTGGCTATTGATATGCTTTTTATTTCTCGTCTTTGACAAAGTGGACGGGAATAAATATTCCTTATTTGCGTGTTGCTTGATGTATGAAAGCAAGGTTTCTGCCTGTTTACTTAACGGTACAAGGTGCAATCGATCCCCTTTCCCGCCTTTTGAAACTTCCACTTGCCACACTTTACCATTGGGCAAATGTTCGTGTTCAATGATGTCAGAATATTTTGCACTGACGGTTTCGCTCGCCCTTGTAGCGTTGAGCAACCCCCACAAAATCGCAAGGCGAACAGTTTGGGATATATTGGCCCGTGCAAGGCTGATCATGAATTCCGGTAAGGCTTTGTAATGGATTGACGGGTGATGTTTGTTTTTGTTCACTGCAGGGAGATCATCGCTAAGATATTTCCATTTGTTGTTTTCCCAATATTCAAAACGTTCGGCATATTCTGCGATTGACTTTAAAACTAAATAACGCTTTTTCAATTCAGCCGTTGCGCCTGATTGGCGATAAGGTTCAAGCACGGATAATCCATGCTTTAGTGTCAATTCTTTGAAAGGTATGTCACCAATTAAATCAATGGCGGAATTAACACGTCTTTCGGTATCAATCCTTGTCTTTTCTGTGTAATTACCTTGTTCTTTGCCGATTTTCGCACGATAGAGCAACCATTCATTCGCAACATGGGCGAATGTGCTTTGCTGTTCTTTTAGTGCGTCTATGGCTTGTTTACGCTCAAATTCGTGTGGATCAATCTTATTGGATAAAAGTTGGCGAAATTTGAGTGCTTTTTGACGGGCATCTTTAAGCGACACTGCAGGGAAAGTGCCGATGGTTTTTTCGGTACGTTTTAATGTGTAGGGGCGTTTGTAATTAAACACCCACGTTTTCACACCGTTAGGCTTGACAACGAGTTTCAGCCCTTCCCCATCGAATAAATAATAGATCTTTTCCGCCGCTTTTGCGTTGTTTACCTGTGCAATGGTTAGCTGCTTGATGATTTTTGCCATGGTAGGAATTTCATAAAATGGTAGTAAGATTTTTGCATTGTAAGTTCTTACTACTATTTTTACTACAAAAAAATGCGATCGCTTGTGAAATTAACTGATCTTTTGAGCAGTATTAAGACACCAAACAAAAACGGTCAAATTATTGATTTTTCAATAAATTTGACCGCTTGTGATCTTTTGTGATGTTGTTTGGTGGTGGAGCTGGGGGGAGTTGAACCCCCGTCCGAAATTACTCTACCTTCAGTACTACACGTTTAGTCTCGTCTTTAATTTCACTTAAGCATGCGGACAGACACGCTAAACTTAAGCTAGTTTGATTCAATTTAGTGCTTCGATCCTCAAACGGTGGCTTCCACACGATCTCGTTTTGGTTTGACTCCGCGTTATCCCCGTCTTACGAGCGGAAGCTGGAGCGCGAAGGCTAAATGCAGGTTATTAAGCTGCTAAAGCGTATTGTTCGTCGTTTGCGACTATTTTTTTGCGATTTATTTACGAGGCCTACCGCACCTCGACGTGCACCTTGGGCTTCGCTAATCCCGTCGAATCCAGAATCAGCCCCAAAATTGTGCGTTAGTCTAGCAAAAAAAGAAAGGTAGGGAAAGTCGAGATTGATTGAATTTTTGTATGAAAGCTAGAATAACCTTAAATATTGTCTATTTATTATTGCCTTATTAACAATTCATCTCTAAATTGATTGGAGACGATCATTGATTTTTTATGGAAGGGAGGCTTGATAATGGCGTTAATTAATTGGCATTATTTCACGCTTTATTTTTGATGATAGGAGCTATAGATTTGTAAATTATGGCAAAATTAAAGATATTTACGAATTCCTGAAAATATAACACAGCATATATGCTATAATTAGCTCCTAAACTTTTTGGAAAATGTTATCTTATTCTAGTATTTATCATCAATGATTTTATAAAATTTCTTGCATATTAAATTTTTATCACTATAATGTGGCACATATTTCGGACGCGGGGTGGAGCAGCTTGGTAGCTCGTCGGGCTCATAACCCGAAGGTCGTTGGTTCAAATCCAGCCCCCGCAACCAATAATAAGTTCAGTAAAAGAACCCCAGTTTTGGGGTTTTTTTCTATAAGAAATTTAGTAACTGGGCTTAGGTTCTTATGAACCTAACCCTTTTTTTATGCCTGAGATTTAATAAACTATCTTCTTACTATTACTAAAATAGAGGGATAAGTATTGTTTAGGATAAGGTTTCATAAGGTTATGATATAGTGCGGTGAATTACACCCTATATAGGAGTAGAAATTGGCTACATTAGAACAAAATTTACAAGAAATGCTACAAGATGCGGTAAAGGATTTAGGCTGTGAATTGTGGGGAATTGAGTGTCAGCGCGTGGGTCGTTTTATGACAGTTCGTTTATTTATAGATAAAGAAGGTGGTGTGACAGTTGATGATTGTGCTGATGTAAGTCGTCAAGTGAGCGCAATTTTAGACGTGGAAGATCCAATTGCGGATAAATATAATCTAGAAGTGTCGTCACCTGGTTTAGATCGTCCGCTATTTACCTTGCCGCAATTTGAACGCTATATTGGGCAAGATATCGCTGTGCATTTGCGAATTCCAGTGATGGAACGCCGTAAATGGCAAGGTAAGTTAGAGCGTATTGAAAAGGATATGATTACTTTAATCGTTGATGATCAAGAACAAATTTTAGTCTTCGGAAACATTCAAAAAGCGAATGTTGTTGCAAAATTTTAAAAGGAGAAAAAGAGAAATGAGTAAAGAAATTTTACTGGCGGCGGAAGCTGTATCCAATGAAAAATTATTACCACGTGAGAAAATTTTTGAAGCATTAGAGAGTGCGATTGCGATTTCTACTAAGAAGAAGTTTGAATATGAAACGGATATTCGCGTTTCAATTAATCCCAAAACAGGAGAATTTGATACTTTTCGCCGTTGGTTAGTCGTAGATGAAGTAAAAGTACCAACGAAGGAAATTACTTTGGAAGCGGCACAATTCGATGATCCAAATTTGCAACTTGGAGAGTATGTAGAAGATCAAATTGAATCTATTGCATTTGACCGTATTGCAATGCAAACAGCACGTCAAGTTATTAGTACTAAAATTCGTGAAGCCGAACGTGCAAAAGTGGTTGAACAATTTCGTGAAGAAGAAGGAAAAATTGTAACAGGCACTGTAAAAAAAGTAAGTCGAGACAGTATTATTTTAGATCTTGGCAATAAAGCGGAAGCGATGATTGCACGTGAAGATATGTTACCACGTGAAAATTTCCGTCCGGGAGATCGTGTTCGTGGGGTACTTTATAAAGTAAATCCTGAAGGCAAAACTGCACAATTATTTGTGACACGTTCTAAACCAGAAATGTTGATCGAATTATTCCGTATTGAAGTGCCTGAAATTGGCGAAGAAATGATTGAGATTCGTGGTGCAGCTCGTGATGCTGGCTCTCGTGCTAAAATTGCAGTGAAATCAAATGATAAGCGAATTGATCCTGTTGGAGCTTGTGTAGGAATGCGTGGTGCGCGTGTTCAGGTAATTACGAATGAACTTGGTGGCGAGCGTGTAGATATCGTGCTTTGGGATGACAATCCCGCGCAATTTGTGATTAATGCGATGGCACCTGCGGATGTTTCTTCTATTATCGTTGATGAAGATAATCATTCTATGGATATTGCTGTTGAAGCTGATAACCTTGCTCAAGCCATTGGTCGTAATGGTCAAAACGTGCGTTTAGCAACACAATTAACGGGTTGGACACTAAACGTAATGACGACTGATGAGTTAAATGCTAAGCATCAAGCAGAAGATAAAAAAGTGTTAAATTTATTTATTAACGCATTAGAACTTGATGAAGAATTTGCTCAAATCCTTGTAGAAGAAGGCTTCACAAGTTTAGAAGAAATTGCTTATGTGCCAATGAATGAATTGACTGCAATTGATGGTTTGGAAGATGAAGATCTTGTTGAAGAGCTTCAAACTCGTGCTAAAAATGCGATTACAGCCGCAGCAGTAGCTGAAGAAGAAGCACTGAAAAAAGCGAATGTTGAAGATCGTTTATTGAATTTAGAGGGAATGAATCGTCACGTTGCAATCAAACTAGCAGAAAAACAAATTACCACCCTTGAAGAACTCGCAGAACAAGGCGTTGATGATTTAACTGATATTGAAGAATTAACCGCAGAACAGGCCGCAGATTTAATTATGGCTGCACGTAATATTTGTTGGTTTGGCGAAGAATAAGGAGAGCAGTAATGACTGAAGATGTTAAGGCTGATGCGCCAAAAAAATTAAGCATTCAACGCAGAACAAAAACAACAGTGAGTAGCACCACAACTGGCGGTAAAAGCAAAGAAGTACAAGTAGAAGTACGTAAAAAACGCACAGTAAAAACTGATATTGCTCAACAAGAAGAAGCAAAATTAAAAGCACAGCAAGAAGCGGAAGCGAAAAAAATTGCTGAACAAAAAGCAGCAGAAGAAAAAGCTCGTTTAGAAGCTGAAAAAGTGAAAGCTGAAACTGCTAAGCCAGTAAAAAGTGCGGTAGATTCTAAAGTGAAATCTGTTGATCCTGAAAAAGAGAAACGTAAAGCAGAAGAAGCAGAACTTCGTCGTAAAGCTGAAGAGTTAGCTCGTCAAAAAGCAGAAGAACAAGCTCGTCGTGCAGTAGAAGAAGCGAAACGTTATGCTGAAGCAGATGATTCAGACAATGAATCTTCTTCAGAAGACTATTCTGATTACAATCTAAGTTCAAGATATGCACTTGAAGCAGAAGATGAAGAAGATCGTCGTAATGAAAATCGCGGTCGTGGCAAAAATAAAGTAGCGAAAGCGAAAAAAGGCGGTCGCGACGATGAAAATAGCAAAAACTCGAAAAACGAGCGCGAATCTAATCGTAAAAATCAAAAAGACGCTAAGTTTGGTAAAGGTAAAAATGGCAAAAAAGGTGCCGCACTTCAACAAGCCTTTACTAAACCTGCTCAAGTAGTTAAATCGGATGTAGTCATTGGAGAAACCATTACGGTTGCAGAACTTGCGAATAAGATGGCGGTAAAAGCTACAGAGATCATCAAAATGATGATGAAGATGGGCGAAATGGTTACTATCAACCAAGTTATCGACCAAGAAACCGCTCAATTAGTAGCAGAAGAACTTGGTCATAAAGTGATTCTTCGTAATGAAAATGAGCTTGAAGAAGCGGTATTAGGCGATCGTGATGTAAACGCAGAAAAAGTAACCCGTGCGCCAGTTGTAACCATCATGGGTCACGTTGATCATGGTAAAACCTCTTTACTTGACTATATTCGTAAAGCGAAAGTTGCTGCAGGCGAAGCGGGTGGTATTACTCAACATATCGGTGCGTATCACGTAGAAATGGATGATGGCAAAATGATCACCTTCTTGGATACGCCAGGACACGCAGCGTTTACTTCTATGCGTGCACGTGGTGCAAAAGCAACAGATATCGTTGTTCTTGTTGTTGCGGCCGATGATGGTGTGATGCCTCAAACTATCGAAGCGATTCAACACGCAAAAGCAGCGGGTGCACCTTTAGTGGTTGCAGTAAATAAAATCGATAAACCAGAAGCAAATCTAGATCGTGTTGAGCAAGAATTATTACAACATGATGTAATTTCTGAGAAATTCGGTGGTGATGTGCAATTCGTTCCAGTATCGGCGAAGAAAGGTACAGGGGTTGATGATTTATTAGATGCAATCTTACTTCAATCTGAAGTGCTTGAATTGACTGCTGTAAAAGACGGCATGGCAAGTGGTGTAGTCATTGAATCTTACTTGGATAAAGGTCGTGGCCCTGTGGCAACTATCTTGGTTCAATCAGGTACACTACGTAAAGGTGACATCGTACTTTGTGGTTTTGAATATGGCCGTGTGCGTGCAATGCGTGATGAAAACGGGAAAGAAGTGGATGAAGCAGGGCCTTCAATTCCAGTTGAATTATTAGGTCTTTCAGGTGTGCCTGCGGCAGGTGATGAAGCAACCGTTGTGCGTGATGAGAAAAAAGCACGCGAAGTGGCGTTATATCGTCAAGGTAAATTCCGTGAAGTGAAATTAGCTCGTCAGCAAAAAGCGAAACTTGAAAATATGTTTAGCAATATGTCTGAAGGCGATGTGGCTGAATTGAACGTTATTGTGAAAGCGGATGTACAAGGCTCTGTAGAGGCGATTGTTCAAGCGTTAAATGAACTTTCTACCAATGAAGTAAAAGTTAAAGTTGTTGGTTCAGGTGTAGGTGGTATTACTGAAACTGATGCAACTTTAGCTACCGCATCTAATGCCATCATTGTTGGCTTTAATGTTCGAGCGGATGCAACAGCTCGTCGTGTCATTGAAGCTGAAAACATTGATTTACGCTACTACTCAATTATTTATGAATTGTTGAATGAAATTAAAGCAGCAATGAGCGGTATGTTGGAGCCTGAATTTAAACAAGAAATTATTGGTTTAGCTGAAGTTCGTGATGTATTCCGTCATCCGAAATTTGGTGCAATCGCAGGTTGTATGGTAACCGAGGGCGTAGTGAAACGTAACAACCCAATCCGTGTATTACGTGACAACGTCGTTATCTTTGAAGGTGAATTAGAATCTCTTCGCCGTTTCAAAGACGACGTATCTGAAGTTCGTAACGGTATGGAATGTGGTATCGGCGTGAAAAACTACAATGATGTAAAAGTCGGCGACCAAATCGAGGTATCTGAAGTGGTTGAAGTTAAACGTTCAATCTAACTTTTAACAAAATAAAGGGCGGTTAAAAATCATAGTGTTTTTAATCGCCCTTTTGTTATTAAATAAACCGCATCAAAATTATAAACCAGTTAAATCCTCAGCAATTTCTTCAGCTTGTTTAATCACATAAGTTATCGCTTCTTCCTGTTTATCGGGTGGATATTTGTAGCGTTGTAGTGCGCGTTTAACGAGAATACGCATTTTTGCCCGCACCGCTTCTTTGTACTGCCAGTCGATTGTGACCGATTTTCTAAGTGTTTCCGTGATTTCTTTCGCCAGTTTAGAAAGCACTTCATCACCCATCAAATCTTTTGCACTTTGATTTTGAGATAGAGCTTCATAGAAAGCAACTTCTTCCTTGGTTAATCCTAGTTTTTTCCCTAATGCTAAACGTTCTTGGAAATCTTGGCTCATTTTAAAGAGTTCGTCCAAAATCTCTACCACAGTCAAATTGTGATTGTGGTATTGATTCAATGCTTCCTTCAAACGCTTTTCAAAATCTTTTTGCAATGTTAAGTTTGTGCCTGATTTAACTTTAATTTCGCTTGCCAAATAACGCTCCATCGCGCTAACCCATAAATTTTTAGTTGGGCTATTTTTTACAGTTTGTAAAAATTCCTCGGAAAGTAAGCTAATTTGTGGTTGTGGTTTTTCTAGCAGATCGAATAAATCAATCACGCCTTCAGAATACACAGTTTGATTGACCAATTTTTTCAATAAAATCTGTCTTTCATTTGTGCCTGTGCCTTTTTGTTCACGTTTAGTTAAAATTGCCCGTACGGCATCATAAAAGGCGATTTCTTGGTTATACGGCTCAACTTCAGCCAATGTGCCGCACAGCATATAGCCTTTTTTTACCAAGCCTGCTGCTTTCAAAAAGGCTTTTTTGCGTGGTTCGGTTTCTTTTTTATTAAACCAATGCTGCTCGTGCGCTTTGCCATCAAACGGTAATTGATCAAGGCTTAAAATATGGTTGGCGGCAAAACGAATCGCCATCAAAAGATCATTCGGATTATCTTTTTCTAAGGCAGCCTGAACATCAAAGGTTTTCCCCTCAACTGGCGTTGCAAACAGGCTGCGGATAACTTCTAAATGCTCTTTCATTTTAAAGAATACATCAATCACGCTATCAGCTAGTTTGCCCTTGCCTTGTGAGTTTGTATATTGCCGAGTGGCTTTTTCGAGCTCGTCAGCAATGCCTACATAATCCACAATCAAGCCGCCATTTTCTCGGCTTTTATTGTGGAATACACGGTTTACTCGGGCGATGGCTTGCATCAGGTTGTGCCCTTGCATCGGCTTGTCGATATACATCGTATTACAGCAAGGCGCATCAAATCCCGTCAGCCACATATCACGCACAATCACCACCTTCAGCGGATCGTTCGGGTCTTTAAAGCGGCGTTCTAGCGTTTGCTTTTCCTGCTTACTGTAAACGTGTTTCTGCATTTCAGACGCATCGGAAGCAGAACCTGTCATCACAATTTTAATCGCCCCTTCGTTAATATTGTCCGAATGCCATTCAGGGTGCAGAGCGATGATCTGATTATACAAATCCACGCAAATCTGACGGCTGGAAACCACCATCATCGCTTTGCTGTCCACCACTTCATTGCGTTTGGCAAAATGTTGCACAAAATCGACTGCTAAATCATGCAATCGAGCTTCTGAGCCGAGCAATTTTTCTCGCAAGCGTAATTTCGGGTTTTCTTCGCCTTCCAGCAGTTCATCAATTTCTGCAAATAATTCATCGTGATTAGCATTCTCCGCTAGCTTGATTTGGCGAGCTTCGTAAATAATCGGCACGGTTGCGCCATCTTCCACCGCATCTTGCAAGTCATAAATGGACACACAACGACCGAACACATCTTGCGTGTCCTTATCTTCTAGGCTAATCGGCGTACCAGTAAAACCAATAAACGAGGCATTGGGCAGCGCATCGCGCAAATGGCGGGCGTAGCCTGTCTGAAACTTGCCGTTATGCAGCTTTTGCGTAAAGCCATATTGGCTGCGGTGAGCCTCATCGCTGATCACAATAATATTGTTGTGCTCATTTAAAATAGGGAAGCGGCTTTCTTCCTCATTTAGGGCGAATTTCTGAATCGTGGTAAAAAATACGCCGCCGACTTCATTTTGCGCGAGCAGTTGGCGCAGTTGATCACGGTCTTCCACTTGTTGCGGTGTTTGCTTGATTAAATCTTTGCCTGAAGAAAAGGTTTGGAAGAGCTGACCATCTAAATCGTTGCGGTCGGTAACCACTACAATGGTAGGATTTTTCAATTCAGGCTGTGCAAGCAGTTTGCCTGCATAAAACAGCATCGAAATCGACTTGCCCGAACCCTGCGTGTGCCACATCACACCAATGCGGCGGTCGCCTTTTTCTGAAGTCGCCCAAATGGTGGAATCTACCGCTTCATTTACGCCGTAATATTGATGGTACGCCGCGATTTTTTTAATGGTTTTGCCAACGGAATCCCGTTCAAACAAGACGAAATAGCGGATATAGTCCAATAAATCCTCAGGCTTTAGCAAGCCATTAAGCAGGCTTTGCAACTCATCGTCAAAATATAACCGCGCGCTTTTATTTTTTTCATCGACCACTTTCCACGGCGTAAAGCGTTGGAAATCTGCCGAAAGCGAACCCAAACGGGCGACAATGCCGTCAGAAATAATCAGAGCTTGGTTGTAAACAAACAGCTCGGCAATTTCATCTTTATAGGTTTCAAATTGATTAAACGCCTGCAACAAATCCGCCGATTCACGCAACGGATTTTTGAGCTCAAATACCACCAACGGGAGACCATTTACAAAGCCGATAATATCGGGAATCCGCTTGCCCCCTTTGCGGCTGCGGATTTCCAATTGATTGACGGCAACAAAACGGTTGTTTCCCCAATGCTCGAAATCCACCAAGCGCACCATCTCGATTTTTTGCTCACCGTTTAACGTATATTCTACCCGCACGCCATCACGCAGCAGTTTATAAAACGTCTGATTACGCACAACCAAGTCGCCAATATCGCTTTTCGTTGCCGATTTCACTACAGAATCAACCGCACTTTCAGGCAGCTGCGGATTAAGTTTACGCACCGCCTCACGCAGTTGCTCAACAAAGACTACACCGCTCAAATCGCCACGGGCAAACTTGCCTTCATGAACAGGCAAGTCTTTACCATAGCGATATTCCCAACCGAGGGATTGCAGGCGTTGAAGGGTAAGTTGTTCGATGTCATTTTCGTTGAGCATAGGTGTTCCTTTTTTGTATTTGCTGTCTTTGGGGAGCTAATAGATTAATTTCTTCGTTTATTGGCAGAAGTGAAATCAACCTCGTGAGTAATTAAATTTCCCCATTCAACAATCTAGGCAACAATAAATCCCTTGTTGTTTCTAAGATTTTATTTTCATCAAAGTTTTTTCTGATTTTTGCATACAGAGGTTCTATATACTGTGCAAAGATTAAATTGGTTTTATTACTGGCTTTGATAAAAGGAATACTATTCATATTTTTCTGGTTTAGCTTAAGCTGAACAGCACCTGTGATATAAGCAGATATATTTTTTTGTTGAATAAATATCATTAAGTGTTCAGTACTTATACCATTCCTTCCTTTGAGGACATGTGCATGGTTGTTTATCCAAGATTTGCCCCAAATGTATTGAGTAAATGGCTTTCCATCTTCTTTTAGAACGGAACCATCTTCGCCAACTAATAAATAAATATCATCAAAAATGGCTTCATCTACATAATCCATAACAGATGTTGCACCATAATAAGGAATATTACCTTTTCTCTTTTCTCGTTGTTGTTTAGATAAAGGGATACGTTTACTATCAAAACATTCCGAAACATCACCGAGGCTGCAATATTCCCACCCCTTCGGCACCTTAACCCCATCAACTTCCACCATCTCACACGGAAACGCTTTGGCGGTTTCGGCTAATTCGGCGTAGCAGTCAGGTTGTGTTTGTGAAAGTGCGGTCAGTTCTTCGGGTGTTTTTCCGCTGATTGCCTGCATGGCTGCCAGTTCTGCTTGTTCAAGGCTAAGGCCGTCTGAGAGGGCTTGGACTTTGGCACGCACGGGATCGAAATCGACAAACCAGCTTTTAAACAGGGCTTGAGCGATTTGTTCCAAGGTTTGGTTGATTTGGGTGTTGAGTTCAATTTTTTTATCTAAATCAGATAAAATTCTAGCAATTTCTTTTTGTTCAGAAAGTGGCGGTAAGTTAAATTGATATTTCAATAAATCGCCAATTTTCATATTTAATTGAACAGATGTGCCGCCTGATATCCCGTCAATATAACCACTAAAATGTTTTGATTTGAAAACATAATAAATAAATTTTGGATCAACTTTTTCTATTTTTAAACGTATTCTTGCTAATCCATTATTAAAAACGGCAGGTAATTCTTTTTTTACTAGATAACAAATACCTGTAGAGCAAGTTCTTGCCATAATAATATCGTTAGGAACTAGCTGAAATTTTTTGAAGTCAGAATCTTTAACTTCAGTATATCCCCATTTGTCAAATGGCTTATTTTGAGAAATATCTTGTATTCTTAAACAGCGTAAATTTGTTTTATGTTCAACAATCGGTGCTCTACGAATAGCATCTAATCCTGTATTAATACTTTCCGTTACATCTTCTAATGTTACTGTTTGCCAATCACTCATACCCCAATCCCCCTAAATTTTTCTTAATCTCCGCTTCCAATTCCGCACTTTTCGCAAATTGCTCCTTCAAAAGAGCGGTCAGATTTTGCATTTTTTCTGCAAATGGTACGCCGTCGTCTTCTTGTTCTGCGGTGCCGACGTAGCGTCCTGGTGTGAGGACGAAGTCGTTGTCTTTGATCTCTTCTAACGTAGCGGATTTGCAGAAAGCGGCTTGGTCTTCATAGCCGTCTGATGTTTGCCAAGCATGGAGGGTGTCGGCAATTTTGGCGATGTCATCAGCGGTGAAATCACGCAATACGCGGTCTTTCATATAGCCAATTTGGCGGGCATCGATAAACAACACTTCGCCTTTACGTTTTTTGTTGCGATTTAAAAACCAAATACAGGCAGGGATTTGGGTGTTGGTGAAGAGCTGACCTGGTAGGGCAACCATACATTCCACCAAGTCGGCATTGATGATGGCTTTGCGGATTTCGCCTTCGTTGTTGGTTTGGCTGCTCATAGAGCCGTTGGCAAGCAATAATGCCATTTTGCCGTTGGGCGAGAGGTGATAAATCATGTGTTGCAGCCAAGCGAAGTTGGCGTTGCCTTTGGGCGGTGTGCCGTATGCCCAACGTGGATCATCGGCAAGGGATTCGCTCCACCAATCGCTGATATTGAATGGTGGGTTTGCCATAATGAAATCCATCTTTTTGTCGATGTGTTGCGGCTGCGTGAAACTGTCGGCGTTGTGTTTGCCGAAGTCGTAGTCAATGCCGCGAATCGCCATATTCATGGCGGCGAGTTTCCATGTGGTGGGGTTGAATTCTTGCCCGTAGATGGAAACGTTGTTGATGTTGCCTTGATGGGCGGTGATAAAGCGTTCGGTTTGCACGAAAAAGCCGCCGCTGCCCATGGCTGGGTCATACACGCGGCCAGAGTATGGCTCGAGCATTTCGACAATCAGGGAAACGATGGATTTCGGCGTGAAATATTGCCCACCGCGTTTGCCTTCGGCTTGAGCAAAGCGACCGAGGAAGTATTCGTAAACGTGGCCGAGAATATCTTTTGCGCCTAAATGTACGGGCTCGCCGTTGTAAGTCGGACGGGTAAAGTGGGTATCGGAGAAAAGGATAATCAGCCCGCGCAAGGTGTCTTCGTTTACGGCATAGCCGCTGATGCGTTGGAGTACGCCTTTGAGTTTTTCGTTGTCTTTTTCAATGGCATCGAAGGCATCATCAATCAGTTTTGCCACACCTGAGAATTTTCCACCCCAAGGCAATTCTGCCCCAGTGTTGAGAATAGAGACTTCTTGTAAGGCTTGCCAACGTGCAGAAGCTGGCACCCAAAATACGTTATCCGCGGTGTAATAATCACGGTTTTCCAGTTCAGCGGTTAAGGCTTCTTGATACTCTTCTTCAGTATCAAAAAAAGTGCGGTCAAGATAGAGTGGGTTTTCAGGTGTGGAGAGTTCTGCCTGAATTTTTTCCTGTTGATGGGTGAAACTATCAGAAATGTATTTTAAGAAGATAAGACCAAGAACGATATGTTTATAGTTAGCGGCATCAAGTTGTTGGCGGAGTTTATCAGCAGATGCCCAAAGTTTTTCATCTAATTCATTTAAAAATGCTTGTTGTAATGCGTGATTTTCATCGACAATCTTGGTCGTCTCGTCTCGTCTCGTCTCGTCTCGCTTGCATAAATTATGCCCTCTGTAAAGTGATTTTTATCGGAAGTTTGAATATTCAAACAAATTATCAGGTGTTATTTTATCGAAAAACAGTATTAGGTTGAAAGGGATTTTTGCGTGCTAAATTCAATGATTTCCAGTAGAATGAGGCACTTTTATAAATAAGGAATAACTATGGCAAGAGAATTTAAACGTAGCGATCGCGTTGCTCAAGAAATACAAAAAGAAATAGCAGTCATTTTACAACGCGAAGTGAAAGATCCCCGTATTGGGATGGTGACGGTTTCTGATGTGGAAGTGTCGAGCGATTTATCTTACGCAAAAATCTTTGTGACTTTTTTATTTGATCACGATGAAACGGCAATTGAGCAAGGCATGAAAGGCTTAGAAAAAGCATCGCCTTATATTCGTTCATTACTAGGCAAAGCGATGCGTTTACGTATCGTGCCAGAGATTCGCTTTATTTACGATCAATCCTTAGTGGAAGGGATGCGTATGTCAAATCTTGTGACAAATGTTGTGCGTGAAGATGAGAAAAAACACGTTGAGGAAAGCAACTAATGTCTAGACCTCGTAAACGCTGGCGTGATGTTGATGGTGTGTTTTTGTTGGATAAACCACAAGGTATGTCATCAAATGATATCATGCAAAAGGTGAAGCGTTTATTTCAAGCGAACAAAGCAGGGCATACTGGTGCGCTCGATCCGTTGGCAACGGGAATGTTGCCTATTTGCTTGGGCGAAGCAACTAAGTTTTCACAATTTTTGCTTGATGCCGATAAGCGTTATCTTGTTACGGCAAAATTAGGCGAACGTACCGATACTTCCGATGCGGAAGGGCAAGTCGTGGAAACTCGTGAAGTTAATCTTGAAACTCAGCAAATTTTGACCGCACTTGAACAATTTCGTGGCGATATTTTGCAAGTGCCAACAATGTTTTCCGCACTAAAACATAACGGCAAACCGCTTTATGAATATGCGCGTCAAGGTATTACGGTTGAGCGTGAGGCACGCCCAATTACGATTTTTGAACTTAATTTTATTGAATATCACGCGCCTTATTTAACCTTAGAAGTGCATTGTTCAAAAGGCACTTATATTCGCACCTTAGTCGATGATTTGGGTAAAGTGCTAGGTTGTGGCGCGCATGTGACAATGTTACGCCGTACAGCCGTAGCGGATTACCCCGTAGCAGAAATGATGCCAATCAATGAGTTACAACTGCTCGCTGAAAGTTTTCCATTAAGTGAATTGGATCATCTATTACTACCAACCGATACCGCAGTAAGTAAATTGCCCGCTTTGCATTTGGATGCAGAGCAGAGTAAAGCCATTGGTTTTGGTCAGCGAGTGAAATTTGCTAATGAACAGCAATTAAGCGGCCAAATGCGGTTATTTTCAGCGGAGAATTTATTCTTAGGCGTGGCATTAATCGACGGGAATATTATTCGCCCACAACGATTAATTACACAATCCGCATAACTTCATTGCCTTTCCTGTAAAATTTTAGTAATCTCCTTGTAATTAATTTTTTACAATATATGTAAGATAAACATTACAGGTGAGTTTTATGGAAGCCCTTAAAGATTTACGTTCTGAAATTGATTCGCTTGATCGCGAACTTATCCAACTTTTTGCTAAACGTCTTGAGTTGGTTTCTCAAGTCGGTAAAGTTAAACATCAACATGGATTACCTATTTATGCGCCAGAGCGTGAAATAGCAATGCTCCAAGCTCGTCGTTTAGAGGCTGAAAAAGCAGGCATTTCAGCCGATTTGATTGAAGATGTTCTACGCCGTTTTATGCGTGAATCCTATGCCAATGAAAACCAATTTGGCTTTAAAACCATCAATCCTGATATTCACAAAATTGTTATTGTGGGTGGCTATGGTAAATTAGGCGGCTTATTTGCCCGTTATTTACGTGCATCTGGCTATCCCATTTCTATTTTAGATCGCGAAGATTGGGCGATGGCTGAAAGTATTTTAACGAATGCTGATGTTGTGATCGTTTCTGTTCCTATTAATCTCACCTTAGAAACAATTGAACGCTTAAAACCTTATTTAACGGAAAATATGTTGCTTGCAGATTTAACCTCTGTTAAGCGAGAACCGCTAGCGAAAATGCTTGAAGTTCATTCTGGTGCTGTTTTAGGTTTACATCCAATGTTTGGTGCAGACATTGCAAGTATGGCAAAACAAGTGGTTGTACGTTGTGATGGACGTTTTCCCGAACGTTATGAATGGTTACTTGAGCAAATTCAAATTTGGGGCGCAAAAATTTATCAAACCAATGCCACAGAACACGATCACAATATGACTTATATACAAGCCTTGCGCCATTTTTCGACTTTTGCGAATGGTTTACACCTTTCCAAACAGCCCATTAATCTCGCTAATTTATTGGCGCTTTCTTCTCCTATTTATCGGTTAGAACTTGCGATGATCGGTCGTTTATTTGCACAAGATGCAGAGCTTTACGCCGATATTATTATGGATAAGTCAGAAAATTTAGCGGTAATTGAAACGCTAAAACAAACTTACGACGAAGCCTTAACTTTCTTTGAAAATAATGATCGTCAAGGTTTTATTGATGCTTTCCACAAGGTGCGTGACTGGTTTGGCGATTATTCCGAACAATTTTTAAAAGAAAGCCGTCAGTTATTGCAGCAGGCAAATGATTTGAAACAAGGGTAGAGAAAAGTGCGGTGAAATTTCACCGCAGTTTTTTACTGTCTCGCCAATCTTAAATTTTCAGGTAAATTCTCAAAATTAGAGCGGAATGGATTAATGTCTAATCCGCCACGACGGGTATAGCGTGCGTAAACGGTGAGTTTTTCTGGTTTTGCGTAGTGCATTAAATCGCAAAAAATACGTTCGACACATTGTTCGTGGAATTCATTGTGTTGGCGGAACGATACAACGTAACGCAATAATTTTTCGTGATCGATTTTTTTACCAACATAGTGAATATGCAAGGTGCCCCAGTCAGGCTGATTGGTAATGAGGCAGTTAGATTTCAATAAATGGCTGACTAATTTTTCTTCGACAATTTCATCCGATACGCAATCTTTCAGCCAATTAGCGTTAAATTCGTAGCTACTAATTTCAATATCTTGTTCATCAATGCAATCGCCTTGTAAATGATCAATTTTTTGAGCATCATAAACTGCCACTGGATTTAACCGCACTTTTACATCGCCTTGCGCACATTCGCTTAAATCGCGTTGCATAGTTTGTTGAACGGCGTTGAAGTCGGCAAATTTGCTTTGGTTAAAGCTATTTAAATAAAGTTTAAAACTTTTTGATTCAATCAAATTTTGGCTTTGATAATCCAAATAAATGTCTGCGATAGCCACTTGCGGTAAGCCTTTTTCGTTGAGCCAAGAGATTTCATAAGCCGTCCAAATATCGGCGCCGATAGTAAATGGTTGGTTTTGAGTAATGCCCAATCCATCACGATTTAACGCACGTGGCACAGGCTGTAATAAAGTGCGGTCATATTGAGAGGCGTATTCCGTTTTTTGACCGAGTTTTAAGGATTTTAAGCTGTTGTCTTGGTAATTCATCTTTTCTCCGATTAGGTGTTCGACTTTTGCAAATTTCGACACTTTATAAATTAATTACAAAAAATTCCACGATAGATTCGAAACTAATCGACAGGTATCGCATTTAAAATGAAAGGTATCAAAAATCGCGTCTTTTAACGCCCAATTTGCACCACAAGAAGGGCAGCAACGGGATTTTTCAGATTCTAAAGATTGCCCACCTACACGATATAAATAATAGTAAGTCGGTATGCCCGTTTCTTTTTCTATTTCTTGAGCTAAATATCGCCCATGTTTTGAAAGTGTGCTTTGGTGCTCCGAAATTTCTGCCAAAGATTGTTGTTCTAATACCGCACCATTCATTTGTAGTTGATCGCAGGCTTGCCAATTTTCTTGCCATTTAATCAGATCTTGGCTTAAGTGCGGTTGATTTTTCAACTGTTTATACAACGGAATTGGTGCGAAATTTTCTCCACTATGAATCGGCGAGCAACTTTGTAAATGGGTTGTGTAAAGCACTTGCCAAGCTGGCGATGCATTTTCTGCTGTTTGATCTGAATTGAAATCATCGCCCACAAGTTGAAAACCATCAAAAATTACACCGCACTTTTCGGCTTCTTGTAATGCCCGATTCACTTCTGCGTTATTATTTTGTGGGAAAAGACTATCTTGCTCAGGGCAAATGACACGCATAGCAAAACCTTGTGCACCATCTTCTTCCGCTAAATATAAAGGAATTTCACGTCCGATAATTTGCCCGTTATACCGCCATTGATCGATCACGGCATTAAGTAAATGGATTTGTGATTCAATGTTATTTTCAAGGGCTGTCAGGCGAAAATAGGTTTCGATTAAATACATAAATTTTTTAATTGCTGTCCGATTTGGTTTAATCCGTTTAAACGCGTTTCACTTAAACGTTGTGAAATGCCGAGTTCGCTAAAAAAGGCAATAATATCAAATGTATTCAATTCATCCGCTGTTTTGCCATTGATTTTATTGAATAAAATCCAAAGCAAGCCATTCATAATTCTGGCTTCGCTAAATCCGCTGAATTGAAAAGTGCGGTCATTTTTAGGCATAATTTGAAACCACATTTGTGCTTCGCAGCCAGTAATAGGTTGCATTTGAGCGAGTTCATTATCGCTTGGGCGAGGTAAATTTTTGCCTGCTTGAATAATTAGGCGATAGCGATCTTCCCAATTTTTAGCTTGTTTTAATTGTTCTATCATTGTAATAAATCCAATGCTTTATCTAAAGCTGTAAAAAATGTCTCTACATCTTCTTGCGTATTATAAGGGGCAAAAGAAAGACGCAATGTGGTGCGTTCGCCTAAGCGTGCTAAATAAGGCTGGGCACAATGTTCGCCCACTCGGAGCGCAATATTTTGTTCGCTCAAAAGTGTAGAAAGATCGGAACAGTCAATGCCGTCAAATACAAAGCAAACAACGGTGCTTGCTTGAGGGGAATTGAATAATCGGCAATTCTCGTAAGATTTTAACCGCACTTTGACGGATTCAGCCAAGGATATAGCGTGCTGTTCTGCTGCGGTAAAATCCCATTTTTGTAGCCAATTCAGTGTGGCATTAAAGCCAATAACCCCAGCAATATTGGGTGTGCCAGCTTCTAAACGATAAGGCAATTCGGCAAAAGTAATACGCTCATTTGATACCCGATCAACCATTTTTCCGCCGAAAAAGAGCGGTTGAAGTTGAGAAAGTGCGGTCAATTTTCCTGTTAAAACGCCAAGCCCATTTGGACCATAAATTTTATGGGCAGAAAATGCGAGAAAGTCTGCATCTAAATCTTGTAAATCAATTTTGATATGACTAATCGCTTGTGCAGCATCTACTAAAACCAACGCATGACTATGTTTTCTAATAAGTTGAATCAGGCGTTTAATCGGCTGTTCTGTGCCCGTGACATTTGAAACAAAATTCAGCGCAACGAGTTTTGTTTTTTCAGAAAGGGTAGAAATAAGCACATTTTCATCAATTAGCCAATTATCTAAAATCGGTAAAACTCGAATTTTTCCACCGTACTTTTTCGCCGTTTCATGCCAAGTGACAAAATTGGCATGATGATCTGCTTGGCTAATCAGAATTTCATCTTCGGCGTTTAATTGCGGCAGCAATCCATTTGCCACTAAGTTTATTGCGTGAGTTGTACCCGAAGTCCAAATAACAGCGTGTTTATCTTCTGCATGAACCCATTCTTTAACCTGTGTGCGAGCCTGTTCATATTGCGCAGTTTGTGCCGCATCATATTGGCTGCGATGCACCGAACCTGCAGACGCATAAAATTCGGCGGTGCGATCAATTAACACTTGAGGTTTCAACGCGGTGGCGGCGTTATCTAAATAAATAACCGCATCTTCACGTTGGAAATAGGGAAATTCTTGACGGAACGTTTGATAATCAAAAGCCATATTGATTTTTCTCTTGTCTGCGCCATTGATTTGGTTCAATTGGATTATTGTCTGCCCAAAGACCAATTCCTTTGGCTTGTGCATTTTCTTGCGCTTGAAGATAAATCGGATCATGGGAATATTGCTTATAAGCCCATGCCATACCCTGTTTAACCATTTCTAAATTAATATTTTGTTTTTGATAATAAACCACCGCTAAGGTGCGTTGATAGCGATCTTTTCCTTTTCGTGCAAGGCGTACATTTTTTTGATAAACCAGATCGGACAAGGTTTTTTTCGATTTTTGCCCAAAGGCTTGAGATTTTTCTGGCGCATCAATTTCGGCTAAACGAACTTTAATGGATTTATTGCCTTTAGTGAGGCAAGTGAGCGTATCGCCATCACTAATTTTAACCACACGACACGTATTTTTTTCGCGAGAACAAGCAGAAAGTACGGTAAAAATAAGTAATAAACTCGTCAATAGTATTTTTCGATTTATCATTTTGCAAAGTTTTTGATCTAAGTCTGGTTATTTTACCGAAAAAATGGCTCAAGTTAGCAAAAAAAAGCGTAAAATAATTTTGAAATATTATGAAAATAGTTGAAAAGGTTGTATATGATTCAAAAATTATTTTTATTAGTTCGTTCGTTGGTCATTTTATCTATTATGTTATATCTCGGAAATCTTATTGCTTATTACATTCCATCAGGTGTTCCAGGAAGTATTTGGGGATTGTTATTGCTCTTTTTAGGTTTAACAACACGAGTGATTCATTTAAATTGGATTTATTTAGGTGCAAGTTTGCTAATTCGTTTTATGGCGGTGCTTTTTGTACCAGTGAGCGTGGGAATTATCAAATATTCTGATTTATTGATAGAGCAAATTAATATTTTGCTTGTTCCTAATATTGTGAGTACTTGTGTCACTTTACTTGTTATAGGATTTTTAGGTCATTATTTGTATCAGATGCAATCTTTTACACATAAACGCAAAAAAGTAATAAAACGTAGAGAAAATCAGGTAAAACAAGCGAATTAGTATGTTAGGAAAGTTTATATGCAGCAGTACATTATTTATCTTTATACATTTTTAACAATTTTTGGGTTTTGGCTCGCACTACAAATTAGCAAACGTTGGAAGTCAATGATTTTTAATACTTTTGTTTTAACAGTATTAATTTTGGCGGTGATTTTAGTGATAGGAAAGATTCCTTATGATGATTATATGGCAGGAAATGCGCCTATTAATAATTTACTTGGCTTGAGTATCGTTGCTCTCGCATTGCCTCTTTATGAACAACTTCGCCAAATTGCCAGACAATGGAAAATTATTCTTTCAACGGTGGTTATAGCCTCTTTTTTGGCGATGTTAAGTGGCGGGCTTTTAGCACTTCTTTTAGGCTCAACGCCCGAAATGGTCGCTACGGTTTTACCTAAATCCATCACAATGCCTATTGCGATGGAAGTTTCTCGTCATTTAGGCGGCATTCCTGCCGTAACTGCAGTTGGTGTTGTGGTTGCAGGTTTGCAAGGATCGATATTTGGTTATCTTGTATTAAAAAAATTGGGTGTTGAACATCAAGAAGCTATTGGGCTTTCTGTTGGTTCGGTTTCTCACGTGCTCGGTACAGTAAGTTGTATGGAAACGAATCCAACAGCGGGAAGTTACAGTTCTATTTCTCTTGTGCTTTGTGGGATTATTAGTTCTATTCTCGCGCCATTTGTATTTGAGCTGATTTATTTCTTTGTTTAAATATCAATAAAAATTCAACCGCACTTTATTCATTCTAGATTTTGTTTGTTCTAGATAAAGTGCGGTTGTTTTTTGCGCTAAATGATTAGATAATGCAGAAAAACGAAATAAAACAAAGCGATATGAAACCACTTATCATTGATTCTTCTTGGACAGAACGTTTTCTTCCTGATCCTCCACGTGAAAAAGATAATCGCCCACCATTTCGTCGTGATCGTGGGCGAATTTTACATTCTGCCGCCTTTCGTTGCTTGCAAGCGAAAACCCAAATTCACGCAATTGGCGAAAATGATTTTTATCGCACTCGCTTAACCCATTCTTTGGAAGTGGCTCAGATTGGCAGTAGTCTCGTTGCACAACTTAAATTTTTAGAAACCTTTGAAAGCCTTTCACAAACATTAAATATTGATAAAAACGAGTTGCAAAAACAATTAAAATCTTTATTGCCGAGTAACGATCTTATTGAGAGTTTGTGTTTTGCGCATGATATAGGGCATCCACCTTTTGGGCATGGTGGCGAAACGGCATTAAATTATATGATGGCAGAGCAGGGCGGTTTTGAAGGCAATGCGCAAACCTTTAGAATTTTAACAAAACTTGAGCCTTACACTGAAAATGCAGGGATGAATCTAACGCGTAGAACACTATTGGGTGTCGTGAAATATCCTGCGTTGTTAGATGTGGCTTCGCCTCAATATGCAGAACTTAATTTTTCTCGCAATATTGATCCTCGTTTTGTGCGTATTCACGATTGGATTCCAGGAAAAGGCATTTTCCGTGATGATTTAAAAATGTTTAATTGGTTGCTGGAAAATCTTTCTGAAAATGACCGCACTTTATTCTGTCAATTTAAAAAAGTGCGGGAAAATCCAGCTGAATCTTTACATACTCGGTTTAAATCGCTGGATTGCAGCATTATGGAATTGGCAGATGATATTGCCTATGGCGTACATGATTTAGAAGATGCCATTGTGACTGGCATGGTAAATCCTCATCAATGGCAAGCGGCACATTCCGCATTGAAACAAATTCCATCAGCTTGGTTGCATGAAAATATTGATTCAATTAGCCAACGACTTTTCTCTGATAAACATTTTGAACGAAAACAAGCCATTGGTGCATTGGTGAACTTTTTTATTACTAATGTGCGGTGGAAATTAACGGCAAATTTTGATGAACCTTTGTTACGTTATAACGCAGAGCTGTCACCTGAAGTGATTGCTGCACTTGGTGTATTTAAAAAATTTGTTTGGGATTATGTTATTCGCAATGTAGATACTCAACGAATCGAATATAAAGGGCAGAGAATGCTAACAGAAATGTTCCAAATTTTTGAATCTGATCCAGAACGTTTATTACCTCGAAATACTGCAAATCGTTGGCGTAATGCAGCAGAAGAAAGGAAGAAGCGGATTATTTGCGATTATATTGCAGGTATGTCGGATGCACACGCATTACGGGTATATCAACAACTTTGATTTAAAAGAGAATCCCATCGAATTGATGGGATTTTTTATGCAAACCGTATAGAATAGTGCGGTTAATTTTCACTGAATTTTTATGGGGCAGTTGTGGCATTAATTAGTTTAACCAATGGATATCTTTCCTTTAGTGATGCACCTTTGTTAGATCACGCAGAACTACATATTGAACCGAATGAACGTGTTTGTTTAGTTGGGCGTAACGGTGCAGGTAAATCAACTTTATTGAAAATCATCGCAGGCGATGTGCTTATGGATGATGGCAAAATCCAATACGAAAAAGATCTTGTGGTTTCTCGTTTAGAACAAGACCCACCGCGTAATGCACAAGGCAATATTTTTGATTATGTCGCGGAAGGCGTAGGGCATTTAACGGATTTATTGAAAGAATATCATCAGATTTCTGTTCAATTGGAAGAAAATTACAGTGATCAAATTTTAAGTCAATTAGAGCAAGTTCAGGCTAAATTAGAACACGCTGATGGCTGGCGATTTGAAAATAAAATCAATGAAGTGTTGTTAAAACTAGGCTTGAATCCAAACACAAAATTATCCGCACTTTCGGGCGGTTGGTTGCGTAAAGCAGCACTAGCACGCGCATTGGTGTGCGATCCTGATGTGTTATTACTTGATGAACCAACCAACCACTTGGATGTGGAAGCTATTGAATGGCTGGAAAATTTCTTACTGGATTTCCAAGGTAGCATTGTATTTATTTCCCATGACCGTTCTTTTATTCGCAAAATGGCAACACGCATTGTGGATTTAGATCGCGGTCAATTGCAGTCTTATCTAGGCAATTACGATTTATATTTAACCACGAAAGAAGAAAATCTACGCGTTGAAGCCTTGCAGAATGAATTATTTGATAAACGTCTAGCACAGGAAGAAGTGTGGATTCGCCAAGGTATCAAGGCTCGCCGTACAAGAAATGAAGGGCGAGTGCGAGCATTAAAAGCGATGCGTGAGGAACGCCGCCAACGCCGTGAGGTAATGGGAACAGCCAAATTACAGTTAGATACCTCAAGTCGTTCTGGCAAAATTGTCTTTGAAATGGAAGATGTGAGCTATGAAATCGCAGGAAAAACTTTGTTAAAAGATTTTTCAACAACGATTTTACGTGGAGACAAAATTGCGCTTGTTGGGCCAAATGGCTGTGGGAAAACCACGTTCATTAAATTATTGCTGGGTGAAATTCAGCCAACATCAGGAAAAATCCGTTGTGGTACCAAATTAGAGATTGCTTATTTTGACCAATACCGTGCTGATTTAGATCCCGAAAAAACCGTAATGGATAATGTGGCAGATGGCAAACAAGATATTGAAGTTAATGGTGTAAAACGCCACGTGCTAGGGTATTTGCAAGATTTCTTGTTCCCACCAAAACGTGCAATGACCCCAGTTAAAGCCTTATCGGGGGGAGAACGAAATCGTTTATTACTCGCAAAATTGTTGCTCCAACCAAATAATTTATTGATTCTTGACGAACCAACCAATGACCTTGATGTAGAAACATTGGAGCTTTTAGAAGAAATTTTGACTGATTATCAAGGCACATTGTTAATTGTGAGCCATGACCGTCAATTTATCGATAATACTGCGACAGAATGTTATTTATTCGAAGGTGAAGGGCGTTTAAATAAGTATGTGGGAGGATTCTTTGATGCGAAACAGCAACAAGCCAATTTCTGGGCAAGTAAAGCAGTGGAAGAACAGGCTAAAGCGAAGAAAACTGAACCGCTAAAAGAAGAAAGTGCGGTGAAAAATGACCGCACTTCTAAGCCGAAATCCGTGAAACTTTCTTATAAAGAACAACGAGAGCTAGAGCAACTTCCACAACTTTTGGAAGAATTAGAAACTAAAATCACCACACTGCAAGCTGAAATAGCCGATCCAGCATTTTTCCAACAAGCTCACGATATTACCGACGCTAAATTAAAAGCATTGGCGGATGCTGAAGCCGAATTAGAAACAGCATTTTTACGCTGGGAAGAATTAGAAGAAAAGAAAAATTTGACTGACGGTAAAGCTTAAAAAATAACGCCCGAAAGGGCGTTTTTTTATGTATTTTCAAGATGATCTTTTTTCAAAATATTTTCTTCATCAAGTATTGATAAACGAGCGATAGCGTTTCGATAAGAAATTTCAAGGGTTTCTCTACTGGTTGCCATTACGCCTTGATCCACTAAAAATCCATCATTTACATCATATACCCAGCCGTGTAATGAGAGTTTTTGTCCGCGTTCCCAAGCACTTTTTACAATTGATGTGCGCCCTAGATTGTAAACCTGTTCCGCTACGTTAATTTTAGTTAGCATATCGGCACGTTTTTCTGGAGAAAGTTTACCGAGAAGATGACCGTGTTTAAACCAAATATCACGAATATGAAGAAGCCAGTTGTTGATAAGCCCTAAATCTTTATCTGCCATAGCAGCATGAATCCCCCCGCAGTTGGTGTGACCACAGATAATAATATGTTCAATTTTAAGCACATCGACGGCATATTGCACAACAGAAAGGCAATTAAAATCTGTGTGAATTACTTGGTTAGCAACATTACGGTGTACAAAAAGCTCGCCCGGTTCAAGATTTGTCAATTTTTCAGCAGGCACACGGCTATCAGAGCAACCAATCCAAAGGTAATGTGGCGTTTGATGATCCGCAAGTTCTTTGAAGTAAGTAGAATTTTCTTCTTTCATTCTTTGCGCCCAGCTGTAATTGTTGGCAAAGAGTTGTTTAATTTTATCCATTTTACTTTCCTTAAAATTCTGAAAAAATTGACCGCACTTTGGCGTAAGTGCGGTCAATATTAAAGTTAAATTGAATTAGAAACTCGCATTTCTTGGCACGCGTGGGAATGGAATTACATCACGAATATTTTGAACGCCAGTTACATAGACGATTAAACGTTCAAAACCAAGACCAAAACCAGAATGTGGAACGCTGCCGTATTTACGCAGATCGCGATACCACCAATAATCATCTGGATTTAATCCCATTTCTTCCATGCGTTTATCAAGCACCTCTAAACGTTCTTCACGTTGTGAACCACCGATGATTTCACCAATTCCTGGTGCTAACACGTCCATTGCCGCCACAGTTTTTCCATCATCATTTAAACGCATATAGAATGCTTTAATATCTTTTGGATAGTTTTTTACCACAACTGGTGATTTGAAATATTCTTCCGCTAAGAAACGTTCGTGTTCAGAAGAAAGATCAATGCCCCAAGAAACAGGGAATTCAAATTTCTTACCAGATTTTAATAACACATCAATGGCATCGGTATAGTCAATTTGCACAAAATCTGAGTTTACAAAGTTTTCTAAACGAGTAATAACATCTTTATCTACATGTTTTTCAAAGAATTGTAAGTCATCTTTACGTTCTGCTAATACTGCACGGAATACGTATTTCAACATATCTTCTGCAAGTTTTGCGTTATCCGCTAAAGTTGCAAATGCAACTTCAGGTTCAACCATCCAGAATTCAGCTAAGTGACGAGTGGTATTCGAGTTTTCTGCACGGAATGTTGGGCCGAAAGTATAAATTTTGCTTAATGCACAAGCATAGGTTTCGCCGTTTAACTGACCTGAAACCGTTAAAAATGATTCTTTACCGAAGAAATCTTGGCTGAAATCAACTTTTCCATTTTCACTACGTGGAAGATTTTCTAAATCAAGTGTAGAAACACGGAACATTTCACCCGCACCTTCAGTGTCTGATGCAGTAATTAATGGGGTTGCCACCCAGTAGAAACCTTGCTCATGGAAGAAACGGTGAATTGCTTGAGACAAGCAATGACGAACACGCGCGACCGCGCCAATAATATTGGTACGAGGGCGTAAGTGAGCCACTTCGCGTAAATATTCGATAGAGTGGCGTTTTGCTGCCATTGGGTAAGTATCTGGATCTTCAACAAACCCTGTCACTTCCACTTTTTCTGCTTGTAATTCAACCGCTTGTCCTTCTGCAGGTGATTCAACGACCTTACCGGTTACAATCACAGAACAGCCTGTTGTTAAACGTAAAATTTCGCTTTCGTAATTTTCAATATCGTTATTAATAATCGCTTGAATTGGATCAAAGCAAGAACCGTCATAAACCGCTAAGAAAGATAAGCCTGCTTTAGAATCGCGACGGGTACGAACCCAACCACGCACAGTGACACTTTCACCAATCACCACTTTCCCTTGTAATACATCAACAATTGATGCCACTTTATACATATTAAACCTCTGTAACTGAATGTAATTCACATAAAATTGCCGATAGTTTACCTTAATAAAGGAAATTTTCCATAAAAATATAGTGTTGGTGCGGGCTATGAACAATAAAATAGCCTTAAAAATGAGCCCTAAATAAAATAGGGTAAAGCCTCATTAATATTGAATATACGCGATTTTATGCTAAAATCTCGGGCCAAAATCATTATGGCTAATAATAGGAAAAAATATGAAAGTTTTAGAAGGCTCAGTCGCAGCACCTAATGCAAAAGTTGCAGTAGCAATTGCTCGTTTTAACAGTTTTATTAATGAAAGTTTATTAGAAGGCGCAATTGATGCATTAAAACGTATCGGCCAAGTGAAAGATGAAAATATCACTATCGTGCGTGCCCCAGGCGCGTATGAGTTGCCATTAGTTGCTCGTCGTTTAGCTGAAAGTAAAAAATTTGATGCGATTGTGGCATTAGGTACAGTTATCCGTGGTGGTACAGCACATTTTGAATATGTAGCAGGGGAAGCAAGCAGCGGTTTAGGAAAAGTTGCAATGGATGCTGAAATCCCAGTCGCTTTTGGTGTATTAACCACAGAAAATATTGAACAAGCGATTGAACGTGCTGGTACTAAAGCAGGTAATAAAGGTGCAGAAGCAGCCTTAACCGCACTTGAAATGGTTAATCTTATTCAACAAATTGATGCGGCATAAATCATGACAGAACAAAAACAAGTGAAAAAGCCTTCTGCTCGTCGTCGTGCGCGTGAATGTACTGTTCAAGCCTTGTATTCTTGGGCAGTATCCGGCAATACTGCAGAACAAGTGGAATTAGCCTTTGTGTTAGATCAAGATATGGATGGCGTAGATAAACCTTACTTCCGTAAATTATTTCGTCAAACAATAGAAAATATTGAAACCGTTGATTTTTCAATTTCGCCTTATATTGACCGCGCTTTTGATGAGCTTGATCCTATTGAAACGGCAATTTTACGTTTGGCCGTTTATGAATTGCGCTTCGAGTTAGATGTGCCATATAAAGTGGTTATCAATGAAGCGATTGAAGTGGCAAAAGTATTCGGTGCAGATGAAAGCCATAAATATATCAATGGCGTACTTGATAAAATCGCACCAGCATTAGGGCGTAAATAATCCTTTTAAACTGAGAATGGCGCGCGTTTTTAATGCGTGCCTTTTCTTTTATAAGATAGGTGAAAAATGGCAATGGGTGAATTTGATTTAATTAAACGATATTTTCAGCAACAAATATTAGTTGATGATTCCGTTCAATTATCTATTGGCGACGATTGTGCGCTGGTTTCCGTGCCAGAGAATTATCAGCTTGCCATTACGACCGATACAATGGTAGAAAATACGCATTTTTTACCAACCATTTTACCTACGGACTTGGCTTATAAGGCGGTTGCAACAAATTTAAGTGATCTTGCTGCAATGGGGGCTCAGCCAAAATGGGTTTCACTGGCATTAACTTTGCCAAATGTAGACGAAAATTGGATTTCAACATTTAGCCAAAGTTTATTACACACGTTAAAACAATACAACGTCACATTAATTGGTGGCGATACTACAAAAGGTAATTTGTCTATTACGATTACGGCACAAGGTTTTGTCGAAAAAAACAAAGGAATTTGTCGGTATAAAGCACAAATCGGTGATTTAATTTATGTTTCAGGCACTTTAGGCGATAGTGCGGCAGGTTTAACACAAATTTTATTGGGCAAAAGTGCGGTTGATTCTGATGATGTTTTTTTGCAACAACGACATCTTAGACCCACACCTAGAATTGAACTTGGGCGGGCGTTAATTAATATTGCTCATGCTGCCATTGATCTTTCCGATGGGCTAATATCTGATTTAGGGCATATTCTTGAACGAAGTCAATGTAGTGCTGAAGTTGAACTGACTGCATTACCTCTTTCATCATCGATTTTAAATAAATATGATCGCACTCAAGCGGAACAATTTGCCTTAAGTGGTGGCGAAGATTATGAACTCTGTTTTACTATACCGCCCAAATCTAAAGATGAATTAGAATTACGCTTGAAAAAACTGAACGTGCCTTGCACTTGTATTGGTAAAATTAGTGAAAAGTGCGGTGACTTTTCTCCCCGTTTTTTACGGGATGGAAAACCTGTGAATATAACTTTTTCAAGCGGTTTCGATCATTTTAAGGAATCAAAATGACAGAAAATAATCCTCTTAAAAAAATCTCTCTTTTAAATCCTATTCATTTACTTGCCGTTGGTTTTGGCTCGGGTTTAATTTATCCTGCACCCGGCACTTGGGGGAGCTTAGCTGGAACAATTTTAGGTGTGATTTTACTTTCCTTATTAGGCGTAAAAATCTTTTTAATTTTCACCGCACTTTGTTTTCTACTCGGTTGCTACCTTTGCCAAAAAACCACAGCAGATATGGGTGTGCACGATCATGGTTCTATCGTCTGGGATGAATTTGTCGGTGTATTTATTGTATTAGCAGCGATACCGTCATTATCTTGGCAATGGATTTTGGCTGCTTTTGCGTTATTCCGCTTTTTTGATATTTTAAAACCGTTCCCAATTCGTTATTTTGACGAAAAACTCGAAAGTGGTTTTGGCATTATGGTCGATGATGTATTAGCAGCAATTTATGCGGTGATTGTTGTATTTGCTATTCAGTATTGGATGTTGTGATGCTAAATTTAATCATTGTGCATTTATTTGGATTAATGACGCCAGGGCCTGATTTCTTCTATGTAAGTCGAATGGCGGCAAGTAACTCTCGTCGTAATACAGTTTGTGGCATTTTAGGCATAACGCTTGGTATCGCTTTTTGGGGAATGCTTTCTATGTTGGGATTGGCGGTGTTGTTCGTTACCATTCCAGCATTACATGGCGTTATTATGTTGCTAGGCGGTAGTTACTTAGCATATCTCGGTTTTTTAATGGCTCGCAGTAAAAAATACGCTAAATTTGAACCGCACTCTGATACCGAATTTAATCAACAAACCACAATCAAAAAAGAAATTTTGAAAGGGCTTTTCGTGAATTTATCCAATGCAAAAGTCGTGGTGTATTTTAGTAGCGTGATGTCGCTTGTCTTGGTAAATATCACTGAAATGTGGCAAATTATCTTGGCTTTTATGGTGATTGTGCTAGAAACATTTTGTTATTTTTATGTGATTTCATTGATTTTTTCACGTAATATTGCCAAGCGTTTATACAGTCAATACAGCCGTTATATTGATAATATGGCAGGTATTGTATTTTTATTTTTTGGTTGTGTGCTTGTTTATAGCGGCATCAACGAAATAATTCATTAATAAAAAAGGAAGTAACATGACATTAAAAATTGCAATCGCTGGTGCTGGCGGAAGAATGGGGTGTCAATTAATTCAAGCGGTTCATTCTGCGGAAGGCGTAGAACTAGGTGCGGCTTTTGAACGCAAAGGATCATCTTTAGTTGGGACGGATGCGGGAGAATTGGCAGGAATTGGTCATCTTGGCGTTGCAGTTTCAGACGATCTTGAAAGCCAAAAAGATAAATTCGATTTATTAATCGATTTTACCCGACCAGAAGGTACCCTTGAACATATTGCATTTTGCGTAGCGAATAATAAAAAAATGGTGATCGGTACAACGGGTTTTGATCAAAATGGTAAAGCAGCGATTAAAGCAGCTTCAGATAAAATTGCTATTGTGTTTGCATCAAATTTCAGTGTTGGCGTGAATTTAGTCTTCAAGCTTTTAGAAAAAGCAGCAAAAGTGATGGGGGATTATTGCGATATTGAAGTGATCGAAGCTCATCACCGTCATAAAGTTGATGCGCCATCTGGCACTGCACTTTCTATGGGCGAACATATCGCAAAAACCTTAGGTCGCGATTTAAAAACGCACGGAGTCTTCTGCCGTGAAGGAATCACAGGCGAACGTAAACGCGATGAAATTGGTTTTTCAACTATTCGCGCTTCGGATGTGGTGGGGGAACACACGGTTTGGTTTGCAGATATTGGCGAACGTGTAGAAATTTCCCATAAAGCATCAAGCCGAATGACTTTCGCTAATGGTGCAGTGCGTGCTGGTAAATGGTTAGAAAATAAGGCGAATGGCTTATTTGATATGACCGATGTATTAGATTTAAATAATTTATAAATCAATTTCAAGGTCACTTTCTACGTGACAGCAACATAATAAAATCTCATCAGGTTGAATAAAGGCAAGAGGCATTTCTTTATAAGACACCTTGCCTTTTTTGATCTTAACGCGACAAGAACCACAATAGCCACTACGGCATTGATATTCGTGATGAATGTTATTTTTCTTGAGATGATCAAGTAAACTCGTTTCATTATTGAATTCTAATGTGGTGTTATGGCGGATAAGATGGATTTTCATAATAACGATATGTTGTAATTTGTCGTGCTATTATATAAGGAAAAGATGAAATTATTGATAAAAACTTCACTTAGTCAGTGGATTTGCTTGAATTTTGCCAAAATTCCTATTTTTAAAATGCTATGTTTTATAACCGCACTTTTTATTACGGCTTGTAGTTCTATTAGCAAAGAACCAGTGAAGACTGTGGATATTTATATTAAACCTTATTATTCTGCTGAAAATGGAAAAGCAGAAAATGTATTTGTACATAAAGAAATTGATCCTATGCTACGTGAAAATACGTTAAAAGGTTATAAAAGTGCGGTGAAATTTGTAGAAGAAAATCCAGCTCGCATTTCACCAATGACAATGTTTACCTTAGCCGCTCGGGCTTACGATTTTGGCTTAAGAGATGAAGCGGTTACTTGGTTTTATCGTGGACAAAACCGTTTGATTACCGCACTTTATGTGTTGGATTTACCAAAACAAACGGTGCAGGATAATACAGGGTTCAGCCATGTTGTAGGGCAGTTTGTTAATGCTTATGCGTTTTGTGATTTTGATAAACAAAGTCGTGCTGCCAAAAATGCGGTGAAATGGACAATTGCACATCCTTATGAAGTGATTTTCTTACCAGCATTACCCGCAAAATTTGCAGATCGTCAAAAAGCGCTAAAAGAATCGGAAGAAAAATTAGTTCAACGTTTACAGGAACAAGCCCGTTTTTTTGCTAATCCAAAAAATAAAGAAAAATGGCAAAAAGAGCGGTCAGAAAATTTTGTGAATGAACGATTTTGTTGGTAACAAGAAAAAATGGAATAGCGAATACGTTATTCCATTTTTATTTTTGATAAGCCAATGATTTTTCGCATTATTCTTTTACTTTTTAAGGACTTGGTATTATCATTACTCGGTTTTTTATTTTATAGAGAAAAGAGAAGCAGGGGAAACGATGCAACATCTGAACGAGCTTATTGAGAAAGCGAAATTAGCGATTGAATCCATTCAGGATAAAAGTTTAACGGCTTTGGATGAAATCCGTGTCGAATATTTTGGTAAGAAAGGGCATTTTACGCAATTAATGCAAGAGTTGCGTAACGTGTCAGCTGAAGAACGTCCTGCGATGGGCGCAAAAATTAACGAAGCAAAACAAGCTGCGTTAGAATTTTTAAATGCAAAAAAAACGGAGTGGGAACAGGCTGAACTTAACGCAAAATTAGAAAAAGAACGTGTAGATGTCAGTTTACCAGGTCGCAAAGTTGAAACTGGTGGCTTACACCCAGTTACCATGACGATTAATCGTGTAACAAAATTTTTCTCAGAACTTGGCTTTTCAGTTGAAAATGGCCCTGAAATTGAAAGTGATTATTACAACTTTGATGCGTTAAATATTCCTAAACATCACCCAGCACGTGCCGATCACGATACTTTCTGGTTTAATCCAGAATTATTACTCCGCACTCAAACTTCTGGCGTGCAAATTCGTACTATGGAAAAAATGCAGCCACCAATTCGCATTATGGCTCCAGGACGTGTATATCGTAATGACTACGATCAAACGCATACGCCAATGTTCCATCAAATTGAACTACTTTATGTGGATAAAAAAGCAAATTTCACAGAATTAAAAGGCTTATTACACGATTTCTTACGCGCTTTCTTTGAAGAAGATTTACAAGTACGTTTCCGTCCATCTTATTTCCCATTCACAGAGCCTTCAGCGGAAGTGGATGTGATGGGGAAAAACGGTAAATGGTTAGAAGTGTTGGGCTGCGGTATGGTGCACCCAAATGTGTTGCGTAATGTTGGTATTGATCCGAATGAATATTCTGGTTTTGCAGTGGGAATGGGTGTTGAGCGTTTAACAATGTTACGTTATAACGTAACAGATTTACGTTCGTTCTTTGAAAACGACTTACGTTTCTTAAAACAATTTAAGTAATTTCTCGGATTTGAATTAAAAGGATAACAACAAATGAAATTTAGTGAACAGTGGGTAAGAGAATGGGTGAACCCTGCGGTGTCCACCGAGCAATTATGCGAGCAAATTACCATGCTTGGCTTAGAAGTAGATGGCGTGGAAAGCGTTGCGGGTACATTTAATGGTGTCGTTGTTGGTGAAGTGGTGGAATGTGCACAACATCCAGATGCAGATAAATTACGTGTAACTAAAGTGAACGTAGGCGGTGATCGTTTATTGGATATCGTGTGTGGCGCAGCAAATTGTCGTCAAGGCTTAAAAGTGGCTTGTGCAACAGAAGGTGCGGTATTACCTGGCGATTTCAAAATTAAGAAAACGAAATTACGTGGTCAGCCATCAGAAGGGATGCTTTGTTCATTTTCTGAATTAGGTATTGATATTGAAGCGGACGGTATTATTGAATTGCCACTTGATGCACCAATCGGTACTGATTTACGTGAATATTTAGCTTTAGATGATAATGCCATCGAAATTAGCTTAACGCCAAACCGTGCGGATTGTTTGAGCATCGCAGGTATTGCGCGTGAAATTGGTGTGGTAAATAAACAACTCGTAAATCAACCGCACTTTGAAGCAGTGCCAGCAACAATTTCTGATAAAGTTCAAATTGATTTACAAGCACCAGAAGCTTGCCCACGTTATTTATTACGTGTGATAAAGAACGTCAATGTAAAAGCACCATCGCCAATGTGGATGCAAGAAAAATTGCGTCGTTGTGGTATTCGTTCTATCGATCCTATTGTCGATATTACTAACTATATTTTGCTTGAGTTCGGTCAGCCAATGCACGCGTTTGATGCAGCTAAAGTTACACAACCTGTTCAAGTTCGCTTCGCGAAAGAGGGGGAAGAATTAGTATTATTAGATGGCTCAACCGCAAAACTTCAATCAAATACGTTATTAATTGCTGACCAAAATGGGCCTTTAGCAATGGCAGGGATCTTTGGTGGTGCAGCCAGTGGCGTGAATAATGAAACGAAAGATGTGATTTTAGAATCCGCATTTTTCGCTCCATTAGCCATTGCAGGCCGTGCAAGACAATATGGTTTACATACGGATGCATCGCACCGTTTTGAACGTGGTGTGGATTTTGAATTAGCCCGTAAAGCAATGGAACGAGCAACCGCATTATTACTTGAAACCTGTGGTGGTGAAGCGGGTGAGATTTGTGAAGCAAGCAGTGAAACTCATCTTCCTAAAGTCAATACAGTTCAACTTCGCCGTAGTAAATTAGATGCACTTTTAGGTCATCATATTGAAACAGAAATCGTAACGGAAATTTTCCACCGTCTTGGTTTTGATGTTACTTATGCAAATGATATTTGGACGGTAACTTCTGCAAGCTGGCGTTTTGATATTGAAATCGAAGAAGATTTAATTGAAGAAGTGGCGCGTATTTATGGTTATAACAGCATTCCAAACAATGCGCCATTAGCGCATCTCCGCATGCGTGAGCACAAAGAATCTGATTTAGATTTAGCTCGAATTAAGACCGCACTTGTGGATGCAGATTATCAAGAAGCTATTACTTATAGCTTTGTGGATCCAAAAATTCAAAGTTTATTACATCCACATCAAGAAGCACTTGTATTGCCAAACCCAATTTCTGTGGAAATGTCCGCAATGCGCGTGTCTTTAATCAGCGGTTTATTAGGTGCAGTGCTTTATAACCAAAATCGCCAACAATCCCGTGTTCGTTTATTTGAAACAGGATTACGTTTTGTGCCAGATGTCAATGCTGAATTTGGCGTGCGTCAAGAATTTGTTTTAAGTGCGGTGATTACTGGAACGGCAAAATCTGAACATTGGGCAGGTAAAGCAGAGTCTGTAGATTTCTTTGATCTTAAAGGCGATTTAGAATCAGTACTTTCTTTAACAGAAGGTGGTAATAGAGTTCGTTTTGTTGCAAAACAATTTGATGCATTACACCCTGGCCAATCTGCTGCTATTGAATTAGATGGTCAAGAAATTGGTTTTATTGGTGCAATTCATCCATCTATTAGTCAAAAACTTGGCTTAAATGGCAAAACGTTTGTATTTGAAATTCTTTGGAATGCAATTGCGGCACGTAATGTGGTGCAAGCAAAAGAAATTTCTAAATTCCCAGCAAACCGTCGTGATTTAGCTTTAGTCGTAGCAGATAACGTACCAGCAGGGGAATTAATCGCAGCATGTAAACAAGCAGGTGGCGAAAAATTGGTGCAAGTGAACTTGTTCGATGTATATCAAGGTGTGGGCATCGCTGAAGGCTATAAGAGTTTAGCGATTAGCTTAACTGTCCAAGATAATGAAAAAACACTTGAAGATGAAGAAATTAATGCAGTGATTTCAGCAGTATTAGCGGAGGTAAAACAACGCTTTAATGCTGAATTAAGGGATTAATATGGCTACGATAACTAAACTTGATATTATTGAATATTTAAGCGATAAATATCACTTATCTAAACAAGATACGAAAAATGTAGTGGAGAACTTTTTGGAAGAGATCCGCTTATCGCTAGAATCTGGTCAAGATGTGAAATTATCAGGATTTGGTAATTTTGAATTACGCGATAAGTCATCTCGCCCAGGGCGTAACCCAAAAACTGGTGATATTGTGCCAGTTTCTGCTCGCCGAGTGGTGACATTTAAACCAGGGCAAAAGTTACGTGCCCGTGTAGAAAAAACTAAATAGTAAGCAACAAAAAGTGCGGTGAATTTCTACCGCACTTTTCATATGAAAAGGTATGAAAGTATATAAAACATTTTTAATCGCTACTGCCTCGCTGTTTTTATTCGCTTGTTCCAGTTTTCAAAACGATGATTATGCGATGAACTATAAAGGTCAAATCGGCGATCCTATTATGGCCATAGCCATGTTGAGCGAACAACAACATGAATGGGCAGGTACACCTTATGTGCTCGGCGGCGTTTCTCGTCGTGGGGTAGATTGTTCTGGTTTTGTGCAGAAAACTTTCTTCGATCGTTTTAATCTTCGTTTGCCTAGAAGCACTGTTGAACAAGCTAATTATGGTAAACATGTACGCAAAGAAGATATTCAAACTGGCGATTTAATTTTCTTTAAAACTGGCAGAGGCCCTAATGGTTATCATGTGGGGATTTATGTAAAAGAAGATAAATTCCTTCATGCTTCCACCAGAGGGGGAGTCGTCTATTCTTCAATGAATAACCCTTATTGGTCGAAAGCCTTCTGGCAAGTCAGACGGATTTAAAAAGTATAATGCTGGAATTTTCCAGCATTTTTTTATTGTTTTTTCAACTGCCAGAAAATAAAAACCATTAAATTTATCTTCAATTATTATTTCTGTGATCCATCTCACAATCTTAATATGACAATTATCATAACCCTTTAGAGCACGTTATATTATCTTTATGCTGTGTTAGTCGATATGGGAGAACAATATATGCTTACGACGATACTCAGCTTCCTCATTGTAACCACTGTGGTTGCGTATGTTTCGTGGTTAAAAACAAAAGGGGATGATTTAAAATCATCAAAAGGATATTTTTTGGCTGGTCGCGGATTAAGCGGTTTAGTGATTGGTTGCTCAATGGTGCTCACATCGCTTTCAACTGAACAACTTATCGGCGTCAATGCGGTGTCCTATAAAGGTAATTTTTCCGTGATTGCTTGGACAGTTCCAACGGTTATTCCGCTTTGTTTCTTGGCTCTTTATATGCTGCCGAAATATTTGCGTAACGGTTACACAACAGTGCCAGAGTTTTTTGAAAGCCGTTTTGACCGTCAAACTCGTTTGATTATGTCCACGCTTTTCTTAGTGTTTTATCTTTTCATCGTAATTCCAACCGCACTTTACACAGGTGCAATTGCCTTCAATAAAATCTTCAACTTAGAAACTGCATTTGGCTTAAGCTATGGGGCTGCAATAACTTACACAGTTGTTGCCATTGGCGTTGTTGGGGCGATTTATGCAATTTTGGGTGGTTTAAAAGCGGTGGCGGTATCTGACACCATTAATGCGGTGATTTTAGTTATTGGCGCATTGCTTGTCCCATTCTTTGCCTTGATGTATTTAGGCGATGGCAGTTTCTCTGAAGGTTTACACACAATCACAACAACGCACATTGAAAAATGGAATGCGATTGGTAGTGAAACCGACGCTACACCTTGGCCGACTATTTTCACGGGCATTATGGTGGTTCACTTTTTCTATTGGACAACTAACCAAGCTATCGTACAACGTTGCTTAGGTGCGAAAGACTTAAGATCTGGTCAAAAAGGGATTTTGATTGCGGCATTATTCTTATTAACTTTACCGATTATTTTAAATCTTCCAGGTTTATTGAGTTTCCATATTTTAGGTGAAGGTATCAATCCAATTGATGCGTCTTATCCATTATTAGTAAACAAAGTATTGCCAACTTGGTTACAAGGTTTCTTTATTGCCGCATTATTTGGCGCAATTTTAAGTACCTTTAACTCATTCTTAAATTCAGCAGCAACCATTTACTGTAAAGACTTATTGCCTTCTATCAGCAAAAAAGTGCGGTCAGAAGCAGAATTAATTTCTTATGCGAAAAAAGTTTCTACCATTATGGCCATTGTTACTATGATTTTCGCGCCATTACTTATGTTTGGTACAGATGGAATCTTCTTAATCACTAAACGTTTTGCAGGATTTGTGAATATTCCAATCGTTGCTTTATTTGCCGTAGGTATGTTTAACAAAACGGTATCAGGCAAAGCGGCACGTATCGCTTTACTTGCTCACGTTATCTTGTACTTCTGCATCGTTTGGGTGTTTAATGTCAAAATCAACTTTGTGTATGTTATGGGCGGATTATTCGTGTTTGATGTAGTATTAATGCTCATCTTAGGACAATTCTTACGCCGTGAACCTTACATTGAAAACAAAGAAAACTTAGGCGACGTAGATTTAACCAACTGGAAATATTTAAAAGTAACCAGTGTGTCTTTAATGTTAGGTTTACTTGCACTTTACACATTCCTTTCTCCACTTGGTATGGCATCAGAAAATGGTAATCCATTAATGGTGCTTGGCGTATGGGCGGTGTTACAAATTATCGTGTTATTTGTTGTACGAGATAAAGAGGCGAAATAATGAACATTATTTACATTTTATTAGACCAAATTCGTAAAGATATGTTGGGGCCTTATGGTCATCAAATTGTGAAAACCCCGAATTTAGATCGATTGGCAAAAGAGGGCGTTCGTTTTAATAATGCTTTCACGCCAGCTTCTGTTTGCGGTCCTGCTCGCACTTCACTTTTTACTGGATTAATGCCGTCATCTCACGGCATTATTAAGAATGGGGAAAAGGGCGGTATAGGCGAAATTAGCCAAGAAAAACCGAATATCGGTAAATTGGCTGGCTATAATACTTATGTTGTAGGAAAGTGGCACGTAGGTACTAAATCCGTACCCGAAGATTATGGGATTAAAGGGCATAACTTTGATGGTTATGGCTATCCTGGTAGTGGCGTATATAAAAATTTAGTCTTCAACCAACCGCCAACACATTCTAATCGTTATAAAGAATGGTTAGAAGAAAAGGGGTATGAAACCCCAGAAGTAAGCCGCGCCTACTTTGGAGATAACCCGCATTTACGGGTACAAGAACTTTGCGGTTTACTCTCAGGTACAAAAGATCAAACCATCCCTTATTTCATCATTGATGAAGCGAAAAAATATATTCAAGAATCATTAGATGAAGGCAAGCCATTCTTTGCATGGATAAACTTCTGGGGACCTCACACGCCTTGTATCGTGCCAGAACCTTATTATTCCATGTATCGAAAAGAAGATGTGGTGCTTGATAAAAGTTTCTTTACACCGTTAGAGGGCAAACCAGACCATTTCCGCACAATTTCAAAAATGTGGGGAATGTGGGAGGCGAGCGAAGATCATTGGAAAGAAGTCATCACAAAATTCTGGGGTTATATTACCTTAATTGATGATGCGATCGGTGAATTATTCGATTATCTTCAAAAACGCGGAATTTATGACCGTACTTTCTTGGTGGCTACGGCAGATCATGGCGATGCAATGGGTGCACATAGAATGATTGAAAAAGGGGAGTTTATGTTTGATACCACCTACAACATTCCGATGATTATCAAAGATCCAAACTCTGATCGTGTAAATCAAGAAGATGATAACCTTGTTTATCTTCACGATTTAACTTCAACAGTGTTCGATTTAGCCAATCAAAAAGTGCCAGAAAGTTTTGAAGGGCAGAGCATTCTTCCGATTATGCGCCAACGCCAAGATAACCAACGAAAAGGTGTGCTTGGTCAGCTTGCGGGGCATTTTGTGTATTTTGAACAGCGTATGTGGCGTCGTAAAGATTACAAACTCGTATTTAATGCGACTGATGTTTGCGAACTTTACAACATCCGTAACGATCCAGAAGAAATGCACAATTTGTTTTATGATCCTCAATATAACAGAATCAAAAAAGAGATGTTGGAAGAAATGCGTGCAGAGATGAAACGTCTGAATGACCCACTGGAAAATTGGGTTTATCGAATTATTGACGAAATTTAATCAAAGTCGTAGATTAAGGGCGTATCTGATACGCCCTTTGTTATCTCTGCACCTTATTTATCTTTTAAAATAGGAATAAACATGAAAACAACATTACTAAAAACACTGACACCAAAGCTTCATCTTGTTCAACATAACGATATCCCAGTTCTTCACTTAAAACATGCTGTTGGAACAGCAAAAATTTCCCTGCAAGGGGCACAGCTTATCAGTTGGAAACCGCAAAATGCGAAGCAAGATGTATTATGGCTAAGTGAAGTAGGGCCATTCAAAAATGGCAATGCTATTCGTGGTGGTGTACCGATTTGTTATCCTTGGTTTGGTGGCGTAAAACAACCTGCACACGGCACAGCTCGTATTCGTTTATGGCAGTTAAGCCATTATGATATTTCAGCCCATAAAGTGCGGTTAGAATTTGAGTTGTTTTCTGATTTAAATATTATCGAAGCTAAAGTCTCAATGGTATTTACAGATAAATGTCATTTAACTTTTACCCATTATGGCGAAGAACCAGCCCAAGCAGCATTACATACCTATTTTAATATTGGGGATATTAATCAAGTGGAAGTACAAGGTTTACCTGAAACTTGTTTTAATAGCTTAAACCAACAACAAGAAAATGTTCCGTCACCGCGTCACATTTCTGAAAATGTCGATTGCATTTATTCTGCAGAAAAAACGCATAATCAAATCCTAGATAAAAGTTTCAATCGTACAATTGCACTGCATCATCATAATGCAAGTCAATTTGTCCTTTGGAATCCTTGGCACAAAAAGACGAGTGGAATGAGTGAAACTGGCTATCAAACGATGTTGTGCTTAGAAACTGCACGTATCCATCACTTGCTTGAATTTGGCGAAAGTTTAAGCGTAGAAATTTCGCTTAAAGGCTAAATTTTGTTGCATAAGTGGTGTGAATACTATAGAATTCGCAAGATTTTGCTCGTTCCTTGCGGGCAACAAATTTGAAATCTTTTATTTTTAGTGAAAAGATTTTTACTATTAACCAATAGAAGGAATACGATTATTAAAACCGTAAAAAAAGCGCCGGCAGTAAATCGCCCAAACCGTATCAATGAAGAGATTCGTGTAAAAGAAGTTCGTTTAATTGACCAAAATGGTGAACAGGCAGGGATTGTTTCTATTCAACAAGCCCTAGAAATGGCAGAGCAAGCAGAGCTTGATCTTGTTGAAATTAGCCCAAATGCAGAGCCGCCGGTTTGTCGCATTATGAACTACGGTAAATTCCTTTACGAAAAAAGTAAAACCGCTAAAGAACAAAAGAAAAAACAAAAAGTTGTGCAAGTTAAGGAAATTAAATTCCGCCCTGGCACAGACGAAGGTGACTATCAAGTTAAATTACGCAGCTTAATCCGTTTCTTAGAAGACGGAGACAAAGCGAAAATTACTGTGCGTTTCCGCGGTCGTGAAATGGCTCATCAAGACATCGGTTTAGATGTATTAGAGCGCGTAAAAAATGATTTAGCTGAAATTTCTGTCGTTGAATCTGCACCAGGTAAATTAGAAGGTCGTCAGGCTGTAATGGTATTAGCACCGAAGAAAAAATAAGAATTTTGCTGAGATTCTTCAGCAAATCTTTTTGTTTAAGTTTGACTTAAATGAAAAGACAACTGCATGTTAGGCACACTACGCAGCCTAACTGCTTTTGAAAAGGCAATTTAATTTGCCTTATGATGGAAATGATCAGTGCTTCCAAGTAACTTTATAAGTTCGCCTGATTATGTTGTTTTAAACGAAAAATGCGGAGTTATTTTAACAATGCCTAAAATCAAAACAGTACGCGGCGCAGCGAAGCGCTTCAAAAAAACTGCTTCTGGTGGTTTCAAGCGTAAACAATCTCACTTACGTCATATTTTGACTAAAAAAACAACTAAACGTAAACGTCATTTACGTCATAAATCAATGGTTGCGAAAGCAGACCAAGTTTTAGTAGTAGCTTGCTTACCATACGCATAAGCCGTTATTTAAGCAAAACGTACGATTAGTTCATTTTAGAAAAATATTACATAGGAGATTAAATAATGGCTCGTGTAAAACGTGGTGTTATTGCAAGAGCACGCCATAAGAAAGTTCTTAAGGCTGCTAAAGGTTATTATGGTGCACGTTCACGCGTGTATCGCGTTGCTTTCCAAGCGGTGATCAAAGCTGGTCAATACGCATATCGTGACCGTCGTCAGCGTAAACGTCAATTCCGTCAATTATGGATTGCACGTATCAACGCTGCAGCGCGTCAAAATGGTTTATCTTATAGCAAATTCATCAACGGCTTGAAAAAAGCATCTGTTGAAATCGACCGTAAGATTCTTGCTGATATCGCTGTATTCGACAAAGTAGCGTTTGCTGCATTAGTTGAAAAAGCAAAATCTGCACTTTAATTTTTTAAAGTTTAGATAAAGAAGAATTAGGACGCTGAAAAGCGTCCTTTTTTTGCATTTTTAACTTCAAATTTTGTAAAATAATACCATTAGTTCTCATCTGTTAAAATCTATGGCCGAAATAATCCCACTGAATCCCATCACGTTGCCTTTAAATCAAATTAGCTTAATCGAAGCATCTGCTGGTACGGGAAAAACATATACTATTGGTTCTTTATATCTCCGACTTTTATTAAAGGCTGGAGAAAATAACTTTTCTCGTCCGTTAAATGTGGAAGAAATTCTGGTGGTAACCTTTACGGAAATGGCAACAGAAGAACTCAAGAAAAAAATTCGTGAGCGTATAACAGATGAGATTAATAAACTCACTGCCTTTGCTGAAAGCCAAGATAAATCCGCATTTAAAAATGATGAATTTCTTACCGCACTTTGTCATGATTTAGATATTTTTGAGGTAATTCATCGCTTAAAGTTAGCTGAACAAAATATGGATTTGGCGGCGATTTATACCATTCACGGTTTTTGTCGCCGTATGTTGATGCAATATGCTTTCCATTCTGGCATTCATTTCAATTTAGAATTAATAAAAGATCAATCTGATTTGTTAGTTCGTTTTGCTAATGAATTTTGGCGAGAGCATTTTTATCCGTTAGATTTTGAATCTGCGAATTTTATCGCGACAGAATTAGTATCACCAGCAAATGTGTTGTCTTTGTTGAAAGCGGATTTAGGTAAAGATTTACAGGTGGAGATTGAAAATAAACAGGCGTTATCTGTACCAATACAAATCTTTTTACCGCAATATCTTGGTGGTTATCAAAAGGCGTTGAATGAATTAAAGGCATTTTGGTTAGAAAGTGCGGATGAAATTTTAGCGATTATTACCAATGAACTGGAGAAAGATTATCCAAAAGATCAGTTGAAATCGTTAAATCGTAAAAAGTACCAAGTAAAGCGTTTAGGGGATTGGATTAATAAAATCAATCAATGGTCAAATAATCCTAGAGATTATCAAATTAATACCACATTGAAAGACTATTTCCTACAATCATCTATTGAGAAAAATTGCGAAGAATCAACGGATAAAAATAAAGATAAAAAACCCGCAACGCCTTTTTATTCCCCGATTTTTGCAGAGCTTGAAAAGCGCGTTAATGCCTTAATGACACCAGATTTACTAAGCAAACTCACTCTTTATCATTATCGACAAGGCTTACAACAAAAACTTTTAGACTATAAACTAAATCATCAAGAAAAATCCTTTGATGATTTATTGCGTTTGCTTTGTGAAGCCCTGCAAGGTGCGCAAGGGGATGAATTAGCGGAAATGATTCGTTTCCAATATCCTTTTGCGATGATTGATGAGTTTCAGGATACAGATTCAAAACAGTACGCTATTTTTTCAAAAATTTATCGTGATAATCCCGAAAAAAATACTGGTTTTATTATGATTGGTGATCCGAAGCAGGCGATTTATCGTTTCCGTGGCGCAGATATTTTTACTTATCTAAAAGCATCGGATGAAGCCCAATCTCGCTTTGAACTCACTAAAAATTATCGTTCAGAGAAAAATCTGGTTGATGGCGTAAATGCTTTATTCGATTTTCCTCAATCGCCATTTATTTATCAAAATATTAACTTTACTGCTGTTGATTCTCGTGATGATCATCTTCGATTTTATTTAAATGGTAAAGCTGAACCAGCTTATCGTTTTTATCTAACTGAAAGTGACAAAGTGAATAAAACTGAAATGGCAAAAATATGTGCTATTTCTATTCAACATTGGCTAAAAAGTGCGGCAGAAAATCAGGCAGTTTTTCAAAATGAAGATACCTGTAAAACATTGCAACCGGCAAATATTGCCGTATTAGTGCGTGATAAAAATGAAGCGACTTTAGTAAAAAATGAATTGCAAAAATTGGGGATCGCGTCAGTTTATCTTTCTGATCAAAATAGCGTATTTGATAGCAATGTTGCGAAAGAATTAGCTTGGGTGCTTAAAGCCTGTTTGAATGTGGCAGAACGTCCAATTTTGAACGCGATTGCGACCGCACTTTTTGGTTTAAATGTGGCGGATATTCATCAAATTCAGCAAAATGAAGCAGATTGGCAACGTTGGGCAGATAGTTTTGCTCAATATCAACAAACTTGGCAACGCCAAGGAATATTGGCAATGTTACATCAAATTTTATTGGAGCAAGGCATTTCAGAACGCTTATTAAGCCAAGCCACGGGCGAGCGAGATTTAACGGATTTCCTACATTTGGCAGAAATGTTACAACAAGCTGCCACTCTACATGAAAGTGAAGCGGCATTGCTCAGTTGGTTTGAAAAACAAATTCAAGGCGAAGGTCGTCAAGAGGCTCAAATTCGTTTAGAAAGTGAACGCCAGTTGGTAAAAATAGTGACAATCCATAAATCTAAAGGCTTAGAATATGATTTAGTTTGGTTACCATTTTTAGCTGTGCCGAGTAAAGATCCAAGTAAAAAAGACATCAATATTTATTATTCTAAAGAACGAGATGAAACCTTATGGGATATAGAAAATCGCAATTTAAACGCTCTTTGTGAAGAAACTTTTGCGGAAGAGTTACGTTTACTTTATGTGGCTTTAACCCGTGCCAAATATCAAATGGCATTCGCTTTGCCTACGCAATTTGATAAAAAATGGAATGCCTTGCATTATGTACTAAGCCAAGGTGAAATAGGCAAGGAAATAAATTTGTCGGATTCTAAAGATACCGAAACATTGTTGCAAACCTTTAAAGAAAAAATGCGAGATAATGTGGAAATCTGTACTAAGCCAAATCTAGAGGCTTTGCCGACCTTATCAATTAATACAAAAAATGATGATTTTAAAGCCGCAGAATTTACGGGCAATATTGAGCAAGATTGGCGAATAACCAGTTTTACTTCAATTGAACAAGCACATCGCCGACAAAATTATTTCACTGAAAGTGTGGGGAAAAAACACGCTGTTTTTGATGACGCAAAAGATTACGATAGTCAAAATGCTATTGAAATGTCCACCGCACTTTTAGATGAAAATGAATCAAGCATTTTAGATTTACCACGAGGTAAACAAGTCGGGACGGCATTGCATCGCCATTTTGAAAATTGCTATTTTTCTGATTTAGCAAATACAGAAGAAATTGAGAAATTAAGACAATCCTTACAGTTAGATGAAACTTTTACAGAGCCGCTACAAAATTGGCTACAACAGATTTCACATACGCCACTGTCTAATGAAATAGGAATAGCATTAGCTGATTTGGCAAATAAAGATTGCATTAAAGAAATGCCATTTTATCTGGCTATTCGGGAACATTTTGATGTTGAAGCGTTTAATCACACGTTGAAAGCCCATCATCATTTGCCAAGCGAGTCACTTCAATTTGAGCAAATTCAAGGCATGGTGCTAGGTTCGATTGACTTAGTTTTCCGCCATAATGGGAAATATTATCTTGTTGATTATAAATCTAATTTCTTAGGTTCAACCCTTGCTGATTACAATCAAGAGGCATTGAAAAAAGAAATGTTACACAGTCACTATGATTGGCAATATTTAATTTATACGCTGGCATTACATCGTTATTTACAAAGCGTTGTGCCTGATTATGATTATGATTATGTGCGAGATTTCGGTGGGGTATTTTATCTTTTCTTACGTGGAATGAATGGTGAGCCACAATCTGGCGTATTTTACGATCGTCCAAGCGTTGAATTAATCACAGAATTAGATGGGGTGTTTTAATGTTATCAGTACTACAAAAACTTAAAGAGCAGGGCATTCTTTCTCAAGGTGATTATTATTTTGCTAAGTTGATAGCTGATAAACAATGTCATATGGATTATGCGGAACCAATCAAAAATTTAGCTATATTATTAGCCGCACTTTGTAGTTGGCGTTATACGCAGGGAAATACTTGCAGCCAATTAGATCGCTATTTAGAACATAATTTATTTGGCTTGGCTTATCGTACAACGGAAGAAGATTATTTAGCTGAAATTCGTGAAAAGATTGGTTATTTAGCTGTGGAAGATTGGCAAAATGTGTTGTGCGAGCATATGGCATTTACGCAAGATCCCGTCAATCAAATTGCACCAATGGCATTTCAATTTGGCGCGTTGTATTTCTATCGCACTTGGCAAGATGAATATCGCATCGTGCAATATATAAAAAATACCTTAAAAAAATACCGCACTTTAGCCTTTTCTTATGATGAAATTCATCAAAAATTAGAGAAATATTTCCCTGAAAAACAGGAAAAAACAGATTGGCAAAAAGTGGCAGTGGCGACAGCGATTAAAAGTCCATTTTCGATTATTACAGGCGGCCCTGGAACAGGAAAAACCACCACAGTTACGCGTTTATTGCTCGTTCTACAAGAATTATTTGATTGTAAATTACATATCAAATTAGTTGCGCCGACTGGCAAAGCCGCCTCTCGTTTGGAAGAGTCGATTAAAAATGCGTTAGGTTTTATGCAAGAAAAAATGAATTTATCCGATTCACTTTTCAATGCGATTCCACAAAAAGCCAGCACCTTGCATAGTTTACTGGGTGTGAACGCCTTTAATGATTACACGTGCTATAACAGTCACAACCCTTTGCAATTAGATGTATTAGTTGTTGATGAAACATCTATGATTGATTTGCCGATGATGGTAAAACTTATCAATGCGTTAAAGCCCGAAACCCGATTAATTTTATTAGGCGATCAGGCGCAATTAGCCTCTGTTGAGGCGGGGGCTGTATTGGGGGAATTGGCTCAATTTGTTAATCAGCCTTATAGTCATGAACAAGCCACGTATTTACAAGCGACAACAGGATACAAAGTAGAAGGTTCCGATTGTTCAAATCCAATACGTGATTGCTTATGCCATCTAACAGAAAGTCGCCGTTTTGATAAAGATTCAGGCATTGGAAAATTGGCTGAATTCATTCAAAAAGGCAAAGCAGATGATAGCCTTAAGTTATTTGACCATTATCCGCAAGAATTGCACTTTAATGCTTTAAATGATGAAAGCAATGCGGTTAATCAAGTGGTGAAAAGTGCGGTGGAAAATTACCGCACTTTCTTAAAAATGCTGGACAATTTACGTAAACAAAAAATTGATCCTAACGCTAAAAATGAACAAGGCATTTCCTATGCCGAAGCCATTCAAGCGCAATTTAATTCTGTGAGATTTTTAACCGCACTTCGTAATAACAATTTAGGTGTCGAAAATCTCAATAAAGAAATTGCGTTAGCGTTGCGAGAGCAAAAATTGCTTTGGTTCCGTAATGAACAAGATTGGTATATCGGCAAGCCAATTATGATTACTGAAAATGATCATAACGTTCGCCTTTATAACGGCGATATTGGACTATGCTTGGCAAATGGCAAAGTATGGTTTGGCAATCGAGAAGTGCTGACAAACCGAATTCCAGCGCACGAACCCGCTTTTATGATGACGATTCATAAATCTCAAGGTTCCGAATTTGAACATACCGTCATGGTGCTTCCAACAGAAGTAAATCCAGTACTGTCGCGAGAATTAGTTTTCACGGGCGTCACTCGTGCGAAAAAAGAACTCACTGTATTTGCCGATGAAAAAATATGGAAAACAGCGATTCGTCAGACCGTCAAACGCCAGAGCGGATTGGGAAAATTATTGGAAGATTTAAATTAGTAAAAGTCGGTAAATTTGGAAGATAAATCAATCAGATAATCTCCATTTAAAATAACTTTTGGGGAAGATTATTTTAATAAATTCTTCAAACTGGTTTTCATTGCTGCCATTTGATTTTCAAATTGTGCCTTGCTTTCTCTTTCGTCAATCATATAGGTAATTGTTTCCGAAAGTGTCATCTTCATTTTTCGAGAATATTTAGAAAGACGTAGCCAAACAGCATATTCCAAATCAATGGATTTTTTCTTTGTATGTTGTTTTTCTCCATTAAAAAAGCGTTTACGGCGTGCACGAATAGCTTGATCAAGCTTAATTGGTAAGGCTGGAGAAAGATGATTTTTAATCCATTCTTCAATTTTTTCAGGATAATTTTGGGATTCTAATAATTCTTGGGCTTTAGCTTCTTGCAAACTACGTTCTTCGTAGCGAGTAATATTTTCCCCTTCGCGATGTTTACGAATTAGGTAAATCCATTTCCAATTTGCTTCTTGATTTTCGAGTTTTTGGTATTTCATTTTTTATCATTGAGTGACGTGGTAACTGCATTAATATACGTGTTTTTATGCCGATTTTCTAGTGGATTTTCACAAGGCTATTAAATATGCGATAATGTGGTCAATTTTTCTAGAAAGAGACCAGCCGTGAGTTCATTATTTTCTCAACAACAAGCTATTGAGCAATCTTTAAATTGGCAGGCATTACAACCTGATTTGGTAATTCAAGATTTTCCTTTAGAACCAGTGGATTTCTGGGCGTTACAACCGAATGCTACACAGGGTATCGATTTATTTTTACGTCATCCGACACGTTCCTTACTAATGATGAAAGTGGGCGAACCTGTTGAATATGCGGAGTTATTACAAAATTTTATATCGCAAAATCATCATAAAGTGCGGTCAATTTTTGGTGTAAATTATGTGATAGAGCAGGGCGACTCTTTTTCTTTTCCTCATGTTTATACTGAGCCAGCAAAATCTTTAGATGATAATTTTGCCAGTCAAGGTGAAGCGTTAAGCGCATTGTATTGCGATCAATTCCAGCTTTTCGGTAGTTTTCGGATTCATCCAAGTTCACAAGATATTCAATTAGTGCCGGGATTGGTGCATAAGGCTAATGGTGGCGTTTTGATTTTAAGTGCGGCAACATTGTTATCTCAATTTGATTTATGGGGGCGATTAAAACAAATTCTGCAAACCCAGACTTTTGACTGGTATTCAGCCCATCCATTTAAAAATTTACCTTGTGATATACCAAGCTATGCGCTGAACTTAAAAGTGATTGTACTTGGTAATCGTACTGAATTAGCCACTTTGGCTGAGTTAGAAGAAAATCTTTATTCTTTCGCCGATTATGCTGAAATTGAAAGTTATATTTCTGTAGCTGAAGTGGAGGAACAAAAAACTTGGGCGGGTTATGTACAACAAATGGCTCAAGAGCAAAATATTGAGCTAGATTTTCTTGCTTTAAATAAACTCTATCAATTATTAGTTCGTGAAAGTGAAAATCGCTTTTTAATTAATGCATCTCCTCTCAAATTAAAAGAAATATTACAGGATGCCTCAACTTTTGCTGAAAAAACTGCATTAAGTGCGGTGGATTTTGAGGGTATTTTTCAACAAAAATTAGCGCAATATGGTTTCTTAAAAGAACAAACTTATGCCGATATTTTAAACGAGCAAGTTTATGTCGAAACGCAAGGCGAAATTGTTGGACAAATTAATGGGCTTTCGGTAATTGAATATCCTGGTACGCCAGTATGTTTCGGCGAACCTTCGCGTATTAGTTGTATTGTGCAATTTGGCGATGGGGAAGTGATTGATGTTGAAAGAAAAAATGAACTAGCGGGAAATATTCACGGCAAAGGAATGATGATTGCGCAGGCTTGTCTTTCCAATATCTTAGATTTGCCCTCGCAATTGCCATTTTCTGCATCATTGGTGTTTGAACAGTCTTATGGAGAAATTGATGGCGATAGTGCATCTTTGGCGATTTTTTGTGTGTTAGCAAGTGCTTTAGCCGATTTGCCTTTGCCTCAACATATCGCAATTACAGGATCAATTGATCAATTTGGACTTGTTCATTCTGTTGGTGGTGTAAATGATAAAATTGAAGGCTTTTTTACTATTTGCCAACGTCGTGGTTTGACTGGAAAACAAGGTGTAATCATTCCAATGACAACAATCCAGCAACTGAGTTTATCTGATGAAGTGAAAAGTGCGGTAAAAAATGGCGAGTTTTTTATTTATCCTGTGGAAGATATTTATCAGGCTTGTGAATTGTTATTTAGGCGTGATTTATTAGATGAAAACAAAGATTATACAGAAAAAACTGAGCCTTTATCTCGTCTTATTCAACGTCGTATTGAGGGACGTGCCGATTCTGAACGAAAAAGTTTTTGGCATTTTTTCCGCTCCTAATAGAGAAAAGCGAGCATTTTTTCGCTTTTCTTTTTTTCTATAATTTCTAAGAGTGACTGCTCCGACAAGTTTTGCGAACAGGTGTTAGCTATTTACAGTTTACTGCGTTCCTTTTAAAATAAATATATCAGTTATAAACTGGATTTATCATATATAAAGGAATCTGAAATGCAAAACGCTTGTACACTTAATAAAAAAAGTAGTTATTCTTATGATGATTTGCTCGCGTCAGGTCGCGGCGAATTATTTGGTAAAGAAGGCCCGCAATTACCCGCGCCAACAATGTTGATGATGGATCGTATTATTGAAATGAATGAAGAAACAGGTGCTTTCGGTAAAGGATACATTGAAGCCGAACTTGATATTAAACCTGAATTGCCGTTCTTTGGTTGCCATTTCATTGGCGATCCAGTAATGCCAGGTTGTTTAGGATTGGATGCGATGTGGCAGCTTGTTGGGTTTTATTTAGGCTGGATTGGTGGCAAAGGAAAAGGGCGAGCATTAGGGGTTGGCGAAGTAAAATTCACAGGACAAATTTTGCCAACAGCTAAAAAAGTGGTGTACCGAATCCATATGAAACGAGTTATTAATCGTAAACTAGTTATGGGAATGGCTGATGGTGAAGTTGAAGTAGATGGTCGTGTTATTTATACCGCGACAGATTTAAAAGTGGGACTATTCCAAGATACCTCAACATTTTAATTTTTCTTTATTAATTCATACAAAAGTGCGGTGAAAATTTTTCTTAGATTTTCACCGCACTTTTACTTATTAAATTGTAATAAATTTTTAAAATATCTATAATATTCTTGTTATTTTTTAATTTTATTAGTGGTAAATAAAGTTTATTTTAAAGTTTTTAATAAACGTTATTATAGAAAATATTAAATTAATTTCTATTTAAATTATAAATAATATACTAAAGTAGTGGGAATATGATGGTAAATGATGATTTTCAAGAATATGTGAAGCAACTGGTAACAAAACATCGAGATGAACGAATTTATCCTTTTCAATATAAAGGAAAAAAATATTGGTTGAAGCAACCTGAAAAATTGAAAGGTATTTGGCTATTATTAAAACCCCATCCTAAAAAATCTTTTAAAAATGAATTATATACTTTATTGAAGCTTGCTGAACAAAATGCGCCAGTGCCAAAAGTCTCTTATTATAGTGATCATTTTTTTGTTTTAGAGAATGTGGGGCTTACCGTATCACAATGGCTATGTAATAAAAATATAGATGAACAACAGAAATTTTTAATTATTTATGATGCTTGTCTCGCTTTGATTGATTTGCATGCTAAAAATTTGGTGCATGGTCGTCCTGCTATTCGAGATATTACTTGGGACAAAGGGAAAGTTACTTTTCTTGATTTTGAATCTCGTTCAAATAGCCAAAATCAAAATTGGGTAGTTATTCGGGATATGTTATTTTTCTTTGATAGTTTATGTCGAGAAGAAGATATTTCGGACACTTTTATTCAAAAAGTAGCGTTGTATTATCAAACACATTGTGAAGCGAAAAATTGGCAAAATATGATCGTATTTTTGCAACGTTTTAGCTGGGTTTATTATCTTTTATTGCCTTTTAAACCTATTGCAAAGACAGATTTAATTTCGATTTATCGCTTATTTGAAATTTTCTTGATAAAGAAAAAATGATGAAGAAAATATTTTTTATTTTTGCATTATCAGGCATATTAGCTGCTTGTACTGTGGGTGGTGGTGTCAGTGCTGGTGGTGGAAGTAATGGTGTAGGATTAGGTGTGGGGATTGGATCTGGTATTCGCTTCTAATAATGAAAAGTGCGGTAACTTTAATCTTTATCTTGCATTTGAACTTATTCATCGTTAGAATGCGATTTCCTTGTCATCGCTGAGTTAGAGATCGGCGAATGATGTATTAACAACACTACCTTTTAGGAGTAAAAAAATGTCTCTAAGTACAGAAAAAAAAGCAGCAATCGTTGCTGAATTTGGTCGTGATGCGAAAGATACTGGTTCTTCTGAAGTTCAAATCGCATTATTAACTGCACAAATCAACCACTTACAAACTCACTTCGCAGAGCACAAAAAAGACCACCATGGTCGTCGTGGTTTATTACGTATGGTTTCTCGTCGTCGTAAACTTTTAGACTACTTAAAACGTACTGATCTTGCTTTATACCAAAGCACTATCGCTCGTTTAGGTTTACGTCGCTAATTTTTTATTACGATAGTAAAAAATCAAGCCCTCGAATATTGAGGGCTTTTTTTATGGGGATGTACTAGATAGCTTCAATTTCACCTTCAAACATTTCCAAATGTGGGCTTGTTTGATAAATGAGTAAGCGTAATCGATAAAAGTAATAGTGGCTGTATTTTTGTTTACATTAACCAATTTACTGGCTGTTCTTGCTGTGACACCTACGGCAAACAGTTCAATGAGTTTATTTTATTTATGCTGACTTAAGCGACTTTTTCTCATTGGTTTATTCTAACCTAAATGGGATTTTTAGTTGTTATCTACTACAGCACCTTAATATTTATAGATTTCGTTATATAAATTACGCTCGAATTGTACTAATGGGGCACGTTTTGTTTTGCTTTCTAAATCGCCCGTTGAGTAGCCATTAATAAATTGTACAAATGCCACTTTTTCCCCTCGCGCATTTGTCATAAAGCCAGCTAGGTTATAAACGCCTTTCAAAGAACCAGTTTTAGCAATCACGTTTTTCACTAATGGCTGGCTAATTAATCCACCTCGACCACTTATTGTGCCATCTACACCTGCGATGGGAAAAGTTTCCATTAAATGTAATTTATCTTCGTTTTTGGCGATGTATTCTAAAACGGATAGCATCGTTTTAGGTGCCACAAGATTATGGCGAGACAGACCCGAACCATCGGCTAAAATGCTATTACCAAAACGAATTCCTTGTTTTTGCAATATGGATTTAACCGCTAATGTGCCTAATTGAAAGGAGGCGGGGCGTTTATAGTAATTGAATGCCACCGCTCGGAATAATGAATCGGCAATTTGGTTATCGGATTTTTTCATCATTTTTTTCAATAAATCTGGTAATGGTTTGGATAAATGTTTCGCTAATAGCTGACCTTGTTGTGGTTTTTGGGGTAACAAGACTTTGCCATTAAACTCAATACCTAATTGTCTTAATTGACGTTGAATAATCGCGGCAGCATAAGCATCCGTATTTTGCACGGCAAAACTTAAGCCAAAAGGTTTATATTGACGGGCTAAACATCCTTTTACTTGATAGCGATTATTGTCGTGTACAACAACATCGAGCTGACAATAAGGCGCTTCATTGCTATCCGCTACATAAACTTGTCCGAACACTTGAATAGGAAATTGTGCAGGCACATTAATTTTTACTATTTCACCTGGATTTTTATTCGCATCTAGTTCCGCATAAAAACAGTTGTTATCAATATTTGCAGCTGCTGGTGGAGAGTTGAAACACATTGTGAGATCGTTCCAAATCCAACCTAATCCTCGGTCGTGACTAGAAAAAACAGAGGTATCTAATACTAAATCGCCATTAATTTTTTTGATGCCTTGTTTTTTTAATTCGGCAAGTAAGCTATAAAGCTGACCTCTTGTGAGATCAGGATCGCCTGTGAAACGCACGATTAAGTTGCCATCTAAATTCCCATTTTGAATTTTCCCATTACTCAAAAGTGCGGTCTCAAATTGGAATTGATCGCCTAATGCAAGTTTAGCGGCAACGGCTGTAAAAACTTTTTGTGTGCTTGCAGAAAGCATAAAGGTTGAGCCATTATAATCAGCAATAATTTGGTTTTGATTTATATTTTTGGCGATGAAACCTACGTTAGAGCCTTCAGGCAGTTTTTGTGTTAAATCTGAAACATTAATATTGGCGAAGGTTGGAAGGCTAAAACTCACTGAAAGTAAAAAGGAACCAAGTGCGGTGGAAATTGAAGATAATTTTTTCATATTAGGTTTGTTATGGTTGCTATTTTTTTTTAGACGAACAATAATAAGCCCCGAATGAAATTGAGTAAATCATTTTCTCATTTCAAGTTTATTTTTGATAATACTGCAGTAAGATTTTAGAATTTTACTGTGGTTTTTGTTTTATTTAGTAAAAGGAAAAACAATGCAACAAATTCCAATGACTGTGCGTGGCGCAGAACAATTACGAGAAGAATTGGATTTCTTAAAAAATGTACGTCGTCCAGAAATTATTAAAGCCATAGCAGAAGCCCGCGAGCACGGTGATTTAAAAGAAAATGCAGAATATCATGCAGCGCGTGAGCAACAAGGTTTTTGTGAGGGGCGTATTCAAGAGATTGAAGGTAAACTTGGTAATGCTCAAATTATTGATGTCACAAAAATGCCAAATAATGGTAAAGTGATTTTTGGTGCAACAGTTGTACTTGTAAATACAAATACAGACGAAGAAGTCACTTATCGCATTGTAGGCGATGATGAGGCTGATATTAAATCTGGTTTGATTTCGGTAAACTCGCCCATTGCGCGAGGTTTAATTGGTAAAGAATTAGATGATACCGTTAATATTACAACGCCTGGCGGTGTCGTTGAATTTGATATTATTGAAGTGAATTATATTTAAATAAAAAAGTGCGGTTAAAAATGACCGCACTTTTGTTGTTATTTGCGTGGAAGCTGAATTTTTGCTTCTTCGCTTGGGCGATAAAGCACCAAAATATGCCCGATAGTTTGTACTTGTGCTGCTTTAGTTTCACGCACAATCGCATTGATAATAAGTTGTTTTGTTTCACGATCTGCACCAGCAACTTTTACTTTAATGAGTTCGTGATGATTAAGTGCATTTTCAATTTCAGCAAGTACACCTTCGGTTAAGCCATTTCCACCAAGCATAACGACTGGGTTAAGATGGTGTGCAAGACCTTTTAAAAATTGTTTTTGTTTGGTTGATAAGGTTGTCATAAGGATCCCTAATAAAAAAGAGCGGTTGATTTTCTCAATGTTTTTTACTGATTTCAATCAGCTTCGGCTTGAATTTGACAGATTGTACCCAAATATAGGCGAAACGACTACAAAAAATAGAAGATTATGGGAAAGAAAAAACGTTCAGCGAGTTCTTCTCGTTGGCTGAATGAACATTTTAGTGATCAATTTGTGCAAAAAGCACATAAGCAAAAGTTGCGATCACGCGCTTATTTTAAGATTGATGAAATTCAGCAAACGGATAAATTATTTAAACAAGGAATGACAGTGGTCGATCTCGGCGCAGCACCAGGCGGTTGGTCACAATACGTAGTAAGCCAAATTGGTGGCAAAGGTCGAGTGATTGCTTGTGATATTTTAGAAATGGATCCCATTGTAGGCGTTGATTTTCTACAAGGTGATTTCCGTGATGAAAATGTTTTGAATGCTTTGCTAGAGCGCGTGGGCGAAGATAAAGTTGATGTTGTGATGTCTGATATGGCTCCCAATTTTAGTGGAATGCCATCAGTGGATATTCCACGTGCAATGTATTTGGTCGAGCTTGCTTTAGATATGTGTAAACAAGTCTTGGCAAGCAAAGGAAGTTTTGTTGTTAAAGTTTTCCAAGGGGAAGGCTTTGATGAATATTTAAGAGAAATTCGTTCTTTATTTAATGTGGTGAAAGTGCGTAAGCCTGAAGCATCACGTGGACGATCTCGTGAAGTATATATTGTGGCAACAGGCTATAAAGGATAATTGCTTTGATAGCTTTTCATTGCTAATGATGTGTAGTATCTTGTGACGAAATTTTTTAACTTAGGAAAGGTAGGTTAGACTTTGAACGATATGGTCAAAAATCTAGTGCTTTGGGTGGTAGTGGCAGTCATTATGATGACAGCATACCAAAGTTTCAATTCATCTTCGGTAGAAAATTCTACTGATTATACAACCTTTGTTTACGATGTAAGCAACGGACAAGTGACAGCGGCACGTTTTGATGCCAATGAAATTACGGTAACGAAAACCGATGGTTCTAAATATTCAACCGTAATGCCACCACTTGAAGATAAAAAATTGCTTGATGATTTATTAAGCAAAAAAGTCAAAGTGGAAGGCACGCCATTTGAAAGACGTGGTTTTTTATCCCAAATTTTAATTTCTTGGTTCCCAATGTTATTCCTTGTTGGTGTATGGGTTTTCTTTATGCGCCAAATGCAAGGTGGGGGCGGCAAAGCGATGAGCTTTGGTAAAAGCCGAGCCAAAATGTTGAATCAAGATCAGATTAAGGTGACTTTTGCGGATGTGGCTGGTTGCGATGAAGCAAAAGAAGAAGTGGGCGAAATCGTTGATTTCTTGCGTGATCCGAATAAATTCCAAAATTTGGGCGGTAAAATTCCAAAAGGTATTTTGATGGTAGGGCCTCCAGGCACTGGTAAAACTTTACTTGCTCGTGCGATTGCGGGAGAGGCAAAAGTTCCATTCTTCACTATTTCTGGCTCTGATTTCGTAGAAATGTTTGTAGGTGTTGGTGCATCACGTGTACGTGATATGTTTGAACAGGCTAAGAAAAATGCACCTTGCTTAATCTTCATTGATGAAATCGATGCAGTGGGTCGCCAACGTGGTGCAGGCTTAGGTGGCGGACACGATGAGCGTGAACAAACCTTAAACCAAATGCTAGTTGAAATGGATGGCTTTAGCGGTAATGACGGCGTAATTGTTATTGCAGCAACTAACCGTCCAGATGTGCTTGATCCTGCTTTAACTCGTCCAGGCCGTTTTGACCGGCAAGTAGTTGTTGGCTTACCTGATGTGAAAGGTCGTGAGCAAATCTTAAAAGTGCATATGCGTAAAGTGTCTGTTGCGCAAGATGTTGATGCAATGACGTTAGCGCGTGGTACGCCGGGCTATTCTGGTGCAGATTTAGCAAATTTAGTCAATGAGGCGGCTTTGTTTGCTGCTCGAGTGAATAAACGTACGGTAACCATGCTTGAGTTTGAAAAAGCGAAAGATAAAATCAATATGGGGCCAGAGCGTCGCACTATGATTATGACGGATAAGCAAAAAGAATCCACTGCTTATCATGAAGCAGGTCACGCCATTGTGGGTTATTTAGTGCCTGAACACGATCCTGTTCACAAAGTGACCATTATTCCTCGAGGACGTGCCTTGGGTGTGACATTCTTCTTACCTGAGGGCGATCAAATTAGTATTAGCCAAAAACAATTAGAAAGTAAGCTTTCTACCTTGTATGCGGGTCGTTTAGCGGAAGATTTGATTTACGGCGAAGAAAATATCTCAACAGGTGCATCAAATGATATTAAAGTCGCAACTAATATTGCGCGTAATATGGTAACGCAATGGGGATTCTCTGAAAAGTTAGGTCCGATTCTTTATACAGAAGATGAGGGCGAGGTTTTCTTAGGTCGTTCAATGGCGAAAGCGAAACATATGTCAGATGAAACCGCTCATGCAATTGATGAAGAAGTGCGTGCAATTGTAAATCGCAACTATGCGAGAGCAAGAGAGATTTTGATCGACAATATGGATATTCTTCATGCGATGAAAGATGCGTTAGTCAAATATGAAACCATTGAAGAAGAGCAAATTAAACAATTGATGAATCGCGAACCTGTCACACCGCCATCAGGTTGGGGAGAGCCGAAAACTCAGCAGGCTGCTTATGCAAATTCAACAACGAATGATACAAAGCCTGAAAGTGCGGTAGAAAATACCGACAATTTTAATGTTTAACTCATCAAAGCCTTTCTTCGGAAAGGCTTTATTTTTTCCTAATGATTTTTTTCTTGGATGTATTTCGCTATAATCGCCCACCAAAATCACTCTAAAAATTAACCGCACTTTATGAAACTTTACGCAAATAATAAATGTCTTGATTTAAGCGTGCCTCAAATTATGGGGATTCTTAATTTTACGCCTGATTCTTTTTCTGATAGCGGACAGTTTTTTAGTCTAGATAAAGCACTTTTTCAAGTTGAAAAAATGCTAGAAGAGGGGGCGACAATTATTGATATTGGTGGAGAATCCACTCGTCCGAATGCAGATGAAGTTTCTGAACAAGAGGAATTGCATCGTGTTGTGCCAGTAGTGGAGGCGGTGCGAAGCCGTTTTGATTGCTGGATTTCTGTTGATTCCTCAAAAGCAATTGTGATGCGTGAAGCGGCAAATGTTGGAATGGATTTGATTAATGATATTCGTGCTTTGCAAGAGCCAAATGCGTTAGAAACGGCAGTAAAACTGGCTTTACCTGTTTGTATTATGCATATGCAAGGGCAACCTCGCACGATGCAAGCAAATCCTTATTATGAAAATGTCGTGCAAGATGTATTGGCTTTTTTACAAAAACGTACTAATGAATGCCTTTCTGCTGGCATTAAAAAAGAAAATTTAATTTGGGATATGGGCTTTGGCTTTGGCAAATCTGTACAGCATAATTATCAATTATTACAAAATCTGAATGAATTTTGTAAGAATGGCTATCCAGTATTAGCGGGATTATCTCGCAAATCAATGATTGGCGCAGTGCTTGATAAACCTGTTGATCAAAGAATAATTGGCAGTGCGGCAGGTGCGCTTATTGCAGTGCAAAAAGGTGCAAAAATTTTACGCGTACATGATATTGCTGCAACATCAGATATGCTCAAAGTTTGGCAGGCAACAGCAAATGCCTGATGGTTTTATAACGATAAAAAATTAAAGGAATTTTATTATGGTAAATCGTAAATATTTTGGAACAGATGGTGTACGTGGAAAAGTAGGTGCTTACCCAATTACACCAGATTTCGCATTAAAATTAGGCTGGGCTGCAGGAAAAGTATTGGCTTCTCAAGGTTCTAAAATGGTTTTAATCGGTAAAGATACCCGAATTTCTGGATATATGTTGGAATCAGCCCTTGAAGCAGGTTTAGCTGCTGCGGGGTTATCTGCTGCATTTACTGGCCCTATGCCGACACCTGCTATTGCTTATTTAACCAGAACTTTCCGAGCTGAAGCAGGTATCGTGATCTCAGCCTCTCATAATCCTTATTATGATAATGGCATTAAATTCTTTTCAGCAAAAGGCACTAAATTACCTGATGAAATTGAAGAAGCCATTGAAGCAATGTTAGAACAACCTATGGATTGTGTGGAATCTGCCGAATTAGGTAAAGCAAGCCGTATTAATGATGCAGCAGGACGCTACATTGAGTTTTGTAAAGGCACATTCCCAGCACACTTAGGCTTGGAGGGTTATAAAATCGTGGTAGATTGTGCAAATGGTGCAACTTACCATATTGCGCCTAACGTGTTTAGAGAGCTAGGTGCGGAAGTCATTGAAATTGGTACGGATCCAAATGGTTTGAATATTAATGAAAAATGTGGTGCAACTGATGTAACTGCATTGCAAGCTAAAGTTGTTGAAATGAAAGCTGATGTTGGCTTAGCTTATGATGGCGATGGTGACCGCATTATGATGGTCGATCATTTAGGAAATAAAGTCGATGGCGACCAAATTCTCTTTATTATTGCGCGTGAAGCATTGCGCTCAGGTCAATTAAAAGGCGGTGTCGTTGGCACCTTAATGAGTAATATGAGCCTAGAGATTGCGTTGAAAATGCTTGGCGTTCCTTTCTTACGTGCAAACGTGGGAGACCGTTATGTATTGGAAAAAATGGTTGAAAATGATTGGACGCTTGGGGGGGAGAATTCTGGACATATTATCATTGCGGATAAGAATACAACTGGCGATGGCATTGTTGCGTCATTGGCTGTATTGGCGGCGATGGCACAGCATAAATTATCATTAAATGAATTAGCAAGTGCGGTTAAATTATTCCCACAAGTGTTAATCAATGTACGTTTTGCAGGTGGGGAAAATCCACTTGAAAATGATGCTGTAAAATCTGTTGCCGCAGAGGTTGAAAAACGTTTAGAAGGTAAAGGTCGTATTTTATTGCGTAAATCGGGTACGGAACCACTTATTCGCGTTATGGTGGAATGCCAAGATGCTGAACTTGCACAACAATGTGCAGAAGAAATTGCAGAAGCCGTGAAAAAAATTAATTAATTTTTGACCGCACTTAGTAAAGTGCGGTTTATTTTTATAAAGTTTTTAGGAAAGCAAAATGAACATTTTTATTATGCGTCACGGCGAAGCGGAAGTAATGGCTAATAGTGATAAAGCTCGCCATTTAACTGTTTATGGTTCTAAACAGGCTTTTTTACAAGGGCAGTGGTTAAAACAGCATTTAAGCACGCTAGTAATTAATTCACTAGACCGTATTTTAGTGAGCCCTTATGTCAGAGCTCAAGAAACCTTTCATCAAGTTAATCAAGCGTTTGATTTGGAGTTAGAAAATAAATTTGAAATTTGGGAGGGGATTACGCCTTATGGCCATGCGCATTCCGTCATTGATTATTTAGAAGTGCTAAAAGACGAGGGCGTTAAATCTGTATTGATTGTTTCCCATTTGCCCTTAGTGGGAGAAATTGTTGCTGAACTGTATGGAAAACGAAATCCAATATCATTTTATCCTGCAACTATTGCTCAATTATTATGGGATGGTAATAAATCAGAAATATTGATGCATCAAGCATCTCCTGTAATTTATTTAAAATAAACTATTCTTTTTTTACAAAAAATAAAATTTTTATTGGTTTTTTATATAATCTATTAAAAATCAATGTCTTAGATGTTGTTTTATAAAGTAATCTTTTTAAAGAAAGGTAAAATTTTACTATTATTGTTTTTCTTTTTATGAAAATTCCCGTAAACTAAACTGCATCAAAGTAATAGGGCTTTGTAATAATCAAATTATTCTATGGAGAAAATAATGAAAAAATTAACATTAGCATTGGTTTTAGGTTCAGCTTTAGCCGTGACAGGTTGTTTTGATAAGCAAGAAGCAAAACAAAAAGTTGAGGATACGAAACAAACTGTAGCATCAGTCGCATCAGAAACAAAAGATGCTGCAGCTAATACAATGACTGAAGTAAAGGAAAAAGCACAGCAGCTTTCTACAGACGTGAAAAATAAAGCAGCAGAGAAAGTGGAAGATGCGAAAGAAGTAATTAAATCAGCAACAGAAGCAGCATCAGAAAAAGCAACTGAAATAAAAGAGGCGGTTTCAGAAAAAGCAAGTGAGATGAAAGAAGCAGCATCAGAAAAAGCAAGTGAAATGAAAGAAGCTGCATCAGAAAAAGTAGGCGAAATGAAAGAA
>ERZ1023505.5-NODE-5-length-111214-cov-22.593528_pt1 | contig 111214 bp, 111 predicted proteins | sample MGYA00380547_ERZ1023505 | MGnify/ENA primary metagenome ERZ1023505 (study PRJEB33173, sample SAMEA4830309) | metagenome | study: EMG produced TPA metagenomics assembly of the PRJEB25223 data set...
AATCAATCAATCAATCAATCAATCAATCAATCAATCAATCAATCAATCAATCAAATTGTAGGATTTGTTAAAACTTGCTGCAAGCCTGAGGAAGTATTTCATTTTCTTCATCAGCATTCCATTCCTTTTTCCTCCATTGGAGGAATGACCAATCAAAATGTTCTACTTAATATTTCTGGAGTTAAGTTTGTATTACGGATCCCTAATGCCGTAAATTTGTCACTTATAAATCGAGAATATGAGGCATTCAATAATGCACAGGCATATCGTACTGGTTTGAATGTAGAAACTCCCGTATTAGATGCCAAAAGTGGCGTAAAACTGACTCGTTATTTAGAAAATAGTAAGCCGTTAAGCCAGATACAATTAAACGAGCAAAGTTGTTTGTCTCAAGTTGCGAATAATTTATGTCGTTTACACAACAGTGAATTTGTTTTTCGCAATGTATTTAGCGTATTCGATGAGTTCCGCCAGTATTTTTCATTGCTAGAAAACAAATCCGCTTTTTTTCAAGCAGATCCTAGAATGGATAAACTTTCAACCGTATTCTGGCAATTTGAAAATATCAATAAAGACTTAATTTTATGTCCGTGCCACAATGATTTAGTCCCTGAAAATATGTTATTACAAGATGATCGGCTATTTTTTATCGATTGGGAATATTCTGGCTTAAATGATCCGTTATTTGATATAGCGACGATCATTGAGGAAGCTCATTTATCGAAAGAAGCTGCTGATTTTCTATTAGAAACCTATTGCAATCAAACAAATAAATATCACAAGACAGAATTTCAAATCGCTCACAAACGGTTAAAAATCCATCGTTTTTGCCAAAATGTATTGTGGTTTTTATGGACAAAAGTAAAGGAAGAACACGGCGAGAATTTTGGCGATTATGCGTTAAAACGCTTAGACGCAGCATTTAAACTATTAGAGGAATTGCCATAATGCGTGGCTATCTCTTTGGCATACTATCCGCTGTATTTTGGGCATTATCTGGATTGTTATATAATGAATTACCATTAAGTGAATATACTGCGTTAGGGAAAGTGATTTCATTGCTTTTTTTAATTGATTTTTGCTCGTTATTTGTAATAGGCATAATATTGTGGCGAAAAAGTGCGGTAGATTTTCAAGGCGTTTTTTGGAAACCTGCGTTATCTGGCATATTAGGCGGACCAATAGGAATGTCTGGCTATTTATTAAGCATTCATTATTTAACGATCTATTATGCAGCACCGCTTTCATCTCTCTTTCCCGTTATCGCTGCGTTAATGTCTTATTGGATTCTAAAAGAAAAAATCTCTAAAACAGCACAGTTTGGATTTGGATTGGCGGTTATTGCTTCTGCATTGTTGGCTATTGAAGTCGGGCAAAAAGCAAACTTCAATACAAGCGGTCTCATTTTTTTAGCCATTTGCATATTAGGTTGGTCATCTGAAATAGTGATATCCTCCTATACAATGCGTTCTCTCTCTGGACTTCAGGTGTATTTTTTAAGACTATGTGGTTCAACTATTGGTTATTTATTGATTCTATTTATTCTTTCCTTGAAAAATTTCTCACTAGATATACTTAGTTTTAATTATGTACAAATTGCTGGTGTAATAATCTTTGGTGCATTATCTTACTGCTGCTATTACCAAGCGATTTATCTGTTAAAACCAATCAAAGCAATGGCATTAAATATCACATATTCTGTATGGGCAATTGGACTTGGTTATCTTATCTATCAACAGCCAATTAAGCCCATTACCTTACTACTTACCTTATTATTAAGTGCAGGAGTGATCGTTACACTTTATTACAAAGGGGAACAAAAATGAATGCAATCATTTTAGCAGCAGGCCTAGGCAGCCGATTTAAAGACATCACACAAAGCACACATAAATCATTGTTAGATATTCACGGCACACCTAACTTGGAACGAACACTGGCGTTTTTACAGCAAGCGAATATTGATAAAATTGTCATTATTACTGGGCATTTGCACGAACAATTCAATTATCTACAAGAAAAATATAATTGCACTCTAATTCATAATGAAAAATATCGAGAATATAACAGCATTTATTCCTTTTCTCTGGCGCAAGACTTCTTTAATGATTGTTATGTTATTGATGCGGATGTAGTGCTTAATCGAAATATTTTTCTAACGAAACCATCACACAGCAAATATTTCACAGTTATTCGTTCGGACACTCATAATGAATGGCTACCGATTTTAAATAGTAATGGGCAAGTAATACGTATTGAGATTGGATCATTAAACCAGCCTAGCTTGTCGGGGGTATCTTATTGGACAACTCGGGATTGCAATATCATTCTAACTTTGCTCAAAGAATACACAAGTGAAGTGCGGTTAAAAAATCCAAAACTTTATTGGGATACCATTCCGATGGAATATATAGAGGAATTGAATATCTATACGGAACAACTTAACAGTGATGATATATTTGAAATGGATAACCCTGATGACTACCACCACATTTTACAAAAATTGACACCAAATAAGGAAAAATAATGAAAAAATTGACTCTCAGAGAACAACAACTCGTTTGTCTCAATATATTAGATTATTTCCACGCATTATGTGAGCGACACCAAATTCACTATTCTCTTGGTGGTGGAACATTAATCGGTGCTATACGCCACAAAGGCTTTATCCCTTGGGATGATGATATTGATGTTTATATGCACCGTGATGAATATCAAAAATTTATCAATGCTTGGCTACATGAAAAACATGAACGATATAGCATAGGGACAGCGGAAGATATTCTAGCCTCTAATACTGGTGAAATGACAAAAATATTCGACAATAAAACAAAGACGATTGATATAAATGGAGATGAAAACAAAATATTTATAGATATTTTTATCTATGATGGAATACCAAATAACAAAAAAATTATTTATACAATAATCAAAAAATATAGAAAAAGAAAAAACCGTTTTGCATCTTGTAAGAAACGTTGGATAAGAGCTTCCCAAAATTCATTAAAATATACAATACTAAATTGGTTATCGAATCTTTTATTTCATAGAATGCAAAACTATTTATCCGAAATTCAAAAATTGCACCCAATTAATACCTCAGAAAATATAGGGTTATTAATGACGGAATATCGTAATTGGAATAAAGCTTATATGCCAAGAGCTTATTTTAATCACGTTATTTATAAAGAATTTGAAGGACGAAAATTTCAAGTAATGAATGGATATCACGAACACTTAACACAATATTATGGAGATTATATGAAGCTTCCACCAGAAGAAGACCAAAAGCCACATCATATTCAAGAAGCGTATATTTTGTAAGCGAAAGGGCAGATTTAATTCTGCCCTTTTTCAATTATTACTTCACTTTTCCACAATTCAAACAATACAAATACTGACCTTTAGGATCATTAAATTTAGTTAATACATTCAATTCTTTTTGTAATTTTTGAATTGGCGCAGGCAAACCAAGCCATTTAACTAACTGCTCTTGCGCCCCTTTTTTAGTATCGCGCAATAAGGTGCTAATTAAACTAACGTTATCATCTGTAAACCATTCCACGCTAAAATCTTGCACGGCAGTATCTTGGCGTTGATTCACTAATTGCTCTGCTTTATTGACCGCTTCATTAAAAGAACCTATCTCATCCACTAAACCATTTTGGAATGCATCACTGCCCAACCAAACCTGACCTTGAGCAAGTTTATCTACTTGTGTTTTAGAAAGCTGGCGACCTTTGCTGACAATTTCTAAAAATCTGTCATAACCATGCTCAATTTCTGTTTGATAAATATCTTGCACGGGTTTTGCTAATGGAGAAAACGCAGATGTATTAGCTAATTCAGTGGTTGAAACACCATCTGCATGCACGCCTATTTTCTTAATACTATTTTCGAAAGTCGGGAACATCGTGAAAATACCGATAGAACCCGTAATTGTATTTGCATCGGCAATAATATAATCTGCAGTGGATGAAATCCAATAACCACCTGATGCTGCCATTGCACCCATAGATACGATGACAGGCTTTCCAATTTTCTGTAAGTTTTCAGTTTCTTGTCGGATAATTTCAGAAGCAAAAGCACTTCCGCCAGGTGAATTAACGCGTAGAATCACGGCTTTCACAGAATTGTCATCGTGGGCTTTACGAAGAATTCGTGCAATAGTATCACCACCAGCATTTTCTTCATCACTTTCTCCATCAATAATCGTTCCTTCAACATTCACAACCGCAATTTTATTCGGTACGTTGTAATGTTCTAAACGATCAGGCAGTTGAGTCAAATAATCATCAAATTCGATAAGGTTCGCTTTTCCATCACTCCCTTTACCAAAAAGTGCGGTAAATTTTTTATCTAAATCTAAACGAGTTACAACATCAGTTACTAATCCACGTTGTTGTGCGTATGCCGTACTATTGCCTTTTAACGCTTTAAGTTCTGCAAGATACTGTTTCGCATTCGGCAAAACGTTATCTTTCTTAATATTACGATTTTCACTGACGGATAAAACATAATTATTCCACATTTCGCCTAACCAACGTTGCATATTTGCTTTTGCCTCAGCCGACATATCGTTGCGTAAAAATGGTTCAACTGCTGATTTATAAGTCCCCACGCGGAAAATATGTGGTGTAACGGCTAATTTGTCTAGCATCTCTTTAAAATACAAATTCTCTTGCGATAAACCGTGAATATCCACGCTTCCAATTGAATTTAAATAAATTTCATCAGCAAAGCTCGCTAAATAATATTGTCCTTGTGAATAATTATCTGCATAGGCGATCACTGGTTTCCCTGCATCTTTAAAGTGACTGATAGCACCACCAATAAAATCTAATGCGGGCAAATCTGCCCCTTCAAAATAATTAAGATCGAGCACTAATCCTTTAATTTTAGGATCATCTTCCGCTTGTTGAATGGCAAATACCACATCAAAAGTCGAAATTTTTCGAGGGACGTGCTCGCCATTCAATTCGCTTAAGGCATCTTGCCAACGAAGTGTTTCATCTCGGTTGTCCGCTAAATAACCATCTAAATTGAGCAATAATGCGCCATCCCCTGTTAATGTTGTAGATTTTTTTCCACCGCTTGAAAAGCTAATAATCGCCACTAGCAATAGTACAAAGCCTAAAAACACGACATTCATCACAAGATCACGAATGAAACACAGCACTTTCCAACAAAATTTTAATACTTGAAACATACAAATTACCTTTAAAAAATTTGTGCTAGCGTATCACAAAGCCTTGTCAAAAACTATGCTATAATCCACCGCACTTTTACTTATAAGGGATAATAAAATGGATGCACTTACACTTTTAACCACAAGAAAATCAAACAAAAAATTGACCGCACCTGCACCTAATGCAGAACAGCTTGAGCGTATTTTCGAAGCAGCAATGCGTGCGCCAGATCACGGAAAATTACATCCTTATCATTTTATTGTAATGGAAAATGAGAGCTTAAATAAATTAGAAACGCTACTTAAAGCTGCCGTTGTAGAATTTGATCTTGGGGAAGAAAAATTGATGAAAGCCGAAAACCTAGCAAATCGAGCACCTATGGTTATTGGCGTGGTAGCCAAAATCGATCCAACTATCGCTAAAGTGCCAGATTGGGAACAAATGTTGAGTGCAGGTTGTGCAACTTATGGATTACAACTGGCTGCACAAGCACAAGGATTTGATAATGTGTGGATTTCAGGGAAATGGGTTAATGGCACTGCATTGCGAGAAGCGTTCGGATGTCGTGAACAAGATCGTGTGATTGCGTTAGTCATGATTGGCACAAGTATGGAGAAAGCCGAACGTGAATGCCGAGTTATCGATACAAAAGATTTTGTAACCTATCTATAAAATATTGCTTGCTTTCCTCAATACTTAGAGAAAAGCAAAATATTGCTCTACTCTTCTTCCAATTCATCCGCCATCGCTGCCAATATTTCTCGTGTAAGAAGGGCCAATGCACGATAAAAAGGCAAAGTTGCTTGCGTTTCAACTTGAGTTAAAAACTTCGCTGCACAAGGCAATAAAAAAGTTTCAAAGAATTCTTGTTGAGCCACTAAAGAATCCGAATTATCTTCAAGCCAAGAGGCTGTGAGCAATAATAAAGCAAAATGATCCGCACTTTCCACCTCTGGCATATTGCGTACAAGACAAAAATTCACAAATTCTTCAACATCAATGCCATAAGCTGAAATAGCCGTCATCACTTTCCCATTCGCACCAAATAATTTTTGATACTCTTCGTTCAACAAATTGAGATCGATTTTAACTTGCAAGCTATTCAGCGCTAATTCACTTTCTTTATCAGTATCTAACGCCCAAACTTGGCTCAAACCTTTTTGTTGTAACCAAACAAATGCGTCAGCGAGTACTTTATCTGTTGGAGAACGATAAAAAAGATTACCGAATAATCGACTAATTAATGAAAAATTATTAATTTGTTTTTCAGACATTACGCTTTTCCTTTAAAAGTGCGGTCAATTTTGCTTGAGTTTTTTGAGCAGCAAGTTCAATCATCGCTTTACGCGCCTTATCATCAATTAAATGAATATCTCCAAATAATTCAAACTCGACATTTTCAATGCCACAGTAATTAAACAATCCATTAATTAAACAATGATTAAGCGATTTATCCACACCAAATTCTTTATATTTATCAACATTACTGCCAATCGTAATAAATTGCTGCATTTGCTTATTTTTGAGCAACCCCACTGATTCGCCGTTTTCTGTTTTATAGGCAAAACCGTGACTTAATACGCGATCTAAATATCCTTTCAAAATTGATGGGAACCCCATCCACCAAAGGGGATAAACCAACGTAATTAAATCTGCTTGAAGAATAAAATCATGCTCTTGCTGAATATCTTCTGGAATAATACCTTTGTTAGCATTCTGCAATTCTTCATGAGATAAAATTGGATTGAAATTCATTTCATAAAGATCACGAAAAAATACATTTACACCATTTTCTTGACTAATTTGCTCAATACGATTGGCAATCGCCCGCCCAAAACTACGCACTGAATTAGGATGAGCAAAAATAATTAAGTGATTCATTTTTCTTACCTATTTGTAGGGAAATAAAACGTGACAGAAGTCTATCAAAATAGAGCGCACTTTGCATATAAAATCACATAAAAAAAGCGGGCATAGCCCGCTCTCTTATTTGCATCATCATTATGCTGCGTTTTTACGTTCTTCTTCTATACATACTGCCGCAGTAAATAATACGTCAGTTGATGAATTTAATGCTGTTTCGGTTGAGTCTTGTAAAATACCGATAATAAAACCAACACCGATCATTTGTGCTGCTACATCATCAGAAATACCAAATAAGCTACATGCTAATGGGATTAATAATAATGAACCGCCCGCTACGCCAGATGCACCACAAGCACAAAGTGCTGCAACAATACTTAATAAAAGTGCACTAACGAAGGAAACTTCTAAGCCAAGTGTATGAACTGCAGCTAAAGTTAAGATAGTAATTGTAATCGCAGCACCCGCCATATTAATGTTCGCACCCAATGGAATAGAAACAGAATAAGTTTCTTCATCAAGATTTAAACGTTTTGCTAATTCAATGTTTACTGGAATATTTGCTGCAGAACTACGTGTGAAGAATGCAGTTACCCCACTTTCGCGTACACAAGTCCACACTAATGGGTAAGGATTACGACGGATTTTCCAGTAAACCAAAATAGGATTTACAACAAAAGCAGTAAATAACATCGTACCAATTAATACAGCAAGTAATTGCACATAACCGCCTAATGCGACTAAACCTTTATCAGATAAGGTTTCAGCCACTAAACCGAATACACCAAATGGCGCAAAAGAAATAATCACGTGAACAATTTTTGATACACCTTCTGCAAAATCAGATAATACGTTCTTAGTTGCATCAGATGCATGACGTAAAGCCAAACCTAAACCGATAGACCATGCTAATACACCAATAAAGTTTGCTTTGAAAATTGCATTTAATGGATTATCTACCACGTTTAAGATAAGGGTAAATAAAACTTGGCCAACAGCTTGCGGCGCTGAGCTTGCATCTTCTTTGGTTGCAAGTACAACTTCCGTTGGGAATACGAAACCAGCAATAACAGCAACAAATGCAGCTAAGAATGTTCCTAAAAGGTAAAGCACAATTATTTCTTTCATATTGCTTTTCGTACCAATTTTACGGTTTGCAAGGGCAGCCATAACAAGAAAGAAAATTAAAATTGGTGCAACGGCACGCAGAGCTTTTACAAAAATCGTACCTAATACGCCAACTTTTTCAGCAAGATTAAAACCAATGGTTTCTTGTAATGGTGCTGAAATCAATGCAACAACAATACCAAGAACCAAGCCAGCGGCAATTCGTTTTACCAAACTACCCTGAAATAACAGACTAAATAGACGTGATGTGTTCATATTTTTATCTTTCTTTTAGTAAATTTAACTTCAGATTGTTACCAATCCACCTAGGGGGAATTAAAGATAGCGTAAAATTTTAATGAAAGAAAATATTTTTATTATTTTTCACTCTAAAAGTGATCTTTTTTTTTTTCTAAAGTTATTAGATATTCTCTAAAAACATACTTATAAAAAAATTTTTTATTTAACCTATTGACACCCTGTATGAAATATCAGTAAAATTTAACTGTACAAAAAAACAAGGTAAAAGGTTATTTATCCATATTATTTAACAGGAGATAAGAGAATGAACAACCAAACTTTGGCTACACAATATGAAATGGATTTTTCTTATAATCCACTGCCTTTTTTCAGTGATATAGAAGATAACCTTAAATTCAACAAAAAATTAGATTTAAATCTTTACTGTATCAAACGTCCAAAACAAACTTGTTTTATTCATATAACTAACCCAAATATGTTGGCTTGGGGAATTGAAAGCGGCGATATGTTAGTCGTCGAAAAAAATGACGATCTTTATTCTGGTGATCTTGTTGTGCTAGAAGAAAATAACGAATTTCATGTCTATGAATTTATGGCGCATAGCGACAATTACCTTTTTATGGCATTGGATTCCACAACACAAAATATAAATACAAAAGATTGGTCAAATTTACCTATTGTCGGCACCGTAACCAATACGATTCATCAAATGAAACGTCGCAATAAAATGAAATGGGCAGCGTAGTTAAAAGCAAATAAAAAAGTGCGGTGAAAATCAACCGCACTTCTATCTAGTATCTAGATTATATTTCAATTAATTACTCGTCGCTTTACGTCTAGCAATAACTGCATCAGAAAGTTGTTGCAATAATCTTTCAGAATCTTCCCATCCAATGCACGCATCCGTAATACTTTGTCCATAAGTCTGCGCTTTGCCATCAACTAAATCTTGACGACCTTCCACTAAATGGCTTTCCACCATTACGCCAAAGATTTGTTTAGAACCAAATGCAATCTGATTACATACGTCTTGGCAAACATCCATTTGCTTTTTATATTGTTTACTGCTGTTTGCATGGCTAAAATCAACCATAACGTGTGGAATACGCCCTGTTTTTTCAATATCAGCACAAACTTTTTCTACATCTTCAGCACTATAGTTAGGACCTTTATCTCCACCTCGTAAAATAATATGGCAATCTTCATTCCCTTTTGTAGAAACAATTGCAGAATGACCAAATTTAGTGACAGATAAGAAATAGTGGGGAGCTTCCGCCGCACCAATTGCATCTAAAGCGACTTTCACACCACCATTAGTGGCATTTTTAAACCCAACAGCACAAGATAAACCTGAAGCCAACTCACGATGAACTTGTGATTCTGTTGTTCTAGCCCCAATCGCCCCCCAGCTCATAAAATCTGCCAAATACTGAGGTGTAATCATATCTAAAAACTCGCCCGCTGCAGGCACACCAAGATCATTAATATCTGAAAGTAATTTCCGTGCAATACGTAACCCATCATTTAAACGATAAGTATCATTCAAATATGGATCATTAATTAAACCTTTCCAACCCACCGTTGTACGCGGTTTCTCAAAATACACACGCATAATAATTTCAAGGCTATCTTTGTATTTTTCACGTAATGGTTTTAAACGAGTCGCATATTCAATGGCAACTTTCGGATCATGAATAGAGCAAGGCCCAATCACGACTAATAAACGATCATCTTTACCATGAATAATATTATGTGCCTCATGACGAGTTTGCTTCACTAACGCCGCAGCATGTTCACTTGCTGGGTATTTTTCTAATAAGGCAATGGGTGGTAACACCTGATCGACTTTTTCAATTCGCGTATCGTCGTTTGCCACGACAATTTCAATTTTCTCTTTAGCCATACATTACTCTCTTGCTTTCAAATGTTGTGTTTAAATTATGTAGCTAATCTACACTTATTTTTGTACTAGTAAACTAGTTCGATATGTTTTTTTTAGAATAAAACCTACGAATTCCCTATTAAACTATCTTTACAACTCTCTTGCAAGCTGAATAAAACGAAATAATTAAGTAAATAAAAGATAAAAAAATACCGCACTTTTGTGCTGTACTCTCGAAATTAATGGCTACTTAATACTTGTGCAGGTTGTAATTTAGCAGCTCGGCTTGCTGGATAAAGGCTTGCCATTAAACTCAATGCAAGTGCTGCAACTAAAACCATCAAAACATCCAACCAATGTAACTCGCTTGGCAAGAAATCCACAAAATAAACATCGCCCGATAATAATTTCTTACCGATAATCCACTCAATACCTTGAATAAAGATTGTAAGATTTAATGCAAGTATAATGCCTAACACAATTCCAATTAAGCAACCTTTCATTCCTGCCTGTAAGCCATACCAAATAAAAATACGTTTGATAAACGCATTATTCGCCCCAAGTGTACGCATAATTGCTATATCGCCTTGCTTATCTTTTACTGCCATAATCAGTGTAGAAACAATATTAAAACACGCAACACCAATCACAAGCACCATTGCGATATACATTACGGTTCTAATAAGCTGAATATCGCGATACATATAACCAAATTTACTAATCCAATTTTGCATATATAGCATCTGCGGATAATCATTAAGCATTGATAAATCCAGATTTCTCGCAGAAAAAGGATCATCTAATTTCAATTCAACACCTGTAATTTGATCAGGTTGATAAGTCAAAAAGGTTTGTGCTTGAGCAAGCGGCAATAAGGCATAACTATAATCAAGCTGACCATCTAAGCGTAAAATAGCGGTAACTTGCACTGGCTCACGAGTTGGTTGAGCAAATTGTTCATCGCCGTTTTGCTGAGAAATAAGCAAGGTAATCCAATCCCCTACTTTTACATCAAGTTCTTTAGCGATACCCGCTCCCAAGACCAATCCGCCTTCTTTCTCAAATTTGTTCCAACCTTGCTCTTGTACAAAATTGCCAATTGAACTTACCTTATCTTCTGCTTGTTTTTCAACACCTTTGACCTGAACAACTTTCAATTTTGAGCCATTTTCTACCAATGCCGTAAAGCTAACAAAAGGAGCGATTCCTTTAATTTGTGGATTTTGTTGTAGGCGTTTTTCTAAATTTTGCCAATGATGAATGGTGGGATCTTTCGCTTGAGGCGCAGAAAAAATCTCAATATGTGGCACGACTGCCAAAATCCGTTGATTAAGCTCACGCTCAAAACCATTCATCGCACTTAAACCAACAATTAAAACTGCAACACCCAATGCAATACCAATTACAGAAAATTTTGCAATTAACGCGACTAAAGGATTTTTTTGTTTGCCACGTTGATAACGCCAGCTAATAAAAAACGGCGTATTCATCACGCCCCCTCCTTCAAAAGACCATCTTGCATAACTAAACGGCGTGATAATTTTTCCGCAAGCCCCATATCGTGAGTGACTAATAAAAAAGCGATATTTTGCTCTTGATTAAGTTGTTGAATCAGCTCAAAAATACTTTCAGTGGTCTTGTGATCGAGATTTCCTGTGGGTTCATCCGCTAAAACTAACGATGGATTATTCACTAAAGCACGCGCAATCGCCACACGCTGACGTTCCCCACCAGAAAGCGCAGAAGGACGATGGGTAATTCTATGGCTTAATCCCACCGCACTTAGCATTTTTTCAGCGCGATCTTTCGCTTCAGTTTTATTTTGATGACCAATCAACATCGGCATCATCACATTTTCAAGTGCGGTAAAATCCGCCATCAAATGATGAAATTGATACACAAATCCTAAATAACGATTACGCAAAGCAGCTAATTCATTAGCCGATGCTTTTTGCAAGGATTGTCCATTAATAAACACTTCCCCACTACTTGGCTGATCAAGTCCCCCTAAAGTATGCAATAAAGTACTTTTCCCTGAACCAGAACTTCCCACAATCGCAACCAATTCTGCAGGTTCCATAGAAAAAGAAACGCCTTTTAACACTTGCGTTTGATTTTCGCCTTCTTGATAAAATTTATTGATATTTTCGCATTTTAATAAATAGTTATTCATTTTTTACTCGTTTTAACTGCACTTTAGCAGCAAATCATCTCATTAAAAACTTGTGCGAGTCTATCACACTTTTCCCTGAGCTTAAATTTCAATGCGCCCAAAGTATTCAAATCCTGTTTCAGGAAAATATCTTTTAAGATAACGTTTTAAATAGCCTTGTGTCTCTAGACTAATGATAGGATCATATTCTGGATAACCGTTATACATTACGCTTAGGACTGACACACCATAAGAACGACAGGCTTCTAAACTTAATAATGTATGGTTAATACTACCTAATTTTCCCGATGTCACTAAAATCAAAGGGTAATTGTTTGACTGGATATAATCTAACGTCGTCGTATCGTCACAATAAGGCACCATTAATCCTCCCGCCCCCTCCAACAATACATAATCATATTTTTCTGCCAAAAGTGCGGTAGATTTTTCAATGATTTTTGCTTCAATTTTTCTACTTTCTCGCTTTGCAGCTAAATGTGGCGAACAAGGATATTCAAAAACATAAGGGCAGGTTTCGCCTTGTAAATCTTCTTCCGTTAAATCAATCCCTTGAATCTTTCGATGCACAAGTAAATCATCAGCGATATTTTTACAACCTGTTTGAATCATTTTTTGTGTAATCACGGAACAGCCTTGTTCCATCAATTTTTTAGCATAAATGCCTGTAGCAATCGTTTTTCCCACATCAGTATCAATGCCAGATATAAAAATAACCTTTCCCATAAATATTCCTTACTGATTTTCTATGTGAGAATAGCGCGCGATAAAAAATAACGGATGATAAGTCAGACGCACTTTGCCCGACGGCATACTGAACGCCGACAAGTAATCGCCAATAAATCCATTGAGATTTTTTCTTGTCCAATTTTTTTGGTTCGTGGCTGTTACGCCTGTATATTTAAGGTGTTTGAGTACATCTAACGGCGTATCAAAGTCTAGTATTACCTTAAAATCCTCACACCATAAAAGCTCAAAATCTTTGGCCAACCAAGTCTGCCATTGGGATAAAGTCGGGTAATTTAAGCCTATATTTGTGATCTGGCGGACTTCTTTTAAATTGTCTTCGCCAAAGGTTGCAACCGCCAATAATCCGTTTGTTTTCAAGCCTGTTTTGCAATGGGCGATAAAAGCGTCGGGTTGGTGAAACCATTGCACGGCGGATGCGCTTGCGATTAAGTCAAATTGTTGCAAAAAAAGGAAATGTTCGGCATCGCCGCAATAAAAATCAAAGGATTGCGGCAATTTTTCAGCCAGTTGGGCCTGCACATCGCACAAATCATTAAATAACCAATAATCCGCTGAAATCTGTTTTTGCAACAATGAACTCAACATACCAGACCCGCAACCAAGCTCCAAAACACTATCTAGTGACCCATTTGGTAAATAATATTGCAAATGTGTCATTAACTTAATATTCATTTTTTGTTGAATTAACGCATGTTCATCATAGCTATTTAAGGCTTTTTGGAAGGCGTGTTGAATATGCGATTTATCTACGGAAGTTAATGATTCCATAATGCCGACCAGTGGGTAAATCTTGAAAACACATAATGCTCACCCTCTATTTCCTGAACGGCACAACGGGATGCCCAATATTGGTGCTGATTAGCTGGCATAAAAATTTTATCACGAGAACTAACCCATGCATTTGCCCAGTGAATAAGATCGGTGCGTTTATCCTGCTGAATCATCGCAAAAAGTGCGGTAAGTTCTTGATGAATTTCGTCAAACGGACGGGCTGGAAATAGTTGGTAACGTTCAAAAGATGCTTTATCGCCACAGATTCTGCGTTCAAATTTTAAACGGGTATTTTCTGTGAGATTGTCCAGTGTCGCTTTAAAAATAGTGTCAGGAATGCCAAAATTGTCATCACAGGGCAAACCTGTGCCATTCACTGCCGTTGCGGATTTTAATCTTATTCCTTGCAATGCCCTCTCTGCCGCCCAAACGCCCATAGACCAAGCCACCAAACGGATGTGCCGATAGGCGGAAAAATCAAAATCCAAATTTAAATCTTGATAATCGTAGCAAATTAATAAATCATGATCTGTTGGCAAAATCAAATGAGCTACAGCATCAAGAGGTGTCCCCCAGCCAGCAAAATAAACTATTAAATGCTCACCTTGATGATCATAAAATTTCGTTTTCACATTATTTCCTTATAAGCATGCCACAAACTGTTTCACTTCATCCATTGTCATATCTGCCGTCAAAGACAATCGTATTCTGGATGTACCTTTTGGTACTGTCGGTGGTCTAATCGGCAAGCAATAATAACCTTGCCCTTGCAGATATTCCGCTTTGGCAAGGGTGGCTTCATTCCCGCCTAAAATATAGGGAACGATGCAAGTTTGGCTTGGCATTATTTGGGTTCTATGCTCCACTTCTTGGCGTAAAAATGCACTTAACTGCTCAAGATGCGTTCTTTCTTTTGAAAGTTGTGGTAATCGTTCAAAAATAAAATGAGTCCACGCCACATTAAAGGGCGGAAGTGCGGTTGAAAAAATCAATGGACGCATTTGATTAATCAAACATTCTTTTAATATTTGATCACAGACGACATAAGCCCCCATTGAAGCTAAGGCCTTGCCAAAAGTGCCAACCAATAAATCAATTTCGGCAATCAGATTATCCCGTTCGGCAATACCCAATCCGTTTTGCCCATAAACACCGATGGCGTGGGCTTCATCCACATAAAGATAAGTATTGGGAAATTGTTTTTTTAATTGAACAAGCTGTTTCAAATCCGCCACGTCGCCATCCATACTGAAAACAGATTCGGTAACGATAAAAGTGCGGTCAAATTTTCCGACGTTTTTTTCAAGCAGATTTTTCAAATGTTCATAATCATTATGACGATAACGAAAGAACTCACATTGGCTTAAACGAATGCCATCAATCATGCTGGCATGCACTAATTTATCTGCCAAAATCAAACTTTTCGTCGTCAAAGCAGGCAAAATGCCGATATTGGCGTGATAGCCACTGTTAAATAATAACGCACTTTCCCGTTGGAAACGTTGTGCGACAAGCTCTTCCAAATCGGTATAAATAGGAAAGTTGCCCGTTAATAAACGCGATGAAGAACTGGTAAAAGAGGGAAAATTACCGCCATATTGCTGTAAAAAAGACTGGCGCAAATTTTCATTTGATGCCAAACCTAAATAATCATTAGATGACATATTCAGCATTTTGCGATTTTCTCGCATAATATATCGTCCTTGATGAACTAAGTCTGGAATTGAACGATATTGATTTTGTGCGCTAAGCTGTTCCAGTTGCTGTTTGAAAGCATCCATTTTTCATCCTAATGTTCATATTCCTGAATTAAAGCCAGAATCATGCCTTCCGTTAATTTCTGAAGTTCATCATCTTTAATCACAAATGGTGGCATAACATAAACCAATTTTCCGAAAGGCCGAATCCAAACACCTTGTTCCACAAAACGTGGGACTAAAGTTTTCATATTTACCGCACTTTTCATTTCAACCACCCCAATTGCCCCTAATATGCGAACTTCTTTGACGTGATCTTTTTCAGCTAAAGGCGAAAGCTGTTGTTTTAAGGAATGCTCAATTCGCTGAATATTTTGCTGCCAAGGGCTTTCCAACAATAAACGGATAGATTCTGTCGCAATTGCACAAGCCAACGGGTTTGCCATAAAAGTTGGCCCGTGCATAAAGCATTTAGCCTCACCGCGACAAATAATTTGCGCAATGTCAGTGGTCGTAATAGTTGCCGATAAAGTTAAATAACCACCCGTTAATGCTTTACCGATACACATAATATCTGGCGAAATGCCTGCGTGTTCAGCTGCAAATAATTTTCCTGTTCGACCAAATCCCGTGGCGATTTCATCAAAGATCAGCAATACACCATATTGTTTACAAAGCGCTTGCGCTTTCACTAAATAAGTTGGCGAATAAAAATACATACCGCCCGCACCTTGCACAACAGGTTCTAAAATCAGTGCGGCGATTTCATTACCTTTTCGTTCAAGTAAATCTGCTAAAGGTTCAATGGCACAATCATTCCAAGATTCATTAAATGGAATGTTGGGTTGAGGAAGAAAATATTGTACAGGCAGGCTATGATGAAATAAATGATGCATCCCCGTGGTTGGATCACACACTGACATCGCATTCCAAGTATCGCCGTGATAACCAGAACGAATAGTGGCAAATTTTTGTCGTTGCACTTCTCCTTTAGCGTGCTGATATTGAATAGCCATTTTCATCGCTACTTCCACTGCAACAGAACCACTATCAGCAAAAAAGATCTTATCTAATCCATTGGGCAAAATTTGTACCAATAATTGAGCTAATTCCACCGCAGGGTCATGGGTAAATCCGCCAAACATAATATGGCTCATTTTTGCTAATTGATTCTGTGCCGCCGCATTTAAACGAGGATGATTATAACCATGCAACGCCGCCCACCAAGAGGACATACCATCAATCAAACGACTACCATCTTTTAAAGTTATCATCACGCCATCAGCACGTTCCACCGCATAAAGCGGCATATCAGAAGAAACTGAAGAATAAGGATGCCAAATATGTTGTGTATCAAAAGCTAAAAGTGATTGTTCATCCATCATTCATTTACCATTAAAAACTTATTCGCATCGCAAGGCAGCGGCAGGTTCTACTTTCGCAGCTCGATAAGCGGGATAAAGCGTAGAAAGTAAAGAAAGCAACAAGGAAAATCCAATGACAAAAATCATTTGAACAAAGGATAATTCTGTCGGTAAAAAAACACCCTGTGGATTTACCGCACTTACAATCTCTGTTAAGTTCAACGTAGCTAAAACACCTAAAATAGCACCGAGTAATGTGCCAACAAATCCCACCAGTAATCCTTGATAAATGAACACCGAACGAACTTGGGATTTTGTTAAGCCTTGAGTTTGCAAAATCGCAATTTCCCCTTGTTTATCCACCACCATCAAACTTAAAGAGGTGACAATATTGGAAATCGCCACGACAATAATCAAACTAATCAGCAAACCCATCATATTTTTTTCCATTCTCACTGCTTGGAAAAATTCGCCTTTTTGCACACGCCAATCTGTGATTTTTTGTGTCGGGAAATGTTGTGGGAGTTCTGTAATTTGGAACGGATCATTCAGAAATAAACGATAGCCCTGCGCTTGCTGAGGTTGAATACGCATTAAGCGACCAATATCTGTAATATTAGCAAAGGCTTCGTAACCAGATGCTTCGCCATAACCATAATAAATATCGCTAACAGTAAATAAACGCTGCATTGGCACCCGACCGAATGGTGTATATTGGCTATTTTCCGTAATCATCAAACGGATTTTATCCCCAATATTCACGCCCAGTTTTTGTGCCAGTTGATCGCCAATGACCAGTTTAAACGCCCCACTAGGCAAAATTTCATTAAATTTAGTCTGATCAAAAGATTCAACCAAAGGATCATCAGAAAATGATTGAATACCTATAATTTGTCCTGCACTTACGCCTTTTGCCGTTTGATAAATCACATTTGTTGTATTGATCGGCACGGCTTTTTGGACAAAGTGCGGTAAATTTTCTAGCGTTTTTTCTGTAGAAATAGGCTGCTCTTCGCTCACAATCGCATGAGGAATAGAAGATAGCACCTGTTGTTTTTGGTAACCTTCTAATCCATTCATCACCGAAAGCACGATGATCAATGCCATCACACCTAGCACAATCCCCAGGCTTGCAAGATTAGTCACTAATCGCCCAAAACGATCCGCACTTTTCGCACGCCAATAACGTAGTGCAATATAAAGAGAAATAGGAAAATTCATTATTTTTGATGTAATTGTTGTACAAATTCTTCGATGTTTTGCATTACTTTGCCAACTAATGTTGTCACTGCACTATCACTCGCCCAAGCAATATGTGGTGTGATAATTAAATTAGGCATTGTTTTTGCGGCTAAAATTAACGGATTATCTTTTTCTGGTGGCTCTTTTACCATTACATCCAAAGCCGCTCCGCCTAAATGCCCCGTTTTTAACGCATCAACTAAGGCAAGTTCATCAATCAAAGGCCCACGCCCTGTATTAATCAAAAATGCACCTTTTTTCATTTTGGATAAGGTTTCTGCATTAATTAAATTCTTTGTTGTTTCCGTTAATGGGCAATGCAACGTCACAATATCCGCTTGTTTTAATACTTCATCAAAGGGCGTATAACCTTCACGGCAAACAGTAGCATCTTTATGTTCTGCATAAAGCACTTTCATTCCCACAGCATTAGCTAAACGCCCCACTTCTGTTCCTAGGCAACCTTTACCAAATACGCCCAACGTTGAACCGCGCACATCTGTAATTGGATAATCAAAATAACAAAATTGTTTACTTTCCGCCCATTTTGCTTCCGTTTGATCGCGTAACCAACCTGCCAAACTGTGTTTTAAAGAAAAAATCAGACCCATTACGTGTTCTGGCACGGTTGTACTGGAATAACCTGTCACATTACGCACGGCGATGCCCATTTCTTCGGCAGCCACAAGATCAACATTATTTGTACCAGTTGCAGTAATGGCAATCAGCTTTAATTTTGGCAGTTGTTGCAAAGTTTCACGATCAAAAATCACTTTGCTGGTAATAACAATGTCCGCATCTTTCGCTCGCTCAATGGTTTCGGCAGAAGACGTATGATCATATTCAGTCCAAGTATGTTCAAAACTTGGGCGAGGAATTGAAATATGTTTAGGAATAGCCGTGCTATCTAAAAATACGATTTTCATTAATTGCTCCTTTTTTATATACAAAGTGCGGTCAAAATTAACCGCACTTTTGATGAAATTTAAATTGAGGTATCCAATTCTGGAAAAGATTTTACTAAATCATCGATGGCTTTCATTTGGGAAACAAAGCCTTCAAGCACAGAAAGTGGCAATGCAGAAGGGCCATCACATTTTGCTTGATTTGGATTTGGATGTGCTTCTAAGAATAAACCTGCAATGCCTACTGCTAAACCTGAACGCGCTAATTCGGTTACTTGCGCACGACGACCACTCGATGCCGCCCCAAATGGATCACGGCATTGAAGTGAATGGGTTACATCAAAAATAACAGGGCTACCCTTAGAGGCTTTTTTCATTACACTAAAGCCAAGCATATCCACAATTAAATTATCGTAACCAAAATTTGTTCCACGATCACAAAGAATGATTTTATCGTTACCACATTCTTCGATTTTTTCCACAATATTACCCATTTGACTTGGGCTTAAAAATTGTGGTTTTTTCACATTAATCACTGCGCCTGTTTTTGCCATCGCTTCAACGAGATCTGTTTGACGCGCCAAAAAGGCGGGAAGTTGAATAATATCGACAACATCAGCAACGGGCTGACATTGATAGATTTCGTGTACATCGGTAATAATTTTTACCCCGAATGTATCTTTTAATTCTTGGAAAATTTTTAATCCTTCTTCCATGCCAGGTCCACGGTAAGAATGAATAGATGAACGATTCGCTTTGTCAAAAGACGCTTTAAATACATAAGGCACGCCAAGTTTCTCTGTCACTTTCACATAAGCTTCGCACACTTGCATTGCCATATCACGGCTTTCCAGCACGTTCATTCCGCCAAAAAGCACGAAAGGTTTGTCGTTTGCAACATCAATATTGCCAATTTTTACAATTTTATTTTGCATAAATTTTCCTTAAATCAATGGAGGGGAAAAGTATCTTTATTAATCTCGCCTTTAAGTTCTAAAAGTTGCGTGCGGATAAACGCCGCCGTTGGATCTTTTGGACAATGTTCCACAAAAAATTCTAAATCTTTCAATGCTGAAGGATAAGCCCCCATTTGAGCTAAAACTAAGCCACGGTCACGGATATGATAAGGATTTTCAGCATCAGTAATCATTAAATTCTTAATATAGTGATATGCCATATCGTTATGCTCTTCACGAATAAGCGCATTTTTCGCCAGTTGCTCAAAGCGAGAATAAAGTAAAGAAAGATCGGCTCTATCAAGTTCTTCGGGTTGAATTTTCGCCCCAAACCCAAATGCACCTTCATAAAGTTGCTGCAATTTTTCTTGTGAAATATAAGTGCCATCCCAAGGATCAATAAAAGCCACTTCATCTCTGACTTCAGCACGTAAAATTAACTGTGTTGGGAAATTTACTGGGTAAATTGGCAAATCCAATGCCTCAGCTAAATAAAACACCATTGCCCCAAGAGTCACTGGCATTCCTTGACGATGTTCAAACACATAAGGCAAATATAAATTGCGAGCATAAAAATAATCTTCTGGATCGCAATGAAAGCCCCAATCACCATAAAATAGCTGTAGTAACTGATGAATCTGCTTTTCTTTCGGCCAATCTGGCGAAATTTTTTTACGCGCTTTACGCACAAGCCCACCCATTTTTCCCCGAAGTTGTGCTTCTGAGCTGCCATCATCAGAGATAACAAGATAAAAATGCACAAATTTATCGTATAACGCACGTCGATAATATTTCATTACTTCTTCCAAAAACCTAAAGTGACGCGCTCATTGTCGCCATAATCACGCACGGTTTCAACCATTTCCCAATAATTTTCTAGGAAAATTGACCGCACTTTTTCGCCTTGTTGCCATCCGTGTTCAAGCAATAATACGCCATTAGAATTCAAATAACTCGATGCTAATTCAATAATATGACGTAAATCAGCATACCCCTCATCATTGGCAACTAATGCAGAAAGGGGTTCAAAACGCACATCGCCTTGATACAAATGTTCATCTTGCGCATCAATATAAGGCGGATTGCTGACGATAAGATCAAACTTCCCTGTTATATTATCAAACCAACGGCTCTGCAAAAATTCTACATTTAGCTGATTTCTTTCTGCATTAGATTGAGCTAATGCCACAACATCGGGCATAAGATCCACACCAATTATTTCCAGCGGAATATGCCGCTTTTGGCAAATGGGCGCAAGCTCGGAAGCCAAAGCGAGGGCGATTGCGCCTGTGCCAGTGCCGAGATCAAGAATACGAAAGTGCGGTGGATTTTCTTCCAGTTTTTCTAACGCAATTTGTAATGCTTTTTCCACTAAACTTTCCGTGTCTGGTCTTGGAATCAATGTGCCTTTTGAGACATTTAATGGCAACGACCAAAATTCTTTTTCGCCAAGAATATAAGCGATAGGTTCGCCTTTTAAACGACGATCTAAAAGTGCGGTCAATTTTAACCGCACTTTTTCATCAATCTCAGTATCATCAAAAGCAAGGATTTGCGTACGCGATTTGCCAGTAGCGTGTTGAAGAAGCACAAGTGCATCAATTTTACTATTTTCAGTGGGATTTTTTTGTGCTAAATCTACAATCGCTTGTGCCAGCCATTCTTTATAATTCATTATTTTTCGTCTTTTAACACAATCGTGCCAGCCACTAAATCCGTTAAAGAACGGCGATCATCGCGTACAAGTGCAACAATACCGCTAATAATCAATAAGAAACTTGTCCACGCCAATAAAATATCAATAATCTCACGGCCGATGTATTTACCAAATTCAACAGGCTGATTGGTATGATAATTAAATACGCGCAAGCCTAACCAGCGTTTTGCCATTGTTTGACCATAAGTTTTCATGAAATATAACTGAAAACCAGCATATACAATCATCCCCACTACACCGGCAAAATCCCCCAATGCAAAACCGAGACCAGCCATCACCCAAAGCACAAGCCCATTAATCATACTTGCAAGCCAACGTTTAAAACGGCTCGCTTGAGCGGGTTGAGAAGGCTTGAAAGCAGAAGAAAATTCAGCATCTTTTTGATTTTCAATGATCATTTTATTTCCTTTTAAAGTTAAAAAGGACATCTGAAATCAGATGTCCCTATCATTAATTCTGTTCAGACAATGCAGCCAACTGATCCGCTTGATATTCGGTAATAATCGGCTGAATCAGTTCATCAATTTTACCATTCATCACTTCATCCAAACGATAAATAGTGAGATTGATACGGTGATCGGTTACTCGACCTTGCGGATAATTATATGTACGAATTTTATCAGAACGATCGCCCGAACCTAATAAGTTACGACGCATATCTGTTTGTTCTGCAGCTTGGCGTTCTTGCTCTGCTTGAACAATACGTGACGCTAATACTGACATTGCTTTCGCTTTATTTTTGTGCTGTGAACGCTCATCCTGACATTCCACCACAATACCTGTTGGAATGTGTGTAATACGCACCGCAGAATCCGTTGTATTTACGTGCTGACCACCAGCGCCTGATGAACGATAAGTATCAATACGTAAATCTGCAGGATTAATTTCTGGCATTTCAGATTCTGGCAATTCTGGCATTACCGCGACGGTACAAGCAGAAGTGTGGATACGCCCTTGCGATTCAGTTTTTGGTACACGTTGCACACGATGACCGCCCGATTCAAATTTAAGCTGGCCATACACGCCTTCGCCACTTACTTTTACGATCACTTCTTTATAACCGCCTTGCTCACTTTCGTTAGCACTTAGCATTTCTACACGCCAGCGTTTACTTTCCGCATAACGGCTATACATACGGAATAAATCACCCGCAAAAATACCCGCTTCATCACCGCCTGTTCCCGCGCGGATTTCTAAATAGCAGTTATATTCATCATTAGGATCTTTCGGCAGTAAAAGAATTTGAAGTTGTTGTTCCACTTCTTCAATTTCCGCTTTGGATTCTTCGATTTCCATTTGCGCCATTTCTTTCATTTCAGGATCGTCGAGCAATATTTCAGCTTCTTCAATATTTTGATTTAATTGCGTCCAACGATTAAAACATTTCACCACATCTTCAAGTTGCGAATATTCTTTAGAATACGCACGGAATTTATCCTGATCACTAATTACCGAAACATCGCCCAATAAGGCTTCTAGCTCCTCATAACGTTCTTTTAAACTTTCTAATTTTGCAATAATGGAATCTTTCATCATTTGTAAGTCACCGAAAATAAAATCGGCGTATTCTAGCCGATTTTAGGGAAAATTGACAGCGAAAAGGAAATTAAGAATCTCAGACGCTTTATTTGTGATTTACCCACTATTTATTGGTGTCTTGTTTTTGATTGAGCTCACGATATTTATCACACCCTTCTTGACTGCGTAAATCGCAAGCATCACCAAAGTATTTTTGGGCTTTGGATTTATCTTTTTCCAACTCGCCTAGCTTAATTAACACTTTCGGATCTTTACTTAACACCAATTCTTCTTTAATCGCTTCGATTTTTTCTTGAAGATCAGGTTGTTTTGGCAAATTATCCCGACTAAGAATATTCAGTTTTAAATCGGTTATATCGTTAATTTTTTTCTCTTTACAGGTCAAATTTTCATTACATCTATTCAATAATTCTTCAACCATTTCCTCATTCTTTGGCGTACCTAAACCTAATAAATACAGCGTGGCTAGATTTTGGTAAATATCAAAATCTACACGTCCAAGTAATAGTAGAAAAAAATCAGATGAACTATTTATTTTTATATTTTTGTAAGCTTCACTATACCAATAAAATGCTTTCTGCCAATCTTGTTGCACACCATTACCATAAAAATAGGCATTTCCTAAATTTGCTTGAGACGCTGGGAATCCAGCTTCGGCATTTTGGGTCAATAACATTATTGCACTTAAATTATCTCCTTTAGTAACCAAGCGGAGTGCTTGGGAATGTTTCGCATTATAACTCCCTAATTGAACAGCTTTTTCAAGGTATTCATCTTTTCTTTGCTTATCTAAATTGGATAATTGATAATAAGCCTCAGCATAATTCTGTTCTGCAGATTTCTCATACCATTTTTTAGCAAATTCTTCTTGATCATTACTTTTATAGATTTTAGCCAACTGAAATTGTGCAACTGAATAACCTTTTTCGGCTAAAACACGCAAGCGTTCAGCAGGAAGTTTTTCTAACTCTTCAGCTGCTTTTACATCCTCATAATGCTGTTCACGCTCCAACAAACGTTCCAACTTTCGAATTTCTGCCTGTTCAGGGTAATATTGGGTAAAATACACAGATTCTCCACCAATTACTGCCAATAATAAAACGGCTAAGGTTAATTTTTTCTTCATTATTTTGTTCCTTGATTTAATTGTTTATACATCTCACAACCTTTTTGCTCTTTATTATCACAAGCCTTGCCAAACCATTTTTTGGCAGTGGCAAAATTTTGTTTTACTCCTATTCCGCCCATATAAGCAAGACCAACTATTGCCTGCACTCGAGAATTATTATTTTCTGCTGCTTTTTGATACCATTTTATGGCTTCAGTTTTATTTTCTTTTACTCCATCGCCATCATAATACATATCGCCCAATATCATTTGGGATTCAGTATCATTTTGATTTGCCGCTTTTTTCAACCATTTCACTGCTTCCGTATTATTCTGTTTTACGCCAACTCCATCTTTATACATCATTCCCACTTTAAATTGGGCATCAACATCATCTTGCTCCGCAGCTTCCTTCAACCATTTAAAGCCTTCTTGGTAATTTTGTTTTACGCCCAAGCCGTTAATATACATACCAGCTAAATCATATTGAGCGATACGTACACCTTGTTCAGCCGATTTTTTATACCATTTTATCGCTTCAAAATAATCTTGCTTTATGCCATCGCCATTTTTATATAACACCGCTAACATCCCCTGTGCAATCCCATCTCCCTGCTCTGCTAAAGGACGAATAATTGCTAATGCGGACTTAAAATCTTTCTGTTCAAATAAATTAACAATCTTATCAACTTGCTCCTCTTCCATTGCATAAACGGTTGATTGAAAAGAAAAGATAGAAGCACCTAAAAGTGCGGTGGTTAAAAGTGTTTTTGTCAGTTTCATTTTGTTTCCTTATTAAGATTTAAATACATTACTTATTCTTTTCTCTCGAGAATTATATTGATTAATTAAGTGATAACTTTCTAAATCTGAATAATTAATCATTAATTTTTTATTTGCTTCAAATAAAGCATTTATGAAATTATCATCTATACCAAAATCAAATGAATAAAACTCATCTGCTCTAACAACATCAAAAATTAATTGCTTAATATAAGAAATCGTTTCAGCTGATATATCACTTTCTTTTGCAAAAGTTTCAAAAATATATCTAATATAATTTCGATAAACTTGATGTGCTTTCAACTCGACTCTTGCCAACATTTCATAATAAGGTAAAGATTCTAACCAAATTTCAATCAGCTTATCGTTAAACCTAAGCATTCTATTAGATATTGCCTTCTTTTCTCTTAACTCATTCTCATCTTGTTTAAATTGAGCCAAAATAGAATACAATCTATATCTCATATCAAAACTGTTTTCATCAATCGCTAACTTTAACCAATCTCGTTCATTTTCATTAAGGTGATCATCTAAAACATATTGATAGAGATATTTAAACATTTTTTCTTTATGTGTAGTTTCTTTTAAAATATTATTAATCTCCTTTTCTTTTTCTTTAATATTAGATAACTTTTCTTCAATATCTTTTTTCACTTCAGACTGACGATCATATAGACGTCCTAAATCACTTTCAGCCTTATTAAAATTTTGTTTAAAATCCTTGAATGAAACCAGAGCATAGATTACTGATATTGCCGCCATAATCCCAGCTAATGTCCCTAAAAAAGTCAAAAAAATTACCGTTTTATCCAATAATGTTTTATCTGCCCCATAATGCATCACGGCATTAAAGTAGAGCCAACAAAATAAAACGGCAATTCCACTTACAAGTTTAAATTGCCAATTTTTCATTATTACAATTCCCCTCTATTTAGCTTGCCATAATATTCGCAACCAGCTTGATGACCATTATCACAAGCCTTACCAAGCCATTCTTTGGCGACTGTTCTATCTCCCTGAATACCTAGTCCCAAAAGATACGACAACCCTAACTTAAACTGACCAATAGCACTACCATTTTCTGCTGATTTCTTAAACCACTTCACGGCTTCGGTATAATCTGTTCTTACACCACGTCCTGCACTATAAAACGAACCCAAACTAGCTTGAGCATCTGCATCCCCCTGCTCCGCCGCTTTGCGAAACCATTTCACCGCTTCAACATCATCTTGTTTTACGCCTCGTCCGTTTGCATACTTCACGCCCAATATCATTTGAGCCAGTGCATTTCCCTGCTCCGCCAGAGGTAACCAAAGTTTAAAGGTGGTTTGATAATCGCCTCTCGTAGTGGCTTCAGAACCTTGTTGGAATTGCTGTTCCAGCGTATCCGCCCAAGCGGTGGATTGAAAAGAAAATACAGAAGCACCGAAAAGTGCGGTGGTAAGAAGTGTTTTTGTGAGTTTCATTTTGTTTTCCTATTAAATTGAATGAATGGATAATCTTTTATTTTTATTCACTAAAATTGGCTTTGAACCATGATGAGGAACTTGCAAACCATAAACCCAATGAAAGGCTTGGGCGTCTCCCATTTGAATACGCCCACTTGAAAATAACCCTTGCCCTACATTCCAAAATTCGCATTGTAAAGTTGGCATTAGAACTCCCCTCTATTTAGCTTGCCATAATATTCGCAGCCATTTTGATTACCATTATCACAAGCCTTACCAAGCCATTCTTTGGCGAGTGTTCTATCTTTCTGAATACCTAGTCCAATAAGATACGACAGACCTAATTTAAACTGCCCATCTTTACTACCATTTTCTGCTGCTTTCTTAAACCACTTCACGGCTTCGGTATAATCTTGTCTTACGCCACGCCCTACAGTATAAAACGAACCCAAATTAGCTTGAGCATCTGTATGCCCCAGCTCCTCTGCTTTGCGAAACCACTTCACCGCTTCAACATCATCTTGTTTTACGCCTCGTCCATCAGCATACATATTACCCAAATTAAATTGAGCCTTTGCATGTCCTTGCTCCGCCGCTTGGCGATACCATTTCACCGCTTCAAAATCATCTTGTTTTACGCCAAGTCCGCTTACATACATATTGCCCAACATCCATTGAGCCTTTGCATATCCCTGCTCCGCCATAGGTAACCAAAGTTTAAAGGCGGTTTGATAGTCGCTTTGCTCATAAGCGGTTAAACCTTGTTGGAATTGCTGTTCCGGCGTATCCGCCCAAGCGGTGGATTGAAAAGAAAATACAGAAGCACCTAAAAGTGCGGTGGTTAAAAGTGTTTTTGTGAATCGCATAGAAATCGTCCATTTATTAATCAACAATTGAAACAACTAAACATTTTTTGTTTAGCATTATGTTTTGTTGTACTCTCTGTAAAGAGAGTGCAACACCCAGTATACTGGGTGTAAAATGATTAAAAATTGAACTATTTGATTAGGAGGGAATTGGGGGCTTAAGACTGAAAAAAGTGAGCAATTTTGCTCACTTTCTGCTATTAAATACGCGCGACATCAAACTTCGCCAGATCAATTTCATCTTCTGTGCCATAAAATGCCACTAACGCCTTGCGTAACATTTCCGCTCGTTTTGGTAAACCTTTTTCCGCATAGATTTTCACTTGCTCATACACGGCTTGTTTAAAAGGCTGTGTATCGCCCGGATCGCCATTCAAATTATCCGCACTGGCAAAATAACGAAAACCTGCCGCAGTTGCCAAAATCCACTCTAATGCTTGCGGTTTAACTTCAACTTTTTCAAAATCACGCTGGCGTTCTTCTGAACGTCCATCTGGCTCATACCAATAACCAAAATCTTCTAGTTTACGGCGTTCTTTGCCTGCCACTAACCAATGGGCAATCTCGTGCAATGCACTGCTGTAAAAGCCTCGCGCAAAATAAATCGCGTTATAAGGCACTTCATCATTTGCGGGTAAATAAATAGGCTCATCACCGCCTTTGACTAAGAGAGTGTTGTATTCCTCTTCAAAACATTGATTAAAAATTGCAATAATATCTTCTAATTTATGTTCCATGGTATCGACTCCTAAAAAAACCGCAAGATTATATCACCAGAGGCTCATTTGTTCTTGTTTATTTTCTTCAGGTAAATTGACATGTAACCCAATCAAACGAATCGATCGCCCTTTTGCTCGCATAAAAATTTGAGGAAGTAATCGTTGATTTTTAAAATTTAAGGGGGTATAGTCGTCAAGCCACTAGAAAAGCGATGAATCTCGAGGATCGCAAGCGATAGGTTGAAATAGTACCTTGGACTGTGTGCGGTGGGTTCGAGCCCCGCCTAGTGGCTTACTCTTTAAATGCCTTTCTCCATTGCTTATCACTCACTAATCTAAACGACTGAACAAAAATTTCCGGTTCTTTGCTTAAAACCTTCAATACTGCAAGCTGTTTCTTGCCATTAACATCCTTATAAAATTGGTATCCTAGTTCATCGACTACAATTTTATCTGGAGCATTGATAATATCTGGCAACGCCTCATACTCATCAATCCCAAAATCTTGCCCATCACGACTATTAAATTGCTTAATTAAAGTATCATCAGAAAGCCACACAGTGCCAGTTTTGCTTTTCAATAAATCCTTACTTTCCGCACTCAAGACACCTGCCGCAAATTTAAAATTTTTGGTAAGGCTATCTCGCACCTGTAACATCTGCTCAGCAGTGAGTTTTTGTCCTTCAGGGCTGAGCGTTTGTTTCATCTCCGCCATACGCTTTGCCAACAATTCAAAATCGTGCTTAAACTCCCCACCTTTCATCTCAACCTTCGCAAACGCATGCGCCAGTTTTTCAGGATAAAGATCCAAATTAGGCTTGTAGTTTAATCGCCCTACATTGTAATCAAAGCCTTTATCCGTCACACGTATCGTGCCATCAGGTAATTTAAACCCTACCGTCTTTTCACGATTACCTTGCTTATCCGCAGGGCGTTCTACTTCCACCAAAAATTCAGAACTATCGTCAGGCTTATCAATCCCACGGCGTTTCAAATCTCTTTCGCCTAACCTTCCTGCGGTTCAGGAATCCCTAATTTATCCCGCACCCAACTTTCCGAAATCTGCACGCCAATGCCCGTAAGTTTAGGGATGGCATCTGCAAATACCGATAAATCTTCATATTCTTTCGTGTCAAACTCAAAATAAGGGATACGATGTGGCGCAATGACAAAACGTGGTGATCAGCCGATTTGTATTGAGTATGAAGAATGCGAACCGAATAAATACGGGGAGATTCGTAAGAAAATTGTGGGGGTAAAAAACAGATTCACAGAAAAGAAAATCATCACCAAATTAAAAAACTGGGTGATTAAATCAGCGAAAAGTGCGTTGGGTTCCACCGCACTTAATTCGGAGTCCACCGAAACAAACAAGGCGCATCGAGCCGCTTGGACTTGTGTCAATAACTGTAACCGTTTAAAAATTGAACAACAGATGCAAGAATTGATGTTGCCTATCGGTTCGCCATTAAAACCGTCACAAATTGAACTTTTAATGCGCCATGGACGGTTACGGCTTAATGACTATCGGTGGATTTGTTGTGAAAACGATGAAGTTTTCATTAAAGAAGAAAAAATTCCGTTGGCTCAAGCCTTTGGTTGGGGCGAGAGCTTGGGGGATTTTAGGGTTAATTTCATGTTCATCATATCGACGAGTTCTTGGTGCTGGTGCTTTTGGTTTCTCAAGATATTTTAGGGGGGTTCTGTTATAAAATCCCATTCAATCGTTTTGGCCATTAGAGCAGAAAGCGAACTACGTTCACGCAAAACTGTTGCTGGAGAGACTTCTTTTAATCGTTGATTTTACCACTCACGAAAGTGTGCTTTTCCTATTTCTTGTAAAGATATTACGGCAAGCGGAGTTCGAGAAAGACGCAGTAGTCTTATGCGCTCTTCACGTTTCCTGCACTTGGTTACAGTGACTTCTTTTAGATACTTATCAATCGGTTCATCCAATGTAATATCAGGGATTTCATTATACTTTTCTGATTCAATTTGTTTTTCGAGCATTTCAGCCCATTTTTTTGCGTCTGCTTGAGTCAAAAAAATGGCTGATTTGCTCACGCCAAACTTGCGCACTTGTGCGTGCCAACGCTTGCCATTCTTGATAATTGTCGCCATGGTTTACTCTATAAAAATGTGTGCAATACACGTGTGCAAAAATGTGTGCAATGGAGTATAGAACAGGTCAAAATCGTTCCCAATCGGTATAAAAATACTACCTTTTAGGCGATTTTGATATAAAAAAGAAGGTATGTTTTAGTGTGTGAAATTATATAAGCTATTGTTTTTACTTATATTTTATCTATTTTTCTCTGAGAATCGGGGAATAGAGATGGTGCGACCAGCTGGACTCGAACCAGTGACCCCCACCATGTCAAGGTGGTGCTCTAACCAACTGAGCTATAGTCGCACTGTGTGAAGTATTCGTGATTATAGATATTTTTAACTTGAACACAAGTATTTTTCTTAAAACCCGATATAACTGGCAAAAAAGTAAACAAAACCAGCTTAAATAACTGAGCCGTTTTTGATTTCCAAAAGTTTTAAGCGTATAATGTGCACCGATTTTTTATCTGGCTAATATGTAGCGAAGTAAAATAACACCTTTAAAATTTTGTAATTATTGACGGAGTAAATAATGTCTAGAAGACTAAGAAGAACGAAGATTGTATGTACTATGGGCCCATCAACTGACCGTGATAACAATCTTGAAAAAATTATCGCAGCGGGCGCAAACGTAGTTCGTATGAACTTCTCTCACGGTACACCTGATGACCATATCGGACGTGCTGAACGTGTACGTTCTATTGCGAAAAAATTAGGTAAAACCGTGGCAATCTTAGGTGATTTACAAGGTCCTAAAATTCGTGTTTCTACTTTTAAAGACGGTAAAATTTTCTTAAACATTGGCGATAAATTCATTCTTGATGCAGAATTACCAAAAGGCGAAGGCACTCAAGAATCCGTTGGTTTAGACTATAAAACGCTTCCTCAAGATGTTGTGCCGGGCGATATTCTTTTATTAGATGATGGCCGTGTTCAATTAAAAGTATTATCAACTGATGGTGCAAAAGTTTTCACTGAAGTTACTGTTGGTGGTCCATTATCAAATAATAAAGGTATCAATAAATTAGGTGGCGGTTTATCTGCGGATGCCCTAACAGAAAAAGATAAAGCCGACATTATTACCGCTGCACGCATTGGTGTTGATTTCTTAGCCGTTTCTTTCCCTCGTTCAAGTGCAGATTTAAATTATGCACGTGAACTTGCTCAACAAGCAGGTTTAAATGCAAAAATCGTTGCTAAAGTTGAACGTGCAGAAACCGTTGCTAATGATGAAGCCATGGACGATATTATTTTAGCATCCGATGTGATTATGGTTGCTCGTGGTGACTTAGGCGTAGAAATCGGCGATCCTGAATTAGTCGGTGTACAGAAAAAATTAATTCGTCGTTCACGTCAATTAAATCGTGCTGTAATTACAGCGACTCAAATGATGGAATCAATGATTAGCAATCCAATGCCAACGCGTGCTGAAGTAATGGACGTTGCAAACGCAGTATTAGATGGAACTGATGCAGTTATGCTTTCTGCAGAAACAGCAGCAGGTCAATATCCTTCAGAAACAGTGGCAGCAATGGCTAGCGTATGTTTAGGTGCAGAAAAAATGCCAAGCATTAACGTTTCTCGTCACCGTATGGATAAAGAATTTGAAACTATTGAAGAATCTGTTGCGATGTCTGCAATGTATGCAGCAAACCACATGAAAGGTGTAGCGGCAATCGTCACTTTAAGTAGCACAGGCCGTACTCCATTATTAATGTCACGCATTAGCTCTGGCTTACCAATCTTTGCTTTATCTCGTAATCAAGAAACCCTAAACCTTTGTGCACTATACCGCGGTGTAACACCAATTTATCACGGCGAAGAAAGTCGTACAGAAGCCGGTGCAAAAGCAGCACTTCAATCATTAAAAGAAAAAGGTTATTTATCTACTGGCGATTTAGTGCTGGTAACCCAAGGTGGTCAAGGTGCGACACAAACTAACGTATGTCGTACATTGATTGTTGAATAATCAACAATCTAAATATGTTAAAATAAAAGAGCGGTGGATTTTTCCACCGTTTTTTATTTCCTTTTTTCACCGCACTTTTCACTTAAATCCAATAGATATTTGCGGTATCATAGGCGACATTCTAGTATCGAAATAAGTCCTATGGCATCACAACCTCAAATTAAATCTTCAGACAAAAAAACAGCACAAGTTAGCATTCCTCCGCACTCAATTGAGGCTGAACAAGCCGTGTTGGGTGGCATCATGCTGAGCAATCAACATTGGGATGGCATTGCTGAACGTGTGATTGCTGACGATTTTTATACTTTTCAGCATCGTCTAATTTTTACAGAAATGGAACATCTAATGCGTAATCAATCGCCTATTGATTTAATTACGCTAGATCAAGCCTTAAGAAGCCGTGGTGTAAGCGATGAAGTAGGTGGATTTGCCTATCTAGCAGAGCTTTCTAATAATACTCCGAACGCCATTAATATTTTGGCTTATGCAGATATCGTGCGCGAGAAAGCCATATTACGAGAACTTATTTCGGTAGGGAATCGCATTGCTGAAAATAGCTATTCTCCTAAAGGGCAAGACATTAAGTTAATTCTTGATGAGGCTGAGCGTGAAGTATTTGCGATTGCAGAAAAACGAACAACTTCTAGCGAAGGCCCGCAGAATGTGATCAATGTGCTAGAAAGTACCATTGAAAAAATCGATATTTTAAGCAAACTTGAAAATCATTCAGGTGTAACAGGTGTTACGACGGGCTTTACCGATCTTGATAAAAAAACGGCTGGTTTACAACCTTCTGACTTAATTATCGTTGCAGCACGTCCGTCAATGGGTAAAACCACTTTCGCCATGAACCTTTGCGAAAATGCCGCAATGGCAAGTGAAAAACCCGTTTTAGTATTTAGTTTAGAAATGCCAGCAGAACAAATTATGATGCGTATGATCGCTTCCCTTGCTCGTGTTGATCAAACTAAAATCCGAACAGGGCAAAATTTAGATGAAATCGAGTGGAACAAAATTGCCAGCGTAGTGGGAATGTTCAAGCAAAAAAATAATCTTTTTATCGATGATTCTTCAGGTCTAACACCTACCGATGTTCGTTCCCGCGCACGCCGAGTTTATCGTGAAAATGGTGGATTAAGTATGATTATGGTGGATTATTTGCAATTAATGCGCGCACCAGCATTTTCAGATAACCGAACACTAGAAATCGCAGAAATTTCTCGCTCCCTCAAAGCACTCGCCAAAGAATTACAAGTGCCAGTAGTCGCCCTTTCTCAGTTAAATCGTACCTTAGAACAACGTGCAGACAAACGCCCTGTAAACTCAGATTTACGTGAATCTGGCTCTATTGAACAAGATGCAGACTTGATTATGTTTATTTATCGTGATGAAGTCTATAACGATAACTCGGAAGATAAAGGTGTTGCAGAAATTATTATCGGTAAACAGCGTAACGGCCCAATTGGTCGAGTGCGGTTAAAATTTAATGGACAATTTTCACGCTTCGACAATCTCGCCGAACAACGTGAATATCGAGATGATTATTAAGGAAAAATAATGAACGTAAAACCGGCGACAGCGAAAATTAGTTCGCACGCCTTAAAACAGAATTTAGAAATAATTAAACAAAAAGCACCAAATAGCAAAATTATTGCGGTGGTTAAAGCAAACGCTTATGGTCACGGCGTTGTATTCGTTGCTTCAACCTTAGAACAAAATGTTGATTGCTTTGGCGTGGCGCGTTTAGAAGAGGCTTTAGCATTACGCTCCAACGGCATTACTAAACCGATTTTATTGCTTGAAGGTTTTTTCAATGAACAAGATTTGCCTATTCTAGCCGTTAATAATATTGAAACCGTGGTACACAATCACGAACAGCTTGATGCTTTAAAACGTGCGAATTTACCAAGTCCAATTAAAGTTTGGTTAAAAATAGATACGGGAATGCATCGCTTGGGCGTTGCTCTTGATGAAGTGGATTATTTTTATCAAGAACTGAAAAAACTCCCTCAAATTCAACCGCACTTAGGCTTTGTCAGCCATTTCAGCCGAGCCGATGAACTAGAATCAGATTACACCCAACTTCAAATCAATCGTTTTTTATCCGCCACAAAAGATAAACAAGGTGAACGCACTATCGCAGCTTCTGGCGGCATTCTTTTCTGGCCAAAATCTCACTTAGAATGTATCCGCCCAGGCATTATTATGTACGGCATTTCTCCAACTGATACTATCGGTAAAGAGCTTGGCTTAACGCCAGTGATGAATTTAACCTCGTCATTAATTGCCGTTCGCCATCATAAACAAGGCGATCCTGTAGGTTACGGCGGTATTTGGACAAGTCCACGAGATACCAAAATTGGCGTGGTCGCAATGGGTTATGGCGATGGTTATCCGAGCGATGTGCCAGAAGGTACACCTGTTTATTTAAATGGCCGTCTTGTACCAATTGTTGGACGTGTGTCAATGGATATGCTTACTGTTAATTTAGGCGCAGATAGCCAAGATTTGGTAGGCGATGAAGTAATTTTATGGGGCAAGGAATTACCTATTGAAACCGTAGCTAAATTCACAGGCATTTTAAGCTACGAGCTAATTACAAAATTAACACCTCGTGTTATAACTGAATACGTTGATTAATCACTGCATTTTTTGAATAGAGGGAGTCATTCTCCCTAATAGAAATCCTAGAAAGTGCGGTTAAAATTTCAATTATTTTTAATGAAAGGAAATACTATGAAAAATATTAACCCAACTCACACCCAAGCGTGGAAATTTCTTGAAGCACATAAAGCTGAATTGTCAAACACCACCATCCAAGATTTATTTAAACAAGAAAAAAATCGTTTTGACGATTATTCTTTAACATTCAATAACCAAATTCTTGTCGATTTTTCCAAAAACAACATCAATCAAACAACCCTTTCACATCTTCGCCAACTTGCTCAAGAATGCGCGCTTGATAGTGCAAAAGAAGCGATGTTTACTGGCGAAAAAATCAATCATACAGAGAATCGTGCCGTGCTGCATACTGCACTTCGCAATCGCACTAATACACCAGTGCTTGTTGATGGCAAAGATGTTATGCCTGAAGTCAATGCTGTGTTAGCTAAAATGAAAGATTTCTGTCAGCGTATTATTTCTGGCGAATGGAAAGGCTATACAGGTAAAGCCATTACGGATGTTGTGAATATTGGTATTGGTGGCTCTGACTTAGGCCCTTATATGGTAACCGAAGCACTTCGCCCGTATAAAAATCATCTAAATATGCACTTTGTTTCAAATGTCGATGGTACACATATTGCGGAAACCTTAAAAAAAGTCAATCCAGAAACGACTCTTTTCTTAGTGGCATCGAAAACTTTTACCACACAAGAAACCATGACAAATGCGCAAAGTGCGCGTGATTGGTTACTAAAAGCAGCGAAAGATGAAAGTGCGGTTGCAAAACATTTTGCAGCATTATCAACCAATGCTAAAGATGTAGAAAAATTTGGCATTGATACCAATAATATGTTTGAATTTTGGGATTGGGTTGGCGGTCGTTACTCTTTATGGTCAGCCATTGGTCTTTCAATTGCACTATCAATTGGCTTTGAAAACTTTGAAGCGTTATTAAATGGCGCGCATGAAATGGATAAACATTTCCGCTCTACTCCAATTGAAAAAAATATCCCCACCACTTTAGCATTAGTTGGTTTATGGAATACCAATTTCCTTGGTGCGCAAACAGAAGCGATCTTACCTTATGATCAATATTTACATCGCTTCGCAGCTTATTTTCAACAAGGTAATATGGAATCAAATGGTAAATATGTGGATCGTGATGGCAATGTCATTAACAATTATCAAACTGGCCCTATCATTTGGGGAGAACCTGGTACAAACGGACAACACGCGTTCTATCAATTAATTCATCAAGGTACCACTTTAATTCCTTGTGATTTTATCGCACCCGCTCAAAGCCACAACCCATTGGCGGATCATCACAATAAATTGCTTTCAAACTTCTTTGCACAAACAGAAGCATTAGCATTCGGAAAAACAAAAGAGGAAGTCGAGGCTGAATTTGTAAAAGCGGGGAAATCTTTGGATGATGTGAAAAATATTGTTCCATTTAAAGTATTTACGGGTAATAAGCCAACTAATTCGATTCTCGTTCAAAAAATCACGCCATTTACTTTAGGGGCATTAATTGCGATGTATGAACACAAAATCTTCGTACAAGGTGTGATTTTTAATATCTTTAGCTTCGATCAATGGGGTGTAGAACTAGGCAAACAACTTGCAAACAGAATTCTTCCTGAATTAACAGATTCTGAAAAAGTAGCAAGTCATGACAGTTCAACTAATGGATTAATTAATCAATTTAAAGCATGGCGTTAATTATTTGGATTTGAATAATTCTAGAGCTGTCACAAATAACGACTAAAAACTCTATTTAGGTTAAGATAATCAAATAAGAGAAAGTCGCTTAAGTCAATATAAACAAAATAAACTTATTGAGATATTTCTGGCAAGTGTGACAGCTCTAGCCGCAGCTAAGTTGGTAAATATAAATAAACTTCAGCTTATTACTTTCATCGTCTACCATTGTTTATCACTCAAAGCAGCCTACATATAGAAATGTTTGAAAGTGAAATTCAAGCGAATGAAAGCTATTTTGGTGGTGCTCTGAAAGGTAAACTTGGTCAAGGAGAAGCTGGAAAAACTTCGTAATTTGTTTTTTGAAACGAAATGGCAAAGTAACACCGTGGTGCTTATGAATATGCAATCTGCAACACTGTTACCGATTATTCGAGAAAAGGTAAACAAGGTAGTATTATTTATATGAATTTCTACAGAGGTTATGATATTCTTAAGCTATATTTAAAGGAATATGAATGGCGTTTTAATCACAGTGATTTAAAAAAACTCAAATTTCTATTTCAAAACAATTAATTTAGGAGAGTTTTAATTGGTTATCTATGCATCTCCTTTTGTTATTTAAATAACGTATAAAATAGTTTAAAGAAGAGTGTAAAATTAGAGCTTATATGGAAAATTTCCCATTAGTATCGGTTATTGTTTGTGCTTATAACGCTGAGCAATATATAGATGAAAGCATTTCATCCATTATTAATCAGACTTATGAAAATCTAGAAATTATAGTTATCAATGATGGTTCAACAGATTTGACTTTGTCTCATTTAGAAGAAATATCTAAATTAGATAAAAGGATAAAAATTATCAGTAATAAATATAATTTAGGGTTCATAAATTCTTTGAATATAGGCCTTGGTTGTTTTTCAGGTAAATATTTTGCAAGAATGGATGCTGATGATATAGCTAAACCATCGTGGATTGAGAAAATAGTTACCTATCTGGAGAAAAATGATCATATTACAGCAATGGGATCATACTTAGAGATTATTGTAGAAAAAGAATGTGGCATTATCGGTTCTCAATATAAAACTGGTGATATATGGAAAAATCCATTGCTACATAATGATATTTGTGAAGCTATGCTTTTCTATAATCCGATACATAACAACACTATGATTATGAGAGCAAATGTATATAGAGAGCATAAATTAATCTTTAATAAAGATTATCCGTATGCAGAAGATTATAAGTTTTGGTCAGAGGTTAGTAGGCTTGGTTGTTTAGCTAATTATCCTGAAGCATTGGTAAAATATAGACTACATGGAAACCAAACATCATCAGTTTATAATCATGAGCAAAATGAGACAGCTAAAAAGATAAAGAGGGAAAATATTACATATTACCTTAATAAGATAGGTATAGATATAAAAGTAATTAATAGTGTGTCGTTGCTAGAAATATATCATGTGGATAAAAGTAATAAAGTGTTGAAAAGTATACTTTATGAGATGTATATGAGCTTAGATAAATATACTATAACTTCACTCTTACATTTTATTAAATATCATCTTGAATTATTTGATTTAAAGCAAAATTTAAAGATTATAAAAAAGTTCATAAGAAAAATAAATGTTATATTTTAGATAGAGTGTTCAGAAAGGGGAACAAATTCCAAGTTTGTCTAAAGGACTAAATTCTAATTTAGTCCTTTAAATTTATCTTAGATAGACGATAAATATATATTTTAAATGAATTTAATTATAAAAAATAAGTGCCTTACTAAGTTAAGACACTGATTAATCATATTAGACTTTAATGCTATTGGTTATAGCACAGAAACATTTAAGCTTGAGCCGCCACCAACAATACGAACTCGGCGACCAGCTACAAAACTGCTGTCAGCCTTTTGAACAACAACGATCTCTTGACCATCATCTTTCTTAATTACAAGTTCAGCTCCGTTTACTTGACTCATTTTTTCTTCGATTTTACTTCCAGCTATTGCACCGCCAATTGCACCAACTACTGCTGCAATAGCTTGACCACGACCACCGCCAATTGTACTACCAGCAATACCACCTAAAGCTCCACCACCAAGCGTACCAACTACACCTTGATTATCAGCTTGAATTTTAACAGGGCGTACAGAAACAATCGTACCATAAGTAATTGAACGAGCTTCTTTAGCTTGAGATGCTCTATAAACATCACCGCTGAAAATATCAGTATTTGCACAACCAGTTACACTAAAAGCAACTAACAGTGCTAATGCCATATTTGTTTTTTTCATATCATATTCTCTATATTAGAAGGAATTAAAGTGGGTTTCTTGGAGAAAAAGTTGAAATGTTTTTAGTATTACCATTGTCAGATACTAAAACACAAGCACCAACAACTAAAGTTGAACCATACTTATGTACAATAACAACCTCCTCTCCTTTCTGCTGGTTACCAGAACAATCATTTTTACGAACAGTTAATTTTAGATTTTTGCCTTCCATTTGACTAAAAATAATTTGACCTTTATAAGTCCCCTCCTCCTTTTGAAAAGCAGAACAAGCACTCAAGTCTACTGTTGCTAAACAACGAATGCAAGTGATAATTTATTCATTTTTACTAAACCTCAAGTATTTTTTTTATAGAATAAGGATGAACCTTAATGCAAGTATGATTTACTGTTTTATCCGTAAAACTTACTGCAATAGATGGATTTGGTAATCTTTCCCCATCCACTTTAGGCTCGCTCACTTTAATGGTTAATTGAGTTAATTTGTCCCATAAAAAATACATATTAACACGGTTAATCCATTCATTTATCGATTCTTTCGGTAAAAATGGCATTACAATCTCAATATGTTCCCATCCCTCAATTGGATATTTTTTATTTTTAGGAAGTGGAAGTTCAATAATATCCACAAATTGATTGGCAAATTTAACTGGTTTTTCTAATTCAATAAGATAAATCTTACGACCATTAACAATATTATCGGATAAAATTCTACCGCACTTTAATAAAAGTATCAGCCAATTTTTAGCACTTTGCTCACTATTTACCCGTAATGCAAGATGATCAATTTCATAGTGAGACAGATCTATTGTCATTTCTTTGGCTAAATGCTGAATTTTTCTTTCAAATATTGCTAAATCTGCTGAAAGTGCGGTTAAATTTTCCTGTAAATTTGTCATTTTGTCCCTTTGAGAAATATACAAAGAACGGTATCATAACCGATTATTTTTATTATTCAATTTGAACATAGGAAAAAACGTGAATATTCAATCTATTCTATCCGATAAAATTAAACAAGCGATGATTCTTGCAGGTGCTGATCAATCTTGCGATGCGCTTATTCGTCAATCAGGAAAACCACAATTTGGCGATTATCAAGCCAATGGCATTATGGCTGCGGCAAAAAAATTAGGTTTAAATCCACGAGAATTTGCTCAAAAAGTTTTAGATAATGCTCAACTATCTGATATTGCAGAAAAATTAGAAATCGCAGGTCCAGGCTTTATTAATATTTTCTTAAATCCAACTTGGCTAACAACTGAAATTTCAGCTGCACTTTCCCACAAAAATTTAGGTATTCAAGCCACCAATAAACAAACAGTTGTGATTGATTATTCATCTCCAAACGTAGCAAAAGAAATGCACGTAGGTCATTTACGCTCTACGATAATCGGCGATGCTGTAGCCAGAACCCTTGAGTTTTTAGGTCACAATGTCATCCGCGCTAACCACGTAGGCGACTGGGGAACGCAATTCGGAATGCTTATTGCTTATCTTGAAAAAATGCAAAATGAACACGCCAGTGAAATGGAATTACAAGATCTTGAAGCCTTTTACCGCGAAGCCAAAAAACATTACGATGAAGATGAAGTATTCGCAGAAAAAGCACGTAATTATGTTGTGAAATTACAAAGTGGAGATGAATATTGTCGAACGATGTGGAAACGTTTAGTCGATATCACTATGCAACAAAATCAGCACAACTATGATCGCTTGAATGTGACTTTAACCGAAAAAGATGTAATGGGCGAAAGTCTTTATAATCCTATGTTACCAAGCATTGTAAAAGATCTTAAAAAACAAGGTTTGGCTGTGGAAAATGATGGTGCATTGGTTGTTTATTTAGATGAATTTAAAAATAAAGATGGCGACCCAATGGGTGTAATCGTTCAAAAAAAAGACGGCGGTTTCCTTTATACTACAACCGATATTGCTGCAGCAAAATATCGTTATGAAACATTAAAAGCTAATCGCGCACTTGTTTTTTCAGATACTCGCCAAAGCCAACATATGCAACAAGCTTGGTTAATTACTCGTAAAGCAGGTTATGTACCAGACAGTTTCTCTTTAGAGCATAAAAACTTTGGGATGATGCTTGGTAAAGATGGCAAACCATTTAAAACCCGTACTGGCGGCACAGTGAAATTAGCCGATCTATTAGATGAAGCCATTGAACGTGCCACTGTATTAATTAATGAAAAAAATACCAATTTATCTAATGATGAAAAAGAAGCCGTGATTGAGGCTGTCGGTATTGGTGCGGTGAAATATGCAGATCTCTCCAAAAACCGTACTACTGATTACGTTTTTGATTGGGATAATATGTTAAGTTTTGAAGGTAACACGGCACCTTATATGCAATATGCCTACACCCGTATTCGTTCGATCTTTAATAAAACAGATATAAATTCAACCGCACTTTTGGCTGCACCTTTAACTATTAAAGATGATAAAGAAAGAACGCTTGCAATCAAGCTTCTACAATTTGAAGAAGCCGTGCAAACTGTCGGAAAAGAAGGCACACCACACGTGCTTTGTGCTTATTTATATGAACTTGCTGGCATCTTCTCGTCATTCTACGAACATTGTCCAATTTTAAATGCTGAAGATGAATCTATAAAATTAAGTCGTTTGAAATTAGCATTACTAACGGAAAAAACCTTAAAACAGGGTTTAACGTTACTCGGTATTAAAACCGTAGAAAAAATGTAATTTAGATAATTAAAATCCCTTTCTCAGGAAAGGGATTTTTTATACTTGTTTACTGAATAAAAAAAGTGCCCCATTGGGGCACTACTCGGAAAGCAAAATAGATGTCGGCTATTTAAGATAGCACTTGTTTTTAGTGGTTTCAGAATAAAGAAATCCGATCAGTTATGCAAATACATATTTTTAAATTTGTGAACTTGGTCACGATTTTTTTATAAAAAAACAAATGTATTTATAATAAAGTGCGGTAAAATTCTATTAAAATATTTCCGCACTTTACGCCCCTACTTTAAAGAATATTCTTTTCTCCACGAGACACACTAATCAATCCAGAACGAACAATTTCTAACAATGTAGTTTCTTCTTTCAATGCAGAAATAAACGCATCAACTTTATCATTTGTACCGCTTAATTGAATTGTGTAAGACTTTGGTGTTACATCTACAATTTGACCGCGGAAAATATCTGCTAATCGTTTAATTTCATCGCGAGATGAACCTACTGCTCTTACTTTCGCTAAAACAATTTCTCGTTCTATATGTTCCTGCTCACTTAGATTAACCACTTTAAACACATCCACTAATTTATGAAGTTGTTTTTCGATTTGCTCCAATGCCTGAGCATCGCCCACAGCTTCAATGGTCATTCGAGAAAGCGTTGGATCATCCGTTGGCGCAACCGTCAAACTTTCAATATTAAAGGCACGTTGAGAGAATAAACCAACAACACGCGACAATGCTCCCGATTCATTTTCGAGTAAAACAGATAAAATTCTACGCATTAGTTTGTCTCCTCTTGAGGTTTGCTTAAAATCATTTCATTCATTGCACCACCACGAATTTGCATTGGATAAACGTGTTCGGATTCATCTACATTAATATCTACAAAGACTAATTTATTTTTAATACTGAATGCTTCTTGCAATTTGCTTTCAAGTTCATCGGGGGTAGCAATTTTTATTCCTACGTGACCGTAAGATTCTGCCAATTTCGCAAAATCAGGCAAGGAATTCATATAGGTTTGCGAATGGCGACCAGAATAAATCAAATCTTGCCATTGTTTTACCATTCCCAAGAAATGATTATTCAAACAAATAATGACAACAGGAATGCCATATTGTGTTGCGGTAGAAAGCTCTTGAATATTCATTTGAATACTACCATCGCCAGTAACGCAAACAACAGTTCCTTCAGGATGAGCTAATTTCACACCAAGTGCCGCAGGAAAACCAAAACCCATTGTGCCTGCACCACCAGAATTAATCCAATGACGCGGTTCATCGAATGGATAATGTAACGCAGCAAACATTTGGTGCTGACCTACATCAGAAGCCACATAAGCTTGTCCTTTCGTGAGGCGATATACCGCTTCCACGACTTGTTGCGGTTTAATCACGCCAGAAGTGCGGTCAAATTCCAAACATTTTTTTGCTTTCCATTGGTTGATTTCTTGCCACCAACTTTCAAGATCTGTTTGAGATTTTAATCCCTCTTCATTCAATAAACCCAAAAATTCTTCCAATACATTTTTCGCATTTCCGACAATTGGAATCGCTACTGGCACATTTTTAGAAATTGAGGTTGGATCAATATCAATATGAATCACTTTTGCATTTGGGCAATATTTTTCTAAATTATTTGTCGTACGATCATCAAAACGAACGCCAATCCCCAAAATAAGATCACTTTCGTGCATTGCCGTATTCGCTTCTAAAGTACCATGCATACCCAACATACCTAAGAATTGTTTATCCGTACTTGGATAAGCACCCAATCCCATTAACGATGAAGTCACGGGTAAATTTAAACGTTGTGCAAACTGAATTAACTGCTCACTACATTCAGCTGTGATTGCACCACCACCGACAAAAAGTATTGGTTTCTTCGCCACTAAAAGTGCTTTTAATGCTTTTTTAATTTGACCTTTGTGTCCATTTACTGTGGGATTATAAGAACGTAACTCGACATATTCAGGGTATTCATAAGGATATTTAAAATTCGGATTTACAGTGTTTTTTGGAATATCCACAACAACAGGGCCTGGACGACCCGTAGATGCAATATAAAAGGCTTTTTTCAAAGTAGATGGAATATCTTCCGCCTTTTTGACAATAAAGCTATGCTTCACAACGGGACGAGAAATACCCAGCATATCACATTCTTGGAAAGCATCACTGCCAATTAAATTGCTCATAACCTGACCCGAAATGATAACCATAGGCACAGAATCGGTATAAGCCGTTAAAATGCCAGTGATAGCATTTGTTGCACCAGGCCCCGAAGTCACTAGCACACATCCAACTTTACCCGTTGAACGTGCGTAACCATCCGCCATATGCACCGCGGCTTGTTCGTGGCGAACTAAAATATGTTCAATACCACCCAGCGTATGAATTGCATCATAAATATCTAATACCGCGCCTCCGGGATAACCAAATACATACTCTACGCCTTCATCACGTAAAGATTGAACCACCATCTCTGCGCCAGATAACTTCTTCATTTTTCACTCCTAAAATTCACCGCACTTTTAAAAATACGAACAGATTATGTCAATGTTTCACATAATACAAAGTAAAAAAAATTTGTCTAGCCACTAAAACAACAAAAAAATCAATTAAAAAAATATAAAAAACCAAAGATAAATGAAAATTTAGTTTTTTATAAATTTTTCCATCAATAAAAATAAAAAAATGCGACAAAATGCCGCATTTTATAAAATAGTAAAAATATTATTTTTTATTCAAATTTTTGAATGAGATCACAGTTTTAGCGTTTTTTAACTGCAAATACAATGACAATCAATGAAACTGCCGTTGCTGCAAAACCAGCTAAACCTGAATAAGTAAACCCTACCACAATGTAACCAATAGAAGTCGCTGTTGCAACTGTGGCAGCATAAGGAAGCTGAGTAGTAACGTGATCAATATGATTACATTTCGCGCCCGTTGAAGACAAAATTGTTGTATCCGACACTGGCGAGCAATGATCGCCACATACAGCCCCTGCCATTACTGCAGATAAACAAGGAAGCAATAATTCTGGTGCGGCATTCGCTGCCATTGCTGCGGCAATTGGTAACATAATACCGAATGTTCCCCAGCTCGTACCTGTTGAAAATGCCATCGCTGCACCAAGAACAAAAAGTATAACAGGCAAAAATTGCATTGGAATATTACCAGACACAAGAGAAGATAGATATTTACCTGTTTGCATATCACCTACTATTTTATTAATTGTCCAAGCAAAGAATAAAATTGCGATTGCACCTGACATTGATTTAATTCCCACAATCCAAGAACGTACATATTCAGGAACACTCACTTGACGATCAAGAATAATTAATAAAGTAGAAATAATAATTGAACAGAATCCACCTACAACCAAAGATGTTCCTACTACGGTGTTTTCAAATGCACCTAAAACACTAAACACTTTGCCATCCGCAGCCAATGCCTCTGCACCCGTGTAAATCATCATTGAAACTGTAGCGATAATTAAAACTAAAATAGGTAATATAAGATTACGCACCTGACCTTTTGTACCCGTTTCTTCTTCCAACTGATCTTCAGTATTTTTCAAAGCTAATTTTTCGTGACGCACCATTGAAGCAATATCAAAAGAAAAATATGCCACAAAAAACACCATAATAATGGAGAAAATTGCATAGAAGTTCATTGAACTCATTGCTACGAATGCACCAATTGGTGTGTACTCCGTGATCGAATAAGTCGCTAATAAACCACCTATTAAAGTAATAATATATGCGCCCCAACTGGAAACTGGCATCATTACACACATCGGTGCTGCCGTTGAATCTAAAATATAAGCAAGTTTCGCACGGGAAACTTTAAAACGGTCTGTCACAGGACGAGCAATTGCACCTACAGCGAGACTATGGAAATAATCGTCAATAAAAGTAACAAAAACCAATGATGCCGCTAATAATTTAGCACCACGACGACCTTTAATACGGCTTTGTGCCCATTCAGCAAAGGCACGATTACTACCTGATACGGTTAAAAGTGCGGTTAAAACACCAAGCAATAATAAGAACAAAACAATGTTCATATTTGAATTGATTTCACCATCGGCATAAACCAAAGAAACCACATTTTTTACCAAATAATTAAATGCGCTGCCGATTTGCCAATCGCTTAACATTAATGATCCAATAATAATCCCCGCACTAAGGGAAACCAAAACACGGCGAGTTGCTATCGCCAAAATTATCGCCAACAAAGCAGGGACGATTGACCAAACAGATGATGAAAAATCAATAAGTTCCATTAAATAATACCTATAATTAATGGAGAGAACGGAAAGCACAGGACAGAATAAGACCAAAACAACCGTAGTGCTCCATAGTTAATCAGAAAAACTATGACAGTGTCGCCCCTTTCGAGCACGCCACCAACCAAACAAAACGACTTTTATTTGATTTCGGCAACTATTCCTTTCTTTTTTCTTCTTCGTTATCCACTCTGAAAAAATACTTATAATAATTGCACCTCTACTTTTGTAGTGATTGGAGAGATTACAGTAAAACAAACAAAATGCCAACAGATTTTATAAAAATTTTATAAACTTGAATAAAAATATAAAGAAAATAAACACAAAAAAATATATCTGTTTAGACCATTTATTTAATAATAGATATTTACAATAAATTTTATTTTCTCTATTATTAAATAAATTTTCCCACATTTAATGTTATTTATTGAGGTTTATTATGAACGAATTAGTAAGAGGTTTAACAAATCTTCGTAGTTTACGTGCAGCTGTACGTGAATTAACTTTAGAACAAGCAGAAAATGCCCTAGAAAAATTACAAACAGCTATCGAAGAAAAACGTGCTAATGAAGCAGAATTAATTAAAGCAGAGACAGAGCGAAAAGAGCGTTTAGCTAAATATAAAGAATTAATGGAAAAAGAAGGTATTACACCTGAAGAATTACACGAAATTTTTGGCACAAAAACTGTATCAATTCGAACAAAACGTGCTCCACGCCCTGCAAAATATGCGTTTATTGATGAAAATGGCGAGCATAAAACTTGGACGGGTCAAGGTCGCACGCCACGCCCAATTCAAAATGCGTTGAACAAAGGTAAATCATTATCTGATTTCGAAATTTAATTTTTCTATTTGAAACTAGAACCTATTTTATGGGTTCTATTTTTTTATCTAAACATAGCACACAACATTATGATCGAAAAAAAAATATTACTCACTGATTGCCCTGATGATAAAGGCTTAATCGCAAAAATAACTAATATTTGTTACAAACATCAACTAAATATTCTTCATAATAATGAATTTGTAGATTTTGAAACCAAACATTTCTTTATGCGCACAGAATTGGAAGGTATTTTTAACGAAGCTACTTTATTAGAAGATCTAAAATATAGCTTACCCGAAGAAACGAATTGTCGATTAATTGGCACCCAACGTAAGCGAATTGTAATTTTAGTCACCAAAGAAGCTCACTGCCTCGGCGATATTTTAATGAAAAATTATTATGGTGCGCTTGATGTAGAAATTGCAGCCGTAATCGGCAATCACGATAATTTACGTGAACTTGTTGAACGTTTTAATATTCCATTTCATTTAGTTAGCCACGAAAACTTAACCCGTGTAGAACACGACAAATTACTGGCAGAAAAAATTGATGAATATACGCCAGATTATATTGTTCTCGCTAAATATATGCGTGTGTTAAATCCTGAATTTGTCGCGCGTTATCCAAATCGAGTGATTAATATCCATCATTCATTCTTGCCTGCTTTTATTGGTGCCAAGCCTTATCAACAAGCCTATGAACGCGGTGTAAAAATTATTGGTGCAACGGCACATTTTATTAATAACGAATTAGATCAAGGCCCAATCATTATGCAAAATGTGATTAATGTGGATCATACTTATAATGCAGAAGCGATGATGCGTGCTGGCCGTGATGTGGAAAAAACCGTGTTAAGTCGCGCCCTTGATCTCGCTTTACACGATAGAATTTTTGTTTATAAAAATAAAACGGTGGTGTTGTAATGGAAAAAATTACTCTTGCACCAATAAGTGCGGTTGAAGGAACAATTAATTTACCAGGTTCTAAAAGTTTATCGAATCGCGCATTACTTTTAGCCGCCTTAGCTAAAGGAACAACAAAAGTAACCAATTTATTAGATAGCGATGATATTCGACATATGCTTAACGCCCTCAAAGCATTAGGCGTACGCTATCAACTGTCTGATGATAAAACTATTTGTGAAATAGAGGGATTAGGCGGAGCATTCAATATACAGGACAATCTTTCACTCTTTCTTGGCAATGCTGGGACTGCAATGCGTCCATTAACCGCAGCACTTTGCTTAAAAGGAAACCACGAAGTCGAAATCATCTTAACGGGTGAACCTCGGATGAAAGAACGACCTATTCTTCATTTGGTAGATGCGCTACGCCAAGCGGGTGCAGATATTCGCTACTTAGAGAATGAGGGTTATCCTCCGCTCGCAATTCGCAACAAAGGGATAAAAGGTGGAAAAGTCAAAATTGATGGTTCAATTTCATCTCAATTTTTGACCGCACTTTTAATGTCTGCACCACTTGCAGAAAATGACACAGAAATAGAAATTATCGGTGAACTAGTCTCTAAACCCTATATTGACATTACCCTTGCAATGATGCGAGATTTTGGTGTTAAGGTTGAAAATCATCACTACCAAAAATTCTACATTAAAGGCAATCAATCCTATATTTCGCCTAATAAATACTTGGTGGAAGGCGATGCCTCATCGGCATCTTACTTTCTTGCAGCTGGCGCCATTAAAGGAAAAGTGAAAGTAACAGGCATTGGCAAAAACTCAATTCAAGGCGATCGTTTATTTGCTGATGTATTAGAGAAAATGGGGGCAAAAATCACTTGGGGAGAGGATTTTATCCAAGCCGAACACGCTGAATTAAATGGTATTGATATGGATATGAACCACATTCCAGATGCCGCAATGACGATTGCAACCACCGCACTTTTTTCCAACGGCGAAACCGTCATTCGCAATATTTATAACTGGCGTGTGAAAGAAACAGATCGTTTAACGGCTATGGCAACTGAACTCCGTAAAGTCGGTGCAGAAGTCGAAGAAGGCGAAGATTTTATTCGTATTCAACCGCTTGCACTCAATCAATTTAAACACGCCAATATTAAGACCTATAACGATCACCGTATGGCAATGTGTTTTTCTCTAATCGCACTATCAAACACACCTGTGACGATTTTAGATCCCAAATGTACTGCCAAAACCTTTCCTACATTCTTCAATGAATTTGAAAAGATTTGCTTAAAAAATTAAGTAAAAAAGTGCGGTCAATTTCAAAAAGGTTTTCGGTATTATGTAGCAGTTGCACAAAGATTTAACCGATTAAAAACCTTAAAATCCCTATTGAAATTTTAACTCAATAGGGATTTTATTATGGCACAAAAGTTGCTGAAACACGAGTTAGTGGAACGCCTATTAAAGCTAAAAGAAAAGCAAGATGAGCTGACGGTGCAAATGCAGTGTTTGTCACTAGAGATTAACGCATTAGCTCAACCTTATATGCCGAAAGAACCAAAACCACAGCCCTTGATTACGATGCGATTAGTCGCTCAAGTCTTACGCGAAAATCCAGATTGGATGTTTTGTGGGGAGATCGCTGAAAAGACCTTAGCATTGTTGGGAAAAGCACAATTTGTTGATATGGGCGATAAGCACTATAAGACTGTCAATCGAATACTGGTTAAATTGCGTAAAAGAGGAATCGTTGAAAGTGGATTGAAGTTTTGGCGGTTAAAGCCATTAAAATAGCAGTAGAAATACCGCTATTTTTGTTTCAGTCGCCATTTGACATCGGTTACGCCTCTTTCTAACCGTTCTACTAGGCCTTTTGTCAGCCAATGTTTTAACGCACCACGCACCGAAACCGTATGCTTTGGACGAACGATAGGATCTTGTCTGTCTTTTATTAAGACAATCTCGGTGATTTCATTAACCGTGAAATAATAGTCGGGTTGGGCTTTAAGTACCGCTAAGACCATTGGTCTTAATTTTCCACGGAATCTATGTTTGTAGGTTCGATATGAATAAACCTCCGTATCGTATTCATCGGTTAAGGCTTCATCTTCCATCACTTCAAGAGCATCGTTGAGCTTTTGGATTTTTCGTTCAACTAATTCGAGATGTTCTAGCACCTGTGTTCGTTCACGCTGCAAGCGGTCGATTTTAGCCTGAATTTGGCTAAAGTAGATTTTATTTCCCATTACATTATCAGCCTTTCTGCTTGTCGATGATTACCTTGCCAATAACCTTGCCAGTCCGTTGTATTGTCAGTAGCAAGACATTGCCCGAGTGTGCTGTTAAATAGGCTTAAATTATCAACACGGCGATTATCTTCCCGATAAGCACATTCGTTGGCATAGTTATCAAGATACTTATTGCTGATTTTATCGTGCGTACCGATAATCATACGTTTAAAGCGACTGAAATAGCTTTCTGCAAGGTTGTTAGTGATACCTTCATCACTGCGGTATTCTTTTTGATGGTTCACACGGCGTAAATCGTAGTGAATCATCAATTCGTCATAAGCTGAATTTTCGTCCGCATGAATACGACTGCCTGCCTTAATATGGGTTGTTGCCAGTTTATTCACGACTTGGCTATTTTCCGATAAAATCGGGAAAGTCAGAGTTTTCTTTGCGCCCACTAAATACGGGTTTTCTGTGGTTTCTTCTTCGCTATAACGGCTTCGCATCACCAAAATTGACCGTTTATTCGGATTAGCATTTTCTTTCAGCCGTCTATCTACACGTTCACTTTTCTTATTTTTGGGGCGTGGGGCAGAATGAACATAAGTGCCGTCTATGTGAATTTCACCCGAAAGCGGAAATAACTGTTTCTGAATTTGTAAACTTTCACGGATTTTGTGAGCAAGCGTAAAAGCCGTCTTATATTGCACGTTCAAGTCGCGCGAAAGTTGGCAAGCAGACAAGCCTTTAGCGGCATTAACAAATAAGGCTATCGCGTAAAGGTAGGTCTGAATAGACAGTTTACGGTCGGCAAAAATCGTGCCTGATGTGACACTAAAGGTATGATGACAATGTTTACACCGCCATTGATTGCGACTGGCAATGCGATAAGCAATATGTTGAACGCCGCATTTCGGACACACCACATTTTCTTCACTTTTCCACCGAATTTGGCATAGCAATGCCCGCGCTTCGCCATCAGATAGCTGTGCCATCTTGATAGGCGAAAACTTGCGTGCCTTACTTAATAAGTGAAAATGAGATGCCATAATAATTTTGCTTTATTGACGGTTTAACTCTAAAATATACCCGTTAGGGTAACTTCAACGTGGTTAATGTTACCCTAAAGAGCATAAAAAGTCAATATGGAATACCCGAATGAGTATAAGTGAAAGATTAAAGCAGGTTATTGAAGCTAAAAGTCTCAATATTAAAGAATTTTCTGAAATATCTACTATCCCTTATCGTTCCATTCAAAACTACCTGCGCAATGAGCGTGAGCCGAATGTAGAAGCCCTAATTAAACTTAAAGACACGATGAATATCGACATAAACTGGCTACTAACTGGCGAAGGGAAAATGTTTCGTTGCTTACCAAATGATGAATTAACAGAGAAAGAACAAGCCCTTATCAATCACTACCGAATGATGTCAAACAGTACACAAACGGCATTTGATGTGTCGTTTAGGATTTTATCTGAGAATCAGCAGGAATCATAAAACAATAGTTTTTGCCTGAGAAAATTTTATTTTTTCGATCTGGTTCACAAAAATTGAAGTGCTTCTGTCGGCAGAAATGATCTGACTGTTAAAGTAACGCCCAGTTATCAAACATTAAACTAACTGGAGCTTATATGAACAGTACAAGCAATGAATCAACGTTATCGCTTAAACAGCAATTCAAGTTATAGCTTGAACAAGAACAAAAATATGATGAAATGATCGCTTTTGCAACTATTCCTCATATTTTAAGACGGTTTGATCGCCGACTAGCCATCATCAAAGGAAATCAGCTTGAAAAACGTTATCTAAGTGAGTGGCGTGAAGCTTTCCGTATAGATAGAGAGATTGCAAGATAAATCTATTGATGATACCTTGACAAGGCTTTCATATTTTTTGAGGTATCAATATGTTAAATACTAATCAGACTTTTAGTAAATCTTTAGGGCAAGATGACAGTAGCGGATTTGAGTTTGCTCAAGAAATGTTACAAGGAGATGTCACTTACGCAATTAACTTTGACCGTGTACAAAAGCATCCTAAGCATGGATATATTATTTTTGAATATTTACGATGTCATGAGTCGCAATCCGTGACTCCCTATACATCTCACCCAAATAGATATTTTTTTAAAAATAAATTTAAGTTTATATCACTATTTCAAATAGCTAAAGATTTAGGGGCTACCCTGTATTTAGTTAATTATGCTAAAAAAGGTACGCAGCATGAAAACTTAATAAAAGTTATGAAAGTTATTAATGTAGATGAAAATAATAGAACCTCACCTGTTATAACCAAAGATTACAATACTACTAGGGCCGAATTTAGTAAGTTTTTTAGAGAATTAAATAAAGAATGTTCTATTATTTAAACAAATAAAGCACGCAATACGTGTGCTTTTTGATTTAATAATTAGTAATTAATACCTCTTTGGTTTTTTGTTTACTATCTTTTTTCTGATAATTTGAATTATTATAGTTATAGTTTAGATAGTGAATGCTAAACGAATTATCTAAACACCATTGCAATAACAAATCATGTGTGTCTCCTTTATGAACCATTACGTTAGATAAGGCAAATTTAATGCCTTCAGCATCACATTCTTTTAAGAAACTCAATAAGTCTACTTCATCTTTTTTAGTCCACCCCCCATTTTCATTATATGTTGCTGTACCAAGTATATAGGGAGGATCTAAGTACAGAAATGCGTTATCTTTTGCTAAAGCCTTAATATCTAGCTGTCTAAAATCTTTGCAAATAAAAGATATTTTTTTATTTTTAATTCTTTCTATAAATAAACGAAGTTTTTTCCTCAAACTTGAATTGAAGTCTCGTTTGCCAACAGGTAAATTAAAATCTCCATTTCTATTAAAGCGAATTTGATTGTTAAATCCAAAAATAATTAGTAATAGGAAAAGTAGATTGTCTTTTGATTTGTTATAGTCCTGTTTTAACTTGTTAAATCGTTGTTTATTATACTTTCCAAGACCATTACTGCTGTTACAGCCGTAGAACTCATATCCATTTCTAAATGAATCGCTTAAATTGTAATAGTTTATCTTATCTTCAAGCATACAAATTAGCTCGTCATAAGATGATAATTTAATATAGTTCATTAAATTGATTAATGATTCATTTTTATCAATGCAGAAAACATTTTCAGATTCGATATTAATGCCTACATTAGCTCCACCTGAAAAAACATCATAAAAAACGGTCATTTTTTTAGGAATTTTTTTCTTTATCTGTGGTAGCAGTTTAGCTTTTCCCCCTGTGTAGTTTAACGGTGACTTGATAATAAAATCATCTGACTTTTTATTTTTGTTTGAGATAGTATTTTTTTCTTCTATCCCAACTTCGCATACAAATAAACGTTCTTTATGTTCAGACAAATTCGTTTTACCCGTCGTGAACGCATTGAAATCTTTTTCATAAATAAAGAGCTTACCTTTACTTTTTAAAATTTCGATTATTTCTGTGTCAGAAATTTTAGCATTTGAACGAGAGTTTATTTTTTCTCCAGTATTATTATAAGAAACAATGATGTATTTAGCTTTGATGTTCTGAATTAGATCACGAAATTGAAGTGCAGCTTTATTTGTACAATAATTGCTCTTTAAATGGCTACGATCCATCTTTTTTGCTACGCCTTTTACTTCGGGTTTCTTGTTCTCTGCGATATTTTCTAAAAAATGATAGGCATCGCAATACTGACGAGAGTTATAAGGCGGATCGATATAAACAATATCACTTGCAACTTGTTTCACAAGTTCATTAGCATTTAAATTCTTGATGCTATTATTAGCATTGTCTTTATCTAATAATGACGGCATATCTAGCCTCAAAATCCGACTAAGATCTCCAGAACGTCTAAACGCATCATAATGACCGACCGTATTGGCAATTTTATCAATAGCATAAATCAAAGAAGTAACTAGGATAGCTTGTTCGCGCTCGTTAATTTCACCATTCGCAAACCTTTGATTGATGTCATCACGAATAATACCTACTTTCTTCATATTATCTTTACTAAGAAATGTATCAGCAAAATTCTTTGAATAATAATTATCAGGGTAACTAGAAATATCAATATTGTTGTAGTACTTGATAATTTCTTCAATTTTTCTCTTATCTACTGGGTCACTAGCTAAGAAAGTTTGATATACAAAAATGTTACTTTTCAAAATATCATTTACAACAATATCAAATTTGTGATTAAAATGATTAGCTACAACTCCAGTCCCCCCAAACAGATCCATAAATGATGTACAGTTTTTACTATGTTTATCTACAATTTCTTGTATAAAACCCAATAATTTATATTTACTTCCTAAATATCTTCTGTTATTTATCTCAAACATATTTTTCCAACAAAGGCATCTAACGCATCAATTCTACATCATAATATAAAAAAAAGGAAGCGATAAATTCACTTCCTTTTACTCAACCTATTGAAAATTATGAACAATGCTATTTTCATACCAATTCTGTCTTAAAGTTAGTTCAGAATTATGTGCGTTATCTAGTATCTGATAAATTTGCTCATACGTCATTTCATTTGCAAGCATAAATTGAATCATTTTCGTGCTAATAGGTAACATTTTCATTCCATCAACAAAATAATCATCATCAAATGTCATTTCCATTGATTTTCTACCTCTAAAATCTGAAATAACAGAAGGGTGGATATTGGTTGACACAAGAATTGCATAATCATTTTGATTATTACTTTCTTTCATAACATGCCATAAATGACGGCTTACAGGTTCTAATTCCATTCTTCTTTGTGCGGTGGAGTCTGATAATGTTGCCTCTAATAATAATTGATGTTGTGGAATAATATCGTTGGCTTCATATTTAAAAATAAGATCAGCTTGCCCTCCTGTCGCATGAGATTTAGGTAGCATATCAATATCTAAAGATAGGTTCATTGCTTCTAATAAATTACCAGACCTTCCATTGATTTTATGCCAAGCAATTGCAAGAACATATTCAAATAATGTAGGAATATTTGCATTATCTGTAATTTCTGCTTTAATTTTCTTATCTGAATCACCTCTTTCGTAAAAATAACCAAGTAGTTTAATTATGGTTTCATTATCAAATTTTGTGTCAATTAATTTTTCAAGCTTATTGATTTTCTCATTTTTTATGTGAAGTTCAATATCTTGTCTTGTTTCTAACTGGATATTGTATTTATCTTTTAGTTCTCTAGAAATACTATCAAGGCTTGGAGTTCGAAGTAATAAATCATCTATATTTAGAAGATCATATAAGCCAAAATCTTCTTTTTCTGTAACAACCTTTTTTGAAAAAAATTGTTCAGCTATATTGTTTCTGTTGATTTGACCTTTTGGGTAAAAAACTAAAGAAAAAAATACTTTAGCAAAAATATCTAGTTTAATAGTTTCTCCTTCAAAATAAATAAGATCACACAACTTAAAATAACGTTTATTTAAATCAGAATAATCTTTAAGCGTGTTTTTCCAACGAATCAAATGATTAACTTTGAAAAATAATTCTTTAAATTTATTTTCATCTGTTAAATTAATAAATTCATCACTTAGGCACTCTGATAGTTTTCTGTTTCTAATATTGAATCTTGTGCATTGGCTTTTAAATACATATTCTCTCCATTCTTTATTTAAAGATTCCCATACCAACATGGCACTATCTTCTTTCATTTCTTTTGAAAGTAAACTATCTTTAAGTAAGGTGTAAATTTTAAAGAGCTTATCATCATAAGATGCACTTTTTCTACTCATATTAATATCAGAAAATACAGCTACATTATTAGCTTCAACGGATTTAAAGTAATCTAATGCTTCTCTATAATTAGACATTCTCATCATTTTTTTTATGAGAATATCATCAATTTTACACTCACCACTTCTAACTAACTCGATGTCTTTTATTAGGCAACTGTCACAAAAATTATACGCCAATAACGGAAGTAAATATGTAAACTCATCTTTAGTTATGTATTCAAAATAACATAACAGATGTAATAACCTAATAAAAGGTCTATATGTTTCTGAAGTACGTAAATGCTTAATAGATGATTCTCCATCAAGATCATCCATTTCAATATCTACGCTTGGTCTTAATTTTAATAATTGCAATAAATATAGATAACTATCTGATTCAATGCCAAAAATATTATTAGATGAAAAGTTATCTTTTTTTATGTTATCTAGGATAGCGTCTCCAACTGGTGTTATTCTTCTATTTTGATATACTAATCCTAGTTCATGTAGCCCAGATGTTTTTTGTCGAGCATCTTTATCTTTTAATTTTGCTTCACCCGTAATCAATCCTCTACTTTTCATTAAGTCATAAAAATCAGGCTGAGTAGTTTTATCCCATGTAGAATGAGTTTTCCAGAATTTTTCTAATAAAAGTAATAATTGTTCATTTTTGTAACTTAAATCTTTAACTCTAAAACTTGTTGATCCTAAACTCCAACAATAAGATCTAAACATCATACTATATCCTCACGGTTATCCATTGATAGATGTTACACATTATAAATAGAATCACTTGACAATAACAATTCGTTATTATTTTTTGATTAAATATTAAGCAATCAAACAATATCTATAACTAATTTATCTCAGTTTTTCTTGAAAAATGATCAAAATTTGATCTAAAATACCGTCCACTTTAGGCAAATCTTCTCGTTTGCTTTTTTCATATTTAATTCGTTCAACCAATTTAGCAAGAGAAACATGACTTATTGGCTACAAAACAATAAGTTGAAAGTTGATTATGCACGTTGAACGAAAAAAATGAAAAACAACAAGAAAACATCACCACTTTTACTTTCTGCACTTCGCAATCTCTCTGCGTTCGCTATTTACGATTTATCTGATACCGAAATACTCATTCTTCTTAAAAATGCTCGTTGGGGAAATTCTCATTGTTTTCATACTGTTCAATGTCCTCGTTGCCAGATTGAGCATAAAGCCTATTTTATTTTTTCTCGTAAGCAATGGCAGTGCAAACATTGCCAAAATCGTTTTTCTGTAAAAAGTGGTACGATTTTTCAGCACACAAAACTTTCCCTAAAAAAGCTACTGTTATCGGCTTATTATTTCACTATCAATAGTAAAGGAATTTCTGCTCTTAACTTATCTCGTCATATTGGCGTGCAATATAAAACGTCATGGGCATTACTACATAAATTCCGTGAAGCAGTTGAAAAAACGCAAGATTACACACCACTCACGAGCATTATTCATATTGATGGTTGTTATGTGAATAACTACCTTCGCCCAAAAAATTTTAAACATAAGCGAATTGATAGACGTAAGAGATGCCACCAACGTAAAGACAAATCCTGCGTAATGGTTTTCCGCCAACAAGCTGCAAATCAGGAAATAATAAAAGGAGCCGACCGCACTCTTGTTGCTTTAGTTAAATAGGAAAATGCTGATGATATGCTTGCTTTAACACATCGCTTAGTCACACCAAAATCTACAATTTGTGCTGATGAAAATCCTGCTTATGATGGCTTGGCATTTCACTATGACTTATGTCGCATAAACCATTCGCAAGAATATTGCTCGATTGACGGCACCACCAATAACCTAGCTGAATCCTTCTTTGCCCGATTTAGAAGAATGATTATGGGCGTTTATCATAAGATGGGAAATAACTATATGATGCACTACGCCAATGAAGCTGCGTGGCGTGAGGATTTTCGCTATCAGTCGGATAAAGATAAATTCGATAACCTATTAAAACGCTGTTTGAAAGCCAGACCTTCGCGAGATTTAACAGGTTACTGGCAGGGAAATAAGAAAACTACGGCAAAATTCGGATTGGAAAGTTTGTGTTTGGAAGCTTCAAACGATAACCAATATTTAGCCGTAGCCTAAACAATTTAAAGCAACACAAGGAGTTAATATGGAAACAATGACACACACACCACTGAACGTGGATTTAAAAAAGATGGACTATGAAACATTCAAAACCTTTATGCGAGAACTGGCTCAAATGTATTCGGATGTCAAAGACGATGCTTATCTGCTATTTTTCCGAAACTTAGAGCAATTAGCAAAGGTTGTCAGCACCTTACCTCGCAATCCACTTGTCTTTTATGGCGCGTATGAAATTGCCAATAATCAAGTCGTGGTCGCCATCTTTGAAATGCAATTTACCGATGAAGTCTATGAAACCGAAGATGGGAAGCCTTATCAGATGCTTTCTATTATTAGTAGTTTTGCAGAAGATAAAATCTATCTACGTTGCCCGACTAAAATTAGGGAACACCTTACCCAACCCGAATATATTACACTTTGCGAGCAAGCCTATCCTACGATAATGGAAAAAATGCTATTAGAGGAGCAACGTGAAAAATTGTTTAGAAGAAAACCGAAAAGCGAGTAATGGAAAAATGAGCAGAATTCTGTAAAATACACTTATAGTAAAAACAATGCCCTTATCGAAATAAGGGCATTTTCGTGTGATTTTGGTTAAATTTTGGTCTTTGTGCAACAGCTACATAATACCGAACAGTTTTAAAATTAACCGCACTTTCATTCCATTCTAAAAAAATCCTAAATAAAGATTATTTATACCGTTTTTTCACCGCACTTTTATCTTGCTCACGTAACCGTTCTAGTTTTTCCTTAATCTGAATTTCCATACCTCTATTCGTTGGAAAATAATATTGAGTGTCTTTTAATTCAGGTGGGAAATAATTTTCGCCTGCCGCATAAGCGTTAGGTTCATCGTGAGCATAACGATATTCAGTGCCATATCCGAGCTCTTTCATTAAATTAGTCGGCGCATTGCGTAAATGTGGTGGAACATCGTAATCTGGCAAATCTTTCGCTTGCTGTTTCGCAGTGTTAAATGCAGTATAAACCGCATTACTTTTTGGTGCTACCGAAAGATATATAATGGCTTGGGCGATGGCTCGCTCCCCTTCATAAGCCCCCACGCGACTAAAGCAATCCCAAGCAGCCAATGCAACTTGCATAGCACGAGGATCTGCATTTCCCACATCTTCTGAAGCAATGGCAAGTAATCGGCGCGCGACATATAAAGGGTCTCCACCTGCCGTTAAAATTCTTGCATACCAATACAGCGCAGCATCTGGAGCAGAACCTCGAACAGATTTATGTAGCGCAGAAATTAAATCATAGAAACGATCACCTTGTTTATCAAATCTCGCTTGGCGTTCGCCTAAGACTTCTTTTAATAAAGTGCGGTCAATTTTCTTTCCATTTTCCGTTTCATCTGCCATATCCACCATTAATTCGAGGCAATTCAAGGCCAATCGCGCATCCCCATTAACATATTCGGCAAGTACTTGCAGTAAATTCTCTTCTAAAATTAACCGCTCTTTACCCAATCCACGTTTAGGATCTTCTACAGCTTGCTGCAAAACTTGTTCAATTTCAGCCGTTGTGAGTGATTTCAGCACATACACTCTGGCACGAGAAAGCAACGCATTATTTAGCTCAAAAGAGGGATTTTCTGTTGTCGCCCCAATAAAAATAACGGTTCCGTCTTCAATGTGCGGTAAAAATGCATCTTGCTGGCTTTTATTAAAACGATGGACTTCATCCACAAATAAGATAGTTTTACGATCCGCAAGACGATTTTGTTTTGCACGATCAATGGCTTCACGAATTTCTTTGATACCACTCGTCACCGCAGAAATTCGCTCTACTTCTGCATTAATACGTTGTGCTATGATTTCTGCAAGGGTTGTTTTCCCCGTACCTGGTGGGCCCCACAAAATCATAGAATGAATATGACCAGCTTGGATAGCTTTTCGCAGTGGCTTGCCCTCGCCAATTAAATGGCTTTGCCCAAAATATTGTTCTAGACTCGTTGGACGCATCTTGGCCGCCAGTGGGCGAAAATCATTTTCGGCAAAATCAAAATTGAGGTTAGACATTTTTATTTCTCACAAAATTGAAGGGCGTATTTCTACGCCCTTATTTAAAATAATCACTTGTTATTTTTTACGTTGGTCATCCACTTCAACGCCTTTTTCTGGCTTGAATTGGAACAAGCTATCAGACAAGGTTTGATTCGTAATATTACGTAAAACATAAAGATTGGTTTGCCCATCTTTCTCTGTCGTACTGAAATTTCGCAATATTCCATTAGCATCAACACGAATATCAAATTGCTTAATGTTGCTTGTGGATAAGGTTGGTTTTAACACAAAGGTATCCGATTGTTGTGTTACCGTATATTGATGCCAATGGCTATTATCATTGCTGGTAAGCAAAACAAAAGGAGTATTATTTACCGCATTTTTTACCCATTGTGCGGTCACTTGTTGCACAAATGGATCGTAGAACCATAAGGTTTTACCATCAGAAATAATCTGGGTTTCTTGAGGGGTTTTAGTCTCCATACGGAATAAATTTGGGCGTTTAATTTGAAGTTTGCCACTTCCTTGTTGAACATTTTTTCCACTTCCAGAAGTCACTGTTTGCACAAATTCTGCACTTAATACATCGACTTTAGCTAAACGCATTTGTAATTCACTTGCCGCATCAGCCAATGCCAAATTACTCAAACCAAGTAAGGTAAGTGCGGCAAATTTTAAGGTTGTTTTTTTCATTTTACTTTCCTTTTAAATTAGTATTCTGGACGATGCGATAAAATTTCACGCTTACCATTTTGCATTGGGCTGACAATTCCTTGTTCTTCCATTTGATCCATAATACGCGCTGCTCGGTTAAAACCTACGCTGAATTTACGTTGAATAGAAGATACTGAAGTTGTACCAGTATTAATAACAAAGTCCATTACTTCATCAAAGAGTGGATCTAATTCTCCACCGCTTGATATCCCTTTTTCTGAACTTTCCTCATCGTCAGCACTTTCTAAAATTCCATCAATATAATCAGGTTTACCGCGTGCTCGCCAATCATCGGCAATATTGATGACTTCATCATCACTCATATAGGCTCCATGTACGCGGATTAAATCAGATGAACCTTGTCCAGAATAAAGCATATCTCCACGACCTAAAAGAGCCTCAGCGCCACCTTGATCAAGAATAGTGCGTGAGTCAATTTTACTTGCCACCGTAAAGGCAATGCGACTTGGAATATTTGCTTTAATTAAACCAGTAATCACATCCACAGAGGGGCGTTGTGTGGCTAAAATTAAATGGATACCAATAGCTCGCGCTTTTTGTGCCAACCGTGCAATCAGTTCTTCGATTTGCTTACCCGCTACCATCATTAAATCAGCAAACTCATCGACAATAACCACAATATAACTCAATTTTTTCAACGCTGGTGGCATTGCATCCATCGTATCGCTCGGTCGCCAAATTGGATTTGGCACAGGCATTCCCATTGCTTCGTATTCATCAATTTTTTCATTAAAGCCTTCAATGTTTCGTACGCGTAAAGCTGAAAGCAACTGATAACGACGTTCCATTTCATCTACGCACCAACGCAACGCATTAGCGGCTTTTTTCATATCCGTTACAACTGGTGTCAGTAAATGCGGAATATCATTATAAACAGAAAGTTCGACGACTTTAGGATCAATCATAATAAATTTCACATCTTCTGGTTGAACACGATAAAGTAAACTTAGAATCATCGTATTCACACCAACAGACTTACCTGATCCCGTAGAACCTGCTACCAACAAATGTGGCATTTTCGCTAAATCAACAATGACTGGTTTACCACTAATATCTTTACCTAAAGCAATAGGTAAAGTTGCCTTGCTATCACGGAACTCATTGCTATCTAACACATCACGTAATGGCACCATTTGACGATGAAGATTTGGGGTTTCAATACCAATATAAGGTTTACCTGGAATAACCTCTGCCACACGAATAGAACGAAACATCAATGCTCTTGCTAAATCGGTATCGATGCTCGTGACTTTTGATGCTTTCACACCCGGCTGTAATTCTAATTCATAACGCGTAACAACAGGGCCAACAAGCACATCTTTTACGCTGGCTTTTACATTAAAATTGCGTAATTGTTGTTCAATACGCTGTGAGGTTTCCATTATTTCACCTGGTGTAATGCGTTGTTCATTTGGCGGATATTTTAAAAGCAAATCCAAACTAGGTAATGGTGTACTCGGTTTTTCACGTTTTGTTGTTTGCTGTTGAAATGCAGGATGAATCAAGCTACCGCTATAACCTTTATAATTAGGCTCTTGATTTTTGTCTAATTGAACGGCTTCCATATCATCCTGTAAGGATAGGTTAAATTTCACTCCATCTTTTTCTAAATCTACCTTTTCATCAACTTGAGTAGCAAAATGATTATCTACCATTTCAGTATTCAAAGATTCATGACTGGGTCTTAATAAAACTGTTGGCATTTCATCTTTTGTTAGCAAAGAAACTTGAGTAAAATCATCCGCACTTTGATTAATTGCTAAATCTTCTTGAACAACTGTTTTTACAGGCTTATTCCAAACTGCGACAAAATCATTTTTGCTTACCCTTTGTTCATCTGAATCACTCGATAAATTCACACTAGGCAAGCTTTCAGAATCAAACCCAAAAGAAAATTGCGGTTTTTCATTCTCCTCGTTCGCGAGTTCATATTCTGATTTTATAGAAACCTCTGGGTTTAACCCGCTAATATTAATTAAATGTGATGAAGATTCGCCAATTGAAATATTTTCTGCTTCTAAGGATGGCTTTACTGTTTCTATTTCACTATTTTGTTCTACATTGAGATGATTTTGATCTAGATTTTCTGTTTCTGCACGATCTGATTTTACAATCACAATTTGCTCTAATTCTTCCGTTGATTTTTCTTGCTCAGCATTTTCTGATTGCTCATTTTTCATTGTTAGCCAATGATAAAATGCAACAATTAATCGAATTAATGATGCGCCAGAACAAAAAATAAAACCAATTAAAGCAAGCACAAAACCAATTAAAATTGAACCAAATTTACCTAATACAGGATAAAACCAATTTACAACAAGCGATCCGCCCAATACGCCGCCACTCAAATAAAAAGTATTACTTGATAAAAGCAACATACTCACTACACAAAGCCCAATAATCAGCATGGTAAAGCCAAAACTACGTAGAATAATTCGAGTACAGGAAAGCTGTTTAACTGCTTTTGTTTTCAATAAATAAATAGGCACGAGAAAAGCGGTGAAAGGAATAATATGGGCAACATAACCTAAAAAAACAAAAAAAAGATCGATTATCCACGCCCCAAATGAACCGACTTTATTAATTGTGTTTCCATACGCACTGGCCGTTGCCCAAGAATTATCAAGGGGCGTATAACTTGACCAAGCAACAATCAAATAAAGTCCAAAAAGTGCGGTTAATCCCAGCAAAAATTCCGCTAAATACTGTCTTGGCGTAAATCGTTCTGTAATTTGTTTAATCATATTATTTCAATACAAGGAAATTGGTTTGTTTTACTTCTTCCATCACAACATAAGTGCGAGTGTCATTTACACCTGGTAAACGTAACAATGTCGTGCCTAGCAATTTTCGGTATTCCGCCATATCTGCCACACGAGTTTTTAATAAATAATCAAAATCGCCCGATACCAAATGGCATTCTTGAATTTCTTCCAACGCTTGAATCGCTGCATTAAATTCTTCAAACACATCGGGCTTACCCCGTACTAATGTAATTTCAACAATCACTAACAATGGTGCATCCAATAATTCTGGATTTAACAGTGCGCGATACCCCATAATCACACCTTGTTTTTCCAAACGTTTAACTCGTTCTAAACAAGGTGTTGGCGAAAGCCCCACTTTTTTCGACAAATCGATATTGGAAATCTTACCGTTGCGTTGTAATTCATTCAGAATTTTTATATCTATCGCATCCAATGCTTTATTTCGTTTTTTTTCCATTTTCTTTATTTCTTTGCACATAAAAAGGAACAACTATTCTACAGAATTTTCCTTTCATTTTCAGTAGGCAATGATTTTTTTACAAATTATCTAACACAGCGAGCGCATCCGTGAGTTTTTTCACAGTAAAAACCTGCATATTTTCGACCGCACTTTTCGGCTTGTTACCAAAAGGAACAATAGCACGTTTAAAACCGTGTTTTTCAGCCTCGCTAATACGTTCCTGTCCACTTGGCACAGGACGAATTTCTCCCGCTAATCCAACTTCGCCAAAAATCACTAAATCTTGCGGCAAAGGGCGATTACGGAAACTTGAAATTAACGCAAGCAACAAAGCTAAATCCGCACTGGTTTCACTGACTTTTACACCACCAACCACATTTACAAAAACATCTTGATCCGCCATTTGTAAGCCACCATGTCGATGTAACACCGCCAATAATAGTGCTAAGCGATTTTGCTCTAATCCCACCGCAACACGGCGAGGATTTGCCAGCATTGAATGATCCACCAAGGCTTGAATTTCAACTAAAAGAGGGCGAGTACCCTCCCAAAGTACCATAACAGAACTGCCTGACGTAATTTCATCTCCGCGACTTAAAAAGATCGCCGATGGATTTTTCACTTCGCGCAAACCCTGCTCTGTCATTCCAAATACGCCCAATTCATTTACTGCACCAAAACGGTTTTTATGACTACGCAAAGTACGATAACGAGAATCGGCTTCGCCTTCTAATAACAATGAACAATCAATGGCATGCTCTAACACTTTAGGTCCTGCAAGGGTTCCGTCTTTCGTAACGTGTCCAACCATAATAATCGCCACTTGGCGAGTTTTCGCATAACGAGTGAGGAAAGAAGCACATTCACGCACTTGAGCTACACTGCCTGGCGATGATTGAATATCTGCCAAATGCATTACTTGGATAGAATCCACCACGATAATTTGCGGTTTTAATTGATCCGCTAAATTACAAATCTGTTCCACAGAGGTTTCTGACAACATTTTTAATTGATCATTTGGCAATCCCAATCGGCTTGCGCGCATTGCAACCTGTTGTAATGATTCCTCTCCCGTTACATAAAGTGCGGTCATATTTTTTGCCAAACCACACATAACCTGTAATAACAATGTACTTTTCCCTGCTCCAGGATGCCCACCAATTAAAATCGCACTCCCCGGTACGATCCCGCTGCCCAGTACGCGATCTAATTCACTAAAACCACTGGAAAAACGAGGCGTTTCTTGCAAACTAATTTCAGAGAGCGTTTGAATTTTTGCCTGAGTTTCCCCCGCATAGCCACTAAAACGATCATTTTTTGATTTTGCCGTGGAAATTAACCGCACTTCCGTGATTGTATTCCACGCTTTACAAGCGGAACATTGCCCTTGCCAACGAGAAAACTCCGCACCACAATCGTTACATACATAAGCTGTTTTCGGGGCTTTAGCCATTTTATTCTCCGTATTTGCCGTGGATAACTTCCCGTGGGTAAGTATACCCACAGTTAATTATAGTTATAGTGGTTCCCCTCTGGGGAACATCAAACTACCCCAACGGAGTAGCACTGAAATTAGCCTAGGGTATACCTACCCTAGGTCATAAGATAATTCCATTAATTTGATCATTCGCTCAAAATAAACTCGACTTTTCAAAAGTGCGGTCAATTTTTCAATAGTTTTTTCATTGTCTTTCGTTTCACTGTGAAAACGAATCAAATCACGGATTTCAGCAAAGATTTTCTGATTGCTTTCTAACAAAGCAGGTAAGAGCGCTTCTTTTTGTTTCTCTGTTGCCACCGCTTCTAAGATTTTCCCATTTTCATCATAATAATGATAAAGATTAAAAAATGCCCCGACTCGCTCCACTGTTTTCATAAAATCTTGGCTAAAAAGTATGGGAGAAAATGATAAGGTTTCTTCCAAAAGTTTCTGTTCCATTTTAAGCACCGCATTAAATTTTGTACAAAAATCTACCGCACTTTCTCGTTCTTCTTTTAAGAAATCACGCCATTTATTGAGCCAATCTGTTAAAAATTGTTTTGAGCCCAGCAAATAACCACGCTTCGCTTTACTTGCACTACTAAAATAAATATCTCTTTCGAAAGGCAAAGTTTCCACAAAATCAAAAAGATCCTGCACATTGCCAGATTTCAATTCAAACTCAATTTCACTGATAGGTTGCTCATATTCGCCTGCAATAATTTTGCCTTGATCGAAAGCCACTTCAATTTTAGATTGTTGAAATTCAACTAACCAAAAAGTGCGGTTAAAATCTGTGGAGAAAATAGGTTGTAGTGTAGAGCTAGGTAATTGTTCAAAAGGATAAAGCCCTCTTAATTGGGCATTAGTTGGCGTTTCTTTTTCGATTAATGGTAAATTATATTCTGGGCGACTATGCAATCCACTAACAACTTTACCGTTAGTTTTAAGTGTTAATGTAAGTTCTTGATCTTCTTGACGAATACGCAACCCCATTTTTTGTTTAGCAAGAAAATGATCGGGATAATCATAATAGGTGTTACCCAAAAATAAATTTTGATGTTCTAAAATCGTAAATTTTGCAAGATATTGTGGCAATTCAATACCTATTTGTGGCGAAATCGCCAATTTTAATTCAATTTCTTGTAACATAATATTCTCCATTTAAATTAACTGGTTAAATATACAATACAATAGAAATAAATCAAGATTTTTGTGGTGTTTTACTTTACATATTAAATAGCTATAAATGAATTTTTATTTATTGTGATTAAAATATTGCGACTTTTAAATAAAAAAATAATCCGAAAAACATAAACAGATTTCATCGGATAATATTGATAATTTTAAATAACAAAGCCAGATTAAAATGTGAATATTTACTAATCTAAATTAGCAATAATTGTGAAATGTCAATTAAAATAAGTAAGATGAAAATATGAATATTTTCATCTTGCTCAGCATTTTCAAAAATTTTATCTTTGTTCGGGGTAAATTACTTCAGATGTAACCCATTTCATCCATACTTGCTCTAATAATGGGATTATTGACGTACTATCTTCAACCATTGTATTAAGAGCAGACAAAACATTTTCTAATGAATTTGGTTGTTCTTGTAGATAACTTAACAACCAGTAATCTAACTCTGAAAGGATTTGTTGCTGAATCCTAAAATCACTATCACGCCATATAATAGCTTGAATTGGCGTGTCATCAAATTGTTTAAAGTCACTTGATAAAAAATCAACGTCATAACTTTTTAAATAAGCTGCGCCAGATAATTGCATTACGCTATGTCTATTCCACTCAAATTTTTCAGGCACTTTGGCTAAAGAAACTTCTGCGAGTAATTGTGTATTTTCAAAATCCATCAATGCCAATATATTTGTATCAAATATCTCTTTTTCTTGACAAAACAAGAGAAATTCTCCTGCAATATCTTGGAAATAAGGAGAATGGGCATTACCATTTTGCACAAAATTTTCTTTAGCATTTTTCCAATACTCTGGCTCAATATGCAATGGTGCTTCAACAAAACAACGATCAATAAAACCAAAAGCATTATTACGAACTAAACGTGTATATACCGCTAAACGGCTTTCAGCATAACCATTTAAAGGATCTGCATTACCTAACCGAATAGCATTTGCCAATGCTTGCTGAGTTTCTTTCAATGATGACTTAGGCTGCATAAGACATTACCTCTGTGTGAGCGTATTTTTGCTGTAATTGTGCAATATGCTCAACTTCGGCGTAAAGTTCTGCAAATGGTGGGAAGTTGAAATCACGCTCCAATAATGTTGGAGGAATCGTAGGTAGTCGTTGATAGGCATATTCGAGTAAATCCCATACAGTGCCTTTTACAGCTTCTCCGTGTGTATCAATTAATAATTCAGGTAAATGGCGATATGCTCCTTTTACTTTATTAAATGATTCATTTGCTGAATTCTCTACAACTTGTGCAGCAGAATGTTCTTCATCGTGCCCTGCAATATGAATGTAATTAACACGTTTAACATCAACTTGATCTAAAAAGATATAAGGATCAAGCAATCCGTGATTAACACCATTAACATAAATATTATTCACATCTAAATGAATGCCACAATCAGCCTCTTGTGCGATAGCATTTAAAAATTCCACTTCATTCATTGTGCTAGTAGGAGAATGCAAATAATAAGAAGTATTTTCTAATGAAATTTGTAATCCTAAGAAATCTTGCACATCACGTATTCGTTGTGCAACGTGTTTTACTGCTTCTTCTGTAAATGGCATAGGTAATAAATCATATAAATGCCCTTCACATTCACAATAACTTAAATGTTCAGAAAAGAAAGACGAATTATATTGATTAATTAATGCTTTCGTATTACGGAGTAATTCGCGATCAAGTGGTGCTTGCCCACCTAAAGAAAGTGAAAGACCGTGTACTGCTAACGGAAATCTTTCTGCTGCTTGATCAAATTGATAACGTGCCATTCCACCCATTTTACTCCAATTTTCTGGTGCGACTTCAATAAATTGAATAGCGTTATTTGAGGGAAGTTGTAAAAAATCCTCAGCTAAATTCCGACGATAACCTAGTCCAGCACCTTGTAATTTCATAATTAACTCCTTTTTAATAAAAGCTGGCATAAATTGTTACGCCAGCATAATTATTATTCTTATTTAGAACCGCATTTACCTTCACCACATTTGCCTTCAGCAGCTTTCGGTTTGCTCGCACCACATTTACCCTCGCCACATTTACCTTCAGCAGATTTAGCTTTGTCTGCACCGCATTTGCCTTCACCACATTTACCTTCTGCAGCTTTTGTTTTGACACATTTATCGCCCACACAAGGTGTTGCTGTATTATCAGTACTGCTTGACTTTGATTCAGCCTGTACTGCTGTCGCTACTGCCATCGTTAATGCACTTGCTAATGCTGTTAATGTTGCTAATTTTTTCATTTGAATAATCTCCTAGAGTTTGAATTTTGAATAAATAATTAGAGAAATTTCAACCAGCTTTTAGTTGGATAAACCTTCTTAATAAGCGTGTCTAAAGAGAGTTTCCCCGCTCCCTGCGTAATTAAGATTAATAAAGTCACCACATAAATTAATGGTAATTTATAACCATTATCACATACGTTATAACCTGAATCGGCGTGAATGCTATACCACGCGACAGAGATTAAAATCGTTAAACTTAATGCACTAAAACGTGTTAGCACCCCAAATATCAGCAAGAATGGGAAAATTAATTCTGATCCCATTGCAACGTGCCAATTAATATCGGCAGGAATAAGATTAAATGGAAAAGGAAAACGATCTTGTATTTCAGCGAACCAATTTTGTCCATTCCATTTTTCTAATCCTGATTCAAAAAACTCCCACGCGAGAAAAAAGCGTAAAATCAATAAACTTACGCCACTGCCGATACCTTGCATCTTACAATCCTTCATTTTTTTACCTTTCAAATTTTCTCGCTTTTAAAGCGAAAAGTGTATTGAGTTACTTATCTTACCACACTAGGAAATATTACCCAGTTGCTTAGTTAGTCGAAGATAAACCTTTTTTCTTACAAATTTTTTTGAAAAATTTTAACTATCAACAAAAATCGGGTAATATGCGCACGAATTTTTAACCCCTTAATTTGGAGTAAATCACTTATGGCAATGAATAATATTCTCGGATTATTTGCCCATTCGCCTCTCAAACCGTTACAAAAACACTCTGAAAAAGTGACTGAATGTAGCGATCTTTTGATTCCTTTTTTTCAAACTACTTTCTCAAAGAATTGGGAACAAGCGGAAGAAAAACGCTTAGAAATTTCTCAATGTGAACGCGAAGCAGATAGTTTAAAACGTGAAATTCGATTGAAATTGCCACGTGGTTTATTCTTACCTATCGATCGTACTGATCTTTTAGAATTAGTCACGCAACAAGATAAACTTGCCAATTATGCCAAAGATATTGCAGGCCGTATGATTGGTCGTCAATTTGGTATTCCTGAAGAAATGCAAGAAGAATTCTTACATTACGTAAAACGAAGTTTAGATGCTATTCATCAAGCTCACCGAGTAATAGAAGAAATGGATAAGCTATTAGAAACGGGTTTTAAAGGCCGTGAACTCAAATTAGTCAATGATATGATTCAAGAACTTGATTCAATTGAAGATGATACAGACCAAATGCAAATCAAATTGCGTAAAATGCTTTACACCATCGAAAGCCGTTATAATCCAATTGATGTAATGTTCTTATATAAAATTATTGAATGGGTTGGCGTTTTGGCTGACCAAGCACAACGTGTCGGTTCGCGCATTGAATTAATGCTCGCGCGTTCATAATCAACAAAACATAGGAAATAAACTATGGAAATTATTAGTCAATATGGTTCTTGGTTGGTGTGGATCACAGCAGTCTTTGGCTTTTTTATGGCGTTCGGAATTGGAGCGAATGATGTCTCAAACTCAATGGGAACATCAGTAGGATCTGGTACCATAACCGCCAAACAAGCAATTATTATCGCATTAATTTTTGAATCTGCTGGTGCCTATCTAGCAGGTGGTGAAGTAACACAAACCATTAAAAGTGGTGTAATCGATCCAATACAATTTGTCGATACGCCAGATATTTTAGCTCTAGGTATGCTTTCAACCTTATTTGCATCGGGTGCTTGGTTATTTATTGCAACCAAAATGGGTTGGCCAGTTTCTGGTACACACACTATTATTGGTGCAATTATTGGATTTGCCTGTATTACGATAGGCCCTAGTTCTGTAGATTGGTCAAAGATTGGCAGCATCGTTGGTAGCTGGTTTGTCACGCCTGTCATTGCGGGTATTTTGGCTTATGCAATCTTTGCAAGTACGCAAAAACTTATTTTTGATACCGAACAACCACTAAAAAATGCACAAAAATATGGCCCTTATTATATGGGGATAACCGTGTTTGTACTTTGTATCGTGACGATGAAAAAAGGCTTAAAACACGTAGGCTTAAATCTTTCAAACAGTGAAACTTTAATCATTTCACTTGCCATCAGTCTTATCGGAATGTTTTTCTTCCATTTCTATTTTAAAAGCAAAATCTTCACTCAATCAGCAAACAAAGGCACTTTTGGTGCAGTAGAAAAAGTCTTCAGTATTTTAATGTTATTAACCGCTTGTGCGATGGCATTTGCGCACGGTTCTAATGACGTAGCCAATGCAATTGGCCCTCTTTCTGCAGTGGTCTCTATTGTAAATGAAGGCGGTAAAATTGTTTCAGGTGGAGCCTTAACTTGGTGGATTTTACCCTTAGGTGCATTAGGTATTGCTGTGGGCTTAATTACTATGGGACAAAAAGTGATGGCGACTGTTGGATCTGGGATCACCGATTTAACGCCAAGCCGTGGCTTTGCCGCTCAATTTGCTACTGCGATGACTGTTGTCGTTGCGTCAGGCACAGGCTTACCCATCTCAACAACACAAACACTTGTTGGAGCTATTTTAGGTATCGGCTTTGCACGTGGTATCGCAGCACTGAATTTAACGGTTATCCGAAACATCATTAGTTCTTGGATTGTCACATTACCAGCAGGTGCATTTTTCGCCATTATTATTTTCTATGTGCTAAGAACAATCTTTAATTAATTGATCTCAATAAAAAGTGCGGTTAATTTTAACCGCACTTTTGTTGTGATGTTTAAGGGGAAAAAATGAAAAAGATCTATAAAGCCTTAATCTCATCTTTACTTTTAAGCACATCAATAAATGTTGCTTATGCGGAAACCCAATATGTTACTGAAAATCTCAGTACGTTCTTACGCCGTGGTGCTGGTGAACAATTTAAAATTGCAGGTTCAATTCAAGCTGGCGAAGCGGTGAATGTATTAGAACGCCAAGGCAAATACACACTCATTCGCGACAATAAAAATCGTGAAGCTTGGATTTTAAATTCAGACTTAAGTAGCACGCCAAGTAGTAAAGCAGAAAATCCAAAATTAAAAGCGCAAGTCCAAGAATTAACCTTAAAACTTAGTCGTTTAGATGGCGATTGGCAGCAGCGTACCGTCGAAATGCAACGTCGAACCAAACAAGCTGAGCAACAAAGTGCGGATCTTTTAGAACAAAATTCACAATTGAAACGTGAACTTGAAATGACCAAAAATAAAAATCGTGATTTAGAAGCGATACTTGATGCAGGTAAACGAGAAATTGCGATCCAATGGTTTATTTATGGCGGTTCAGTATTAGGCGTAGGCTTACTCTTCGGCTTGCTCATTCCTTATGTGTTACCAAAACGTCGCCGTCGTGATGGCTGGGCATAATCACGAATGAAAGTTTATTTGGTTGGTGGGGCTGTTCGCGATCAATTATTGGGGTTACCAGTAAAAGATCGTGATTGGATTGTGGTAGGCGCAGACCCCGCTACGCTACTCTCTCTCGGTTATCAGCAAGTAGGCAAAGATTTTCCAGTTTTTCTCAATCCTAAAACAAAAGAAGAATATGCACTTGCCCGAACAGAACGTAAATCTAGCGCAGGTTACACGGGCTTTATTTGTGATTTCTCCCCAACAATCACATTAGAACAAGATTTAATTCGACGAGATCTCACTATTAACGCGATGGCTCAAAGCGAAGACGGTGAAATTATCGATCCTTATGGTGGAAAACAAGATTTAGAAAATCGAATTTTGCGCCATATTTCTCCCGCTTTTTCAGAAGATCCTTTACGAGTATTGCGCGTGGCACGCTTTGCAGCCCGTTATCATTCTCTCGGTTTTAAAATCGCATCAGAAACACTATCCCTAATGGCAGAACTTGCCCAATCGGGAGAATTACAACATCTCACGGCGGAACGCGTTTGGCTAGAAACAGAAAAAGCCTTAAACGAAAAAAATCCTGAAATTTATTTTGAAACCTTACATAAAACAGGCGCATTAAGCGTTTTATTTTCTGAAATCGATGCCCTTTATGGCGTACCAAATCCAGTAAAACATCATCCCGAAGTGGATAGTTTTATTCATACCATGTTGGTATTAAAACAAGCGGTTAATTTGACTGAAAATAACCCTATCCTAAATAAAAGTGCGGTTCGTTTTGCCGCAATTTGTCACGATCTTGGCAAGGCTCTTACACCTCAAAATATTCTTCCTCATCATTATGGGCATGAACAAGCTGGCATAAAACCGACTAGATCATTGTGCAAACGCTTGAAAGTCCCAAGTTATTTTCAAGAACTTGCAGAACTGACTTGTGAATTTCACACGCATATTCACAAAGCCTTTGAGCTTCGAGCTGAAACCGTCATAACGCTGTTTAATCGTTTTGATGTGTGGAGAAAACCACAACGCTTTCAAGAATTTCTACAAGTATGTCTCGCTGATACTCGAGGTAGAACAGGTTTTGAAACTAAAGACTATCCACAAATAGATTACATCAATCAATTATTACATGCGGCAAATGAAGTAGATGTACAGCAAGTTATTGCTGATGGATTTGAGAAACAAGCAATCAAAAATGAATTGACGAAACGAAGAATCTTAGCGGTTAAACAAACAAAAACGAATTACCCAACAAATTAACAAATAAAAGTAACTTTACTCAATTAAACTAAATCCTTAAAATATGCGAGCTTATTAACTTGATGAATAATATGAAAACGTTTAAATTTCTCACCGCACTTTTTGTCACTGCGATTCTAACCGCTTGCACATTAGATATGGAACGTCCTACTAATGTACAATACATTGATAAAACGGATGTGATATGGCAACAACATTTACAAAAGATTCAAAAAATTCAATCCTATCAAGCCAAAGGACAAATTGGTTATATCAGTCCTACAGAACGTTTTTCTAGCCGCTTTGAATGGCAATACCAAAATCCGAAATCTTATACACTTAAACTCTATTCTTTAATCAGTAAATCGACTCTTTGGATTCAAATGCATCAAAGCGGGATGACAATTTCCGATAACAACGGCAATCAACAATCTGCAGCCAATGCGAAACAATTATTACAAGAGATCATTGGAATGGACATTCCGTTAGAACATTTAGCTTATTGGTTGAAAGGCCAACCAGCAATGAACGCGGATTATCAAGTTGGCACCAACCATTTACTTGGCGCATTTACTTATCATGTGGATGGTTCTCAATGGACGGCAGATTATCTAACCTATCACTCAAATAATTCGATGCCTGAAAATATTTTGCTAAAAAATGACAGCACGAAACAAACCTTAAAAATTCGCGTAGACGAGTGGATTTACTAATGAATACATTAATGAAATCACATCAATTTTCTACCGCACTTTGCCAAAATACAACACAATCAAATGGGCAGCCATTACGCTTCCCTAGCCCAGCCAAACTGAATTTATTTCTTTATATCAATGGAAAATTGCCGAACGGCTATCATGAATTACAAACGCTTTTCCAATTTTTAGATTTTGGCGATTGGTTAGACATTAGTATTCGGGAACAAGATAATCAAATTGTTTTAACGCCAGAAATTCCAAATCTAAAAACGGAAAATAATCTAATTTATCGAGCCGCAAAACTTTTACAAGAAAAAGCCAATATTCAATTGGGTGCAAATATTCATTTAGATAAAATTCTTCCAATGGGAGGCGGTGTTGGTGGTGGTTCATCCAATGCAGCAACCGCATTAGTCTCTTTAAATTATTTATGGCAAGCCAATTTATCCATTGATGAACTAGCAAAATTGGGATTAACATTAGGCGCGGATGTGCCAATATTTGTACATGGACACGCAGCTTTTGCTGAAGGCGTTGGGGAAAAAATCACTTATTGTGAACCTGCCGAAAAATGGTTTGTTATATTAAAACCCGATGATTCAATATCGACGGCTGTGATATTTCAAGATCCAAATTTACCACGTAATACACCGAAAAAATCCCTCGAACAACTTTTGAGTGAACCTTATAAAAACGATTGCGAAAAAGTTGTGATAAATCATTATTCAAACGTTGAAAAAGCGTTAAACTGGTTGCTACAATATGCGCCGGCAAGATTAACAGGAACGGGAGCCTGTGTTTTTGCTGAATTTGATCATGAAGCAGAAGCACAAGCGGTATTTAGAAAAAAACCAGAAGCATTTTTTGGTTTCATCGCTAAAGGACTCAATGTGTCTCCCTTGCACGCAATGTTGAAGCAGCTATCATCAACTCATACTCATCGACAATCTAAACCTGAGGTTTTATAAAATGCCTGACATTAAACTCTTCGCGGGTAATGCTACACCTGAACTTGCAAAACGTATTTCTGAACGTTTATATATTTCACTAGGCGATGCAACAGTCGCTCGTTTCAGCGATGGAGAAATTCAAGTTCAAATTAATGAAAATGTGCGTGGTGCGGATGTATTTATCATCCAATCAACTTGTGCGCCAACCAATGATAACTTGATGGAATTGGTTGTGATGGTAGATGCGTTACGTCGTGCATCTGCTGGTCGTATTACTGCCGTGATTCCTTATTTCGGCTATGCTCGCCAAGATCGTCGTGTTCGTTCTGCTCGTGTGCCTATTACCGCTAAAGTTGTGGCAGATTTACTTTCAATTGTTGGTATTGACCGTGTCTTAACCTGTGACCTACACGCAGAACAAATCCAAGGTTTCTTTGATGTTCCCGTAGACAACGTATTTGGTTCGCCAGTTTTAATTCACGATATTTTGAAAAAATCTGATCTTGAAAATCCAATTGTTGTTTCCCCAGATATTGGCGGCGTTGTACGTGCTCGCGCTGTCGCTAAATTATTAAATGATACGGATATGGCTATTATTGACAAACGTCGTCCACGTGCAAACGTAGCACAAGTGATGCATATTATCGGTGATGTTGCAGATCGTGATTGTATTTTGGTTGATGATATGATTGATACTGGCGGTACGCTTTGTAAAGCGGCAGAAGCATTAAAAGAACGTGGTGCAAAACGTGTTTTTGCTTATGCAACTCACGCCGTTTTCTCTGGTGCAGCAGCCAAAAATTTAGCCAGCGATGCCATTGATGAAGTTGTAGTTACCGACACGATTCCTCTATCAGAAGAAATGAAAGCGATCGGTAAAGTTCGCGTGCTTACGCTTTCTTCCATGCTGGCAGAAGCCATTCGTCGTATTAGCAACGAAGAATCTATTTCTGCGATGTTTAACTAAATTAAAATTTCAATAAAAAATACCGCACTTTTATTGCCAAAGTGCGGTATTTTTTTATCTATTTTATTCCACTGTCACACGCGCAAATTTTCGTTTACCCACTTGGTAAACATTTGTACCTTTCGGTGCATTATCTTTTACGTTATCGACTTTTTCACCATTGATTTTTACACCTCCTTGTTGAGCAGAGCGAATCGCTTCAGAAGTGGAAGGAACAAGACCTGCTTCTTTTAATAAGGTGGCTAAACCAATTTCGCCAGAGAACGTAAATTCAGGCATTTCATCAGGCATTGCGCCTTTTTGAAAACGATTAATAAATTCTTGTTCTGCGGCGTTTGCAGCCTCTTCATTGTGGAAACGTGCAATTAATTCTTTTGCTAATAAGATTTTTACATCACGAGGATTTTTGCCGTTTTCTACTTCCGATTTTAATTGTGCAATTTCGTTTAATGGACGGAATGAAAGAAGGTTATACCAATCCCACATCAATTCATCAGAAATTGACATCACTTTACCGAACATATCGCTTGGTGCTTCCGTTACGCCAATATAGTTACCAAGTGATTTAGACATTTTTTTCTCGCCGTCTAATCCAACGAGTAATGGGAGTGTAATCGCAACCTGTGGTTTTTTGCCTGCTGATTTTTGTAATTCACGACCAACAAGTAAGTTGAATTTTTGGTCTGTACCACCTAGTTCCACATCTGCATCTAATGCAACAGAATCGTAGCCTTGCAGTAATGGATAAATAAATTCATGGATGGCAATGGGTTGGTTGTTGCCAAAGCGTTTTTTGAAGTCGTCGCGTTCAAGCATACGCGCAACCGTATAGTTGCTTGCAAGGCGAATCATACCTTCTGTACCAAGTTTGCTTAACCATTCAGAGTTGAAGACGATTTTGGTTTTTTGTGGATCGAGAATTTTATAAATTTGCTCTTTATAGGTTTCCGCATTACGCAATACATCTTCACGGCTAAGTGGAGGACGAGTCGCATTTTTGCCCGATGGATCCCCCACCATTCCAGTAAAATCGCCAATTAAGAAATAGACTTCATGACCGAGTTGTTGAAATTGACGTAATTTGTTTAATACAACAGTATGTCCTAAATGAATATCTGGTGCGGTTGGATCTGCGCCTAATTTTACTTTTAATGGGCGATTTTCTTTCAGTTTTTCGATTAAATCCGCTTCTGAAAGGATTTCATCAGTACCACGCTTTAGTTCCGCGAGAACGGTATTAATGTCAGTCATTATTATTTCCTAAATTATGTTTTAAAAGGTTTTATTATAGGGATTCTTAGCGATTTGTGAATAAAAAAAACGCCTATTTGTGGGGAAATAGGCGGGAATGTTGGAGTGATTATCTAATATTGTTGTTGGAATGATTAGATGATAATTGTTATCAATAATGTTGTCAATAAATAAATGAAAATAATTCTCAAAAAAATATTATTTTATATAAGGCACCGATTCTATCAAAGAAAGTGCGGTAGGAATTTCATTAGAAATTTCAAATTGTCCCACATAAGCATAGGCTTCAACACCTTGTTCCATTGCTTCTTTTAATAAGCGATCATATTCAGGATCAATATATTCTGCGATTTTGAAGCGATCAAAACCATTATGTAACCCAGCAAATAGTACCACTGCTCGATGACCTTGTTTTTTCATTGCCAATAATTCTCGAACATGTTTTTGCCCCCTTGTAGTAACCGCATCGGGGAACATACCTAAATTGCCTTTTACAAGCGTGATTGATTTCACTTCTACATAACAATCAAGCAAGCCTTCGCCTTTTAGTAAGAAATCAATTCGGCTATTTTCCTCGCCGTATTTCACTTCAGGGTAAATTTCATCATACATTGCCAATTCTTTGATTTGCTTATTTTGCAATGCTTCAAAAACAAGCTGATTAGAACGATGCGTATTGATACAGCAAAGCTGTCCATTTGCGAGTTGAGTAAGCTCCCAAGAATGGGGATATTTACGAGTTTGACTATCGGAATGTGAATACCAAATTGTATCGCCTTTTTCTCCACATCCTGTCATCGCCCCAGTATTTGCACAATGAATTGTCATAACATCACCAGTTGGCAATTCAATATCCGCAAGAAAGCGTTTGTAACGACGAATTAATTTTGCCGATTGTAAAGCTGGAAGTTGCATAAAGTTCCTTATTTAAGTTTTTCTAAACGTTGTAAAATAGCGTTGTCGTTCATAGCTTGCATTTTTTTCATTCTCAAAGAAAGTAAGAATGCCGCAAAAGTGAGCGAGACCACAAAGGCAATCCAGAAACCTTTCGCATCAATGTGTGGCACAAGCCAATCTGTACGACCTAGCGTATAACCAAGTGGCACACCAATTACCCAATAAGAGAAAAGGGTAATGTATAAAATGACTTTAGTATCTTTATAACCACGTAAAATACCACCAACCACCATTTGAATGGTATCTGAAAATTGATAAAGTGCGGCAAATAATAATAAATTTGCCGCCATTGCGATGACAATTTCATCGGTTACGAAAATAGAGGCAATTTCATAACGGAAAAAAATCGTAATTAATGCAGTAATAATCGTCACCGTTAGCCCTAATAATAATGCGGCATAGCCAATTTTCTTCGCATTTTGTGGTGAACCTGTACCCAACGCTTGTCCAACTAGAATCGTCGCTGCCATACCAATCGACATAGGGAACATAAAAATAAAAGAGCTGGTATTCAATGTGATTTGATGGCTTGCGACAATAGTTGCACCCAGCGGAGAAAGCATTAACGAAGTAAGTGCAAATAACGCCACTTCACAACAAATTGCAATGGCAATGGGTAATCCTAAACGCAGTAATTTTTTAAGTGTTTTCAGATTTGGCATTTCGATTAATTGGCTAAATACTTTTAGTGAACGTTCTTGAGCATTCGTATAGGAATAAAAAATCATCATTAAGCACATTGCCCAGTTCACAATAGCTGTTGCAATACCACAGCCCACCGCACCAAAAGCAGGTATGCCAAATTTTCCATAAATAAAAATGTAATTAAGTGGAATATTAATTAGCAAACCTAAAAAGGTAATGACCATCGCAGGCTTAGTTTTAGCAATACCATCATTTAAACAGCGAAAATTAATCAGCATCAAATAGGCTGGCAATCCCCACAACATCGCATGTAAATAATCCCGTGCTAAATCTGACATTTTGCTTTCCATTTGCATATATTGCAGCGGAATTTCACAGAAATAAATCAGCAAACCTAAAGGAATACTCACGCCTAACACAAGCCAAATGCCTTGGCGAACTTGATGGGCAATGCGATGGCGTTGGCCTGAACCATTCAAATAAGAAATTGTAGGCGGCAATGCCAACAATAAACCTTGCCCAAAAAGCATCAATGGCATCCAAATTGAAGCACCAATAGAAATGGCAGCCATATCAGTGGAACTCACACGACCCGCCATAATGGTATCCGCTAATCCCATTGAGTTTTGTGCGATTTGTGCTAATAAAATAGGCAAGGAAATTTTAATCAAATTTTTAATATCAGCGTGGTATTGAGATAAAAGACGAAAATTCATAAATTTGATATACTGCTAAAAATTTTTAGAAAAGGAAAAAATTATGTTTACTGGAATTGTACAAGGCACCGCCCCCATCCACTCCATTAAAGAAAAGGCTAATTTTAGAACACAAGTGGTAAAATTACTACCTGAAATGCGTAAAGATCTGGAAATTGGCGCATCAATAGCAAATAACGGTGTATGTTTAACTGTAACTGAAATCAATGGCGATCTGGTTAGCTTTGATCTGATGCAAGAAACTTTAAAAATTACAAATCTTGGCACGGTAAAAGTGGGCGATTATGTGAATATCGAACGTGCTATGCAAATGGGAACGGAAATTGGCGGACATTTATTATCTGGTCATATTTATTGCACCGCAAAAATTTCAGATATTATCGCTAGTGAAAATAACCGACAAATTTGGTTTGAACTGCCAAGCACAGATGTAATGAAATATATTTTAACGAAAGGATTTGTTGCTGTAGATGGCATTAGTCTCACTATTGGGGAAGTAAAAGGCACGCAATTCTGTGTGAATTTAATCCCTGAAACTTTGCAACGAACCCTAATGGGGCAGCGTAAAGTAGGCGATATTGTGAATATTGAAATCGATCCTCAAACGCAAGCTATTGTAGATACTGTAGAAAATTATTTGCAGTCAAAAAATTTTTAGTTTATTTAAAAATATTAAGCAATTGAATAAAGTGAGAATAGTCATAAAACCTATTCTCACATCATTAAGTGTTACTGCAACGCTTTCTCAATTTTTTCAAATAAATCTTTTGAAAGATTTTCTACAACGCTTAGGCGTTCTAAAGCACGTTTCATCAGCGTTTGGCGTTGAGCATCAAAGCGAGAAAATCGAATTAATGGCTCGATTAAACGCGCAGCCACTTGTGGATTACTTTCATTTAAACGGATTAACACATCCGTTAAGAAACGATAGCCAGAACCGCTTACGTTGTGAAATGCTTTTAAATTGTGATTTGCAAAACTACCCACTAATGAACGTAAACGGTTTGGATTATTAAAATTAAAACTTGGGTGATCCATTAATAACTGAATAATTTCCAATACATTTTCATCTGGGCGAGTGGCTTGTAATGCAAACCATTTATCCATCACTAATCCATCCTGTTGCCATTTTTGTTCAAAATCAGTTAATAACGCATCTCTGCAAGGTAATGCCGCTTTAGTTGCAACACTTAATGCGGCTAATGTATCTGTCATATTATTCGCATTATTATAGTGTTTTTGCACTAAGTTGTTACCCAAATTCGTATAAGCCAAATAAGTTAAGCAAAGATTACGCATTGCACGCAAGGCGATGTCTTGTTGCGTAACTTGATAATCATCAAGACGAATATGGGTATAAACACGCAAGAAATCATCGTTTAACGATTCTGCAATTTGTGCTTGCATAAATGCTCTTGCGGCTGAAATACCATCAGGATCGATAGTTTTGAAACCTTCCGCAAATTCCATTTCTTTCGGCAGTGTGAGAATTAATGTTGCCAGTTCAATATCTTTCTCGTAATTATTCAGAACATAAGAAAGTGCGGTCAAAATTTCAGGCGAAATTTCTAGTGCCTCTCCTTGTTGGAAACGCACAACATTACGACGTAATTCTTGCGCAAATAGCATTTGTGCCGCATCCCAACGGATAAATTGATTGCCTGCAAATTTAAGCAAGCCTAATAACTGCTCCGTTTTATAATCATAATTCAGTTTTACTGGCGCAGAAAAATCACATAGCAATGCGGGAATTGGGCGACCATAAATGCCATGAAACTCAAAGACTTGGTCTTTTTCAGTGACATTTAATACATCACTCAACAATTCGCCATTATGTTGTAGCATTTGTTTCGTGCCGTTCGCATCATAAAGCGCCACTTTTAATGGAATATGTAAATTCACTTTTTCCATTTGATCTGCGGTTGGCGGTGTGGATTGTGAAACCGTTAAACGATAAGTATGCGTTTTTTCGTCATAAGCATCGCTAATCAATAATTCGGGTGTACCCGATTGGCTATACCAACGGCGGAATTGATTTAAATCGAGGTTATTTGCACGTTCCATAGCAGAAACAAAGTCTTCACAGGTTGCCGCTTTACCATCGTTTTCAGCAATATAAAGTTGCATGCCTTTTTGGAAACCTTGCTCACCTAATAAAGTATGCAACATACGAATCACTTCTGCCCCTTTTTCATATACAGTCACTGTATAAAAGTTATTCATTTCAATCACTTTTTCAGGGCGAATTGGGTGTGACATTGGGCTTGAATCTTCCGCAAATTGCACGGTACGTAAAAATTTCACATTATTAATACGATTCACTGCACGCGAACCTGTATCTGAAGAAAACTCTTGATCACGGAAAACCGTTAAGCCTTCTTTCAAACTTAATTGGAACCAATCACGGCAAGTCACACGATTGCCTGTCCAGTTATGGAAATATTCGTGTGCAATCACACTTTCAATGGCAAGATAATCCTCATCTGTTGCCGTTTGTGGATTGGCTAATACAAATTTAGAATTAAAAATATTCAACCCTTTGTTTTCCATTGCACCCATATTGAAAAAATCGACAGCAACGATCATATAAATATCTAAGTCGTATTCTAAATTAAAGCGATCTTCATCCCATTTCATCGATTTTTTCAAACTTTCCATTGCCCAAGTTGCACGGTTAAGATTACCGCGATCCACATAAAGCTCTAAAGCAACTTCTCGCCCACTTTTGGTAATGAATTTATCTTGTAATAAATCAAAATCCCCTGCCACTAAAGCAAATAAATAGCTTGGTTTTGGGAATGGGTCATTCCATTCCACCCAATAACGACCATCTTCTAATTCGCCACTTGCAATGCGATTGCCATTAGAAAGTAAGAATGGATATTTGCTTTTGTCCGCCGTAATTTTGGTTGTATAGCGCGCCAATACATCTGGACGGTCAAGCATATAAGTGATTTGACGGAAACCTTCCGCCTCACATTGCGTACAAATACCTTCGCCAGACTGATATAGCCCTTGTAATGACGTATTTTCAGCTGGTACAAGGAAAGTCACAATTTCAAGCTCAAATTCTTCCGCACTTTTGCCTTTTAAATCGAGCGTTAAACTCTCGCCATCTTGTTGATAAGCAAAAAATGGCTCGCCATTAAATTTAATAGAAGAAAACTGGAAACTATGCCCGTCTAAACGTAAAGAAGTCGCTTCATCATTTAAGCGTTGGAATTTTGAGGTTGCGGTTACCACAGTATGTTTAGGATCAAGTTGAAAATCTAAATAAATGTCTGTGACCGTAAAATCTGGTTGTTTGTAATCTTTTCTATATTTTGCTTTGGCTAACATAATTTGACCTATTCTTATAAAAATTGTGCTTAGGATAAAATTTTATCCTTAAAGTTGCAATGGTATTTTCCTATAAAAGCCATTTAGCAAACGTTTGCTCAATATATGTAATCTATGCTATTCTACGCCACGTTTTTAATTAGAAAATTGAGAAAATAGCATGTCAAACACTGCACAAATTGCCGTTGTGATGGGTTCCAAAAGCGATTGGGCTACCATGCAAGAGGCAACTCAGATTTTAGATGAATTAAAAGTACCTTATCATGTGGAAGTCGTCTCTGCCCATCGTACGCCTGATAAACTTTTTGAATTTGCCGAAAATGCACAAAAAAATGGCTATAAAGTAATTATTGCTGGGGCTGGCGGTGCGGCACATTTACCCGGTATGATCGCAGCCAAAACCCTTGTGCCAGTGCTGGGCGTGCCAGTAAAAAGTTCTATGTTAAGTGGCGTAGATAGCCTTTATTCAATTGTGCAAATGCCAAAAGGAATCCCAGTCGGAACATTGGCTATTGGCCCTGCGGGTGCGGCAAATGCTGGATTGTTAGCCGCACAAATTCTAGCAAGTTGGGATGCAGAATTGCTTTCACGCTTGCAATCTTTCCGTGAAAGCCAAACTCGTGCTGTACTGGATAATCCCGATCCACGCACATAAAAATATCTTTAGATCTGACCGCACTTTTAAAGTGCGGTTGTTTTTTTCGTAAATTTAACGAGAAATATTATGCAAAACTCCACCTTATACCCAACGGTTTATGTACTTGGCAACGGACAACTCGGCAGAATGTTAGGTTACGCTGGCGCACCTTTAGATATTTATGTTGAACCCTTAGCCTTCAATACGCCAGTTTTTGACTTACCTGAAAATGCGATCATCACGGCAGAAATTGAACGCTGGGAAAAAACGCCTTTGACTGAATTACTCGGCAATCATAAAAACTTCGTCAATCAACATGTATTTGGATTATTAGCCGATCGTTTTACGCAAAAATCCTTGCTTGATGAACTGAATCTTTCGACCTCGCCTTGGTGTTTATTAAAAGATAAAACGCAATGGAATGATGTTTTCCAAACTGTTGGCGAGAAAGTCGTCGTCAAACGTAGGACAGGCGGATATGATGGGCGTGGTCAATGGATTATCAGCGATGAAAACAAAGCTGACATCACTGATGACTTATTTGGTGAAGTGATCGCAGAAAAATTTATTCCTTTTGATTATGAAGTTTCTATTGTAGGCGCAAGATTTAAAAATGGCGAAAAGCGTTTTTATCCCGTTACGCATAACCTGCAACAAAATGGTATTTTGCGTTACAGTGTGATTGATAATGCATTTCCTCAACAATCCACACAACAAAAACAAGCTGAAACAATGCTCGGCAAAATTATGGATAAATTAGGCTATGTGGGTGTGATGGCAATGGAATGTTTTGTTGTAGGCGACAAATTACTGATTAACGAACTTGCGCCTCGTGTACATAACAGTGGACATTGGACACAACTGGGATGTGCTATTAGCCAATTTGAATTACATTTACGTGCGCTACTTGATTTGCCAACACCTGAATTACAAATTTTTGCCCCAAGTGTAATGGTAAATTTAATCGGCACAAACCATAATCCCAAATGGCTTAATATACCTTTTGCACAACTTCATTGGTACGGTAAAGAAGTGAGGGCTGGGCGTAAGGTTGGGCATCTCAATCTTTCTCATCCCAATAAAGCGGTCATTATTCAACAATTAGAAAAACTTCGCTCTGAGTTACCCGAAGATTATCAATCTGGATTAAATTGGGCGATTGAAAAACTAAAATAATGTAAAAAATGACCGCACTTTTTGATGAATATTTAAAAATATCAAAGTGCGGTTAATTTTTATAAAAATCTTTCTTGATAAAATAAAACGGCTGAAGTATAAAATTATCCACCACACAACTGATATACATAAGGAAAAGCTATGTTTGAACATATCAAAGCGGCACCAGCCGATCCAATCTTAGGCTTAGGCGAAGCATTCAAATCCGAAACTCGCGAAAATAAAATTAACTTGGGCATTGGCGTTTATAAAGATGCGCAAGGCACAACCCCAATTATGCGTGCAGTGAAAGAAGCAGAAAAACGCTTATTTGATAAGGAAAAAACGAAAAATTATCTGACTATTGATGGTATTGCGGATTATAACGAACAAACAAAAGCGTTACTTTTCGGTAAAGATTCTGAAGTCATCAAATCTAATCGTGCAAGAACAGTACAAAGTTTAGGCGGAACAGGCGCATTACGCATTGCGGCAGAATTTATTAAACGTCAAACTAAAGCACAAAATGTTTGGATCAGCACCCCAACTTGGCCAAACCACAATGCCATTTTCAATGCCGTCGGTATGACAATTCGTGAATATCGTTATTATGATGCTGAACGCAAAGCCCTTGATTGGGATCATTTACTTGAAGATTTAAGCCAAGCAAGCGAAGGCGATGTGGTGCTTTTACACGGTTGTTGCCATAATCCGACTGGTATTGACCCTACTCCAGAACAATGGCAAGAATTAGCCGCACTTTCGGCGAAAAACGGCTGGTTGCCACTCTTTGACTTTGCTTATCAAGGTTTAGCCAATGGATTAGATGAAGATGCTTATGGCTTGCGTGCTTTTGCGGCAAACCACAAAGAATTGTTAGTAGCGAGTTCATTCTCGAAAAACTTTGGTTTATATAATGAACGTGTTGGTGCCTTTACTCTTGTGGCAGAAAATGCAGAAATTGCATCAACCGCATTAACCCAAGTGAAATCAATTATTCGTACACTCTACTCTAACCCTGCATCTCACGGCGGCGCAACTGTAGCAACAGTATTAAATGACACTCAACTTCGCCAAGAGTGGGAAAATGAATTAACTGAAATGCGCGAACGTATCAAAAAAATGCGTCATTTATTCGTTCAGTTATTAAAAGAATACGGTGCGGAACAAGATTTCAGATTTATTATGGAACAAAATGGTATGTTCTCTTTCAGTGGATTAACAGGGGAACAAGTGGATCGCTTAAAAGAAGAATTTGCAATTTATGCTGTTCGTTCTGGTCGTATCAATGTGGCTGGTATCACTGAAGATAATATTCGTTATTTATGTGAAAGCATTGTGAAAGTGCTTTAATAGGGTTAGAAATAATATCCTCTAAAATATTGTAAGTAAAAAATAAAGCCTTGATTATCAAGGCTTTAATTTTATTTAATCATTAATAAATTCTCGGCAATGGTTCATTTGTTGGTAAATCTAATAATCGACTTTGTCCAAAAATACCCACTAAACGCACTTTTTTATCGGTTGTCACTTCACCAATCACAGCCGCATTTTCACCTAATGGATATAGAAATCATAAACTAATAATTTCTGTGGCTAATTCGTTAATAAATCCATGATGATGGGATGAAATCAACATGGGTAAGGAAAGTTCACGCAAAAGTGCGGTCAATTTTTCAGTATTTTTTCGATCTAATCCATTGGTGGGTTCATCTAATAATAAGATTTTTGGTTGCATCGCTAAGACACCCGCAAGTGCGGTGAAATTTTTCTCACCACCAGATAGGGTATGCACCATACGATCTTTTAAACCTGTGATACCAAGACGTTCTAATTGCTGCTCTGCGATATGATACGCCTGCTCTCTGGGCATATTTTGGTTTAATGGCCCGAAGGCAACATCATCCAACACTGTTGGGCCAAAAAGTTGATCATCGGCATTTTGAAAACAAATACCAATCGTACCACGAAAGGGTGCAAAATCTTTTTCTTCACGACAAACTTTGCCAAATAATTTAATTTCCCCTTTGGTTACAGGAACAAATCCCAACAAAGCAAGCAGTAAAGTGGTTTTTCCTGAACCAATTTCCCCTTGTACGAAAAGGCGTTTTTGACCTTCCAAGGTAAAGCTCAAATCTTGAATAATCGCTCTACCATTGCGTTCTATATAAAGATTATTTACAGCTAACATGTTATTTTTCTCTCTTTTTGCCGAACTGAAAACCACGACATTTTAACGCCATTTGTGCAGTTTCGGCTTTTAATAGGGCATGAATCAATAATAAAGCGACACTTTGAGCAGTCACATAAAGGGTTCGGCGATTAAACCCAGGACGAAATCCACGAGTGCGCATGGCAATATCCATTTTTTGACGCAATTCGCCAAGCAGTGCAATGTAACGTACGGTCAGCACAAACAGTTGAATTAATTTTTCTGGCAAAGGCAATTTACCAATGGCTTGAACAAGTACTGCATCATTAATATTCCACAAAAAAAGCCAAAGCGAAATCAGCAATAAATGAGTCCGCAAACTCAATTTTTCTGCTAATTCGATGCCTTGAAAATTGAGTTCAATGCCATTTTCTCCAATTTGCCAACTTAATGTCGCCCACATTAAAGCAATAAAAATGACTAAAGCAAACCAACGTTTAAGGTAAGGCAAAAAAGATTTTTGACTGAACAGCAGTGAAATAAAAAAGAGAGAAACTGCAAGCACATTAAGGGGGATAAGCCAAGTAAGATCACTCAATCCACTAATGATTAGCCCCCAGATAAACAGATAAATCAACCTAAAGTGCGGTTGAAATAAGCGATGAATTTTCATTAAGAGAAATTCTCGGTACGATTCATGACTTCAGGATACATTTTACCAAGCAAGGTAATCACTCCTACGCTGATAATACTATCCAAAATAAATACCGGAATATGAGAGACTAGCAAGAGCCAAACAAGATTCAGATAACTTTTTCCACTATCTAACATCAGCACAAAAGAAGCAAGCGCGCCAGCCCCGCCAACGCCAATAACGCCAGCACCAATACCAACTAATAAGCGATCTTTTAAAGCCATGTGCGGTTGTAAACGAGAACGGAAAAGATAATGAGCGATCACCGCTGGCGTTGCCATCACACAAAGATTGACGCCTAACACGGCAAATCCGCCAAAAGAAAAGAAGATGACTTGCAATAAAAGTGCGATGAGGAATGCTGGAAAAACAGCCCACCCAAGAAATAAACCAGCCATGCCATTTAAAATTAAATGCACGCTACCAATTCCGACTGGCACATGAATGGTTCCTGCCACAAAAAATGCAGCGGCAAAAAGTGCGGTGAGCGGTAAACGTTCTGATTCTAAACGACGCAACCCCACGGCAATGCCCGCAACAGCAAGCACTGCGCCAGCTAATAAAATAGGCGTATGTAACACGCCTTCAGATAAATGCATTAAATACGTCCTTGTTTAATTTTACGTGCATTACGTAAAGCAATAAGTCCAGCAATACCAACGATATAACCGATTCCACCTAAAATATCATGCAAATAAATTTTATCTTTTAAATGCGCAATATCTTCACGAAGCAGCATTAAATCTGCACTGCTTTGATTTTCGGCAGATGTATGAGCAGCAACAACGGACGCACGATGTCCTTCATCGCCTTCCACCACAACTTTTAAGGTTGTATGTGGCACATCAGCAATAGAAAGCTTAAATGCACCTTGGCGGTCTGTTTTTCCAGTTAAAACGGGATCAGAAACACCTGAGCGGAAAACTTCTAAATAAGTTTCAGCTGCTGGGGTCATATCAGAATAATAGGATTTGCCAGAGAGTGTTTGCCCATCATATTGGGCAAACACATAAAGTGCGTGGGCATAAGCATTTGGGAGATAGCAAGCCGCAAAAAGTGCGGTTAAAAAAGCAAATTTTTTCATCCCAAATCCATATTATTGTACGTCAAAAGTTAGCATATATTCCACAGTTCGACGATCGTAATCCGCATTATTTGTTACTTTTTCCTCAAACTCTGCCCATACTTTGTTGAAGCCTTTAGTTGGGGTAAATTGAGCGATACCTTTTTCATTAGTTAAATTGAACGGTGCATCTTCACTCACACCCACTTTAATGCCTTGAACGGGTTTACCATTATGTAAAACAAGGATAGAAAGCGGTTTATTCGCTTGTGCTTTTTCTTGAGGAATCAATTCGTAAGCTTGTTGATGAGATTTGAAAGATTCAGCATCCCATTTCAAAATCGCTTTACCAAATTTAACAGGATTGGTACTAAATTCTGCTGTTGGTTCTTCACGTTTTGTTTTTTCAACGTATTTACCGCTTGGTAATTTTGACCATACACCATTATCGAAATGAACGAATACTAAATCAGATTTAGGCATAAGATAGGCTTCGCCATTTCTGAATTGATAATCAACGGCAGTTAATTTGCCTTGCGAATTTAAGGCTTGGATAGATTTAAGTTTAGATTCTGGATAGGTTTCAGTTTGTTCATGTCCAAATTTCACCACGTATTCATCTTGCGATGAAGCAGGCTCAAGCCAAACATTGTGTGCGTTAGCAACAGACATACCTAAAAGTGCGGTTAATCCCACAGCGATTTTTTTCAATTCCATTTTGGATACTCCTTGTTTGTTTAAGAAAATCTAGGCGTATGATAAAATATGAAGTAACTTTAGAATCAAGTCATTTTTTAAGGAAATTGATGAAAATTGGAGCACTTGCTAAAGCCCTAGGCTGTACCGTAGAAACCATTCGTTATTATGAACAACAAGGTTTAATCCCGCCCCCAAAACGCACTTCAGGCAATTTTCGCCAATATAATGAAGAACACTTGCAACGTTTATCATTTATTTGTAACTGCCGAAATTTAGATATTTCATTAAGTGAAATAAAAAGCCTACTGAATTTAGAAAATGCCTCCAAACAACAAGCAGAAGAAATTAATCGTGTGTTAGATAAACACATTAAAGAGGTGGCAACAAGGATTCACGAACTCGCCCATTTACGGATGAAATTAATTGAATTACGTGAAAAAACAGTCTCGAATGATGAAGATCCAATGAAATTGCTATTGCAACATAGTGGCGTAAAATTTGTGCGATTAAAATAACCGCACTTTTAGATTATGGCTGACTAGATAAACGCTGTTTTGCTTCCTTATTGCCTAATTCAGCTGCTTTTTTCAGCCATTCTAAGGATTTTTTAGGTTGGTTTTGTAAGCGATAAATATTACTTAACATCATCATCGCATCCGTATCTTTAGCTCGAGCTGTACGTTCAAAAAGCTTAATGGCTTGCTCTGTATTTTGTTTGACGTAATCGCCACGTAGATACATAACGCCAAGGTTATTTAGCCCTTTCACACTGCCCTTCTCTGCCGCTTCGCTAAACCACCAATAAGCCTTTTCATAGTCTCTCACCGTGCCACGCCCAAGGTTATATAACATACCTAGATTGCTTTGAGCAGTGATATTTCCTTCTAACGCCATTGGATACATAATATCGAAAACAGAACTCCATTGCTGTTTATTGGCAAACTCTTGTGCCAAATTCATTCTTGCTTGATCATCCATTTTCGGACTCGCTGTAACATCAACGGTTTTCATTGCCCAAACAGGCAAACTAAAACAAAGTAATACTATATGAAAAAATAACTTCAGTTTCATTTACAAGGTTGCTACTAAAAGTAAAATAAAAAATACGGCAGTAATCGCAAATTCGGTTAGTCCAACTTGCATAACAGAAAGCTTTTTAGTGGGCAGATAAACCGCTCGCACTAATCCAGGCACAAAAGCTAATGCTAAAATAAATTGTTGCGAAACCACAAAAATCAGCACACATAATAAGTGAAAAATCACTGATGCCCAAAAATAACGTGGATTTTTTCGCTCACGCATCATTGATTTCACATAAAGTGTTGTTCCAATAAAAAATAATGTTGGATAAATCGCCACCCAAAGTATTTTTTCATCAAAAGTGCGGTCAGAAAAATAATAAGATCCCATTCCAGCTAAGGCAAAAATTAAGATCCCTGCCAAGTCATTCCATAAATTGCGCTCATCTTTTTTCTTGGTGAAATAAATATTCACCGCAACAAACGGTAACATGGCAAACATAAAATACAACACTTGCCAATTATAAATTAACGCAGGAATCGCAAAAATCACGGCGGCAGCAAAATAAATCACAGACCATTTTTTATATAACTCAAGATTTTTACCTTTAAACAAATTCAAAAAAGGATAAGTCATCAAATAAAGCGAAAACCATCCTAATAATAAAAACATGTGTGCCCATACTGGATTAGCAAGCAACATGCCGTAAATAAAAGGCACCAACGCCATAACAATAGCGCCATGCTGATTAGAGATAAGCAGTTTCATAATAATTAAATAATTGAGAATAATTGTCGGATATTTTAGCCTAGTAAAGAGGATTTTACAAAGCAGTAAAGGCTATTTAGAATAGAAGAAAACACCCCAAAGGAGAACCCTATCACAATTCAACGCATTTTACCCAGTGCACGTTTAAGTGAAGTTTCAATTCATAACAATCTCGCCTATTTTGCAGGGCAAGTTCCAGAATTAACCATCGAGCAAAATGCCTACGAACAAACCAAAGAAGTATTAGGTTTAATTGATAAATTGTTAGCAAAAATTGGATCCAATAAAAGCAACATTTTAACCACACAAATTTTCTTGGCAGACATGCAAGATTATGCACAATTAAATCAAGCTTGGGATGAATGGGTTGATCGTGTTAGCCCACCAAGTCGAGCGACAGTGGAAGCTAAATTAGCGGATCCTCGTTGGAAAGTTGAAATTGTTATTATTGCAACTTGTTAGTTTTTTAAGCCGAATAAACAGGAGAATATTATGGAAAATTGAACAAATGAAATTTGGGTAGCAATTGGTATCGCTTTTATTGTTGGGTTATTTATTGGTTACATTATTGTGCGTTTAACCAAAGGCTCGGTAAAACATCAAGCTAAAACAGAGGCTGAATTAAAAACAGTCAAAACCCAACTTGATACACAAAAGGCGCAAATCGAAAAACATTTTGCAGAAAGTGCTGAGTTATTCAAAACCTTAATTAACGATTATCAAAAACTTTATCGCCACTACGCAACTTCCTCCAATAATTTACTGGGCGAAAAAGATCACAAAGGTTTATTCACCCAACAGTTAATTACTGCAACAGATAAATCTCAAAATGAACAGCCTAGAGATTATTCGGAGGGCACATCAGGCTTATTTAAAGAAAATAAAGAAGAAAATTAAAAAGTGCGGCTAAAAATAGAAATATTTTTAGCCGTTTATTATTCTATTATTGCGTTGATTTTTTAGATTTTTTCCATTTCCAAAAAAAGAATAGTACAAGTAACCCAACAAATATATAAATCACAATTTGACCTTTTTGAATTTGTGTATGTAGCCAATCTAAATTTTTAGCCCCCAATTCCCCAAGATAAATCCAAATAGGTACAGAAATAATCGCAGCACAGAAATCTATTAAAACAAAACGAACATAACTTACACGGCGTGTAATACCTGATACCATATAAATTGGAGCACGTAAACCGGGTAAAAATCGTGCAACAAACAGTACTCGATTGCCATATTGACTGAATTTTTCACGCACCATTCTTAAACGCTGTAATGTTACGATTCTACGTATTGGTCGGAAACGTAAAATTTTCGTGCCATAAATTCGACCAAGCCAATACATACAGGAATCGCCAGCAAGCACACCAATCATACTAACCAGCAACATCAAATGAGAATTGACATTTTCTGGATAAAGCCCCGCAATGACACCACCAGAAACTAACGTGATATCTTCTGGAATCGGCACACCAAATCCACAAATAATTAAAACAAAAAGAACAGCCCAATAGCCGTACTCAGTAAAAAATCCAATTAAAAATTCCATTTGTTCCTGCTTTTTTATTATATTAATAGATGTGATAAAAAATTGGTTCACATTCTAATCTTTTCAGGGTAAAAAACCTAGAAAAAGTTTGCTTTGAAAAGAGGGATATTCTATAATTCGCCGTCTCAAAGCGTGGCCAGTGCTTGTCTTTGAGAACAATATTTGGAAAATTGCTGGGTCGCCTGCAATTTTCTTTCTTTTAACATTTAATTTCAAGAGAACATTAAAATGGCATTTAAATTTAACGCTGAAGTTCGTACAGCGCAAGGTAAGGGTGCGAGCCGCCGCCTGCGTCATAATGGTCAAATCCCTGCAATCGTTTATGGTGGCAGCGAAGAGCCCGTTTCAATCATCTTAAACCATGATGAATTAAACAACGCGCAAGCACATGAATCTTTCTATTCTGAAGTGATTACTTTAGTGATCGGTGGTAAAGAAGTTGCAGTTAAAGTACAAGCAATGCAACGTCACCCATTCAAACCAAAATTGGTTCACATTGACTTCAAACGCGCGTAATTCACAAGTTTGAACAAAGTAAAAAAGCTAAGAGATCAATCTTAGCTTTTTTGTTCTGAGTATTTTAATTATTTCCCAATAAATACCTAAACTTTAATTTTTTATCAAATAACGATTTTTGCAAGTTATTACGAAGATATTGAAAATATGGCTGGGGTACTAGGATTCGAACCTAGGAATGCTGAGATCAAAACCCAGTGCCTTACCGCTTGGCGATACCCCAATTAGAGAAATCTTTGATTAGATATAAAGAAGATTTATTTGATAGTATGGCTGGGGTACTAGGATTCGAACCTAGGAATGCTGAGATCAAAACCCAGTGCCTTACCGCTTGGCGATACCCCAACGACTATTTGAATTACAAAGCGATAAATGGTGCGGGACGAGGGACTTGAACCCACACACCTCTCGGCGCCAGAACCTAAATCTGGTGCGTCTACCAATTTCGCCAGTCCCGCAAATTTGGTGGCTACAGCGAGATTCGAACTTGCGACCCCAACATTATGAGTGTTGTGCTCTAACCAACTGAGCTATGTAGCCATCACTTAATTTGCTTAACCATATCGGCTTTGCGGGGCGTATTATGCTAATTTTGATGATCCTCGTCAAATACTTTTTTACAAAAAAAGTAATTTTATGTTTGTTTGGTTATTAATGAAGCATATCACTTATTTTTTATTCATTTAAACAACTTATATGTTATATGGCTTTCTCAACAGCCAAATTTTTCCTAATCCTATTTTTTCTTTTATGCGTTCATTTATTGTTAATTAAAATTTATTTGACAAAAAATGCCTAAATCGTTATTTCTATACCCACTATTCTAAAAAAACACAACATCTAGGAGTATCTTATGCCCTATCTCTCAGTCGCCAAATTTGGCGGAACATCTGTTGCTAACCACGATGCGATGACAGCTTGTGCAAAAATTGTCATTGCCGATCCCAATACACGCGTAGTTGTGCTTTCTGCATCAGCTGGTGTAACAAATTTATTAGTGGCTTTAGCAAATGGTGTAAAAGCGACAGAACGTGAAAAATTAATTGGCAATGATCTGCATATCACTTCAGGTGTGGCAAAACGTATTTTTGATACTGTTCAATCTTATAATATGCGAATGATTAGTTATGGGGCAAGTACCAACAATGTTTGTATGTTAGTATAAAGTGAACATGCTGACGAAGTCGTTCGTTCATTACACAAATCCTTATTTAAATAAAATTTAAACCTAAAGTGCGGTGAAAAATCACCACACTTTTTCTTTTATATCATTGAGATTAAAGCCGAAAAAGAGTAAAGTAAACGGCTGTTCATTTAACTAATTTAACCGAATAAAAGGCGGAAATTATGGGAAAAAGCGTTGTTATCTTAGGCGCACAATGGGGCGATGAAGGTAAAGGAAAAATCGTTGATCTTTTGACGGATCGCGTAAAATACGTAGTTCGTTATCAAGGCGGCCATAACGCAGGTCACACACTTATTATCAATGGCGAAAAAACCGTATTACGTTTAATTCCATCTGGTATGTTACATCCAAACGTAACTTGCTTAATTGGTAATGGCGTTGTGGTTTCGCCTGAAGCATTAATGAAAGAAATGGGCGAACTTGAAAGCCGAGGTATTAAAGTTCGTGAACGTTTATTAATTTCAGAAGCTTGTCCTTTGATTCTGCCTTATCATGTGGCTATGGATCACGCACGCGAAGCAGCCCTTGGCAAAAAAGCTATAGGTACAACTGGTCGTGGTATTGGCCCAGCTTATGAAGATAAAGTAGCTCGTCGTGGTTTACGCGTAGGCGATTTATTTAATAAAGAAGCCTTTGCCGAAAAACTCAAAAACATCCTTGAATACTATAATTTCCAATTGGTGAACTACTACAAAGTTGAACCTGTCGATTATCAAAAAACCTTAGATGATGTAATGGCAATTGCCGATGTAATCACAGGTATGGTGGCAGATATCACTACAATTCTTGATACTGCGCACAAAAATGGCGAACATATTTTATTTGAAGGCGCACAAGGGACAATGTTAGATATCGACCACGGTACTTATCCGTATGTAACCAGCTCAAACACAACGGCTGGTGGTGTTGCAACAGGCTCTGGTTTTGGCCCGCGCAATCTTGATTATGTACTTGGTATCATTAAGGCTTACTGTACTCGTGTAGGTGGTGGCCCATTCACAACAGAATTATTTGATGATGTGGGTGCTGAAATTGCACGTAAAGGTAACGAATTTGGTGCGGTAACAGGCCGTCCACGTCGTTGCGGTTGGTTTGATGCCGTCGCCATTCGCCGTGCAATCCAACTTAACTCTATTTCTGGTTTCTGTATGACTAAACTAGACGTATTAGATGGTTTTGATGAAGTAAAAATCTGTGTTGCTTACAAAATGCCAAATGGCGAAATCGTTGAATATGCACCGTTAGCGGCGAAAGATTGGGATGGTGTAGAACCAATTTATGAAACATTACCAGGTTGGAAAGAAAATACTTTCCGCATCACAGATGTAAATAAATTGCCACAAAACTGCATTAACTATATTAAACGTATTGAAGAAGTAACTGGCGTACCTATTGATATTCTTTCAACTGGCCCTGATCGTGTAGAAACAATGATTTTACGTGATCCGTTCGCTGCTTAATTTCTTTTGATTTTCAGACCGCACTTTAAAAGTGCGGTCTTTTTTTATATTTTTTACTATTCTTCAATAGAACGTAATAATTCATTAATGCCCACTTTTCCTAAAGTTTTTGCATCCACTTTTTTCACGATCACTGCGCAGTATAAGCTATATTTTCCACATTTTGATGGAAGGCTACCTGATACCACCACAGAACCTGCTGGTACACGGCCGTAATGAATTTCGCCTGTTTCACGATCATAAATTTTGGTTGATTGACCGATGAATACGCCCATTGAAATAACACAACCATCTTCAACGATAACACCCTCAACCACTTCTGAACGCGCGCCAATAAAACAGTTATCGCCGATAATGGTTGGGTTAGCTTGTAATGGTTCTAACACGCCACCGATGCCTACACCACCCGATAAATGCACGTTTTTACCAATTTGTGCGCATGAACCAACCGTCGCCCAAGTATCTACCATGGTGCCTTCGCCAACGTAAGCACCAATGTTTACATAAGATGGCATTAATACGCAGTTTTTAGAAATGTATGCACCTTTACGCACCGTTGCAGAAGGCACAACACGGAAACCTTCTTCAGTAAAACGTTCTTCAGTGTAATCCGCAAATTTTAATGCCACTTTGTCGTAATATTTTGTTTCTGCGCCATCAATGATTTGGTTATCGTTAATGCGGAAAGATAGCAATACCGCTTTTTTTAACCATTGATGTGTTACCCATTCGCCAGCAATTTTTTCGGCTACACGATATTTTCCAGAATCTAATCCTTCGATCACTTCTTCAATTGCCGCACGCGTTTCTGCATCAACGGTTTTTGGTGTAATTTCTGCACGTTTTTCAAATGCAGCTTCAATAATTGCTTGTAAATTTGACATAGAACTTCCTATATACGTTGTGAATAAAACGGCGTTAGTTTTACCATATTTTAAACGGGCAAGCAAAACACCGAAAAAAATCACCGCACTTTGTAGAAACAAAACTGCGGTGATAATAAAAAGTTAGTTTGATTAAAAGATTGAAAGTGCAAGCCCCACGACAACAGACATACTAAAAACAACCATAATCATTGCATAACCAAAATCGCTCATTTTGTTCTCCTCATAAAAAATAACGCAGACATTCTAGCAAGAATAATACGAAAAAATCACTTCTTTTTATAAAAAATTTGCAATAAAGATGACTAAATTCTCAACAAACCTTTATAATAGGAAAAATTTTTTAGGGATTTAAATATATGGCAACAATTAAAGATGTGGCAAAAATGGCTGGTGTGTCCACCACAACCGTATCTCACGTAATTAATAAAACCCGTTTCGTTGCAAAAGATACGGAAGAAGCGGTGTTATCCGCAATTAAACAACTTAATTATTCCCCTAGTGCTGTGGCACGCAGTTTAAAAGTCAATACCACCAAATCCATTGGTATGATTGTGACAACCAGTGAAGCACCGTATTTTGCCGAAATAATCCATTCTGTTGAAGAACATTGCTATCGACAAGGTTATTCTTTATTTTTGTGTAACACACAAAATGATCCTGAAAAAGTCAAAAATCATTTAGAAATGTTGGCAAAAAAAAGGGTCGATGGTTTGCTTGTAATGTGTTCTGAATATACTCAGGATTCATTGGATTTACTTTCATCATTTTCCACTATTCCAATGGTTGTAATGGATTGGGGGCCAAATGCCAATACCGATGTGATTGATGATCATAGTTTTGATGGCGGTTATTTAGCAACCAAACATCTTATAGAGTGCGGTCATAAAAAAATCGGGATTATCTGCGGCGAACTCAATAAAACTACCGCAAGAACGCGTTATGAAGGCTTTGAAAAAGCAATGGAAGAAGCTAAATTAACAATCAATCCGTCTTGGGTACTAGAGGGTGCATTTGAGCCTGAAGATGGCTATGAATGTATGAATCGTTTACTGACTCAAGAGGAATTACCAACCGCCCTATTCTGCTGTAACGATGTGATGGCACTCGGTGCAATATCAGCACTAACAGAAAAAGGCTTGCGTGTGCCAGAGGATATGTCAATTATCGGCTATGATGATATTCACGCCTCACGTTTCTACGCACCACCATTAACCACCATTCATCAATCAAAACTACGTTTAGGCAGACAGGCAGTAAATATTCTGTTAGAACGAATTACTCACAAAGATGAAGGTGTTCAACAATATAGTCGTATCGATATAACCCCTGAGCTTATCATTCGAAAATCCGTTAAATCGATTTTATAAACTTAGCAAAAATAGACCGCACTTTTTAAACAATCCCTAAAAAGTGCGGTTCTTTTTTAGCTATTTTTTAGCTTTTCTTGATTATTTTCAAAATTTCTCTGAATAGCATTTGCCCTCCACCCTATTTTTAGTTATATCTATCGCCAACTGACAAATTTTATTTTTTACTTTTAGGAGTTCCTATGACACAAGAGTACAGTACTCTGCGCAATAACATTAGTATGTTAGGGCGTTTTCTCGGAGAAACCATTAATGATGCACAGGGCGAGGATATTCTTGAGTTAATCGAAAACATTCGTAAACTTTCTCGTAATTCTCGTGCTGGCGATGATAAAGCAAGACAAGCATTGCTCGATACGCTCGGTAGTATTTCTAATGAAAATATTATTCCCGTCGCACGTGCTTTCAGTCAATTTTTAAACCTCACTAACATAGCAGAACAATATCAAACAATTTCCCGTGAACATTCTCTTGCACAAAGTTCTTCTCAATCCTTAAGCGAACTTTTCAAACGCTTAAAAGAACAAAATGCTTCAGTGGAAGAGGTGCATAAAACCGTCGAAAAATTATTAATTGAGCTTGTTCTGACCGCACATCCAACAGAAACAACACGTCGTTCATTAATTCATAAACACATTGAAATCAATAAATGTTTAAGCAAGCTAGAACATCATGATTTAACGGAAAAAGAACGCAATATTATTGAGCGTCTATTACTTCGTTTAATCGCTGAAGCATGGCATACCAACGAAATTCGTACTGTTCGTCCAACACCATTTGATGAAGCGAAATGGGGCTTTGCGATGTTAGAAAACAGTTTGTGGCAAGCTGTGCCAGAATTTTTACGCCAACTCAACGAAACCGCCCGTGAATTTTTAGGTTACGATTTGCCGGTAGGATTAAAACCTGTGCGTATTTCCTCTTGGATGGGCGGCGACCGTGATGGAAATCCATTTGTTACCGCACAAATTACCAAAAAAGTACTTTATTTTGCCCGCTGGAAAGCGGCGGATTTATTCTTACAAGACATCAGCAAATTAGCCGATGAACTTTCAATGATGAAATGTAGCGATGAATTTCGTGATAAATACGGCGAACATTTAGAACCCTATCGTTTCGTAGTAAAAAATTTACGCAATCAACTTACAGCAACATTAGCTTATTTTGATGATCACTTATCTAATCGCACACCAAGAGTCTCCGAAAGCGAGATTATTTTGGAAGATAATCAACTGTGGGAACCGCTTTACGATTGTTATCAATCTTTAATTCAATGCGGTATGCGCATTATTGCGAATGGTTCATTGCTGAATATTTTGCACCGTATTAGTTGTTTTGGCGTGACGCTTTCTCAAATGGATATTCGCCAAGAAAGCACTCGTCACACCGATGCCATTGCTGAAATCACGCGCTATATTGGTTTGGGCGATTACTCTCAATGGATGGAAGACGATAAACAGGCTTTCTTAATTCGTGAATTAAGCTCTCGTCGTCCATTAATTCCGCAAAACTGGACGCCATCGCCTGAAACCAAAGAAATTTTAGATACTTGTAAAGTCATTGCTCAACAAAAACAAGGTGTAATAGCTTGTTATGTTATTTCGATGGCGCGCAGTGCATCTGATGTTTTAGCCGTTCATTTACTCTTAAAAGAATCAGGCGTGCCATATCACATTCCTGTTGTGCCATTATTCGAAACCTTAGAGGATTTAGATGCAGCCGAAAAAGTGATGACTCAACTTTTCAATGTGGGTTGGTATCGTGGCGTCATTAATAATCGTCAAATGGTAATGATTGGTTATTCGGATTCAGCAAAAGATGCGGGAATGATGGCAGCCTCTTGGGCGCAATACCGTGCACAAGAAGCCTTAGTGAATTTAACAGAAAAACTTGGCATTGAACTCACTTTATTCCACGGACGTGGTGGCACAATTGGTCGTGGCGGTGCGCCAGCACATGCGGCATTACTTTCTCAGCCACCTCGTTCCTTAAAAAATGGTTTACGTGTAACAGAACAAGGCGAAATGATTCGCTTCAAACTGGGTTTACCCGCAGTAGCAGTAGAAACCTTTGATCTTTACGCCAGCGCCATTTTAGAAGCAAATCTTTTACCGCCACCAGAACCGAAACCAGAATGGCGTACTATAATGGACGAGCTTTCCACGATTTCTTGCGATATTTATCGTGGTGTGGTGCGTGGCGATAAAGATTTTGTGCCTTATTTCCGCAGTGCGACGCCAGAACAGGAACTCTCCAAATTGCCGCTTGGCTCTCGCCCTGCAAAACGCAATCCAAATGGCGGTGTGGAAAGTTTACGTGCGATCCCGTGGATTTTTGCCTGGATGCAAAATCGCTTAATGCTGCCAGCTTGGTTAGGGGCTGGTGCAGCTATTCGTCAAGTTATTGAACAAGGCAAAGGCGATATTATTCATAAAATGTGCGAAAACTGGCCGTTCTTTTCAACGCGAATCGGAATGTTGGAAATGGTCTTTAGTAAATCGGATACTTGGCTTTCCCAACAATATGATCAACGATTAGTGAAAAAAGAGCTTTGGTATTTAGGTGAAAATTTACGTAAGCAACTTGAAGATGATATTCAAACTGTGCTTTCACTTTCTCACCAAAGTAAATTGATGTCTGATTTACCTTGGATTGCAGATTCAATTGCATTGCGTAATATCTACACGGATCCACTCAATCTACTGCAAGTGGAATTGCTCCACCGTTTCCGTGAAAATCCAGAGCAAGTTAATCCCGATGTGGAACAAGCATTGATGATTACCATCACAGGTATCGCGGCTGGGATGCGCAATACGGGCTAGAAAGATGAAAAAAGTGCGGAAAATTTTCCGCACTTTTTTATTCAAATCGATCACTTAATAAAAATTGTAAAACCGCATCCATTCTCAAATGAGGAATGCTCTCCCCTTGTTCTAAAGGCAGAGGTTCAAAACTATCAAAATCAAAGTGCGGTTGTTTTTGCCAAAATTCTGTTTTTGGTAATTTACTCGGCACCGTTCCTGGATAAAGTGTAATCAGCTGTTTATCAATAGAACGAACCCCTTGAATTGCTTTAATTTCTTTTCCTTGCTGATTCACAATCACTTGCTTTGTGGTACGAACAGCCGCAATGGCGGTATATTCCGTATCGATTCCTTCAAATTCCACATGGCGACCACCCTCTTGCACAATTTGGCGCATTAAACTTACTAAATTAGGAATTTGATCACGAGTAATATGATCCGCCTTTGTCGCAACAAACATTAATCGATCAATTCGTGGAGAAAACAAACGATGAAGAAAATTTCTGCTGCCATAATGGAAATTATTAAATAACTGATTTAAGCCCATTTGCATATCTAAAAAGGCTTGCTGACTGTGATTTAAAGGCGTTAAACAATCCGCCAAAATAACTTGACGATCAAAGGTAGAAAAATAATTTTCGTAAAAACCTTTCACAATTTTATTGCGATAATAATCATAACGTTTTGTCAGCACAGCAAAATAGCTATTTGATTTTGCTGTTTTTTTCAAGGTTCGCCACTGTTCTTCTGAAAGATGAATTAATGGGAAAAATTGTAATGCGGGCGCACCCTCTAAATCACTTGGCAATACAAATCGCCCAGGCTGAATAAATTGCATGCCTTGCACTTTGCATTGATGTAAATAATCCGTATAACTTTTCGCTATCTTGGCTAAAACATCTTCATTTGCGACCGCACTTAAATCCAAATTCTGCAACATGAAAAGCCAATTCTGCGCCAATTCTTCTCGAACTCCAGCTGTAACCTTGATTTGCCTTTGTGACCATTGTTGAAAATCTAGATTTAATAACGGCAAATCGAGCAGCCATTCTCCGGGATAATCAAAAATATCCAGATAAAGCGTGCCTCGTTCTTTCAAATGGCGTAGCAAGCCAGATTGGCGTTGAAAACGAATTGCTAAACGCGTTTCACTCACGCCACGAGTAGATTGAAACCATTGAGGCGGATTTTGTGACAAATCATTTAAATTACTTTCATAATCAAAACGTGGCACGCTGAGATCTTGTTGGGATACTCGTTTGACTGCCAAGATCGCACCATTTCTAGCTGCTTCAAACAAGGGCAAATTCTGTGATGAATGTTGATTAATGGAGAGAAGTTGATTGATTAAACTTGTAATAAACGCCGTTTTTCCACTCCGACTTAACCCTGTTACCGCTAAACGCAAAGTGCGGTCAAAACCACGATTAATAATTTGATTGATTTCCTTTTGAACCCGATTAAACATTCAATATCCTAGCCATTTTTACTAATATGCCTTACAATTTGGCACATAATTTATCACAATGCATTCGTTATGTTACGTCTAAATCTGAGATTTTTATCTTTTCTGCTCTGTATAAGCCAAAGTGTAGAATTACAGGCTGCGCCAAGTGTTCCAACATTTTTAACTGAAAATGGCTTAACTTATTGCACCCACGCTTCAGGTTTTTCATTTAATCCGCAAACTGCAGATGCAGGAACCAGTATGAATGTGGTCACGGAACAAATTTATAACAAATTATTTGATATAAAAAATCACAGTGCAACATTAACACCAATGCTGGCGCAATCTTATTCCATTTCAGCTGATGGTAAAGAAATTTTATTAAATTTACGTCACGGCGTAAAATTTCACCAAACCCCTTGGTTTACCCCAACACGTGATTTTAACGCTGAAGACGTAGTATTTTCGATTAATCGTGTATTAGGGCATAATACTTATTTACCAACCTTAGCAGAGGCGAATGTTACTTATAGTAATCCACAATATAGAGTGTTTCACGAACAAGCAAGAAAAGTGCGTTTTCCTTATTTTGATAGCATTAAACTTAACGAAAAAATCAAATCTGTGACCGCACTTTCGCCTTATCAAGTAAAAATTGAATTATTTGAGCCAGATTCCTCCATCTTGTCGCATCTTGCCAGCCAGTATGCCATTATTTTTTCACAAGAATATGCCTATCAATTAAGCGCAGATGACAACCTTGCTCAATTAGATACCCACCCAGTAGGCACAGGGCCTTATCAAGTAAAAGATTATGTATATAACCAATATGTTCGCTTAGTGCGTAACGAAAACTATTGGAAAAAAGAAGCCAAGATAGAACATATTATTGTGGATCTTTCTACTGATCGCAGCGGACGTTTAGTCAAATTTTTCAATAATGAATGTCAAATCGCCTCTTATCCTGAAGTAAGTCAAATTGGCTTATTAAAAAATGATGACAAACATTATTATATGCAATCTACTGATGGTATGAATTTAGCCTATTTAGCGTTTAATTTTGATAAGCCATTAATGCGAGATCACGAAATCCGTGCCGCTATTTCACAAAGTTTAAACCGAGCTCGAATCATTCATAGCATTTACCATAACACAGCAACTGTTGCTAATAATATTATTCCTGAAGTATCTTGGGCTTCAAGTGTCAATACGCCAGAATTTGAGTTTGATTACAATCCCAAAATCGCCAAAAATAAATTAGCAGATAAAAACCTTTTGTTAAATTTATGGGTAATTAATGAAGAACAAGTCTATAATCCTGCACCTTTTAAAATAGCTGAAATGATAAAATGGGATTTAGCTCAAGTGGGTGTGAAAGTTAAAGTGCGTGCCGTAACTCGTCCATTTTTAACTGCGCAATTACGCAATCAATCGGAAAATTATGATTTGATTCTATCTGGTTGGTTAGCTGGTAATCTTGATCCTGATGGTTTTATGCGTCCAATTTTAAGCTGTGGAACAAAAAATGAACTCACTAATTTATCTAATTGGTGTAATGAAGAATTTGATCAATTTATGGATCGTGCCATTACCACCTCACATTTAAGTTCACGCGCAAAAGCCTATAATGAAGCCCAAGAACTCGTTTTACGTGAATTACCCATTATTCCTATTGCCAATGTAAAACGAATTTTAGTCGCAAATAGTCGTGTGAAAGGAGTAAAAATGACGCCTTTTGGTAGCTTAGATTTTTCCACCTTATATTTTATTCAGGAGAAACACTAATGTTATGGTCGGTTCTTCGCCATATTCTGTGGGTGGCATTATTATTACTCGTATTATCGCTATTAGGCTTTGTCATTTTATTGCGCGATCCTCTTAATGCGAATCTTGTTACACAAAACATTTATATCGGCTATTTCCATTATTTAGGCACCTTGTTACAAGGTGATTTTGGCATTACCTATAACGGTGGAAAATCATTAATGAACCTTATTCTTACGGTTCTTCCTCCCACATTGGAACTTTGTTTCATTACATTGTTTTTGGCATTTATTTTTGGTTTGCCACTTGGCATTATAAGTGCGGTCAATTCTGAACAAGTTTTTGCAAAAAGTTTACAAATCCTATCTTATGTAGGGCTATCTATTCCAATATTTTGGTTAGCCCCCATTTTACTGTATGTTGCCGCGCTCTCACATTGGGAAATTGCCGCTATTGGACAATATAATTTGCTTTACGAAATTAAATCCATTACGGGATTTCCTGTTATTGATATGTGGTTTATGGAAGTACCTTATCGTACAAAAATCGTACAAAACATATTGCAACATTTAGCCTTACCAACATTGGTATTGTGTATTTTGCCAACAATGGAAATTATCCGCATTATTCATCAACGAGCAGAATATATTTTGAATCAAAATTTTTCTAAAGTAGCGACAACACGGGGTTGGTCAAAATGGAAAATTCTCCATCAATATGTATTCCGTAATACTTTTCCCCTGCTTGTTCCACAAGTACCACGTGTATTCACATTAGTATTAACGCAATGTATGTTGGTAGAAACGGCTTTAGGTTGGCCTGGCATTGGTCGTTGGTTAATTAATGCCGTAAATGAACAAGATTACAACAGCATTGCCGCAGGTGTAATTGTTATTGGTGTATGTATTATTTTGATTGATACATTCACTAAAATATTCACTTTTATACTCGATCCATTTAAAAAGAAAGGTTGGTATGCAAAATAAAGAACCTGATGAATTCCGCGAAAGCACCTCAATCTTTCAAATTTGGTTACGCTTTCGTCAAAATACCATCGCACTTTTTAGCTTTTATTTATTAATCGCATTAATTTTTACCGCACTTTTTGCTAGTTATCTTGCACCTTATGCTGATAATCGACAATTTATTGGGCAAGAATTAATGCCTCCTTCTTGGGTAGATAGAGGAAAAATTGCTTTTTTCTTTGGTACTGATGATTTAGGTCGCGACATATTAAGTCGTTTAATTATGGGTACTCGTTATACCTTAGGTTCTGCTTTACTGGTTGTCTTTTCAGTGGCAATAATAGGCGGCGCACTAGGAATTATTGCAGGACTACTGAAAGGTATTAAAGCTCGTTTTGTCGGGCATATTTTTGATGCTTTTTTATCGTTACCTATTCTATTAATTGCCGTTGTTATTTCAACATTAATGGAACCAAGTTTATGGAATGCAATGTTTGCTACGCTATTAGCGATTTTGCCTTATTTCATTCACACTATCTATCGCGCTATTCAAAAAGAATTAGAAAAGGATTATGTTGTAATGCTAAAACTTGAAGGCATTTCCAATCAAGCCTTATTAAAAAGCACTATTTTACCGAATATTACTGTTATTTATATTCAAGAAGTGGCTCATGCTTTTGTTATAGCCGTGTTGGATATTAGCGCGTTAAGTTTTATTTCTCTTGGTGCACAACGACCTACACCAGAATGGGGGGCAATGATAAAAGACTCTTTGGAACTACTTTATCTTGCACCTTGGACAGTACTTTTACCCGGTTTCGCTATTATTTTTACTATTTTATTAAGTATTATTTTCAGTAATGGCTTAACTAAAGCCATCAATCAACATCAAGAATAGCCTATGGCACTTTTAGACATTTGTAACCTCAATATTGAAATTCAAACCTCCAATGGACGTATAAAAATTGTAGATGGCGTCAATCTTTCCCTTAACGAAGGGGAAATCAGTGGATTAGTTGGCGAATCAGGCTCAGGAAAAAGCTTAATCGCTAAAGTCATTTGTAATGCAATCAAAGAAAATTGGATTATTACTGCCGATCGCTTTCGTTTTCACGATATCGAATTACTTAAACTCAGTCCTAATAAACGCCGAAAGTTAGTGGGTAAAGAAATATCCATGATTTTCCAAAATCCCTTATCTTGCCTTGATCCAAGTCGAAAAATAGGGAAACAACTCATCCAAAATATTCCTAATTGGACATTTAAAAATAAATGGTGGAAATGGTTTGGGTGGAAAAAAAGACGTGCTATTGAATTGTTACATCGCGTAGGAATTAAAGATCATCGCGATATTATGGCAAGCTATCCTAACGAACTGACAGAAGGCGAAGGACAAAAAGTTATGATCGCAATGGCTGTCGCTAATCAGCCACGTTTATTAATCGCAGATGAACCAACAAATGCATTAGAATCAACCACTGCCCTACAAGTTTTTCGTTTACTTTCCAGTATGAACCAAAATCAGGGAACAACAATTTTACTTACGAGTAACGATATTAAAAGTATTAGTGAATGGTGCGATCAAATTTCAGTGCTTTATTGTGGGCAAAATACCGAATCTGCCCCGACTGAAATATTAATCGAAAGTCCCCATCATCCTTATACCCAAGCCTTAATTAATGCAGTACCCGATTTTACTCAACCTTTGGGGTTTAAAACTAAATTGGGTACGTTAGAAGGCACCGCGCCTATTTTAGAGCAAATGCCAATTGGCTGTCGTCTTGGCCCAAGATGCCCTTTTGCACAAAAAAAATGTATGGAAAAACCAAGACGATTGAAAATAAAACAACACGAATTTTCTTGTCATTATCCTATTAATTTACGAGAAAAAAATTTCAAAGAAAAAACAACCGCCACCCCTTTTATACTTAATTGCAAAGGAAATGAATAATGCCCTTATTACAAGTGGAAGATTTAACTAAAACTTTTAAAGGTCACGCCAGTTTATTTGGTCGAAATCAATTCAATGCAGTGGATAAAGTGAGTTTTACCCTTGAACGTAAACAAACACTTGCAATCATTGGCAATAATGGCTCTGGTAAATCAACCCTAGTGAAAATGATAGCAGGTATTATTCCGCCAACTTCTGGTCGAATTTTATTTAATGATCGAGAATTACAATATCAGGATGCCCAATCTAGAGCTAAACATATTCGTATGGTTTTCCAAGATGTCAATTCTGCATTTAACCCACGTTTAAATATTGGACAAATATTAGACGAACCATTAAGCCTAGCGACAGATTGGACAGAAACACAACGTAATGAAAAAATCTTTGAGACCCTCTCTCTTGTTGGGCTTTATCCTGATTACACAAATCTCAATATTAAGCATCTTTCTATTAGCCAAAAACAGCGTGTCGCTTTGGCACGTGCGCTGATTTTAGAACCTGAAATAATTATTATAGATGATGCAATTGGTAATTTAGATGCCTCGGTGCGCATTCAATTACTAAATTTAACCCTTGATCTGCAGCAACGTTTAGGTATTTCTTATATTTATGTAGGGCAAGATCTCGGTGTAATTAAACATATTGCAGATACGATTATCGTAATGGATGAAGGAAAAATGATTGAATATGGCAGCCCTCAAAATCTTTTTACTGATCCACAAACTGATGTTACTCGTCGCTTAGTCGAAAGCTATTTTGGCAAAATTTTAGATGAAACCGCTTGGGTAAAAGACAAAAACGCTCACTAAGGAAAGAAAAAATGAACACTCGTCCCTTTTATTTCGGACTTATATTTATCGCGATTATCGCTGTACTTGCTAACTATTTAGGAAGCACCGACTTTTCCCATCATTATCATATCAGTGCCTTAATTATTGCCATCTTACTGGGAATGGCAATCGGCAATACCATTTACCCGCAATTTTCTTCACAAGTAGAAAAAGGCGTATTATTTGCCAAAGGCACGCTTCTTCGCACTGGCATTGTGCTGTATGGTTTTCGTCTCACTTTTGGCGACATTGCCGATGTTGGCTTAAATGCTGTTGCCACTGATGCCATTATGCTAATTTCAACCTTTTTTCTTACCGCACTTTTGGGCATTCGTTATCTAAAAATGGATAAACAATTGGTTTATCTCACTGGGGCAGGATGTAGTATTTGTGGTGCGGCAGCGGTTATGGCGGCAGAGCCTGTTACCAAAGCAGAATCTCATAAAGTTTCAGTGGCGATTGCCGTAGTGGTCATTTTCGGGACGCTTTCTATTTTTACTTATCCATTTTTCTACACTTGGTCACAACATTTAATTAACGCTCATCAATTCGGTATTTATGTTGGTTCTAGCGTGCATGAAGTGGCTCAAGTTTATGCCATTGGGGGAAATATAGATCCTATCGTGGCGAATACTGCCGTCATTACCAAAATGCTCCGAGTGATGATGCTTGCACCATTTTTATTAATACTTTCTTGGTTATTAACACGTAGTGATGGGGTATCAGAAAATACATCGCATAAAATTACAATTCCTTGGTTTGCTGTACTTTTTATTGGCGTTGCCATTTTTAATTCTTTTGATTTATTACCAAAAGAACTCGTGAAATTATTCGTTGAAATCGATTCTTTCTTATTAATTTCAGCGATGGCTGCACTTGGCTTAACTACGCAAGCAAGCGCAATCAAGAAAGCAGGACTAAAACCGCTTGTTTTAGGCGTATTGATTTATTTATGGCTAGTGATTGGTGGATTTTTAGTGAACTATGGAATATCAAAATTAATATAAAATTCACTTAACATTGACCGCACTTTTAAAGTGCGGTCTTTTTTTTATGAAGAATATTTTCAGATATGGTTATTTAAAAGATGAAATTACGCTTTATTTCAAAGGACGATTTAATAAACCATCCTCTAAAAATAAAGGGCCAATTGGGCGTTTAGGAATATCAAACTTTTGTGGATAAATCACATCCACCAAATACAATCCATCGGGTTTTGCTGTTGGTGCGGCAAGCTGACGATTTTTCTGCTCAAGTAGCCATTGCATCCATTCAATCGGCTGATTTCCAGCACCGACCTCAATCAAACTTCCCACAATATTGCGCACCATATGATGCACAAAAGCGTTCGCCTGAATATCAACAATAATATATTTTCCGATACGAGACACATTCAAATGATGCACATTACGCCAAGGCGTATGAGACTGACATTGAGCCGCACGGAAAGAGGAAAAATCCTGTTCGCCAAGTAAACATTGCCCTGCCTGATGCATTTTTTCCGCATCTAAATCTAAATGACAATGTGTTATTCCTCCCGCTAAAATCGCAGAGCGTAATTTATTACAATAAAGAATATAGCGGTAACGGCGTGCTGTTGCGGAAAATCTGGCGTGAAATTCATCATCGACTTGTTTTGCCCAACTCACTGCAATGTCATCAGGTAAATGAGCATTCGTACCAAAAGCCCAAGCCTTCTCTGGACGAACCGCATTGGTTTCAAAATGAACAACCTGCCCCGTTCCACTTACGCCAGAATCCGTTCTTCCAGCACAAAATATTTCAATTTTTTCATTTGCAATGTGAGAAAGTGCCTTTTCTAATTCTTCTTGTACACTGCGGACTTTTTCTTGTCTCTGCCAACCATAATAATTTTGCCCGTTATACTCAATGCCTAATGCAATTTTCATTTTTTACCTTTTGGCTTAATAAAGTGCGGTTATGGTAGCCCAAGTTTATTTGGAGCGCAAATTCACAAAATCACTCCAGAATTAATTAACAAATAAGTGATAGCTTCTAAAAATTACAACAATTAATGTGAATTTTTTGTGATAAAGATCTCATTCTGATAATCTGCCATTAGAGTTTACACTCCAAACTCCCTATAATTAATCAATATATTATGAAAAACTAAAAGGAAAATTATGAAAACATTGAGTGAATTTATCGTTGAACGCCAAGCTGAATATCCAAACGCAAAGGGGGAATTGAGTGGTATTTTGTCGTCAATTCGTCTTTTAGCGAAAATTATTCATCGAGATATTAACAAAGCAGGTTTAACAAATATTCTCGGTCAATCTGGTATTGAAAATGTACAAGGCGAAAGTCAAATGAAGCTCGATTTATTCGCCCATAACACGATGAAAGCGGCATTAATGGCACGTGAAGAAGTGGCAGGGTTTGCCTCTGAAGAAGAAGAAAGTTTTATTGCGTTTGATACAGAACGTGGCCGTAATGCAAAATATATTATTTTAACGGATCCCCTTGATGGTTCTTCAAATATTGATGTAAACGTATCCGTCGGTACAATTTTCTCTATTTACCGTCGCGTATCTCCAATTGGCTCACCTGTTACCTTAGAAGATTTTATGCAACCAGGTAATAAACAAGTCGCGGCTGGTTATATTGTTTATGGTTCATCAACTATGTTGGTATATACCACTGGTAATGGGGTTAATGGTTTTACTTATGATCCGTCTATCGGTACATTCTGTCTGTCACACGAAAATATGCAAATGCCAAAAGAGGGCAAAATTTATTCCATCAACGAAGGGCAATACCTGAAATTCCCACAAGGTGTGAAAAAATATATTAAATATTGCCAAGAAGAAGATAAAGCGACTCATCGCCCTTACGTATCTCGCTATATTGGTTCACTTGTAGCAGACTTCCACCGCAATTTATTAAAAGGCGGCATTTATATTTACCCAAGCGCAACCAACTATCCAAATGGAAAACTCCGTTTATTATATGAAGGCAATCCTATTGCATTTTTAGCGGAGCAAGCTGGTGGTGTCGCAACGGATGGTTATCGTCGAATTTTAGATATCGAACCTACCGCACTTCATGAGCGCGTTCCACTATTTGTTGGTTCAGAAGATATGGTAAAAAAAGCACAAGAAATGATGGAAGAATTTAAAGAAGAATAATAAAAATCTCCTCGATTAAAAGGGGAGATTTTTATCAATAAACTGATCAAAAAAACCGAACTTAATGTTCGGTTTTCTTTTTCATTACATAATACGACGTGATTGAGTGTAGGTTCTAGCCCAATATTTTTCATCAAGGGAACTTATTGTCACGCCTTGCCCTGTACTTGCGTGCATAAATTGGTTATTACCAATATAAACACCAACGT
>ERZ1023505.8-NODE-8-length-75890-cov-24.187974_pt1 | contig 75890 bp, 89 predicted proteins | sample MGYA00380547_ERZ1023505 | MGnify/ENA primary metagenome ERZ1023505 (study PRJEB33173, sample SAMEA4830309) | metagenome | study: EMG produced TPA metagenomics assembly of the PRJEB25223 data set...
GACAGACAGACAGACAGACAGACAGACAGACAGACAGACAGACAGACAGACAGACGGACTGTCAGTCAGACAATGAATATTATATTTTCGTCTGACAACTATTATGCACCTTATTTAGCTGTAAGTATTTTTAGCATTATTAAAAATACACCTAAAAAAATAAATTTTTATATTCTTGATATGAAAATAAATCAGGAAAATAAGACCATAATAAATAATCTAGCAAGCGCATATTCTTGTAAAGTATTTTTCTTGCCAGTCTGTGAGTCAGATTTTCAAAACTTTCCAAAAACAATAGATTATATATCTTTAGCTACTTACGCTAGACTAAATTTAACTAAATACATAAAGAATATAGAAAAAGCTATTTATATTGATGTGGACACATTAACAAACTCTTCACTTCAAGAACTTTGGAATATAGATATAACGAACTATTATTTGGCAGCATGTCGAGATACTTTTATTGATGTAAAAAATGAAGCTTATAAAAAAACAATTGGTTTAGAAGGATATTCTTATTTTAATGCGGGCATATTATTAATTAATTTAAATAAATGGAAAGAAGAAAATATTTTCCAAAAGTCAATAAATTGGATGAATAAATACAATAATGTTATGAAATACCAAGATCAAGATATTCTAAATGGTATCTGTAAAGGAAAAGTAAAATTTATTAATAATAGATTTAATTTTACACAAACAGATCGAAATTTAATTAAAAAGAAAAATTTATTATACGTAAAAATGCCAATAGTTATTTCTCATTATTGTGGTCCAAATAAATTTTGGCACAAAAAATGCAGTCACTTAAATTGTCATATAGGAAATTTACTTTTAAAAGAAATGGATAAAATTACTGATATACCATCATCTTGGTATGATCATTTTGAGAAAATTCCTTTTTTAATTAAAATAAAAAGATTAAGAAAGAGAATAAAAGATAAATTAATATATGGTATTTATTAAAAATCAACTGTTTTAATAATTATCAAGGTTACATCTTACTAAATTATTAGTATCTTCTAACTCTGAATTAGCTCAATAGCTTTTATTGCCTATTTTTTAACTAATCTTTTAAAGATTTTTATTTTTTAGAGTAAAAAACTTGACTAAACCAGAGTAAATCTTTATAGTTTGCGAACCTTTTACGGTGAGATGTCCGAGTGGTTGAAGGAGCACGCCTGGAAAGCGTGTATGTGGGAAACTGCATCAAGGGTTCAAATCCCTTTCTCACCGCCATTAATCCCGTCAAATAATATCTATTTCGTTAAAAAATATAAATTTAATCTGTATCTTTCATTAGTCTCTATTTTTATTAAAAGCAATTTAAGAAAAAATTAATCAAACGCTTAGGAAATTTATACGTATTTGCCGAGCGGTTTTTTAGATTTTTTGGTGTGTTTTATAAAATAAAATTTCGCTCTGTAGGGCATTGTTTAAGTTTATGAAGTTATTGAAGATAAAGTTGTCGTTTATGTTCTTGTAGTCGATAAGCGTGAATGTACTGAAGTTTACATCGCCGTGCAGGATAGGTTAAATTAATCTATATTTAATAAAATTTATTAATATTTTGAGTTAATATCATCAATTTTTAGTGATTTAATTGTTTCATCTAAAATTAATCTGACAGACATATTATTTTACAATAAGACTGCCAGATTAGATTTTATCTACAGTATTTAGTTTTCAAAAGAATCTTTTAAACGTTCATCAGCTCGGCGAGATTCACTTTTATGTTGAAGTTTATTAAGCTGACGTTCTAATTTTTCTTCCACTTCATTAATTGCTTTATACATATCATCTGAAGTTGCACTGGCTAATAAATTGCCTAAGGGTGTGCCAATAGAGGCTTCGACACTAAATCCATTAGGTACTTTGTTTAAAACAAAATGTGGGCTAATTAACTGCGTTTGCCACTTACCTAACTTCGCAAGTCTTTCCTCCAAGTGTTCACGAATTGCAGGAGTGATGTCCATTTGTTTACTGGTAATATTAAGTGTCATAGCATTTACCTCTTTGTTGCGTGATTTAAATTCTAGTTAATAACAAAATAGTGTTCTTATTTTAGATTTTCAAGTGTTTTAAAGATAAATATCAGAGTAATTTTCAAAAGGATGATCTATGTCTCATTTTTAAACATTTATTATTTTAGAGAAATTATTATATGACGCCCCCTATTGAATTAAAGTACTTTATAAATCCTGTAATTGTTTGTTATACGCGGTAGTGAGTGTTAAAACAATGCGATTTAAACGTTCCGAAGTATAATATTGTTTATCTGATACATTTGGTGTAAAAATAATACCATCTCGGCGCATATGTAAAATAGATACGGTAAGCGCACTTACATCAGCTGTCATAACTTGTTCTATTTGATATTTTATTTCTATAGATTTATCGCCAATTCGTTCTGTTTTTGCCCAATCAGTTGTTAAAATCGAACCATCTGTTGTTGATGAAATACCCTCATCTTTCAATAAACGCTCAACTTGCTGAAGATTATATAGTTTTGCCTGTTGTTTTGGATAGACAATCAACGAACGTTCGCCATCAAATTTTGTTATTGAATTTTGAATAATAGCGAGAGGGATTAATGGTGGGCGAATATCAATATCTTCCCCTTTTTTCACTTCAATATTAGGTAATGAATAGGCATCATCAGCTTTTGGTAACTGTACCCCTCCAGTAGCCAAAGGGGAAAAATGGGGAATGCTCGTCTCAGATTTTTGAAATGAATCGTTGGTTGCTTTTAAGGTTTCAGGATTAGACGAACAACCAGCTAGAATAATAGCCGTTACTAAATTCAATATTATTTTTTTCATATATTAACCTTAACTAAATTGAAAATTTGATAAATTCTGACCGCACTTTTTGATTATTTTACTGATCTATAATACCTAAAAGTGAGGGGTAATTACTTACCCCTTTATTTTTATAACAATCCTGCGATTTTTAGCGCATCTTCTACTTTTGGTTGAATTTCTTCACTAAGTATTGTAAGTGGTAAGCGTAAATGTGGCGATTTAATTAAGCCTAAGCGATAAGCTGCCCACTTCACTGGAATTGGATTAGATTCAATGAATAGGTCGTGATGTAAACGCATTAAACGAGCATTAATTTCTTCCGCTTTATCAAAATCTCCCGCAAGTGCATAACGGCACATATCAGCCATATCTTTTGCTGCAATGTTATTTGTTACTGATATTACTCCTTCAGCACCTAATTTTATTGCTTCTAAGCCTGTTGCATCATCGCCACTTAAAACAATAAAATTCTTACCTGCAAGCTGCTTAATTTTAACTATTCGGCTAACATCTCTCGTTGCTTCCTTAATGCCTACAATATTTTCAATTTCAGCTAAACGAGCAACTGTTTCTGGTTTCATATCACTGCCTGTGCGACTAGGAACATTATAAAGAATCTGTGGTAAATCAGTACATTCCGCAATGGCTTTAAAATGTTGATACATTCCCTCTTGGGTTGGTTTATTATAATAAGGCACAACAGATAAACATCCTGCTACACCACTGTCTCGTAATAATTTGGTCATTGTAATTGCTTCACTCGTCGCATTTGCACCCGCTCCCGCAATAATAGGAATACGTCCTTTGGCAAATTCAACAGTCTTTTCAATGACTTTTACATTTTCTTCAATACTTAGCGTAGCGGATTCTCCCGTTGTACCCACAGAAACAAGCGCATTAGAACCAGCTTCAATGTGGTGTTCTACTAATTTTTCTAAACAGGAAAAATCGACTTCGCCATAATGATTCATTGGCGTAACAAGGGCAACTATGCTACCCGAAAATAAAGAATTTTGCGCTGACATATAACCTCCGTCGGTTTTTAATTTTATTATTTGGTTTCACTTGTTATAGTCGCTAAAATAACTTTAATTTGCAAATTTTTTTTCATTAAAGGAGTTTTTTATGAATCCATTATCTGTTGGTAATCAAGCACCTGCTTTTACCTTATTAAATCAACAAGAAAAATTTGTTTCTTTAAGTGATTTTCGTGGTAAAAAAGTTTTAATTTATTTTTATCCAAAGGCTCTCACTCCAGGCTGTACCACACAAGCCTGCGGATTGCGCGACAGTAAATCCGAATTAGATGCACTAGGTTTAGTTGTACTTGGTATTAGTCCTGATGCCCCGAAAAAATTAGCTCAATTTATTGAGAAAAAAGAACTTAATTTCACATTGCTTTCTGATCCTGATCATCAAGTTGCGGAGCAATTTGGCGTATGGGGCGAAAAAAAATTTATGGGGAGAACTTACGATGGTATTCATCGAATTAGTTTTTTAATCAATGAAAGCGGAAATATTATGCAAGTATTTGATAAATTTAAGATAAAAGACCATCATCAAATGATCATTGATTATCTTCGTTCCCTATAATATTTCAAAAAATAACCGCACTTTTCCACATAAAGTGCGGTAAAAAATTCAGAAATTTTTAAATTCAAGGTTTACGCATTATTCAGCCTTTGCTAGAATTCCCCGAGTGATTGAAATTCATTCTCAATTATATTCTCAAAAAAATTTCTCAAATAACAAGGAAAAAAAATGGTACAACTTTTTGATTTTTTACAACAGTATAGTGATTATTTTATCATCGGTTTATTATTACTGATGAGCATTATTATGCTTGCGATGGTAATTGAACGTTATCTTTTTTTAAGAAAGGTAAGCGTGGCACATTATTCTACTATTCACGCATTAGATATTGATTTAAACCGTAATATGACAGTGATTTCTACCATCGGTGCAAATGCGCCTTATGTTGGATTACTTGGTACAGTTATCGGGATTTTATTAACTTTCTATCAAATCGGTCACGGCGGTGGCGACATTGATCCAAGTGTAATTATGTTGCACTTATCTTTAGCATTAAAAGCAACTGCATTAGGTATTCTAGTGGCTATTCCCTCTATGGTGTTTTATAACGGTTTGGGGCGTAAAGTTGAAGTTAATCGTTTAAAATGGAAAGTATTAAGCGAACAAAAAGATAAGGAATAATTCGTGAAAAAATTCGATGAAATCAACATTATCCCTTTCATTGATATTATGTTGGTGCTACTTACTGTAGTGCTTATTACTGCATCTTTTATCTCTCAAGGTAAAATTCAAGTAAATGTACCAAAAGCTAGTACAGCGGTCGCATTTAAATCTGACGAGCTAGCTAAATTATTGACAGTGACAGCGGATAAACAACTCTATTTTAATGATAAACCTATTTCTCAAGAAGCTCTAGAGGCAGAAATTGCTCAATGGAATAAAGATCAGAAAGTAACTTTAAAAATTGATGCCGAAGCCTCTTTCCAAGATTTTGTGACGATTACAGATATGCTTTCTAAAAATGAAATCAAAAATGTGGCAATTGTTTCTATGAAAGATAAGGGAAAAAGTGCGGGTGAAAATTCTCAAGAATCTACTCCTTCCCAATCTGTACCAACTACGCCGTAAGGAATAATTATGCAGCAAACAAAACGTTCGCTATTGGGTTTGCTTATTTCTTTGATCGCACACGGTATTGTTATAGGATTTATCTTATGGAATTGGAATGAGCCAAGTGATAGCGCAAATAGCGCACAAGGCGATATATCTACAAGTATTTCTATGGAACTATTACAGGGCATGGTGTTGGAAGAACCTGCTCCAGAGCCAGAAGATGTACAAAAAGAGCCAGAGCCAGAAAATGTACAAAAAGAGCCAGAACCAGAAAAACAAGAAATTGTAGAAGATCCAACAATAAAACCTGAACCGAAAAAAATCAAAGAACCAGAAAAGGAAAAGCCAAAACCCAAAGAAAAACCAAAAGAAAAGCCGAAGAATAAACCTAAAAAAGAGGTTAAACCACAAAAGAAACCAATCAATAAAGAGCTACCAAAAGGCGATGAAAATATTGATTCAAGTGCCAACGTAAATGATAAAGCAAGTACAACAAGTGCAGCTAATAGCAATGCACAGGTAGCAGGAAGTGGAACGGATACGAGTGAAATAGCGGCTTACCGTTCTGCAATCCGCCGTGAAATTGAAAGCCATAAACGTTATCCAACTCGAGCGAAGATAATGCGCAAACAAGGAAAAGTGAGTGTATCTTTTAATGTAGGAGCTGATGGTTCGTTAAGTGGTGCTAAGGTTACAAAATCCTCAGGCGATGAAAGTTTAGATAAGGCGGCATTAGACGCTATTAACGTATCTCGCTCTGTTGGAACAAGACCCGCAGGATTTCCTTCGAGTTTAAGTGTGCAAATTAGTTTTACTCTTCGATAAAATGTGATATGGAAGATAAATGGTAGCAATTAATCTTCCCTAAAACTAAAGCTATAAAATTAAGGACTAAATCTATAATCATAGATTTAGTCCTTTTAATTAGTAAAATAAAAAGAGAAGCTCTCTTTTATTCAGCTTCTCTCTGATTTTTATCATTTACTTTTCAATCTATGTAATTTAGAACGGAATATCGTCATCAAATCCATCCATTGGTGGTTCAGCCTGTGGTGCAGCTTGTTGTGGAGCTGGGCGAGATGATTGATAACTATTACCATTGTTAGTTTGACGAGCTTGGTAAGAAGATTGTGGCACACCGCCCATATCATTACCATAACCACTTGCGTTTTGATTACGCCCACCAAGCATTTGCATTACATCGCCTTGAATTTCTGTGGTGTAACGATCTTGACCGTTTTGATCTTGCCATTTACGTGTTTTTAAACGACCCTCCACATACACTTGAGAGCCTTTGCGTAAATATTCGCCGCAAATTTCTGCTTGACGACGATAGAATACAATGCGGTGCCATTCTGTTACTTCACGGCGTTCGCCAGTATTACGGTCGTTCCAGCTTTCACTGGTTGCTACGCTGATATTTGCAACGGCATCGCCGTTTGGCATAGTACGAATTTCAGGATCATTACCTAAATGACCTACAATAATGACTTTATTAATTCCAGCCATAAAAAAACCTCATTTTTTATCTAAAAAAAGTGCGGTTATTTTGCCTGAAATTTTTTAAAAGATCTATATATTTTAACTGGATATTTGCACAGATATTAAAATATGCGATAATGATCGCAAATTTACATTTATTTCATACTTTTGAGTTATTTTATGGAAAATATCAATATTCGCGGGGCTAGAACCCATAACCTGAAAAATATTAATTTAACTATTCCACGCAATAAACTTGTGGTAATTACTGGGCTTTCAGGTTCGGGAAAATCCTCTTTAGCCTTTGATACACTTTATGCGGAAGGGCAACGCCGCTATGTTGAATCTCTTTCGGCGTATGCGCGTCAATTTTTGTCTTTAATGGAAAAGCCTGATGTGGATTCTATTGAGGGACTTTCCCCTGCAATTTCCATTGAACAAAAATCTACCTCACACAATCCACGTTCTACAGTGGGAACAATTACGGAAATTTACGATTATTTACGTTTATTGTTTGCACGAGTAGGGGAGCCGCGTTGTCCCGATCATAATGTTCCATTAACGGCACAAACGATTAGTCAAATGGTGGATAAAGTATTAAGTTTGCCAGAAGACAGCAAGATGATGTTACTTGCGCCAGTTGTCAAAAATCGAAAAGGCGAACACGTTAAGATTTTAGAAAATATTGCTGCACAAGGTTATATTCGTGCGCGTATTGATGGCGAGATTTGCGATTTATCTGATCCGCCAAAATTAGCCTTACAGAAAAAACATACTATTGAAGTAGTGGTTGATCGTTTTAAAGTGCGGTCAGATTTAGCAACACGTTTAGCCGAATCTTTTGAAACCGCATTAGAGCTTTCTGGTGGCACTGCGATTGTGGCAGATATGGATAATCCGAAAGCAGAAGAATTAATTTTTTCAGCAAATTTTGCTTGTCCGCATTGTGGTTATTCTGTGCCAGAATTAGAGCCTCGTTTATTTTCCTTTAACAATCCTGCAGGTGCTTGCCCAACTTGTGATGGCTTGGGTGTGCAGCAATATTTTGATGAAGATCGTGTGGTGCAAAATCCAACTATTTCTCTTGCTGGTGGTGCGGTAAAAGGTTGGGATCGTCGTAATTTCTATTATTATCAAATGCTTACATCATTGGCGAAACATTATCATTTTGATGTTGAAGCCCCTTATGAATCTTTGCCAAAGAAAATTCAACATATCATTATGCAGGGTTCAGGCAAAGAGGAAATTGAATTCCAATATATGAATGATCGTGGCGATGTGGTTATTCGCAAGCACCCTTTTGAAGGGATTTTGAATAATATGGCTCGCCGATATAAAGAAACGGAATCAATGTCGGTGCGTGAAGAATTAGCGAAAAATATTAGCAATCGACCTTGTATAGATTGTGGCGGTTCTCGTTTGCGACCCGAAGCGCGTAATGTGTATATTGGAAAAACCAATTTGCCGATAATTGCGGAAAAAAGCATTGGTGAAACGCTCGAATTTTTTACCGCACTTTCTCTCACTGGTCAAAAAGCACAAATTGCGGAAAAAATTCTTAAAGAAATCCGCGAGCGTTTGCAGTTTTTAGTCAATGTTGGTTTGAATTATCTTTCTCTTTCTCGTTCAGCTGAAACTCTTTCAGGTGGGGAGGCGCAACGTATTCGCCTTGCGAGTCAAATTGGTGCGGGACTTGTTGGCGTAATGTATGTATTAGATGAACCCTCTATTGGCTTGCACCAACGTGATAATGAACGCTTACTTAATACGTTAATTCATTTGCGTAATCTTGGTAATACGGTAATTGTTGTGGAGCACGATGAAGACGCGATTCGTGCAGCTGACCATATTATTGATATTGGGCCTGGTGCGGGCGTGCATGGCGGACAAGTTATTGCACAAGGAAATGCCGATGAAATTATGCTCAATCCAAATTCCATCACGGGAAAATTTTTATCGGGCGCAGATAAAATCGAAATCCCGAAAAAACGCACCGCACTTGATAAGAAAAAATGGCTCAAACTTAAAGGCGCATCAGGTAATAACTTAAAAAATGTGAATTTAGATATTCCCGTTGGTTTGTTTACTTGCGTAACTGGTGTGTCTGGTTCAGGAAAATCCACACTTATTAATGACACCTTATTTCCACTTGCGCAAAATGCGTTAAATAGAGCGGAAAAGACGGATTACGCACCTTATCAATCTATCGAGGGATTAGAACATTTCGATAAAGTTATTGATATTAACCAAAGCCCGATTGGACGCACGCCACGTTCAAATCCAGCCACTTATACAGGCTTATTTACCCCAATTCGCGAGCTTTTTGCAGGGGTGCCAGAGGCACGTGCGCGTGGTTATAATCCTGGGCGTTTTAGCTTTAACGTACGAGGTGGACGCTGTGAAGCCTGTCAGGGCGATGGTGTACTCAAAGTTGAAATGCATTTTTTACCCGATGTTTATGTTCCTTGCGACCAATGTAAAGGTAAACGCTATAATCGCGAAACCTTAGAAATTCGTTACAAAGGCAAAACCATCCATCAAGTTTTAGATATGACGGTGGAAGAGGCACGTGAGTTTTTTGATGCGATTCCAATGATTGCAAGAAAATTACAAACCTTGATGGATGTGGGATTATCCTATATTCGATTAGGTCAATCTTCTACAACACTTTCAGGTGGCGAAGCACAACGAGTGAAACTAGCAACGGAACTTTCTAAACGTGATACGGGTAAAACTTTGTATATTCTAGATGAACCGACGACTGGTTTGCATTTCGCTGACATTAAGCAATTACTTGAAGTATTGCATCGATTACGCGATCAAGGAAATACTATCGTCGTCATTGAACACAATCTTGATGTGATTAAAACCGCAGACTGGATTGTCGATCTTGGCCCAGAGGGAGGCAGTGGCGGCGGACAAATTATTGCGACGGGTACACCAGAGCAAGTTGCCAAAGTAGAAAGTTCCCACACCGCTCGCTTCCTTAAACCGATTTTAGAAAAACCTTAGAAAAAATAACCGCACTTTCAGAGAAAACTCACATAAAGTGCGGTTATTTTATTAGTGATATTGTTTTAATTTTAGTTATCTGTATAAATTACATATAATATTAATCCATCGCAAGATAAGATTACCCACTAAGTATTAAGCAAAAACCTAGAAATTTTGGCTTAATTACTATATAGTTTTACTGCTTTATTTTCTTTTGTGCCTTTAGTTCGTTTTTTTAGCTGAAATCCCTTAGAAAATCACCGCACTTTTATTGTTCAATAGTCGTTTAACCACGTATTTTTTAATACGAAAAATTACTTAATTAAATAAACATTATGAAAAAAACTGTATTTCGTCTGAATTTTTTAACCGCTTGCATTTCATTAGGGATAGTATCGCAAGCGTGGGCAGGTCATACTTATTTTGGGATTGACTACCAATATTATCGTGATTTTGCCGAGAATAAAGGGAAGTTCACAGTTGGGGCTAAAAATATTGAGGTTTACAATAAAAATGGAAATTTAGTTGGCACATCAATGACAAAAGCCCCAATGATTGATTTTTCCGTGGTGTCGCGAAATGGCGTGGCGGCATTGGTGGGCGATCAGTATATTGTGAGTGTGGCACATAACGGTGGATATAATAGCGTTGATTTTGGAGCAGAAGGTCCAAATCCCGATCAGCATCGTTTTACTTATCAAATTGTAAAAAGAAATAATTATAAGCCAGGCAAAGATAACCCTTATCATGGTGACTATCACATGCCTCGTTTGCACAAATTTGTCACTGACGCTGAACCAGCAAAGATGACAGACAATATGAATGGAAAGAACTACGCTGATTTAAGTAAATATCCTGATCGTGTGCGTATTGGTACAGGTGAACAATGGTGGAGGACTGATGAAGAACAAAAGCAAGGAAGTAAGAGTTCATGGCTTGCTGATGCTTATCTGTGGAGAATAGCAGGTAACACACATTCACAAAGTGGAGCGGGCAAAGGCACGGTAAACTTAAGTGGAGATATCACAAAACCAAATAACTATGGACCTCTTCCTACGGGTGTTTCGTTTGGAGATAGTGGTTCTCCAATGTTTATTTATGATGCAATAAAACAAAAATGGCTTATTAATGGCGTATTGCAAACTGGTAACCCTTTCTCGGGAGCTGGAAATGGATTCCAATTAATTAGAAAAAATTGGTTTTATGATAATGTCTTTGTAGAAGATTTGCCTATAACATTTTTAGAGCCAAGAAGTAACGGTCATTATTCATTTACTTCAAATAATAATGGAACTGGTACGGTTACTCAAACGAATGAAAAAGTGAGTATGCCTCAATTTAAAGTCAGAACGGTTCAGTTATTTAATGAAGCATTAAAAGAAAAAGATAAAGAACCTGTTTATGCTGCAGGTGGTGTAAATGCTTATAAACCAAGACTAAATAATGGTAAAAATATTTACTTTGGCGATCGAGGAACAGGAACTTTAACAATTGAAAATAATATAAATCAAGGTGCTGGTGGTTTGTATTTTGAGGGTAACTTTACGGTATCTTCAGAAAATAATGCAACTTGGCAAGGTGCTGGAGTGCATGTAGGTGAAGACAGTACTGTTACTTGGAAAGTAAACGGCGTGGAACATGATCGCCTTTCTAAAATCGGTAAAGGCACATTACACGTTAAAGCCAAAGGGGAAAATAAAGGTTCGATCAGCGTGGGAGATGGTAAAGTCATCTTGGAGCAGCAGGCAGACGATCAGGGCAAAAAACAAGCCTTTAGTGAAATAGGCTTAGTTAGTGGCAGAGGGACTGTTCAATTAAACGATGACAAGCAATTTGATACCGATAAATTTTATTTCGGATTTCGTGGTGGTCGCTTAGATCTTAACGGGCATTCATTAACCTTTAAGCGTATCCAAAATACGGACGAGGGCGCGATGATTGTTAATCACAATGCCGCAACAGAATCTACAGTGACCATTACTGGCAGCAATACAATTAATAACAACACAGGCGATTTAACCAATAAACGTGATATTGCTTTTAATGGTTGGTTTGGTGATAAAGATGATACTAAAAATACTGGACGTTTGAATGTTAATTACAACCCGCTTAACAAAGATAATCACTTCCTTCTATCAGGCGGTACAAATTTAAAAGGCAATATTACTCAAGAAGGCGGCACTTTAGTGTTTAGTGGCCGCCCAACGCCACACGCTTACAATCATTTAAATCGCCCAAACGAGCTTGGGCGACCTCAAGGCGAAGTGGTTATTGATGACGATTGGATCAACCGCACATTTAAAGCTGAAAACTTCCAAATTAAAGGCGGAAGTGCGGTGGTTTCTCGCAATGTTTCTTCAATTGAGGGAAATTGGACAGTCAGCAATAATGCAAATGCCACATTTGGTGTTGTGCCAAATCAGCAAAATACCATTTGCACGCGTTCAGATTGGACAGGATTAACGACTTGTAAAACAGTTGATTTAACCGATACAAAAGTTATTAATTCCATACCGACAACACAAATTAATGGCTCTATTAATTTAACTAATAATGCAACAGTGAATATTAATGGTTTAGCAAAACTTAATGGTAATGTCACTTTAATAGATCACAGCCAATTTACATTGAGCAATAATGCCACCCAAATAGGCAATATCAAACTTTCAAATCACGCAAATGCAAGGGTAAATAATGCCACTTTAATGGGCGATGTGAATTTAGCGGATACTAGCCGTTTTACATTAAGCAATCAAGCAACACAGATTGGCACAATCAGTCTTCATCAGCAAGCTCAAGCAACAGTGGATAATGCAAATTTAAACGGTAATGTGAATTTAACGGATTCTGCTCAATTTTCTTTAAAAAACAGTCATTTTTCGCACCAAATTCAGGGCGACAAAGGCACAACAGTGACGTTGGAAAATTCGACTTGGACAATGCCTAGCGATACCACATTGCAGAATTTAACGCTAAATAATAGTACTGTTACGTTAAATTTAGCTTATTCAGCTAGCTCAAATAATGCGCCACGTCACCGCCGTTCATTAGAGACGGAAACAACGACAACATCGGCAGAACATCGTTTCAACACATTGACAGTAAATGGTAAATTGAGCGGGCAAGGCACATTCCAATTTACTTCATCTTTATTTGGCTATAAAAGCGATAAATTAAAATTATCCAATGACGCTGAGGGCGATTACACATTATCTGTTCGCAACACAGGCAAAGAACCCGAAACCCTTGGGCAATTAACTTTGGTTGAAAGCAAAGATAATAAACCGTTATCAGACAAACTCAAATTTACTTTAGAAAATGACCACGTTGATGCAGGTGCATTACGTTATAAATTAGTGAAGAATGATGGCGAATTCCGCTTGCATAACCCAATAAAAGAGCAGGAATTGCGCTCTGATTTAGTAAGAGCAGAGCAAGCAGAACGAACATTAGAAGCCAAACAAGTTGAACAGACTGCTGAAACACAAACAAGTAATGCAAGAGTGCGGTCAAGAAGAGCGGTGTTGTCTGATACCCCGTCTGCTCAAAGCCTGTTAAACGCATTAGAAGTCAAACAAGCTGAACTGACTGCTGAAAAACAAAAAAGTAAGGCAAAAGCGCGGTCAAGAAGAGCGGTGTTGTCTGATACCCCGTCTGCTCAAAGCCTGTTAAACGCATTAGAAGCCAAACAAGTTGAACAGACTACTGAAACACAAACAAGTAAGCCAAAAACAAAAAAAGTGCGGTCAAAAAGAGCGTTGTTTTTTGATACCCCGCCTGATCAAAGCCAGTTAGACGTATTAAAAGCCGCACTTGAGGTTATTAATGCCCAACCGCAAGTGGGAAAAGAACGTCAAACTCAAGAGGAAGAAGAGAAAAGACAACGCAAACAAAGAGAATTGATCAGCCGTTACTCAAATAGTGCGTTATCGGAGTTGTCTGCAACAGTAAATAGTATGCTTTCCGTTCAAGATGAATTGGATCGTCTTTTTGTAGATCAAGCACAATCTGCCCTGTGGACAAATATCGCACAGGATAAAAGACGCTATGATTCTGATGCGTTCCGTGCTTATCAGCAGAAAACGAACTTGCGTCAAATTGGGGTGCAAAAAGCCTTAGATAATGGACGAATTGGGGCGGTTTTCTCGCATAGCCGTTCAGATAATACCTTTGACGAACAGGTTAAAAATCACGCGACATTAACGATGATGTCGGGTTTTGCCCAATATCAATGGGGCGATTTACAATTTGGTGTAAACGTGGGTGCGGGAATTAGTGCGAGTAAAATGGCTGAAGAACAAAGCCGAAAAATTCATCGAAAAGCGATAAATTATGGTGTGAATGCAAGTTATCAGTTCCGTTTAGGGCAATTGGGTATTCAGCCTTATTTGGGTGTTAATCGATATTTTATTGAACGTGAAAATTATCAATCTGAAGAAGTGAAAGTGCAAACACCGAGCCTTGCATTTAATCGCTATAATGCTGGCATTCGAGTTGATTATACATTTACCCCGACAGATAATATCAGCGTTAAGCCTTATTTCTTCGTCAATTATGTTGATGTTTCAAACGCTAACGTACAAACCACTGTAAATCGCACGATGTTGCAACAATCATTTGGGCGTTATTGGCAAAAAGAAGTGGGATTAAAGGCAGAAATTTTACATTTCCAACTTTCCGCTTTTATCTCAAAATCTCAAGGTTCACAACTCGGCAAACAGCAAAATGTGGGCGTGAAATTGGGGTATCGTTGGTAAAAATCAACATAATTTTATCGTTTGATAAACAAGGTGGGTGTATCCAACCATTTAAAATGAGAAAAAAAGAGAAATAGGGATTTGGCGGGAAAATTCGGGATTAAGTGGGACGGAAACCGCATGAACAGGGGCTTGAGAGAATCTAGCCCCTTTTTTATATCAAGAAAAAAGAAAAATAATGAAATGGGAAAAATTCTGAGAAAACTCAAATTCAACCGCATAAAGTGAGAAATTAAAAACTAAATTTAAATGCAGTTTAAATTGATTTTAAGCATAGTTCACAAAATTAATTTACCTATCTTGACATTACTTTATAATTCTTTTTATTATCAAGGTATTGTGCAAATTCATAGAAAGGATTTGCTAGGGTTATTTATTTTTAAAAACCTTTAAGCTACTTCACACTTTTCAAGTGGCTCCGAGCTCTCTTTTTGTTCCTTCAATGACATATCTGCTAGAACTTCAGCCGATGAAAGTAACATCGCCTGCCTATCCTTATTACATTGTCGAAACCAACGCACAAGCCGTTTTTCAGCTTGGTCTAGCGTATCAGGTAGGCTATCCAATGTAGGCTCTTCTAATTCCTTTACCTTTGCCTCAAGCGAGCTAATTGCCGCCATAATGTGGTCTATCTCTTTCAACCGCTCACCAACACGCGCTGCTGGCAAAGGTTCTTTTTTGGCTTCGTTTGGCTTAAATCCTAAAGCCTTCTGTACTGCTAATGGCATATCACCGACATAGTACTCAAATATATTGCCTTTTACACCTACTACACGCCTCCTTTGCCAGTTTTCTTTTTTGGCTTTTTTAGTTACTCCTTGCACGGTTGTAGCTAACCCAGCAACCCCAAGAAGATTTTTTATCTCATACCATTCTCGGATCATTTTAAACACCCTTAAAATAAACTTGGAATAAGTTAGAGTTATCTTAAGTTAAGCTAAATAAAATCAATTAGTTACCCGAAATACAAAAAATAATTTTAATTTTTTAATATAAACTTAGGATTAACTTAAAGGGTAACACTAAAGGATTACATCAAAGTTTAACCGAAACTGAGTTTGATTTAAATGCAGGAGTTTAATTTATGGCTAAAAAAGATTGGAGCAGAAAGCGAATTGTCTATGAGTTGCACGAACGCAATATCACATTGCATTCACTTTCTGTAAAAGCTGGGCTTGCTCCTTCTACGCTAAAAAATGCACTACGAGTGAGCTATCCGAAAGGGGAAAAATCATTGCAGAAGCAATCGGCGTAGAAGCAAGCGAAATTTGGGTAACTCGTTATGCGAAACGGGAGAACCGTCATGTGGATAGAACTTAAAGAAATTTTAGGATTGGGTGGTTTACCTGCTACCCTGCCAGGGATAACCAAGAAAGCAAAATTAGAAAACTGGGAAAGACGTAGAAAACAAGGCGTAAAAGGTAATGTGTACGAATACTCCTTCTCCTCTCTTCCTCTAGAAGTTCAAACAGAATATTTACTCAAGCACAGTGAAGAGCTGAAAGTTAATAAAGAAAATAACGACTCAAATCAGCAAACCATGATTGAAAGCGCATGGAACGTCCTCGCTTCAGCCACCTTTGAGCAAGAAAAACGCGCAGAACGTCGTTTCCAAGCGGTAGTTAAAGTGGCTCGATTAGTGGAAAACAAAATCCCACTAATGAAAGCTTTTGAGCAAGTGGTAGCACTTTATGCAACTGACAGCAATGATGAAACTATCAGCAAAGGTAGTTTAAAACGCTGGTGGTACAAAGTAAAAACACACCCACAAGGCATTTGGCTACCTCTTCTGCTCGACCGAACAGAAAGAGATAACAGCTGTCGTTGGGCAGATATTTCAGACAAAGCATGGGCATTCTTTTGCGCAGACTACCTACGCAAAAGCAAACCAAAATTTAGTGTGTGTTATTACCGTTTAACCTTGGCTGCTGAAGAAAACGACTGGACAATCCCGAGCCTAAGTAGCTTGAAACGTAAATTTTATAACGAATTTACCGAAGCAGAAATCGCATTAGCACGTGGTGGTGAACACGAATTACGTGAACTGACCGCCCCACAAATTCGCACTGTCATGGATTTGGAAGCTTATGAAATCGTCAATGGTGATGGTTATCAACATAACGTGTTTGTAGATTGGTATGAAGATGGACGCCCACCTATCCGTCCTAAAACATGGTTTTGGCAAGATGTGCGTACTCGCCGCATTTTAAGCTACTGCGTAGATGACAGTGAAAACGGTGATCAAATCCGCCAAGCCACCCTAAGAATGATTAAGCAGTACGGCATTCCTAAAACCATTTTAATGGATAACACCCGAGCTGCTTCCGACAAGCAAACCACACAACAACGCAAGCGAGGCAAGCGTCAAACTGCAGGCATAAAAATTGACGGTATGTTTGATCGTTTGGGCATCAAAGTTATCCGCACTTTAGTGTTTAAAGGGCGAGGTAATGGGCGTGCTAAGCCTATTGAGCGAGCGTTCAAACGAGACAGCCTTCCTGCCTATGTAGATGGTGATGCACGCTTAGAAGCTTTTTTTACAGGCTGGTCAGTGACTGAAAAAACCGAAGATTATCAGTTTAAAAAAGGCGTGAATAAAGCCTTGTTTTTAGAAGTATTAGAACAGGGCGTACGTCTTTGGAACGACAAAGCAGGAAGAGAAACAGAGTTAGGGCAAGGCATATTTAGTGCAGATCAATTATGGGCGCGTGACTATGCGCAAACTCGCCAAACTTTTGCTACAGAGGAACAACTGAGACAGTTAATGATGTTAGGCGAAAGCACTAAAGTGGACAAACACGGACGCTTTACTCTCAAAGCGGGTTATGTCCTCAACAATCAAAAGAACGTTTACGAAGCCCAAGCTCTCATCGGGGGAAATATTGGCAATGTGATTGTGCGGTACGACCCTGATGATTTGCACGGCACCGTTCATATTTATGACAAAAATGGTGTGTATTTATGTGATGGCGAGTGTGTAGAAAAAGTCGCCTTCAATAGTGAAGAAGGCGCAAGAGTACAAAAACGCCTCATTAACGAACAACGCCGTATTACTAAGAAAATGGTGGATAACCACGAGAAACTTAGTGAACACGAAATGGCACAGTATCGCAAACAGTTTGAACAATCTGCAGCCGATTTTGTGGAGCCAGCCGAAAAACAAGCCTTTAGTTGGACACAGTTTGCGGACGGTAACACTGTTAAAACTATCAAACTTGACCACGAATTAGAAACTGAAACGGAAGAACAAAACACCTTAAGTTTTGAACAGGACCTATTTAACGGATTAAAGCAAGTACAGAAATAACCGCCGAAATTTAGAAGGAAACCATTATGACACTAACCCAACAAATTCAGCAAATTTTAGAGAGAAAAAATATCACTCAACGTGAGCTTTCTCAACAAATAGGAATGTCAGCAGGGGCGTTAAGTGCTTATCTTAAAGGCACTTATGCAGGGAATATTGAGAATATTGAAAATGCCTTAGAAAACTGGTTAAAAAATCAAGATAAAAAGATCCGTTCTTTTATTGAGGCACCTGAATTTATCCAAACACCTACAGCAGAACGTATTTTTAATGCCTTAGAAATGGCACGATTTGCAACCACCATTGTGCCAATTTATGGAGCAAGTGGTGTCGGTAAAACCAAAGCTTGCCAAGAGTTTAAAAAGCAAAACCAGAATGTTTGGATGATTACCATCAGTCCAAGCCGAGCTTCTCTCAATGCTTTTTTATATGAACTTGCCTTAGAACTCGGGTTTAAAGATGCTCCACGCCGAAAAGACCGCCTAAGTCGAATGATTGTGGAAAAACTGACTGGAACACGGGGCATTGTGATTGTAGATGAAAGTGATCACCTCACTTATGACGCTATTGAAGAATTGCGTTATATACAAGAAAAAGCTGAAGTTGGTTTTGCTCTAATTGGCAACGACCGAGTATATACCCGCATGCAAGGGGGAATTAATCCAGCCCACGAACACGCAAGACTTTGGAACAGATTGGGCAATCGTTGTGCCATTAAAGCCAGTGAAAAAGAAGATATTCAATCCGTGGCAGCAGCATGGCAACTGGATACAAAAGATAAAGAGCTAATGAAAGCTCTGTATGATATCGGTACAAAAGCTGGCGGGCTTAGAGCTTTGACACAATATTTACGCCTTGCAGGGATTGCTGCCAAAGGGCAAGGCGTAGCTATTAATTTAGAGCTGATTTTACAAGCCAAAATGCATATGCAAGGAGCCATCTAATGAAAAAGTATTTATTAATGATTGTTCTACTTCTCAGTGCTTGTACAGATGTAGAAACCTGCAATTTGCAATGCCAAAAAGAACGTGCAAATGCAGAGTGGAAACAAGAACACGGCGAATTTCAACCCAACCTCACCCCCGAGCAAGAACGCTATATCGTGGAATGGTTGGTAGAACATTACCCAAATGGAACTCAACCTTAATTATAACAGGAGATAAAAACAATGGCTAAGAAAGCAACCCGCATTAAAACCGACACCTTTGCAGTGCGTTATCAAACGCGCGATGAAGTGGAGGTGGCGATTAAAGAGATCGGCGATTTAAACCGCGAATTAGAACGCCTAGCGATTGAACAAAACGACAAATTAGCGGCTATTACCGAAGAATACGTGCCTTTAATGAACGCAATCAAAGAAAAACTCTCCCCAAAACAAGATGCGGTGCAAGCATGGTGTGAGAGCCGACGTGATGAACTCACGCAAAACGGCAAAACTAAAACAGGTTCATTTAATACAGGCGAAGTGCAATGGAGACAGCGTCCGCCAAGTGTGGGGATTCGCGGAGCGGAATCAGTGCTTGAAAGTTTGCGCACCCTAGGGCTTGTTCGATTCATTCGCACGAAAGAAGAAGTGAACAAAGAAGCCATGTTAAACGAGCCAGAATTAGCGGCAACCGTAGCAGGCGTGACCATTAAAACAGGCGTAGAAGACTTTGTGATTACACCGTTTGAGCAAGACATCTAAAACCTATTTAAACGCTCTTTAAATCTCCCTTAGCCCCTCTTTACAAAAGAGGGGGATTTAAGTGGGCTGAATAATGTGTTTTACAGGAGAAAAGAATGCGATCAACCAAAGAAAAGGCGATTCAGCTGATCCATATTGCCAAGCACAAGCTGCGTATGGACGAATTAAGCTATCGGATGTTGCTAAATGAGTTAACTGGCAAAAACAGTACCAAACAAATGACTATAATGCAATTGATTAAAGTTTTAGAAGCTATGGAAAATAAAGTCTTTAAAAAGACCACAAAACGCCATCATTCGCCGACCACCGAAAACGCCAAAGTGAATAGCTTGATTGCCCACAAAATCTGCTCCATTTGGATTTAAATGAGCAAACAAGGTCTTGTGCGTGACGGTTCGGAAAACGTTTTAAATGTATGGGTGCGCGGTGTGGTGAATCCGATATTAACGGCTCAAAACAAACCGCTTGCGCTGAATGTGGGCGCATTAAACGACCAAATGGCTGGTTTAGTGCTTGAACGCCTGAAAAAATGGCAAGCAAGGGGGAATGTATGAAATTATGCCGTTGCCCAGTGTGCCATTCTGATATTCACCTCGACCAACTAGAAGATGATGCTGGGCGTGAATTATTAGGGCTAATCACTGAATTAAAATATGGTGTGGCACGACCTTTAGTTAGTTATATTGCATTATTTCGCCCTGACAAATCAGCATTAAGCAATTCAAGGGCGATTAAATTAATGCGCGAAGTGCTGGCAATGTTTCCAGCGTCTCAATTATTGGCGCATTCATTAAGCGAAACTGTGAATGCTGTGCAAAAGAAACGAAAAGAAAGCCGAAATCTCGCCCCGCTTAACAATCACCGATATTTAATGCAAGTGATGGAAACCAATAAACCGCTCTTCTCAGGCGTGGGTTCTGCTGCGATCAACAACGAAGAACGCAAACAGGCTGAGCGATTGGCGGAAAATGATGAAATAGAAAACACTATTTTATATATTGAGCGTTTTCACCAGCTCGGGCAACCAGTGGAACATTTACCAGGCTATGATGTATGGAAAAAGTGGAAAGATAAACAGCAAAAATGAACTTTTTTAACCGCCGAAAGGCGGTTTTTTTATTTATAAATCAAGTAATTATTTTTAAGCGAAGACTTGATTTGCAAAAATAATCCGCACAACGCATTGTAAAATCGCTATAATTTTGAACAATAGTGATCGTCTAACCAGTAGGGGTGGCTATGTTGAATGCAAGCAATGAACAAATTGAAACGTTTAATGAGAAAGCGCCTGAAATTTTGGCGGATTTAGCAAAACACACAGAAGTAAAAATCAAAGAAAAAATCGCTGATATTGAGCCAAAACTCGCCCAGCAAATCAGCATTGAAGTGGCAAACCATATCGCGCAATGCTGGGGCGGTGAGGTGATTTATATCCCTCGTAATCTTGTTTTATTACTAAACGAACGCGACCGGAAGATTTTTAACGAGTTCAACGGCTCAAATCACCGTGAACTCGCACGACAATACAACGTATCAATGCAGTGGATTTATCAGATAGTGAAAAAAATCACAAAAGAAGAAATAGCAAGACGCCAGTTTGATATGTTCGGCAATGCGTAGCCGCTAAAAGTGAGAAAAAACGTCCGAAAGGGCGTTTTTAAATGTAAAATAATTTAACTAAAAAGGTTGAATTATTTTTCTTTATTTAGTATAATACATTCTGATTATTCCATTGGAGTAATTTAAAACACTATTAGGAGATTTAGATTATGGCACTTACAGAATTTGGCAAAGTTGTTCGTAAGGCTAGAATTGATGCCAACGAAACCTTGCTTACAATGTCTCAGGCATTAAAAACTACCCCAGCTTATTTGAGCGGATTGGAAACAGGTAGTAAGAAAATTTCAAAAAAATGGGTCAATGAGATTACTCGTTTTTTCAAGGAAAAAGGGATTTCAGTTGATAATTTACAACAACTAGCTGATGTCTCTAACGAAAATGTACCGATTGAAGGCTTATCTGAAAATCATAAAATGCTTGTGGCTGGATTTGCTAACTCTCGCTATACCGCTCAAGAATTAGCTCAAATTTCAGAGTTATTAACTCGTATTAGTCATGAAAAAGGAGAGTAAATGAGTACATACGAATTACGTGGGAATAGGGTTCATCATATGCAAGAGGTAGAAGTGGCATCCATTGCCATCAACTTTTGCAATGAGTTCGCACTTAATAAACGTTCTCGAAAAAAATGTGAAAAGGTGTTTCAGCAGATTGAAGAAAGAAGTAATTTTATCATTAATCTATCGGTTAAATCTGATGAAGAATGGGCTAAATCAACAAAAAATTTAACGCGTGGTCATTTTGATCCAAGTACGTTTACAATAACTGTTCCTGAAAGCACCTATGATTTAGCTTGCCGAGGTGATCGAACATCATTGTTTATTATTTTTCATGAATTTGGGCATTTATTTTTAGGGCATCGAGCAGTATTACATAATGCGAAGATACCGCCGACTAAAAATGAAGATGCCGAATGGCAAGCTGATACCTTTGCGGAAATAGTATTAGATAGACTAGGATTTTACGTTTCAGCACAGTTAGAGCTTGACTTTGACGGGATGTAAAAACCCAATCACAAGGACTGGGTTTTAGGATAGTAAGTAATATTGGCGTATTAATTACTATGTATAGTTCTCCATCCGCTGTACACAATACCTGCAAAAGAAGAACACCTTTGAAAACGGTGAAGTATTCTAAAACAAGTTGCATAGTGTTGTCCATAGGAAAGTGATGGCAATCTGAGAAATGAGAGGTGAGCCAAATGGCTATGACTACTTGTTATAAGTGTGGTCGTGTTTGCCCTCTAATTTTCCGTTGGACGCGTGAAGACCCACGTACCGGCGCAATTATTAGAGCTAAACATCGCCCTATGCCAATTCCACAATGCAATTGTGGTAGATAATTAATAAAAACGCCCGTAAGGGCGTTTTTTTATGGGTTAAAAATGATTTTTTAGGTTATTATTTCACCGTTCTATTCACAATAATTTTAAGGAGCTATAACCTATGGAATTTTTACCTCTCATTGTATTAGTCTTAGTATGGTATTTTGTTGCAAAATACTTTAAGAATAAAGGGCGTGGCAAAATCGTTCGTCACTTAGCCGGTTTTGTTGTGGGTTTTGTGGGATTAGTTATTGCCGCTGTAATGGTTGCCCCAAATAAGGCGGAAACACCAACTAAAACAGAAACTACACAGCAAGCAGTAGAAAGCACACCGACAAAAGAAGATGTTGTAACGCCTCAATCTGAACAGGTTGAAAAAGCCGAATCAGCACAAACCGAATCACAGGTAACAGAAAAAACGGTTGAACAGCTTGAGGTGACAGAGGAAGTCAAAGAAGAGCCTAAAACAGAAGCCGAAAAACCAGAGCAAACACTTGATCTTGATGTGAAGAAATTCTCATCCAGAATTGGAAGAGCATTAAAAAATGCACAATCCCCATACAAAATGACGAAAAATCCAAAAATAACCGATGGTGAAGTCAATGATGTGGTGAACTATATGTTCACCGAAAGATTTGGTCTTATCATTACTCTAGATAAGAAAACCCATAAAGCATAATGACAGTGGTGACACCATCACCAACGAATACCGATGAAAATATTTTGATGGTATTATCTAACTCAGCTGTGTTATCTGCTTTTGAAGGCGACAACGAGATCAAAACATTAGGCAAGAAAATCATGGAGCTTACCATGTCTGTGATGACTGAATACAGTGAAAAACATCAAGATGTATCTAAAACAATTATTTGGAACGGTAAAAAATATGGTGTATCTGCGAGTAAATATACGGGCATCATATCCTCCGCTAATTTTGCCGATTAACTTCTTTAAATTAATTTAAAATCAATAAAACCCCATCCGTTTTAAACTCCTTTTAAGTTCACTTAGAAGGAGTTTTTTCATGTCTTTATCCCTACCCATCACCAAAATCGTGATCCACTGTTCTGCCACAAAAAACGGCAAATCATTACGCACGACAACACAAATCGCCGCGCAATGCATTGACGAATGGCATAAACAGCGCGGTTTTAAGCGTAGCCCCGTGTTAGCCAAACAATTCAACCCACACCTGCAACACCTCGGCTATCACTACGTCATTGACACCGACGGAACCGTCGAAACCGGTCGTATGGTCGGCGAAATCGGTGCGCATGTGAAAGGTCATAATCAATATTCGGTCGGCATTTGCCTTGTAGGTGGTATTGACGCAAACGGTAAAAACTACGGCGAATACACCGAAAAACAATGGATTGCCTTGCATACATTATTGCAAAAACTGGAAAGCGAATATCCCAGTGCACGCATTTGTGGACATCGTGATTTAAGCTCGGACATCAACGGTGACGGCTCGATTACACCGAATGAGTGGATTAAGGACTGCCCGTGTTTCGATGTGTGGACGTGGTTGGATTCCGAACAAGTGATTAATTTCGACCATTTATTCAGGGGGTAAACATGGGAATTGCATTATTTCTTGCTCTTATTTTGAGCCTGTGTTTTGCTACAGTTCTCATACAGGACTTAGACCCCTTGCTTGGCGGTGCTTTTCTGGTCGGGGTGATATGTTGCCTTGTCGTTGTGTTTACGATGCTGTCTATTGAAGATACTTGCCAAAGATACGGCAAATTTAGTGTTGGTAGCACCATCTACCAATGCCAACAAATTCAGGAGGGGAAATGAGCGCGTCAATCAAATTACCGAGACATAAAAAGCTATTTACACGCGGTCACAAATTAAGCAATAACGCAAAACGTAACCGTGCAATCAATGGCGGGTGTACTGCCACACAAAGATTCTATGTATCTTGGAGCTACTAATAATGTTTTTTCAGCTTATCACTAACGCCGATGGTCGCCTGTCGACTACTGCATTTATCCAGTTCTTTGGCGCACTTCTCATGGCGGGCATTTTGGTGTTTTGCGTATGGTTAAATCGCTCCTACGTACCCGAGTTATTCACGACATTTGCTATTTTTTGCGGCGGTGGCGCGGCAACCAAAGGCTTCGCCAATGCGATGCAAAGCAGAAATAGCCAAGGGGGCAACAATGATTAATGTTTATATTGTAGGGGCGGCTTTCGCCGTTTTGGCTGGCATTTTTATCCATGGGCGCGTGCAAGCGGCAAAAATTCGCAAGCAACAAGAAGAAATCGAATTCGTAAAACGTGAAGCGGCCGCGGTCGCCCAGGAGTTAGAAAATGCAAACACAGCAAAAAACATTACTGAAACTAACCGCACTTTGTCTAGCAAGTCTGTTGATGAGCAGCTGCAGTCAAAAGGTTATTTCCGTGAAGACTAGCGGATGTTCAGCGTTTGGTCTTATTTATCCAAGCCGTAAAGATACAGAAGAAACCAAGCGGCAGGTGCTTAATCATAACTTAACTTATGAAAAAATCTGCCAAAAGAAGGAACCTAAATAATGCTAGAAACACTGGAGTTTATTCAACGTCATTGAGCAATCGTTGTGGCGATTGGCGGGGCTGTGTGGACTTATTTTTGGTTGACCATGGACAGCAGCAAAACCGATGTGTCAGACTTGCGCAAGGCGATTGAAAACAACGAAAAAAGCCTATCGGAAGTCAAAGGCGAATTAAGACATCTGCCAACTTCAAAAGAAGTGGCCGATTTGCGTTTATTGATGACGGAAATGAAAGGCAAAACCGACGTATTAAATACCAACATTGGCTGCCTTAACCATCAAGTGAAGTTGTTAATTGAAAAAGAGGTAAATAAAGAATGATGCGCCAAGATATTTTCACAAAAGACCAACGATTGGTGATTCTTCGCTCGCTTGAAGAGTGTGGTTATGACGCCAATGAAAGCATTTTAAATGATTGCTTAGATATGTATGGCCACGATATTAGCCGCGACTTAGTGCGAAACCACCTGTTATGGCTTGAAGAGCAAGGTTTGATTACGCTGACTCGTTTAAACAATAACGGCAAAGATTTCTTCGTGGCTACTATCACACAACGTGGGTTGGATGTGGCACAAGGTCGCGCTTTCGTGGACGGCGTAAAAAAGCCAAGTCCAAAGATTTAAACCCAATTTAAAGGAGGTTTAAATGACCGACAAAAACACACGCGGCCGTGCAAGCAAAGTGGACTTACTTCCACCTAATATCAAAACTCAACTGGCCATGATGTTGCGTGATAAACAGCTTTCACAAGCGAAAATCTCTTGAAGAAATCAACGACCTGATCCGCGATTGCGGGTTAGATGACAGCTATCAATTAAGCTGCACAGGTCTTAACCGTTACGCCAGCCGCATGGAACAAATGGCAAGCAAAATTCGCAATGCGCGTGAAGTCGCCGAAATTTGGACGAAGCAATTCGGTGAAGCCCCGCAGAGCGACATCGGCGAACTGTTGATGGAAATTGTGAAGAATCTAGCGTTTGAAACATCCATTGGTATGAGCGAAAACGGCAAGGCTGAGCCGAAAGATTTGGCATTGCTATCGTCAGCCATTCAGCGTTTGGAACAGGCTGAAAGTCTATCCCATAAACGTGAACAGGCAATTCGCAAAGAAATGGCGCAATTAGCGGCAGAAACCGCAGAAAAAGTGGTCGTCCAAGCAGGCTTATCTGCTGATACGGTTCGCGCCATTAAAGAACAAATTTTAGGTATTGCATAATGGCATTATTAAATAACAGACCATTAAACGAATTAGCCCCTGAATGTCAGTCATTTCTTGACTGTATTCATGCTTTTAATCCGAATGAGCTGTTGTTAGGCTATCAAAAATGTTGGATTGCCGATGATAGCCAACTCAAGATAGCCGAGAAAACTCGTCGTTGCGGTTTAACATGGGCAGAAGCCGCCGACAATGCTTTAATTGCCAGTACGCGCAAATCAGATGGTGGTTCCGATGTGTTCTACATCGGTTCTAACAAAGAAATGGCGCGCGAATATATTGACGCCGTTGCTATGTGGGCTAAGGCTTTTAATTATGCTGCCGGAGCAATTCAAGAAGAAGTCTTTGAAGATGAAGACAAAGATATTCTGACTTACGTTATTTATTTTGCTTCAGGCTTCAAAGTTAAAGCACTTTCATCCAACCCTAAAAATTTACGTGGTATGCAAGGTATCGTTGTGATTGATGAAGCTGCATTCCACGAATATCTCGCCGAGGTGCTTAAAGCCGCATTAGCGTTGACGATGTGGGGTGCAAAAGTGCGGGTGATCTCAACGCATAATGGCGCAGACAATCTATTCAATGAGCTGATTCTTGATAGCCGTGCCGGTCGAAAACGTTATTCCGTACACACCATCACCATCGAAGATGCCTGCCATGACGGCTTATATCAACGCATTTGCCAAGTAACAAAACAAGAATGGACAGCGGAGAAAGAACAGGAATGGATTGAAAATCTGCTTAACGATACGGCGAGTGAAGAAGACGCATTAGAAGAATATTTCTGCGTGCCAAAAAACGGGGCGGGTTTATGGCTTTCCCGTGCATTGATAGAACGTCAAATGAGTGAGAAAACGCCTGTCGTGCGTTTTGAAGCGAAAGACGGCTTCAGCCTTGTGCCGGAGCTAACGCGTTATAAAGAAATGAACGATTGGTGTGAAAAAACATTAGCCCCGATTTTGCAAAATTTATCGCCTAACTTACTGCACTTTTTCGGTGAAGACTTTGCCCGCAGCGGAGATATGACCTCGTTTGTAATTTTGGCCCAACAACAAAACTTAACAAAACAGGTTCAATTTATCGTTGAGCTGGGCAATATGCCGTACAAACAACAAGAACAAATCGTATTGTTTATTTTAAAACAGCTTCCCCGTTTTTCGGGCGGTGCGTTTGACGCACGTGGAAATGGTGGATATTTGGCTGAATCAGCCCGTGACGCGTTCGGTTCGCTTATTGACTGTGTTCAGCTATCAGAAAAATGGTATCGCGAACACACCGCACCGTTTAAAGCAGCATTGGAGGACGGTGAACTGGAAGCTATTCCAAAAGACGCTGATATTCTCGCTGATCTACGTTCGTTCCAAGTGGTAAAAGGTGTGCCACGCATACCGGATAAACGGGCAAAAAGTGCGGATGGCAAAAGCAAACGCCACGGTGACACGGCAATCGCATTGCTGTTAGCGCACTATGCAAGTCGTCAGTTGATTCAATTGCCGGTAAAAGCCCACAGCCGTAAACCGCGCGCCAGTCGCAAAATGACCCAAGGATATTAACCATGACAGTGAAAAAACAAGATTTAATCGGCGTTATCGCTACCCGCGCCAAGGCTATCGACTTTTGGTCATTTATGCACTATTTGCCGAATCCTGATCCTGTGCTGAAAAAAATGGGGCGTGATATTTCTGCTTACCGTGAAGTCTTGTCAGATAGTCACGTGGCAGGTTGTGTCCGACGTCGTAAAGCGGCTATCAAAGGTTTAGAGTGGCGAATCACCCCAACAGGCAATGACAAAACCGACGAAATCCTGAACACACTTTTTGAGCGTCTTCCCCTACCTCAAATTATTACTGAAATGTTAGATGCCGCTTTGTTTGGTTATCAAGTGCTCGAAGTGATGTGGGAAAACCAAAATGGTTTGTGGTTACCAGCAGAAGTCATTGGTAAGCCACAAGAATGGTTTGTCTTTGATGAGCAGAATCAACTGATGTTACGAGATACAGAGAACCGTAACGGCAAACTTGTTCCTGAGAAAAAGTTTTTGCTGACGACCCAAGAAGCCAATTATACCAATCCTTACGGAAAACCCGATCTCGCTTTGTGCTTTTGGGCTGCAACCTTTAAACGAGGTGGCTTTAAATTTTGGCTAGAATTTACCGAAAAATACGGTTCGCCTTGGTTGGTCGGCAAACATCCTCGCCAAGCACAAACACACGAAATCGAAGATTTGTTAGATAGCCTCGAACAAATGATTGGTACTGCTGTTGCTGCAATCCCTGATGATAGCGCCATTTCAATGCTAGAAAGCGCAAGCAAAGGTGGCTCTTCACAGGTCTTTGATGAATTTTTAAAGTATTGTAAGTCTGAAATTGCCATTGCTTTGCTCGGGCAAAATCAAACCACCGAACAAGAAAGTAATCGTGCGTCAGCTACCGCTGGGCTTGAAGTGACAAAAGAAATCCGTAATGAAGATATTACCCTCGTGGAAAGTGGTTTTAATCAGTTATTGAATTGGATTTGTGAGCTCAATTTTAATGTGGAAACCTTGCCTAAATTTGAACTTTACGAACAAGAAAGCATTGATAAAGTTCAAGTAGAACGTGACCAAATTTTATCGCAAATGGGGGTGAAATTTACCGCTCAATATCTTCACCGCACCTATGGTTTTGAAGAAGGTGATATTGAATTAACCGTCAATAACACGCCAAAAACCGCAGAGTTTAATGAGCCAACATTGCCATCGAATATCGCAGATGGGGTTGTTGAACAGTTAGAAGTGGAAGGTGAGCCTTATGTTGAAGAATGGATGCAAACCATTAAAGATAGATTGAGTCAAGCTGAGAGTTTGGAAGATTTTCGCAACCAGCTTGACAGTCTCATTCCTGAGTTAAATTTTGCTGAATACGGTGAGTTAATGGCTTGGGCAAGTACTACAGCATTTTTAGCAGGTCGCCAATCTGTTGTGGAAGAAAAATAAATGAGCAAGTTTACATTTCAAGAGCAATCTCGTTACTTTGAGAAAAAACTCAATTTAAAAACCAATAGTTATTTAGATGTATTGGGTGAAGAGCACGACTATTTTTTCGTTGTTGCGGGCGCAAATCGTAATGAAGTTATCAACGCATTTCGTGAGGCAGTAGATCAAGCGATTCATCATGGGGAAACATTAGAAAGTTTCCGTCAGCGATTTGATGAGATTGTCGAAAAAACGGGTTGGGATTATCACGGAGGAAGAAATTGGCGAACACGTATTATTTACGATACAAATGTTTATGGTGCATATAACCGAGGGCGTTTACAGCAACATTTAGATTTAGCAGATGTCATGCCCTACTGGGAATATCAACATAATGATAACAGTCACCCCAGACCAGAACACGTTGCCTTGGATGGGACAATTCGTCCAGCGACAGATCCATTTTGGAAATACTATTACCCGATCAAAGCATATGGTTGTCATTGCACAGTCATTGCCCATGATGAGCATGATTTAAAAGCAATGGGGAAACAAGTTAGCCCTCCCGTTGAGATTGAATATAAAGATAAATTAGTCGGTGTTCGTTCAGGCTCTCCGCGTTTAGTAACACTCCCCAAAGGCTATGATGTTGGATTTGCACCTTATAATTTTGATGATTTGAGCTCAAGCAGAAATGTTGAGATTGATAGCATTTTGTTTCAAAAACTTACAACAGCAGAACCTCGCTTTGCCAGTTTATTAATTCAAGATGTGATGAAAAATACGGCAACGGTTGCGTTATTAAATCACTCAATGAAAGAAATGGTAGAAACGGTATCTAATGAAAAAATCGCAAGAGGAAAAATGAAGTACGTAGGGGTTATTCATGACGAAGTGATTGATAAGCTAACTGCAATGGATAAAGCCCCTCAAACTGCTGTGATAGCAGTGCGTGATGAAGATGTATTACACGCCTTGCGTGATACTAAGCAAGCCAAAGGCATTAACCTGCCGATTGAGTTTTGGGAGCAGTTGCCAGAGAAGTTGAGAAATCCTAAGGCAATTTTGTTTCAACCTAAAGAAAGTTTTAATGATAAAAATGCTAAAGATACCTTGCTTTTTATCTATGACACAGATCACGGCAAAGTGGCAGTCAAAATGGATTATGAAGTTAAATTGAGAGATCAGCTTACTAGCAAAAAATTTAAAGCTAATTTAAATGTGGTTAAAACAGCAAGCGTGATTGATGAAGATTTAAAGAAATTACAACAGTTTGAAGTGTTATGGGGAGAGCTTTAAGGGAACGCTAAAATATCGGGTGGGACTCGAACCCACAAACATATCCAAACCAACTTACTTGAACCGTTCCCGTAGTTCTTATAAGTCTTAAGGTTTGACCACTTAGCCACCTTGTTAAAGCCCCTACGATACCTTAGCTTCCGTAACTATACGCCCAACTTATTTTTTAATCAATAGGAGAATAAAATGACTGAACTTGAAGAAAGAAAAAAAGCCCTAGAATTACTACCACAATTCCAAGGCTTAACAATCAACGAAATTATTTCTGTCTTACATTGGCTTCAAGCTTATGTGCAAGATTACCAACGTTTTGACATTAGTAATGAGCTTGTATCTCATCAAGAAGAGATAGAATCTTCTCACGATTCCGTTTAATTTCAATGATAGCTTCACGATAGCAATCACTGGTGGTCCTTGTTCCTTGAGCAAGTTTTTCAGCTTTGATTGCTTTTGCCAAGGTTGCTACTTGAGCAACGAAGATATTTCTTAAAAGGTTGTCTTCGTAATTTGACATAAAATTTCCTTAAATAAAGCGTGGCAACATTACCACGCTTGCATTTTAGCGTGGAATAACGCCATGATCAAAATCACCCTCAACGACACCCAAGCGCTCGCAAAACTGCACAGCATTGCCCAACAACTACTGCACCCACGCAAACTCTACGGCTTATTGGGCGAAACCTTGAAGAAAATTCACGCCGACCGATTTAAAGCTGAAGTTGCGCCCGATGGTAAAAAATGGCAATCCCTTTCCTCTATTACACGGAAAATAAAAGGAAACGATCGGATTCTAAAACAAGGTGGTTATTTATCACAAAAGACAGCATACAATTATGATGATAATGGTCTTGAATTTGGTTCCGATGCAAAATATGCCAGATTGCACCAGTTCGGTGGCGTAATTAGATCGAAGAAAGGCAAGCGGTTAAAATTTGGAAAAGGGAGTAATACCGTTTATGCTAAACAATCTAAAATTCCTGCGCGTCCATGGTTAGGTGTAAATGCTCAAGACGAACAAAAACTTCTGAAAAAAGCCACCGCACTTTTACAACGCCAAATTAACCAAAATTTGAAATAAACCCTAAAAATCAAAATAACGCCACAAATTCGCACTGTGGCGTTTAAATCTAAAAATAATACGATTTATCGTCTCAAAAAATTTAAATTGAATTTAAGCGATTTGAACCGCATTTAAAGCACTTTAAGTTTTTATATAAAACTTAACTCTCTCTTAATAATGTTTTCCTCATCAAATCTTTAAAGCACTTTAAAATTCTTTTCACTTTCCTCTTGGCATAATGTTTCTATAACGGAGGCATTATGAATCTCATTGAAATTTTCAAAGCTGGCACTCGTAAAGATGCTAATGGCAAAGAAGTCACATTGACTATCGAAGACTTACAACAAGCAGTACAAAGTTATAACGTGGAGTTTCACGAGGCTCCCGCTGTTATCGGTCATCCACAACATAATCATCCAGCTTATGCGTGGGTCAAACGCCTAGAGCTTGATGGCGATATTCTCAAGGCAGAGTTTGACCAAATCGACCCTGAATTTGCCGAGATGGTAGATAAAGGACGATTTAAAAAAGTTTCTGCTTCATTCTATCTTGCCAACAGTCAAGCTAATCCTAAACAAGGCTCGCTTTATTTACGTCACGTGGGATTTTTAGGGGCAATGCCACCTGCTGTCAAAGGATTGCGTAACCCTGAATTTGCTGAAGATGAAGAAGGAGTGGTGGATTTTTCTGACTGGACAGAAGCCACACTGTGGCGACGTTTGCGTGACTGGTTTATTGGTAAGCACGGACAGGAGGAGGCGGCGGATAAAGTTTTACCCGATTATTTAGTGGGTAGCGTACAAGAAGAAGCCGTACGCAACTCGCTACAACCGCAAAAAGCGGAATCTCCGATTTTTAATGAACCCACTCAACAACAAGGAGAACCTGAAATGAGTGCAGAAGAAAAAGCTGAGCTTGAGCGTCTGAAAGCTGAAAACCAACAGCTAAAAGACGAAAAAGCCCAAGCTGAAGCCCAAAAAGCTGAGGCGCAATTAAATCAAACGAAAGCTGAAAACGCTGATTTTGCAGAAAGTCTAGTTAGCGTAGGGAAACTTGCTCCTGTGTCAAAAGAAAAAGCCATTGAGTTGCTGAACTGTGCTGCTGTGCAATCAGCTGGTGGCGTAGTTGAATTTGGCGAAGGGGAAAACATCCTGACTGCAATTAAAGCATTTTTAGAAGCGCAACCTCAAATTATTCAATTTGGTGAAGTGGCAACGAAAGATCATGCCACAACAACTGAAGATAATACGGTTGAATATGCGGAAGGCACAAGTGCAGAGGCTATTGATATGGACAAGCGTGTACGTGCTTATATGAAAGAACACAATGTGTCTTATGTCACCGCATTCAATGCAATTCATTCATAAATCAAGGGAGAAAATCAAATGTCTGATTTATCAAAACATCGTGTTGTTGATCCTGTATTAACAGAGTTAGCACAGGGTTATTACAATGGGAATATGATTTCTGAAGTGTTATTCCCGATTGCAGAAACACAAAAAGAAGGGGGCAAAATCCCAACTTTTGGGCGCTTAGCATTCCGTTTACAAACCACAAAGCGTGAACTTCGAGCCGCATCAAATCGTTTAACACCCGAAGATATTGGTTCATTGACTGTTGTGTTAGAAGAAAACGACATTGAATATCCAATTGATATTCGTGAAGTGAATGAAGCGGAAGGCGTTTATCCACTTCGTCAGTACGCAACGGGTGTCACTCAAGATGTGATTGTATTAAATCGTGAAAAAGCCTGTGCGGATTTAGCATTAAACGAAGACAACTATGATGCAAGCAATAAAATCACGTTAAGTGGTACTTCTCAATTTACGGATAAAAACTCTGATCCAATTTCTGTTATTAAAGCAGGTATTCGTGCAATTAAACGTGCGACAGGTCGTAAGCCGAATGTTTGTGCAATTTCTGGTGATGTATGGGAAGTGTTAAGTGAACACCCCAAAGTACTAGAAAAAATCAAATATGTGGCAACGGCAGTATTAACGCCTGAAGATTTTGCAAAGTTAGTCAAAATTGACAAAGTCATCATTGGTGAGGCGGTGTATGAACAAAGTAGTGAATTAAAAGATATTTGGTCAAAAGCTATCGTGCTTGCTTATGTTGCAGCTGCATCAAAAGAGAAAAAACAAAATATCTATGAGCCATCTTATGGTTATACCGTGCGTCGTAAAAATGGCTTATATGTGGATACCTATACTGAAGTTGGGGGCAAAGTTGAAATCGTGCGTACAACAGATATCAATAAGCCATACATTGTTGGTAAAGCTGCTGGTTACTTAATCAAGGGCTGTATTTAAATCTAATTTAAGCCGTATTTAAACGAGTTTTAAGTGCGGTTTACTCACTTTTTTGGGAGAGAAAAATGAATAAAAAAATGTTATATGCCGTCATTGGCACAATGGCAATTCTTCACAACGGCAAACGTTATGAAAAGGGCGACAAAATCGAATTGACTGCTGAAGAAGCGGAAAACTTATCGCTTTATATTCAGCTAGACCAATCTGAATTGGAAAAGCAAAAAGAAGAACGACGTCTTGCTGAAGAAAAAGCAGAGCAAGAGCGTTTAGCTGCTGAAAAAGCACAAAAAGAAGCTGAAGAAAAGGCAGAAAAAGAACGTTTAGTTGCTGAAAAAGCGCAGAAAAAAACGGAAGAAAAAACCAAAGAAAAGGCAGATAAATAATGTACATTTCGGCACAGGATTTAACAGAAGTATTGAGTGAACGCAGTCTGATTGAACTATCCAATGATCATTCTAGAGCGACTGAGTATAACCCATTGGTGCTTGACAAGGCTTGTCAGTATGCCACGGAAACTGTGGACGGTTATTTACGTTCTCGCTATTTGTTGCCGTTAAAATCGGTGCCGACAATCGTGCGTAATATCTGTTTGCAACTTGCTCGCTTTTGGCTTTATTCACGTCGTCCCGAAGGGAAAGGTTTCCCTGAGAACGTCAAAGATACCTACGCTCAAGCATTGAAAGATCTTGAGCGCATTCAAAGCGGTAAGTTACATCTTGGCTTAGAAGAGCTGAATGAAAATGGCACAAATGCATTGGACGATGTAGCTAAATTCAAAACCAGAGCTAATAAGAAAATAGATTTAACAGGTTATTGAGAGGTATTGTTATGAGTGCGACACAGCCAATTTTAAACAGCATACAAACTCACCTTCTATCACAGATTGACCGTTTTGCTATTGAACTCTTCCCTGACAATCCGAGTGAATATTTCCTGCGAGATGAATCTGGTGCAATTCTTATTCAATACGCAGGGTCAAAGTTTGAACGCATTAATAGCACGGATATTATTCAACAACGACGCACTGTGACCATTGCATTGACGGTCATTGCACGCAGTCAACACAATGATGATGGTGCCTTAGCCATATTAGATCAAGTGCGGTTGGCTATTGTTGGATTTCGTCCAGAAAATTGTCTCGCTTGTGCATTAATCAATGAAGAATTTGCTGGTGAGGCAGATGGGCTTTGGCAATATCAGCTCTTAGTATAAACCGAAACGTGGCAAGTTGAGCAAACAAAAGCAGTGGATTTACCTAAATTGGCAAACGTCTATTCTCGCAAGCCAACGGATCCGCTTAACCCCATTTTACAACCTAAATCATAGGAGAACTATATGGCATTTCATCATGGCACAGAAACCAAACGTGTTACAGGTGGCTCCGTTGCAGTCGAAACGGTTGATGGTGCAATTATTGGCATTGTCGGTACAGCACCAATAGGTCCACTTAATGAGTTAACACTGTGTCAAACTAAGAAAGACTTTGCCAAATTTGGTACGATTTTAAATCAAGGTTTCACCTTACCTGATGCATTTGATGTGATTGCTCGTTATGCCGCAGGGCAAGTATATGTTGTGAATATCTTAGATGTATCAAAACACAAAAGCGAAATTCAAGATGAAAGTATTACGCTGGATGAAACCACGTTACTTGCGAATACGCAGAAAAAAGGCTTATTAAGCCTAACATTAAAGTCCAATAGCACACCATTAACCCTAAATGAAGATTATTGGGTAGATATGCAAACGGGTGAAATTCGTTTAAAAGTGAGCAAGACGTCATTGACTGCGACTTATACCTACGCTGACCCAAGCAAAGTCACTGAAGAAGATATCAAGGGTGGCATTGAAAGTTCAACAGGTAAACGTAAAGGCTTTGAATTATTGCGAGATGGTTTCAACTTGTATGGTGCGGATGCCAAAATTCTGATTTGCCCCGAATTTGATAAAACAGCGAGCTGTGCTTTAGCACTTGGTACACTTGCCGAACAATTAAAAGCAGTGACTTATGTGCAGTTGCCGAAAGGCACGAGCCTTTCTAAAGCTATCCAAGGTCGTGGTCCACAAGGCACGATTAATGCAAAAGATTCAACTGAACGTGTACGCCACTTTTTTCCGTATGCATTAGGTTCCAGTAACCAGTTAGAAAGTTTGGCGGTTCACGCTGCAGGGCTTCGTATGAAAGTGGATGTAGAAAAAGGCTATTGGCATAGTACCTCAAACCACCAATTACTCGGTGTAATCGGTATGGAATTACCATTGACTGCACGTATTGATGATATCCAATCTGAAACGAACCGTTTAAATGCGGTGGGCATCACCACCATTTTCAACAGTTTTGGCACTGGTTTCCGACTTTGGGGTAACCGCTCATCAAATTACCCAACTGTCACGCATATCATCAATTTTGAAACCGCACTTCGCACGGGGGACTTAATTGATGAAAGTATTCGCATGGTTGAATTGCAATATATTGACCGCCCAATTGATGACGCATTAATTGATAGCCTTACTGAAACGGTAGACACTTATTTGCGTGCCTTACCTTCAATTGTCGGATATAGCTTAGAGCTAGATTATGACTATGATTTAGTGGATGCGTTTAGTAAAGGACAGGTGCCGATTAAATACGATTACACACCGAAATTACCCGCGGAACGTATTACCAACACGTCAGTAATGACACGTAAATACTTGGTTAATTTAGTGTCACAAAAATAAGGAGTAATAAATGAGCGTAGCAATTAATCAGATTATCAATGCCAATGTGTATATGGATGGAAACTCATTACTGGGCAAAGCAAAAGAGTTTAAATTGCCAGATATTGAATTTGAGCAAATCGAACACAAAGGCTTAGGGCTTGTGGGGACTATTAAGCTACCCTCTGGTATTGCAGCATTAGAGGGCGAAGTAACATGGGATAGTTTTTATCCTGAAGTGCGAGCCAAAGCCTACAACCCAATGAAGAACGTACAGCTGATAGCTCGTTCTAATGTGCAGGTATTTGATGCCCGTGGCTTAGTGGCAGAAGAACCTATGGTTACCATTATGAATGTGAGCTTTAGTAAAACAACAGGGGGAAGCCTCAAAAACAAGGAAGCCACAGAGCACGCAGATACCTTCCAAGTGCATTCTATTAAGCAAACCGTTGGCGGTAAGGAGATCTTCTTCTATGATGCATTTGCTAATATTTTGCGTGTAAATGGGCAAGATGTGTTACAAAAATACCGCACTAATATTGGGCAATAGTTAAAAATCTTTAAAGCACTTTAAAAGCACTTTAAATCGTATTTAATTAAACTCCTTAATGAAGTTAAACAATGAAGCATTAAGGAGTTTTTTTATGTCTCTTTCTAATCAAATCCAAATTTATCGCAGTATTCAACTCCAATTTCCGATTAAAGACGGGGAAGGTAAAGATATTACCGAATTAAAGATTCGCCGTGCAAAAGTGGCGGATATTAAACAGATGAGTAATTTTAAAGGCACTGATGCAGATAAAGAAATCTATATGCTATCACTTCTCACAGGGCTGGTACCTGAGGATTTTGATGCTATGGATATTGCGGATTATGCCAAAGTCCAAGCAGCGTTAGCGGATATGCAAAAGGGAAAGTAAGTATTGAACAGCTCAATGCTATGGTTGCTGATGTGGCGTGGTGGTTTGGTTGGAATGTTAGTGAAATTGAACAAATGACATTGGATGAATTATCAACTTGGCTAGAACAAGCTAACCGCCAAATTAAAGCAGGATACAGCAAAAGTAAAGCCACGCTATAACGTGGCTTTATTACTTTATTTGTTCGCTTTTGAAAGCAAGCGTCCTGAACCTAGCCGATAGGCAAAAAATAAAACAGCACCGATTATTTGCCAAGCAATAACCCAGATAAAAACAGCAAAAATAATTTGCACAAAATCCAGTTGTGATGCTGCAAAAGTTAAAAATGAATACAGGGTATAGCCAAAGCCTACGACACAGCTCAATACAATGAGGCTTTCTAAAAAATCAAAGCTAGTAGTGGTTTTCATATCTACCCCCCCCTTAGTAATGAGAGAAATATAAACGATGTCTTCAAATTTAGCAATATCTTTAGTTATCGGCGCATCCGTCGGTGGTGCGATAGCTGGAATTAAGAATTTAAGAAATAGCCTGAGGCTTTTTAAAGACGAAAGTCAAAGCGTTGGGAGCCGCATGCTAGGCTTGGGTAAAAATGTTGCACTTGGGACCAGTTCATTGATCTCGTTAGGTACTGCCGCAACAACATCCATGCTTGCTATAGCACAACCTGCTATTAAATTTGAAAGTGCAATGGCAGATGTAAAAAAGGTAGTGAATTTTGATAGTCCTGCTCAATTCAAAGAGATGGAGCAAGATATCCTTAGGCTCACACGCACTATCCCTATGGCAAGTGAAGAAATCGCTGCTATTGTTGCTGCAGGTGGTCAAGCGGGTATTGCTAGAGAGAATTTACTTGGTTATGCCGAAGATGCCGCAAAAATGGGAGTGGCATTCGATATGGCAGCAGGTGATGTGGGTACTGCGATGGCAACCATGGCGAACGTATTGGGCAAGCCGATTAGTGAAATGGCAAAATTTGGTGATGCGATAAACCATCTATCAGATAACGCTAACGCAAAGGCTGCTGATATTGTCAATGTCATTGCACGAGCGGGTTCTGATACTAGAATGTTAGGCTTGACAGAAAACCAAGCGGCTGCATTAGGTTCAACATTCCTGTCCATGGGTAAAGCACCCGAAGTTGCGGCACAAGCGATTAAAGGCATGAGTTCGGCATTTGCAGATTAAAGCGGGTAAGCATGCTAAAGAGTTACAAATGCTTGGGCTTACCCCAAAATCATTTGCTAAAGCAATGAATAAGGACGCACAGGGGGCAATTTCTGACTTTATTGCACGCATAAAAAAACTCCCAAAAGATAAACAGTACCCACTTTTAGCTAAGATGTTTGGTAAACAATACGCTGATGACATTATGTTGCTTGCTCAAAATACAGCGGAATATAACAGACAGCTTGGGTTACTCGAAGAACGTGATGAAAACGGCAATCTCAAATACATGGGCTCTATGCAGCGTGAATTTGAGAACCGAAGCGCGACGACTGAAAACAATCTTCAGCTTTTGAAAAATAGCTTTAATGAAATTGGTATCGCCATTGGCGCTAAGTTACTTCCGCCTATCAATTTATTAGTGAATAAATTAAAACCTGTCATTTACAACATTTTAGAATGGATGAATGCCAACCCAGAACTTGTCAATCAATTTGTTCAAATTGGGGGTGGTTTAGTAGCAATAATTGGTGGTTTAGTAGCAATAATTGGTGGTTTAGTAGCAATAATTGGTGGTTTAGTAGCAATAATTGGTGGATTTGTTGCATTAAAAACAGTGCTGTCACTTGGCTTAATGGCAATCTTACCGTTTTGGTCGGGGGGTAAAAAGTTATTTTCTCTATTCAAATTCTTGACGCCAGTATTGATGAAACTTGCCTATGGATTTGGTTATACGTTTGGATTGATTGCAGTTGGTGCGTTCTTAATTTATGAGTATTGGGAACCTATCTCAGCATTTTTCAGCATGCTTTGGGCAGAAGTTACGGTCATTTTTGATAATGTTTGTCAATTTGTGACTAATATCTGGAATGATGTGCAAGGTATTTGGTCTGCTGTTTGGGATGGCGTGACAAACTGGTTTACAGGCTTATGGGAAAGTATTAACGGATTGTTTAATGGTAACTTTACAGAGCTAGGTAACATTATTCTTGCATTTAATCCACTGTCGTTATTCCAATCTATTTTTAGTTCAGTATTAAATTATTTTAGCGTTGAACTTCCTGCCGAGTTCACTAACTTTGGTAAAAATATCATTGATGGATTGGTGAACGGAATCGGCAATGCTTGGGATAGCGCAAAAGAAACAGTCACGGAGCTTGGCACCAGTGTCAAAAACTGGTTTGCTGAAAAACTCGGTATTCACTCCCCGAGCCGTGTATTTATGGGGTTCGGTGAAAATACAGTACAAGGACTAGCAATTGGTATTAATAAATCCTTGGGATTAGCCGAAAAAGCCAGTGATGAAATGAGTAATGCGGTAGGTATTTTCCCCCACTCTGATTATCAATCATTACAAACCACTTTTGCACAACAACAAAGCGAGCAAGCTCAGCATGGCGGAATGACGATTCATTTTAATCCCACTATTAATGTAAATGGTTCATCTAATAACCAAGTGTTAAATGATGTTAAAGAGGGATTAAACATCTCTTTAAGAGAATTTGAAACCATGCTTGCGCGTGTATTAGATCAACAAAAACGGAGAGCATACTAATGTATTTAATGTTGGGCACAATTGCACTTGAACCTATTGATGTCACTGATTTTTCAGAAATCCAAGCTGCAAGATTTGCAGAACATCAAGTGTTAAAAGGTAAACCTCGTTTACAAGCGATGGGTGAAAGTTTAGCTGAATTGAATCTATCTGTCCGCTTGCATCACAAAATTGGTGGAGTTGAACGTCGTTATCAAGCTTTACTCGCTGCCAAAGCGAAACAAGATGCTTTGGCACTCATTTGGGGACGTGGCAAATTTAAAGGGAATTTTGTGATCACAGATATTCATTCAAATACACTGTTTACGGATAAATACGGTAATGTGCTGTGTCGGGAGCTAACAATTAACTTAAAAGAATATGTTGGTGAATTAAAAAATAATTTATTAGGTGCGGCATTAAATATTGGTAAAGGCTCATTATTAGGTTCGATACTACCACCAGAATTTTTTGCAGGAATGAATGCAGCAAAAGAAGCCTTAACAAAAGGGATTGATCTTTATAACCAAGGTAAACGCATTGTTGATGAGGTGCAAAATACCATTGCCATTATGAAACAATTTTCACAAGACCCCGCAACTGCATTGGCTTATTTACCGAGTGTGTTAGGTAATCTTGATGGTGCACTGGGTAGCTTCAGCGAGCTAACAGGAATGAGTGAGTTATTTAATGGCGTGCGTTCAGTATTGCCTGTTGTTAGTGAGTTCAGTCAAGAGGTGGCTGAAATACAAAGTGGTCTGATGGCGATTCAATCTGATTTCCAGCAAGGCTCGAGCGGTTCAGATTGGTCAGAGTGGTTTCCCTCTGCAAATAGAACCATGTCTGAGGTTGCAGAAAGCTTTGATTTCTTAGCCCCTAGAGTGGCTGAAATGACCGCTTGGATTGTGTTACGCAATGATGATGAGGTAAATAATGACACAGACCGTGCTTAAACACATCGTTAAACAAGGCGAACGTTGGGACAACCTTGCCTATCATTATTACGGTGATGCACTAGAGTATTCTCGTATTATTGATGCTAATCCACATCTCAGTTTTTACGAAGTCTTACCAACAGGAGCAACAGTATTTATTCCCGTGTTACAAGTGAAACCTACGAATAATGAAGATATGCCGCCATGGTTAAGGGGAGATAATGAGTAATATTGCCCAACCTGATTTTTCACTATTTTATGAAAAAACAAATATTACCGCAGACATTGAGCCGCACTTAATTGAATTAAGTTATACGGATTATTTAGAAGGTCAAAGTGATGAACTTGTGGTGCAATTTGAAGATATTAGCGGAAAATGGATCCGTGCATGGTTCCCAACACAAGGCGATAAGCTCAAAGGGGCGATTGGCTATAAAGGTGAACAACTTGTTGATATCGGTGCATTTGAAATTGATGAAGTCGAATACCAATACCGCCCTTCTAACATTACATTGCGTGCATTAAGTGCTGGGGTGTCTAAAAATCAGCGTACGCTCAAACCCAAAGCCTATGAACACACAACCCTTGCACAAGTCATTGCAGTTGTAGCAAAACGTTTAAAATTAAAAGTGGTGGGTGAGATAAAACATATTCCCATTGCTCGCATAACACAATATCAGGAGCGTGATTTAGAGTTTTTGGCACGCCTTGGACGTGAATACCATCACAGTTTTAAGGTGGTGAATGATCAGCTTGTCTTTACAGCAAAAGAAAAATTGGGAGAAAGTGAGTCCGTTCTCACTATTGAAGAACAAGACACTATCAGCATTAGTCTTCGTGACCGTATTAGCTCTACCGCAAAAGAAGTGAATATTAGTGGTTATGATGCGAATGGTAAAAAAGTGATTAAAAAAAGTAAAAAAGCAAAGGCAAAACGTGAAGATGTTTCCCAAGCGGCGAAATCTAGTGAAGATAGCTTGCAAATTGTGACACGTGGTGAAAGCCAAGAGCAAATTGATGCAAGAGGTGAAGCGGCACTTGCAGAACAAAATGACGACCAGCAATCTGGCACGATTAAACTTTGGGGCAACCCTAAATTAGTCGCAGGCAATACCATTTTATAGGGTTTCCTTAAACGTCATATTAATAGAACCATAGCCTTGTTGTCGATTAATCGTCCAGCTTTCACAAACTACTTTAACTGGTGCACCTTGATTGGGTTTACGATAACTAGCCCACAAAAAGGATTTGTAACCTTTGTGACGTTTTAGAAATTCTTCTACTTCTGTTAGTTCATCAAGAGCTTCTGTATCAACTGGCGCAATTTTGCCATTTTGCGTTTTAACGCCCCACGTTGATCGATAGTTTACGGTAAATTCTCGTAAAGTGTTGTTAATTCCTTTACTCGCTCGTTGTATATAACCGTCGCCAAATTGTACTTTATCGGCTTTAAAAGTCTTTGTACCTTTAGATATAACCAAAGAGCCTGTTAAAATTTCGCCATACGTTAAAGGCACGGGGCGCCCTTGTGCAACCATATTTACGGTATTTGAAAAACTTGTACTTGATTTTTTTTCAGTTTCTTTACCTAATCCCCCACCACCATTCATTTTTGGGGTAGGGGTTAGCATTGAGGCTACCCCCGAAAAAATCATGGAGGCACCTGCAAAAAAAGGCTGCCGTTGCCCCAGCAAATCCCGATGCTCCTAAATATGACCAACCTGCCGCACCACCAGCCCACCAAGAGGCCGCAATTAATACTGCCCCCACCACTATCTGCAAAAAGCCTAAACACTTAGCCCCTCTAATTACTGGCATAATATGTAAGGTTGTATTTTCGGTTAATTCCTCATCGAAATTTGCGTAAATTGTTTCTTCGGATAACTCTTTTTCTTTATTATTGCCTACAATAACGTGAAATTTGCCTTTCTGGATTTGTTCTCTGAACTCGCCTAATTGCATTAATAAAGCACTCATTCCCTCTTTTAACTTGTCGCCTCTGACTATAAATTCATTGCTAAATCGTTTGAGACCGCCATAAATTTCTAACCGCACTTTTTCAAAAATCAAATTAATTTAACAGGTACTTTTACGACTAATTTTTTAATTTTTTCTGTTTTTCCATTCACTACACAGCAAGGCTTGTGCGGTTCATAAGGATAGAATACAGCGAACATTTTTGGTTTCATTGTGACGGTGAATTTATCATCAATATCTGCACAAAGTTGATAATCATCCGCTTCGTTGTAATCTTCATACTTAGATAAATTCGGATAGGTTGCGCCCACTTCGATATTTTCCGTGCCACGAATAAGCACTTGTACATCTAAGTATTCATGATGTAATTCTGCTTTTTTACTGCTTGGTTCTGCAGTTTCTGGTTCCATTACGTTCATATAAATTTGATCGTTAATATCATGGCGACCATTCTCTAACGCATTCAAATCTAACGTATTTAAATAATCACATACTTCAGCAATCACTTTTGGTAAACCAACTTTAAAATTTGGGTTGGTTAAACTGCTAATAATCATAGAATTTTCCTTATAGTGGATAAAAGTTACACTATGATACCAAGTCGGTTAAATGAAATAAAGCCACCGATTACATCATCTCTCTTGATTAATCCAATTAGCTCTTGTAGTACCGAGTGGAAGAGAGCAAATATCTTGCCAACTTATTGAAGCATAAAGCCTAAACAATGAAATTACGGCATTAACACAAGCATTTTCAGAAAAAATATTATCAAGAGGCTTATGAGGACCTGTAAAATCTTAAATAAGTAGCAGAAGTAATATAATTATTTGCACTAAAAGAATCTAATTCTGATTTATCTATATGAACTAATTGTAATGTTGAATAGCGTTTAGCAAAATAAAGTTGAAGATCATTTTGCCACGATTCAGAAATATCTCCTGTATGTAAAATAAAAACAGAGAGATTTTCATTGTGCATTAATAAAGATTTCAGTGTGATTCTACATAAGGAAGATAATTAGCATCACTAGCCATCATTACATTACATTATATTTCATATAAAAGACCTAATTTCAGAGAGAACAATCAATTTTTAGGAGGAAAATACTGTCGAAACAATGATAACAAGTTGGTAATGTGAAATAAAGTTAGCCATTAAAGCCAAACATCCTGTATAATGCACGGGCTTTATTTTCTACATTAGCGTGCGGCTATCAAAAGAAATTTTTAAACGCCCAAAGTGCGGTCATTTTTTCGAAAGATTTCTTTTGCTAGTCGCAATCTGGGAAATAAGGCATTGTTTTTAATATAAATTTTAAGGAAAACATTGTGAATCCAATTGTTAAACAATTTAAATACGGTCAGCATACCGTTACTCTAGAAACTGGCGCGATTGCACGTCAAGCAACGGCTGCGGTTATGGCAAGCATGGACGATACCACGGTATTCGTGACTGTTGTTGCTAAAAAAGATGTGAAAGAAGGTCAAGATTTCTTCCCATTAACCGTAAACTATCAAGAGCGTACTTATGCGGCGGGTAAAATCCCTGGTGGTTTCTTCAAGCGTGAAGGTCGTCCATCTGAAGGCGAAACTTTAATTGCACGTTTAATTGACCGTCCAATTCGTCCATTATTCCCAGAAGGTTTCTTCAATGAAATCCAAGTTGTGGCAACTGTGGTTTCTGTAAACCCACAAATCAGCCCTGACTTAGTAGCAATGATCGGTGCTTCTGCAGCATTAACCTTATCTGGTGTGCCTTTCAACGGCCCTATCGGTGCAGCGCGTGTTGGTTTTATCGACAACCAATTCGTATTAAACCCAACTATGGCAGAACAAAAACAAAGCCGTTTGGACTTAGTGGTTGCAGGTACTGACAAAGCCGTATTAATGGTTGAATCTGAAGCAGACGTTTTAACTGAAGAACAAATGTTAGCAGCGGTCGTATTCGGTCATCAACAACAACAAGTTGTGATTGAAGCAATCAAAGAATTTACAAAAGAAGCGGGCAAACCACGTTGGGATTGGGTTGCACCACAACCAAACACAGATTTAATCAACAAAGTAAAAGCGATTGCTGAAGCACGTTTAGGCGATGCATACCGCATTACTGAAAAACAATTACGTTACGAACAAATTGATGCGATTAAAGCGGATGTGATTGCACAAATCACAGCAGAAGATGAAGGAATCAGCGAAGGTAAAATCGTGGATATTTTTACCGCACTTGAAAGCCAAATCGTTCGTGGTCGTATCATTGCAGGCGAACCACGTATTGATGGTCGTACCGTTGATACCGTTCGTGCATTAGATATTTGCACTGGTGTATTACCACGTACTCACGGTTCTGCGATTTTTACTCGTGGCGAAACGCAAGCATTAGCTGTTGCAACCTTAGGTACCGAACGTGATGCACAAATCATTGATGAATTAACGGGTGAACGTCAAGATCACTTCTTATTCCATTATAATTTCCCTCCATATTCTGTAGGTGAAACAGGTATGATCGGCTCGCCAAAACGTCGTGAGATCGGTCACGGTCGTTTAGCAAAACGTGGTGTAGCGGCTGTTATGCCAAGCCTTGCAGAATTCCCGTATGTTGTGCGTGTAGTATCTGAAATCACTGAATCTAACGGTTCTTCTTCTATGGCATCTGTATGTGGTGCATCTTTAGCATTAATGGATGCAGGTGTTCCAATCAAAGCTGCTGTTGCAGGTATCGCAATGGGCTTAGTGAAAGAAGAAGAAAAATTCGTGGTGCTTTCAGATATTTTAGGCGATGAAGACCATTTAGGTGATATGGACTTTAAAGTGGCTGGTACACGCGAAGGTGTAACAGCACTTCAAATGGACATCAAAATTGAAGGTATCACCCCTGAAATTATGCAAATTGCATTAAACCAAGCGAAAAGTGCACGTATGCACATTCTTGGTGTCATGGAACAAGCAATCCCTGCTCCACGCGCTGATATTTCTGACTACGCACCGCGCATCTATACAATGAAAATCGATCCTAAGAAAATCAAAGATGTGATTGGTAAAGGTGGTGCAACAATCCGTTCACTAACTGAAGAAACTGGCACTTCTATTGATATTGATGACGATGGTACAGTGAAAATTGCCGCAGTAGACAGCAATGCAGCGAAAAACGTAATGGGACGTATTGAGGAAATCGTTGCAGAAGTTGAAGCTGGCGCAATTTACAAAGGTAAAGTCACTCGTCTTGCTGATTTTGGTGCATTCGTCGCAATTGTTGGAAATAAAGAAGGTTTAGTTCATATTTCTCAAATTGCTGAAGAGCGTGTAGAAAAAGTGAGCGATTACCTCCATATGGGTCAAGAAGTAAACGTAAAAGTTGTTGAAATCGATCGTCAAGGTCGTATTCGTTTAACAATGAAAGACTTGGCTCCAAAACAAGAAACTGAAATTAACCAAGAAGATTCTGTAGAAGAAGAACAAGAATAATCTTGGAATATCGAATCAAAACTTGGTAGCGATCGCTGCCAAGTTTTGTTGTTTTGCAACTTTTAGGCATAAAGAAAGCAAATGCGGTGTTTTCGCTTATCTCGTCATTTTATAGTCTATTTATTTAGCTTATGTGCGATCTTACTCCTTGCAGGCTGTGTTCAGTCTAGGGGCGGTTTTGTGTCTAAAAATCATGTCGTGTTGGCTGAACAAAATCCGAATACTCACTTTGAACAAGAAGTGATGATCGTGCGATTAAGCCAAGTACTACTGGTTGGAAAAATGAGTAATGAAGAACGCGCATCGCTACATTTTGAACGTGGCGTACTCTATGATTCTCTTGGATTATGGGGACTTGCTCGTTATGATCTTACTCAAGCCCTTGCATTACAGCCGAAAATGGCATCTGTGTACAATTACTTAGGGCTTTATTTATTGCTTGAAGAAGATTACGACGGCGCATTGGATGCTTTCAATACGGTGTTTGAATTAGATTCAGGTTATGACTATACCCACCTTAATCGTGGTTTAAATTTTTATTATGTAGGGCGCTACCATCTTGCTCAGCAAGATTTCTTACAGTTCTACCAAGCCGATAAAAAAGATCCCTATCGTGTCTTATGGCTATATTTGAACGAACAAAAATTAAAACCACAAGAAGCCCAAACAAACCTTGTTGAACGAGCAAAAGGGCTATCAGAGGACTTCTGGGGTACACACATCGTTCAATATTACTTAGGACACATCTCTGTAGAAGAATTACAACAACGTGCAAGTGAATTTGCCGAAAATTCACAACAATATGCTGAAATTCTCACAGAAACCTATTTTTATCTAGCAAAACAAAAACTCAATGTAGGGCTAGTAGATGAAGCAGCAGCTTTATTTAAACTAGCTATGGCAAATCAGGTTTATAACTTTGTTGAGTATCGTTTTGCTGCGTTTGAACTCATGAAATTAAAACCGGTTCAAACAGAAGACGAAAAAGAAGAGAAAAGTGCGGTAACAAAAGCGATTGTTTTCTAAAAATCAATCAAAACTCACCGCTCTTTACAGTAGAACGAATAGAAAAATTCATTCGCTCTGCTCAACTTAATAAACCGAAGGCCTCTTTGAGCTTTCCTTATTTATATTCGAGTATTTTAATGACTGACAAAATTACTTTTAATGACTTAGGCTTACCTGAGTTCATCTTAAAAGCTGTTTCTGACTTAGGTTTTGAAACACCTTCTCCAATTCAACAATCTTGTATCCCGCATTTGCTCAATGGCAATGATGTGCTAGGTATGGCACAAACAGGTAGTGGTAAAACCGCTGCCTTTGCACTGCCTTTACTCGCGCAAATTGATCCAAGTGAAAAACATCCACAAATGTTAGTGATGGCACCCACTCGCGAACTTGCTATTCAAGTTGCCGATGCGTGCGAACAATTTGTTAAATATGCACACGGCACTCGCATTGTTACCTTATATGGTGGCCAACGTTATGACATCCAACTTCGTGCATTAAAACAAGGCGCACAAGTGATTGTGGGTACACCAGGTCGTATTCTTGATCATATTCGTCGCGGAACATTAAATCTTTCTGAACTTCGTTTTATCGTATTAGATGAAGCCGATGAAATGCTACGCATGGGTTTCATTGATGATGTAGAAACCGTGATGGCTGAATTACCAGAAAATCATCAAACTGCGTTATTCTCTGCAACAATGCCTGAACCGATCCGTCGTATTACGAAACGTTTTATGAATGATCCACAAGAAGTGAAGATCAAAGTGAATAACGAAAATGCCCCAGATATCGACCAAAGTTGTTGGTATGTACACGGCGTGCGTAAAAACGAAGCTCTTCTTCGTTTCTTAGAAGTAGAAGATTTTGATGCAGCGATTATTTTTGCTCGCACTAAAACTGGCACGTTAGACATTACAGAACTACTTGAAAAAAATGGTTTCCGTTCTGCCGCACTTAATGGCGATATGACACAACAATTACGCGAACAAACCCTCGATCGCTTACGTAACGGCAGTTTAGATATTGTTGTGGCAACCGATGTGGCCGCACGCGGTATTGATATTGAACGTATCAGCCTTGTGGTGAACTACGACATTCCGCTTGATGCAGAATCTTATGTACACCGAATTGGCCGTACTGGTCGTGCAGGTCGTTCTGGTCGTGCTTTATTGTTCGTTGAACCTCGCGAGCGTCGTTTACTTCGTAATATTGAACACCTAATGAAAAAAGGTATCAATGAAGTAGAATTGCCAAATCATCTTGTGTTACAAGAATGCCGCCGCAAAAAATTCGTCGCCAAAATTACGAAACAACTCGAGCATCACGATTTAGAGCAATATCGTAGTTTATTAGAAGACTTATTCACAGCCGATCAGGATCAAGAAAATATTGCTGCAGCAATGTTGATGCTGCTTCAAGGCAAACAAAAACTCATTCTTCCACCTGATCCACCAATGGAAAAACGTCGTCGTGAACGTAATGATCGCGGTGATCGCCGTGAAAATCCACGTTCAGCTGAACGTCGTGGCGAACGTAAAGGCTATGGAAATCCACAACCAATGGATTTATATCGTATCGAAGTCGGTCGTGCAGATGGTGTAGAAGTTCGCCATATCGTTGGTGCGATTGCTAACGAAGGCGATATTAACAGCCGTTATATTGGTCATATTAAACTTTATGATGATTACACTACCGTTGAATTGCCACAAGGTATGCCGAAAGAATTATTGCAACAATTCGCTAAAACACGCGTATTGAATAAACAAATGCAAATGTCTTTCTTAGGTGCAGTAAAATCCGATAATTCCCGTGGCAGCGATGATTTTAACGGTAAACGTAAAGGTCGTGGTGGCGATTTCCGTGGAGAGCGCGGACGTGAACGCGGCAATGATAATCGTGGAAATCGTAAATTTAATGAAAAAAGTAACCGCACTTTTAGCGACAAACCACGCCGTGATCGTAGATCATCATTCTAAAAATAAATCGTCTGATATTTTACATACACTTAGCCCCTTGAACCTCAAGGGGGCTTTTTATTGTCTATAGTGAAAGTTTTGGCTACAATCCCATAACTTTTTTATATAGGAAAAATCATTGAAAGGTCTTTTTTTACGTATTATTACTGCTCTAGCGTTATTATTTTGGGCTATTGATATGGTGTTCCCATGGCAATTTTTACGTCATACTGAAGAAAATCATTATACTGCAATTCAAGCTAGGGGATCACTTTATGTAGGAACAATAAATAACCAGATTTCTTATTTTATTAATAAAGATAGCGAACGAGGCTTTGAATATGAATTAGCCAAAGCATTTGCTGATACTTTAGGCGTAGAACTCGAAATGAAAATTTTCGATAATCAAGAGCAGTTATTTGATGAACTTGATAAACACAATATTGATTTAGCTGCCGCCCACCTTTTATACCATCCTAAAAATGCAGAACGTTTCCAAATAGGTCCTGCATATCATTCTGCTTCATGGCAATTAGCTTATCGAAAAAATGAAAATCGTCCTAAAAATTTAGGTAACGTAAAGAAAGATATTTATATCTCAAATAATTTAGCATTAGAAGAAACGCTAAAAGAATTACAAAAACAATATCCACAATTAACTTGGAAAAGAAATCAAGCACTTACTCAAGAAGAACTATTACTACAACTGGCTGAAGGCAAAATTCCTTACGTTATTGCAAATTCTATTGATATTGCTGCAATTCAACAAATCAAACCAGAATTAGCCATTGCCTTTGATATTACTGATGAAGCAAACGTTCACTGGTATTTACCCAATAGCCCCTACCGCGATCTACAAACGGCTTTACTCAATTTTATGAATAATGCCGAAGAAACGGGACTTTTAGATAATTTAAAAGAAAAATATTTAGGACATATTTCACAATTTGATTACGTGGATACGCGCTCTTATATGAACGCAATTGAAAATACCCTGCCACAATTCTCACCGCTCTTTGAAAAATACAAAGGTGAATTAGATTGGCGACTACTCGCAGCAGTGGCTTATCAAGAATCTCATTGGAATCCTGACGCAACATCGCCAACTGGAGTACGTGGCATAATGATGCTCACCAAAAATACCGCACAACATATGAAAATCAGTGATAGAACAGATCCTGAACAAAGTATTAAAGCTGGTTCAGAATACTTACACTGGTTGATTAGTCAGCTTCCTGAAAGCATTGAAAAGGAAGAAAGAATTTGGTTTGCCTTAGTCGCCTATAACATAGGACTCGGTCACTTAATTGATGCACGCCGTTTAACTCAAAATCTTGGAGGAAATCCAGATAATTGGCTCGATGTGAAAAAAAATCTGCCTTTATTAGCAGAAAAACGCTATTATTCCCAACTAAAATACGGCTATGCACGAGGCTATGAAGCCCATCAATATGTAGAAAATATTCGCCGTTATATGAATAGCATCGTAAACTATCACCGAGTCCAAGAAAATCAAACAACGAATGATAATGCCAACAACGAAAGTGCGGTTAAAAATTTAGAAGAAATAAAAGAAAATAAGGATTAATAAAATGTTAAAACGTAAAACTTTTCTTAAAAAGAAAGCTAATTTACAACAAAGTTCTTTATCACGTAATCTACGTTTAAGACGTTTAAAACACCGCAAACAACAACAATTTTCGAGACATTCATTACAATTTGTCGTACAAGAAATTTGTTGCTAAGTAATCTATTTTTCTTATCAAAATAAAGAAAAAATAACCGCACTTTTTTATGTAATTTATATCATTAAAGTGCGATCTTTGTTTTACAATAATCGTAAAATATAGTGTGAAATTTTATAGATTAATCAATATTTTATTCTAATTTTATCCCTAAGTTTCCAATTTTCACACCGACTAGACCAATCGAGACGGGATCAAAATAATCCCCTAAAAATTTGAACAATTCATTTAACTCTGTAAAAGAACGCTGAATTTTTATTTGATCCTCCACTTTACGCACAAATTCATAGCGTATGTTATTTTCTTCAAAATAAGCTGTTAGAGTTAAATAAATCGTTTCAAAGAAATGGCTTTTTGCCCCCTCCTCTCCGGGATCACTAATACGCACATTCCACGTATTATTAAGTAGAATTTGAGGCTGTTTTGACATATTTTACTCCTTATTATTTTAACCTAAGAAAAACCCGATTATAAAGTTTCTGTAATCAAAAAATTTATAATCGGGCTTTTCAAACATTTTCCCTGGGTGTTTCGCCTTACGTTGGTAACTGCCTTTCCCTTTACGTTTTTTCTCAATACGCTGACGAAATAATTTATCGCCTAGCAATGCCATCACTGCATTATCTTTTATCACGCCTCGAGTGTGCAAATAAACGGTTTCATTTTCAACCGCACTTTTTTGTTTCTTTCTCATAAATTTTCCTTAAAAAAGCCGCGGAAGGATTTCCACGGCTGGTGTATTATACATGCAAACGTTTAAATTACAAAATCTCAAGTACAGTTTCTGGCGGACGCCCGATTTTAGCTTTATCGCCATTAATAACAATTGGGCGTTCAATAAGTGCTGAATGTTCACTTATCGCTTTAAATAATTCTGCTTGAGAAAGATCTAAATTATCTAAATTTAAGCTTTTATATAGTTCATCTTTCGTGCGCATCATTTGGCGAACATCATCAATTCCTAATTTTTTGGCAATGCTTTGTAATTCATTAACGGAATACTGCTTTTGCAAATACAGTTCAATAATTGGCTGAATACCTTTATTTTCTAATAATGCTAGCGTTTCACGGCTTTTTGAGCAATGTGGGTTGTGATAAATAATAACAGACATAGGATTTCCTCTTAGTAGCTATAAACACTGTAAATTTTAACTTATAATGGCAAAAAAATACTTATAGGAAAAGAAATTATGCTAGAAATGTTAAAAAGCTGGTACTCACGCCGTTTAAGTGATCCTCAAGCGATGGGACTATTAGCTATATTATTATTTGGCTTTATCTCCATTTATTTTTTTGGAGATTTAATTGCGCCTTTGTTGATTGCTCTAGTACTATCCTATTTACTTGAAATACCAATCAATTTTTTAAATCAATATTTAAAATGCCCAAGAATGTTAGCGACAATTCTTATTTTCGGTAGTTTTATTGGTCTAGCAGCAGTTTTCTTTTTGGTATTGGTGCCAATGTTGTGGAATCAAACTATTTCCTTATTAAGTGATTTGCCCGCTATGTTTAATAAATCTAATGAATGGCTACTCAATTTACCCAAAAATTATCCTGAACTTATTGATTATTCAATGGTTGATTCTATTTTCAATTCTGTGCGAGAAAAAATCCTTGGTTTTGGCGAATCTGCTGTAAAACTTTCTTTAGCCTCTATTATGAACTTGGTTTCTTTAGGGATTTATGCCTTTTTAGTGCCATTAATGATGTTTTTTATGTTGAAGGATAAATCAGAACTTTTACAAGGCGTTAGCCGTTTCTTACCGAAAAATAGAAACTTAGCTTTCAAAGTATGGAAAGAAATGCAACAACAAATTTCTAATTACATTCACGGAAAATTATTAGAAATACTGATTGTCACTTTAATCACTTATATTATTTTCTTAATTTTCGGGCTAAATTATCCGCTCTTATTGGCTTTTGCGGTGGGTCTTTCAGTTCTCGTCCCTTATATTGGCGCAGTTATTGTCACGATTCCTGTTGCATTGGTTGCTTTATTCCAATTTGGAATCAGCCCAACATTTTGGTACATCATTATTGCTTTTGCTGTAAGCCAACTTTTAGATGGAAATCTCCTTGTGCCTTATTTATTTTCTGAAGCCGTCAATTTACATCCACTAATTATTATCATTTCAGTATTAATTTTTGGCGGTTTATGGGGATTTTGGGGTGTATTCTTTGCCATTCCTTTAGCCACTTTAGTAAAGGCCGTAATAAATGCCTTACCTCAAGATTAAATAATCTTTGAATTTTAAGTAGTCTATTTTAATTAGAGCTTTATATAAATAAAAAATAGTTAATCGTAAATTTTCGATTAACTATTTTTTTAATTTATTCTAAAAGTAAATTAACTAAGGTAATTCATCAATTTCTTTATCTACTTTAGGTGGGATCATATGTTCACGACGTAAACCAACATCGTATGCAATGGCGATGGCAACAAAAATCGAGGAATAAGTACCAAATCCAATACCTACGAGTAAAGCAAGTGAAAAGTTATGAATGGAAGGACCACCAAAGAAGAACAATGCCATCACGACAACTAATGTAGTAACCGAAGTAATGATAGTTCTTGATAAAGTTTGCGTTAAAGAAATATCAATAATATCAATCGTATCCAATCGTCTAATTTTTCGGAAATTTTCACGAACCCGGTCAAATACCACAATACTATCGTTGATGGAGTAACCCACCACAGATAAAATCGCTGCGACAAAAGTAAGATCAATTTCAATTTGTAATGCAGAGAATACCCCTAGCGTAATAATGACGTCGTGTGCAAGAGAAGCGATACTGCCAAAGCCTAAACGCCATTCAAAACGTGACCCCACATAAATAAGCACCATTGCTAATGTCGCTAAAGTCGCATATACCGCACCTTGTGCTAATTCTTCACCAACATTTGGGCCAACGAACTCAATACTGCGAATTTGAATGTCTTTATCTACATTCTGTAGCATACTTTTGACGTGTTCACCAATGGTAGAATCATTATTACTTGCAGGTAAACGAATCATCACATCCTGAACCGATCCTGTGGTTTGAACAACTGGACTTTCAATTCCATTTTCGTGAAGTTTACTACGAATTTGTTCAAGGTTAGCGGACTGCGAGAAGTGAGTATCAAATACCACTCCACCAGTAAAATCTAAGCCCCAGTTAAATCCTTTGGTAATAATAAAAAATAGAGAAATTACCATTAAAAGTGCGGATAATATATAACCCAATTTACGCACTTTCATAAATTCAGTCAATGGGAACGGGAGCTTTATCCCATTGATTTCACGGATAAAATGTCCGTCTTTATCTTTTGTAAAAAGTTTCATCATTTCCCGCCTAAATTAATAATTTTTTAAGTTGTTTGCCGCCGTAAAGGGCATTAACTAATGCGCGAGTTCCAGTAATCGCGGTAAACATAGAAATCGCAACACCAAGTGAAAGCGTAATCGCAAAACCTTGAATTGGGCCTGTTCCTACCGCGTATAGAATAATTGCGGTTAAGATTGTGGTTAAGTTTGCATCAAAAATAGAAGTAAATGCGCCGTTATAACCTTCATTAATGGCTTGCTGAATTGAACGACCATTACGAATTTCTTCTTTAATACGTTCAAAAATCAATACATTCGCATCTACTGACATACCTAAAGTTAAAACGATACCCGCAATACCCGGCATTGAAAGTGTCGCGCCGGGTAAAATAGACATTAATCCCACAAGTAATACGATATTAATAACAAGTGCAAAACTTGCAATCACACCAAACATTTTGTAGTAAAACAACATAAAGGCAATAACAGCAACTAATCCCCAAAGACTCGCATTAATCCCTTGCTCTACGTTTTGCGCACCTAATGATGGGCCAATTGTGCGTTCTTCAACAATTTGAATTGGTGCAATTAATGCGCCAGATTTCAATAAGGTAGAAAGATTATGTGCTTCGGCAATACTATCAACACCAGTAATTTGGAAATTAGAACCAAAACGTCCTTGAATTGTTGCAACATTAATCACTTCTTCATGCTTTTCTAAAATGGTTTTACCATTTTCATCTTTTTTACCGTTATCTTTATATTCAACATAAAGCGTTGCCATTGGTTTCTTGTAATATTTTTTAGTGGTCTGAGACATAATCTCGCCACCCTCGCTATCCAAGGTTACACTCACTTGCGGCGTGCTTGAATGCTGATCTAAACCAGAGCTTGAATTAATAATATGCTCCCCGCCTAATACGGCACGTTTAAATAATGCAACAGGATGACCTTGGCGATCATATTTAACTTCCGAATCAGCTGGTAACATATTACGAGAAATAGCATCAGCCGTAACATTTTGATTTACGATACGAAACTCAAGTGTTGCCGTTGCCCCTAAAATTTCTTTTGCACGTGCAGTGTCTTGAACACCTGGTAATTCAATCACAATACGCTCCGCACCTTGACGTTGAATTACCGCTTCTGCAACACCTAATTCAGCAACACGTTTACGTAAAATCGTTAAGTTTTGCTCAATGGCTAAGTCGCGTGCTTCATTTAATGCTGCAGTAGATAGCCCTAAATTAATACTATCAGCATCAGGCTCAGTAATATCTAATGTTGGATGTAATTGGCGAATAATTCGCTCAGCTTTAGCACGCTGGCTCACATTAGCTAAGGTTATCAACGTACCAAAATGCTCAGTATTTTTAATGGAAGTATATTGAATTTTTTCTTTACGAAGTTCGCCACGCAAACTATCTTGTAATTGCTCTTGGCGTTTTACAAGTGCGGCATTCATATCGACTTCCATCAAAAAACGAACCCCACCGCGTAAGTCTAATCCCCATTTCATAGGATTCGCACCAAACATACTTAACCAAGCTGGAGTGGCTGGAGCAAGATTTAATGCGGTGGTGTAATTATTGCCAAGACGTTCAGCAATTTTATCTTTAGCAAGAAGTTGATCATCGGTATTAGTAAAACGAGCTAGAATTGAGCCATTCTCAAGCACGATAGATTTGGTTGGAAGATTATTAGTTTTAAGCACATCTTGAACTTGTCCAAGCACGCTAGTATTCGCTTCTTGACCGCGTGTACCGGAAATTTGCACCGCAGGATCTTCACCATAAATATTTGGAAGAGAATATAAAATCCCGATGGCCACAATAAAAATAACCATCAAATTCTTCCATAATGGATAACGGTTTAACATAGTTTTCCTTTTCTTTTCTAACGCACAGAGCCACAATGCGTGGCTCTGGAAAATAATTTAACGTTATTCTTAAAGTGATTTTAATGAACCTTTAGGAAGAACGCTCACAATGTAGTTACGATTAATCGTAATTTCTGTCGTGTCGTTTAACGCAATCACGATGCTATCGCTACCTTCGGTTACTTTAGTAATTTTGCCGATTAAACCACCAGCGGTTAAAACTTCAGTACCTTTTGCAAGCTCAGACATCAATTTTTTATGTTCTTTATTGCGTTTAGCTTGCGGGCGATAAATCATAAAGTAGAAAATTAAACCAAAGATCACGAAAATAAATAGCGTGGACATTGGGCTTTGTGCTTCCATTGTGTTTTCCTTATTAATTTAAGTTAAAAATTTTGCGTAAAATACCATAAATTGCTTCATTGGGAAAGGCGAACTAAGCCCAATATCCTACGTTATGGCGATTAATTTTATTTTTTCAAGATAACGATAAATTCTTTTTCCGAAGCGTAATATTGCTCGACCAAAGCAACAGAATTTTCTTCGGCAAAAATAGAAAAATTTTCCACCGCACTTTCAAGGTTTAAGATCAACATTAGTTCATCATTTTTATCCAAATTTTTTAAGGCTTTTTTGGCACTTAAAAGAGGAATGGGGCATCGAAGTGCGGTTAAATTGAGCTGATATTTCATTCTTTAACTTGACGACGAGCACTCATGCGCTTGCCCATTTCAGTCAAAATATCCGCACTTAAGCATTCACGCCCCATTTCAAATAACGGCTCTTCTAACGCAATATGACGATCATAACCTTGAATAAAGCGTTCAATTAAATTTTTATCAATATTTTGACGTTGTTCAGAAATAAGCTCTTCTAACTGCACAGATAATGCATTCCAATTTTCATGCAAATATTCGTGCTGTTTTTCTAATTCATCAATGGAAGTTTGTGCTTGCGGAGCCACTTTGACTAATTGAGGGAAAAAATCTAATTCTTCATCATCGTGATGTAACGGCGCGGCACGATTGAAATAGCTTAAAATCTGCTCAACATCATTTAATACAGCCTGAGTATAGCCGTGTTTTTCTAGATAATCAGGCAAAATGCTTAACTGACGACAAAAACGTTTTACCTTACTATGACAGGCATAAAGCATTTCAATCGGCTCATTCCAAGTGGCGAATTGTTGAGGTTCAAGAATTTGCATAAGGTTTCCTTTGTTAAAATAAAAGATCAAAGCCATTTATCTAAAACCGCTTTTTTCTCCTGCCTTGAATTTTCCAACACTTTTTCTAGTTCAGAAATTTGGGTTTCGATTTCATTGATTTGATTAACGATAGATTGTTGTTCATTTAAATCGGGTAAGCTAATTTCTAGATCTTCATAAAATGAAATTGGTACTCGACGATGTCCGCTTGAACCTGTCATATTTCGCTCTGCTTCCTTGCGAATACTCTCACGATTAAGAGAGTAGAATAAGAAAAAAGGCAAAACTTTGTTTTCGTTAGCACGGAAAACATGGAATTCTGAGCTCCCCATGCCAATCCCATTAGACAACCCTATCGCTAAAGCACATTTTCCGTTTTCCATACATGGAGTTATTTTTGCAATAATAACGTCATTTTCACGAAAATAGGTGTAAGAGCCTTTACGAAGAGAACCCAGTGTCTTATCAATTTTATTTTCAATAAAGCCAAAATTACTCACTGATGACATTTCTACAAAAGAAACCATTAAATCATCGGACAGTGTTTTTAGTTCAGATTTTGATGGATTAAATGAACATAAGTCATTGATTTTAAAGCGTTTTACCCCCCCTGAACGATTTCTAACTCATTGAAAATTTTAGAAATTTTTGCACGATATTCTTCGATTTGCATACGAGTGCGGTTAAATTCATCATCAATTTTTTGACATTCTTCGACTACTTTTTGCTGAATGTCTAGAGGGACTTTAGGAATAGGTAAACGTTTAATATCATCAGGATAGACGTGTGGTTGTGCTGCACCACGCGCTAAATCAAAAATATTTTCTTGAATACTTTGCAAATATGTAAAAATAAATTTTGTCCCCACATAATTATCTGCTCTCACAGTTGTACAATCAGATGCAAAAATTTTCTCTGTCCAAAAATTTACAAATCCTGCATTTGCACCTGAGGCACTAATAGTAATTGTGTTTTCCATACGGTTAAATTCATTATGCATATAAGCAAAGTTTTTTCCGCCTGCAACAACTTTGTAATCTCCTACAATTACATTTTTAGCAGTAATTGATTTGCCTTTTTTAATTTCTGCTGGAAACTCTTCCAATGCAATAATGGGATACTTACTCAAAACCTTAATTTTCTTTTGAACGTTAGTGCGAATGGCTTTATCAAAATCCACACGGCTAAAATCCAGCATTTGTGTAAGCGGTAATAGGCTCACATAATTTGCTAACGTTTGCGGAATTTCGACCGCTTGTTGGTTGAAATTCTGGCGAATAAGGCAGTTAATTTTGGTTTCATCAAACAAGTTTTGTGGGTTAAACAACGGAGTTTGCATTTGGTTAATGCCTTTGAGTTTTGCTAGGCTGCCGTCCTTATCATTGCTAATTTGATTGAGATATTTAATCCCTTCGCTGCCTTTTGCCGAACTCCATTCATAACCTAAAAAAGCTTTCTTTTCTTTGTTGTCCGCAGGCATTTTCACCACTAACACATCTTGCGGATTATTTTGTGCCAACATAAAGAATTTCATCTTATCCGACTCAATATCTTTGGCAAACTTGAGCCACTCTTTGGCTAAATTTGCTGATTTTGCAAATTTTCTTTTCTCAAATGCCTTGCGGTATTCTTGGAAAAGCTCAGTTTCAGAAATGGCTGAAGGCATTTCTTCGATGGCAGATAAGAAAGCTTTGTAATCATCAAGATTAAAACCGCAATGGTTGCAATAATTTTGTAACAAATGATGATCTTCAAATAAGCCATCAAAGCCAAAGTTACCACTTTGCCATTGTTCTATGCGATTTTTATAGTGTTCGCTTAAATTTGGTGTTGCTTGCTTACGGCGTAAGAAAAGGGTGGCTGTGTTTGTACCTGTTTTGCTAAATGTGCCTGAACCAAATTCTGCAATGGCGACTAAATCAAAATGTTGTAGCAAAATTTCACGGCATTTAATGTAAATGTTGCCGTTGGTTAAAATACTGGAAGGTAATACTATAACCGCAATCCCTTCAGCTTGAAGAAGTTGTTTGGCTTTTTCAATAAAGAAGGTTTCAATGCTGTTAAAGGTTTCTTCGTTATCAATGTTTTCATAAAGGGTAAATTTGGCTTTATCTTCATCGGAAATAGTAGATAAAAAGCCTTTAACGCTATATGGTGGATTAGCCACTAATAAAGAAAATGAACCATCTTGTAAGGCTTTACCTTGGTCTTGATTTTGAGCAAGGGCATCGGCATAGATAATATTCATCTCATCTTGCCCATACATAAAGGCAGAAACCTTCGCCACTTTGGATAAGCGGTATTCTTTTTCAATGCCATAGATTTTTTGGTAAAACTCAGATAGATTCCGACCGCTATCTGTTAGCAAGGGTTTGATTTGGCTTGCGTATTCCGTTAAGAAATGCCCTGCACCACAAGCGTAATCAATTACTTTTGGTGCATTTTTATTTTGTAAAACCTGTTCCAGTGGCAGTGAAGAAATCAAAAATTTCACAATCGGCATTGGAGTAAAAAACTGTCCTTCTGATTGTTTTACTCCTTGATCTAAAAAGCCCTCAAATAAATCACCCAAAAATTGGTGCTGTTCTTCTTCACTTTTGAGTTTGATGTCTTGCAACATTTGCACGATTTCTTTCAAAATTACTGCATTTTGAAAGAAGAGCTTTTCATTATGTACATCTAGAAACGCAAAAGGGTTGTTGGAATAGAATTTAAGTTGCGTAAAGTATTCTAAAACAGTGCGTTTGGTTTCATCTTTTTTATTTTTGAACAGATGAAATGCGTTGTTGATTTCTTCTTCGCTGATGTAGGTTACTTCTTCGCCCAAAAAATCTTTCATACCAATTTTATAAAGTTGTTGTAGACGATCTTGCAAGTCGTAGTGGTTATCGCTGGCGGCTCCTTTCCAATAAACTTTTAAATTTTCAGGGTTGGCTTTTTCGTCCACTACTTTGCATAGAAAGATATTAACCAGTTTATCAAAAGCATTTTCACGTGCTGAAACGTTATGCTGGCGCATAATCGTGGCAAATTGATGATATTTTTTCTGAATGGTGTCGTTATCAACAATTTTAAGATCGTTCACATTATAAGGACGATTACCGACTTTAAAGATTTCTGATTCAAAGAGATTATGCGTAATAAAGTCTTGTTGATAGGTATCTGTCCAAACGTTGAAATAATCCACTTTTGCCCCATTTTCTGCTTGAATTTGGGCAAAACTTTGTAATTTATCGTTGTTTTTCAAGAAGTCATTATTATCTGTCATCGAAATCAGATGATAAATGAATTCCACTTTATCATTGCGAAAATCTGAACAATATAAACAAAGCCATTTAGCTCGGCGGTAAGTATTAAAATAGTTAAATAACTGCCCACCATTTTTTAACATTTTCGCCCATGCTTTAGAAAATTCTCGACTTTTGCCATCATCTGCGGTTTTACATTCAATTAGTAAGTATTCCACGCCATCGTTATCTTGCACAATAATATCGCAGAAACCACCTGTATCACCGTGTCCGCCTGGCATACCTTGTTCTAAAATAATATGTTCTGGTTTATAACCAGATTGTAATAAGTTATGCACACACTCAAATACCACAAAATTTTCAGGTGCAGAAAAGTTTTTAGTAGTATCTCGTTGTGCTTTTAAGCCTTCAGGATAAATTAATTTTTCGTTAGCAAAATCGACTTTTAATTCATAACTGTTGATTGTTTTATAATAAATTTTATTCGTTTGAGAAAAGTCTAAAGAAGAGAGTAATTCAGGAAAGTTTGAGCGAGTAATCATATATTATCTATTTATTGTGAGGTTTATTATTCATTATACTAAAAAGTGCGGTCAAAAAACGTTTTATTTTTCTACCGCACTTTTATTAATTATGATTTATCCGCTAATTGTAATGGCGGAACAGGTTTGCCCATGCGAGCATAGAATTCCACCACAAAATCATCAAAACGATCATCTTCAATCGCTTGACGAATTTCCGCCATTAAACGTTGATAATAGCGTAAATTGTGAATGGTATTTAAGCGCGCACCTAAAATTTCACCGCATTTATCTAAATGATATAAATAAGCTTTGGTGTAGTTTTTACAGGTGTAGCAATCACATTCAGGATCTAACGGGCTGGTATCATCACGATATTTTGCATTACGGATTTTGACAATGCCGTCTGTCACAAATAAATGGCCATTACGTGCGTTACGGGTTGGCATTACGCAGTCAAACATATCAATGCCACGACGCACGCCTTCCACTAAATCTTCTGGTTTACCCACGCCCATTAAATAACGTGGTTTGTCAGCTGGGATTTGTGGGCAGATGTATTCTAAAATGCGGTGCATATCTTCTTTTGGTTCGCCTACCGCTAAACCGCCCACCGCATAACCGTCAAAACCAATATTGACTAAGCCTTCTAATGATACTTTACGTAATTCTTCAAATACACCGCCTTGGATAATACCGAATAATGCATTTTTATTGCCTAATTCATCAAAGCGATCGCGGCTGCGTTTTGCCCAACGAAGTGACATTTCCATAGATTTTTTCGCATAATCGAAAGTCGCTGGGTAAGGCGTACATTCATCGAAAATCATCACGATATCAGAACCCAAATCATATTGAATTTCCATGGATTTTTCAGGCGAAAGGAAGATCCGCTCACCGTTAATTGGGTTTTGGAATTTTACGCCTTCTTCGGTAATTTTACGTAATTTACCTAAACTGAATACTTGGAAACCGCCACTGTCAGTCAAAATTGGACGATGCCATTGCATAAAATCGTGCAAATCGCCGTGTTTACGCATAATTTCTTGCCCTGGACGTAACCATAAATGAAAAGTGTTACCCAAAAGAATTTCTGCACCTGTCGCACGCACTTCTTCTGGCGTCATGCCTTTTACCGTGCCATAAGTACCCACTGGCATAAACGCAGGGGTTTCTACACTGAACATGCCTTGTGGACGTTCAAACACCAAGCGACCACGACGAGCATTGCCGATTGTTTTATCTAATTCATACTTCATTTTTGCTCCAACGAATAAACAGTTCGAAGATTTTTTTGAACAAAAAAGCCTGTTAAAAAATACAGGCTTTGTGATATCATATTTTCAATGCTCTTTGAGCAGAGGCGGATCTACTAAGATAGTCCGCCAGTTGCCGCTGTCGGGCTATTTCGTAGATCCTGAGTTTGTTAATCATACTAAGGATAAAAATATGACTAAATTTATGATTAAGTTGGTCATCATTATTCTACTTTGCCTGTTATTGAAAAGTAGCACTGGCTATTAGTAGTTGATGCCGACAAGAGATGGTTACCGCCATCTCTTGTTCTTTATTGTAGGTGCTGACTAATTACAAGTCAAACAACTTATTCCAATCCTCTCACATTAGAATTTTTATTAATAAACATCGCATCGCCATAACTAAAGAAACGATATTTTTCTTGCACTGCATGTTTATACGCATTCATGGTATTTTTATAACCAGCAAAAGCTGAAACTAACATAATCAAAGTGCTTTCAGGTAAGTGGAAATTAGTAATTAAGCAATCCACCACTCGGAATTTTTTACCAGGATAAATAAAAATAGAGGTATCAGAAAAATAAGGCTCAATTAAATCTGGATTGCCAAATTCTTCCGCAGAAAGTGCCGCACTTTCAATAGAACGAACAGAAGTAGTTCCCACTGCAATTACACGTTTGCCCGCTTTTTTTGTTGCGATAATCGCATTACAGACTTCTTGAGAAACTTCCACATACTCCGCATGCATTACGTGATCTTCAATATTTTCCACACGAACAGGCTGGAATGTTCCTGCGCCTACATGTAATGTAACAAATTCAAAATTCACACCCTTTGCTTTGAGTTTTTCAAGTAAATTTTCATCAAAATGCAAACCAGCCGTTGGTGCTGCTACCGCACCTGGTACTTTACTATAAACCGTTTGATAACATTCTTGATCGGCTTCTTCATCTGGACGATCGATATAAGGCGGCAATGGCATATGCCCAATGGTTTGCAACACATCTAAAAGAGCGGTTGATTTATCACTTAATTCCACTTCAAACAACGAGCTATGACGAGCTTTCATTACTGCTTTAATGCCATTATTTTCGCCTAATTTATCTTCACCTAAAAATAATTCCGCCCCTTCTTTGGGTGATTTTGATGAACGAATATGCGCTAAGAAACGATGTTCATCTAACATTCTCTCAACTAAAACTTCAATTTTGCCACCACTGGCTTTACGCCCAAACATTCTTGCAGGAATAACGCGCGTATTATTAAAAATCAACAAATCGCCTTCATCAATTAAATCTAATACATCAGAAAAAGTGCGGTGAAAAATTTCTCCGTTTTCGCCATTTAACTGTAATAAACGACAAGAAACACGATCAGTTTTAGGATAACGAGCAATTAATTCATCGGGTAAATCAAAGTTAAAGTCTGAAACACGCATAACAAAATTTAGGTTAAATAAAATAGGCGGTAAGTCTAGTTTGAATTGAAAATGATCTCAAGAAAAAATCTCCCCTCGGGGAAGATAAAATAACCAGCATAATTGCTGGTCATTTGGGATTAATTATAAATTTGCTTTTTTAGTTGCTTTTACGTTTACATCACAATTTTTGACGATGATATTATCGCTAGATTTACCTTTTTGAATTAAATTGACAGGCACAATAGAATCAAATTTATCTAACGTTAAGCCACTATCTACATTCCAAACATAATCCCCAGAAACGAAACTTGTAAAGTCATTTTGTGATTTATCACGAGTAAAATCTTTCGCAATAATGCCATCACCCACACTTACCATTGCAGCAACTGGTTCTTGGTTTTCAAATTGATACACAGCAGTCACCGTTTGTTTATTGCAGGAATATACAACTGTTTTATCAGTGATTGTTGGAAGTGTTTGCATTTCAGCTATTTGCGCAGATGATTTTGTCATTTCAGGTGCATCCTTTGCACAAGCAGATAATACGACTACAGCAGCAAATGCTGGTAAAATTTTAGTTAAATTCATTATTAAATCCTCTTAATTAATCCCTATATAGGGTGCTACTTAGATACCTTTAATAAAATAAAGTTCCATTATTGGAATAAAAAAAGGTGGGATCTGCCCCACTGTAGCCGACCGCGAAATTTGAGAAACGCAACCGCTTAAAATGGGAAAATCAATCTGTAACAATTTCTCACTTTAAGCGGTTTTTTATTGTCTTTAAATCGTATTTAAACCACGTTTAAAATTTATAAATTAAATTATCCTCGTACTTACCGTTATAACTTGCTGATGCATTAACTGTAATTCGATTGACTTCATTAAATACTTGCCAATTATCCCATTTATCTTCCACCATCGCCTCAATAAATCGAATAAATTCGGATTTTGTTGAGCTGAAGAAGATAAAGGGTGGCTTTGTGAGGTGAATTAATCGTAGGAAGTCAATTAAATCAAAATAACTCGCCTGTTTGTAGCTTTCCTGTCTTGTGCACAAATATGGTGGATCTAATATTAATAATACCTTTTCTTTATCTATAAACTTAGGTAATAGTTGATGAAAAGACTCATTAATAACTTCTAAGCCATTCAGATAACCATCGGCTAATTCATAGTCACTTTTTCTAATGCAATTATAGAAACGCTGCTTAAATAGCTCATCTAAAGAGTTCACTTGCTGACCGCTAAAAAGCAGCCATGAAGATAAGCAATTTACATCTTTATAACCGCTAAAATTATTGATTTTATTAATAATTTCTTCTTTTAACCGCTTGCTAATGAGTTTATTTTTTGTTATAATTCCATTAACAGTTTGATAGAGTATTTCACGTAATTGATTAATTTCAGTTATGTGATTTAGTCTTTCTGAATACCCGTTGTAAATCACTCTTGATTTAGGTTTTACTCGCTTTGCCGTGTTGCTTAATAAGCCGCTCCCACCAAAAACATCAATAATCGTCCAATCTTTTCCATCGCCTTTTATATTCTCATTTAAAACTGTTTCAAAATGTTTAAGAAACATTCGTTTTTGTCCGATAAACGGCAATGGAGCTTGTTTAAAGGTGTTTTGATTTGCCATAGTTTTTCCTTTCTATGGCGTTCCGATGCTCAAGGCATTCTGACACTCAAATCAAATTAACGTGTAGTATTAACGGTTTTGCAACGAGGGTATTTGATTTCTAAATAACCAACTATCCCCACTTTCGCCAATAATTTGTTACAAAATGTGCAACGGATTGCTTTAATTGACTGCATATATTTCTCCTAATCAAAAGATTTGTTACAATCCGCCCGCCTTGCGCAAGGTAGGCGGCGTATGGCTATATGCAGGCTTGTTCTGCGTAGCTGGTAACAACGAGCATTCCCAGTGCCGTTGTTATCGCCGTCTTTTCTTTATTGAATTAAACTTTGTGCAGGGTAAACTCTCCTTTTAACTTTTCTCTTTATTAAATATAGTCGCTAGTTGATTCGGACTAAACCGCCAGCCTTCATTGCTATTTTTAATGCAATTAAAACACCATTCACTGCAAAAATATTTTGAGCGTTTTTGTTTGATGCCTAGCACGATACCGATAGCACCCCACCAGTCATATTTACAGCCCAAAGTGCGGTCAAAATAAGCTTTGATTTGTGCTTCGGTTACACCGTCGAGCGGAATTAAATCCCATTTGGTATTATCGGACACATCAATTTGCTTACAACGTACACCGCCGTCTCGAATTGAAGACGAATAACACTCATACATCACTTCTGTTTCATAGTGATGCCCAGTTAAAAACTCTTCTTTTCTAACAATCAGCTCACAGTGAGAATAAGCTCCTTTTGTTAGCTTCCTTGTTAACCAATCACTAAATTTTGCTAACAAATCTTTTGGTTTTTTACCTGATTTTTTACCTTTATCAGCCCTGTGCCTTATATCTCCGCTCTGAAGGACGGAGTTTTACGGCACAGGGCTGATAAAAAGCAAATCCTTGTGATGCACTTATTCTATTTGATTTGTTGCAGACACAAGGATTTCTTCAATTTTCCCTATATTATAGACGAATTAAATCTTGCTCTATATGATAGGAAAAATAACAAATAAGCCCTCTTAATTTCATTTCGCCCAATTAATTCCCTAAAATTCAAAAAATTACTATACAAAAATACAGTTAAGGCGATTTTGCCTGTGCTTTGGTCTCTATTCCCTAATCATCGTTATTTGTTAGAGGCAAGTTTTCATCTCACGCTAAATTTAATTCAAAATGGCTATGCGCAAAAACCAATTGCAGGTCGTCGGGGAGATAATGTTAAACTTATTGGCGAAAATAATGCCACCTTAGGTGTCACAAAGGGTAAATTTGGCAAACAAGAAAACATTTATCAACAACTTTGGTGCTTACCACAAGTGGAAGAGCAATACTTGCAAGTTTGTACTTTTACTGTTGGAGGGCATTATGGCGGCACTTGCCTACGTTCTGATTCGAGTCGAGTGATTGTAGGCAATAGTGATATGCAACCATTGAGAGTGTTGAAAGATAAATAAAACACTTTGTGAGATTAAGAATGGGTTTTATGCAATGCTTTTCCAATAAAAATGCTTGCAACTAACATTACTAAAGTCGGAACCAACCAAGCCATTCCTTCAGATGAAAGAGGGAAGTGTTTCAATAATGAATTGATGCTTTCTGGTAACATTTTAACGTTATTTAAGCTGTCACATAAACTAAAACAAACCGTAACGAGCAATGTACTATTGTATGTAAATTTTATTGATGGAAGTTTTTTGCGTAGGAATTGCAATAAAACAAGCACAATAGCTACTGGGTAAATTAATAACAAGGCTGGGATCGTTATGCGAAGTAGATCCGTTAAACCATATTGTGAAACAGTGATTGTCATTGCGGTAAAAAGTGCGGCCCAGAATGGATAAGAAAAACGCACAGAGAATTTTGAAAAATAATCAGCAGATGCGCTAGTTACACCAACAAGTGTTGTTAAGCTCGCTAATACAATAATACCCGCCATAATCCAAGTCCCAGCTGAACCGAATAAGACATTTACATAACGAGAGAAAATTTGTCCACCATTCGTGGCCCCTTCTGCAACTGCAGCACTAGTTGCGCCTAGATAGAAAAGCGAAAAATATAAACCCGCAAGTAAGATGACTGAAACAAATCCTGCTGAAATGGTGTATTTCACAATATCTTTGGTTTTTGTCACATTTTTCGCTGATAATGCTCGGGCGACAATTCCACCGAAAGCGATGGCTGCAAGTACATCCATGGTTTGATAACCGCTAGTTAAACCGATTAATAAAGAATGGCTATTTTCATAAGCATTACTTGGTGCTTGAATTTCAGATAAAGGCGAAATAAATACGGTAATTGCTACAGCAATAAGTAACACTAATAAAGCTGGTGTCATAAATTTCCCCACGCTTGAAATGATCGTATTTGGGCTAATCATAAAGCCCATCGCGATTAAGTTAAAAATTAGTGAGAATACAAAACGAACATTCGCATTATTTTCTGTTAAGCCTAAAGGCAACCACGCCATTTCATAAGCAACATTAGTGATGCGGGGCATTGCAAAGGTAGAGCCAATGGTTAAATAAAGTATAACGAGGAAACCTGTGCCAGCCCATTTTGGTAAATCTTTAGTAAGTTCTTCGCCACGACCTAAAATCGCTACCACAACAAGCGTAATAAATGGCATTAAAACGCCAGTTAAAACAAAGCCTAAGGAAGCACTCGCCCAATGTTGTCCTGAGGAAAATCCTTCCATAGGCGGAAAAATGATATTACCCGCACCTAAAAATAAGGCGAAGATCATCATTCCTAAAATAATAATATCTTTACGTGAAAACATAATTTTTGACTCTAAAAATAAAAAGGCCTGCATTCTACTACAAAGTGTAGAGAATCCCTATTCTGTAAAACTAAAAATGTGAATTTCGTCACGATATATGGCATTTTATCGACAATTCGCTAAAAATCCCGACAAAATCTACCGCACTTTTTCCTTTAACTTCGAAAATATGCTAGGATGCTTCCTTTGTGAATTTTTTGCTATGTATTTTTAAAGGGGTTTATGTGATAAAACTGATCCAACGTTTTTTTAAATTAGAATCTGCTGGCGGTATATTATTGCTTTTTTCAGCTGTTGTTGCGATGTTGCTGGCTAATTCGCCGTTAAGCAACCAATATAATGATTTTTTAAATTTGCCTGTAAGTTTACAAATTGGTAGTTTCTCAATTAATAAAACCTTAATTCACTGGATTAACGATGGTTTTATGGCGGTGTTTTTTGTATTAGTGGGAATGGAAGTCAAAAAAGAATTATTTGAAGGCGCGCTTTCTACCTATCAACAAGCTATTTTCCCTGCTATTGCAGCTATTGGCGGAATGGTTATACCGGCTGTAGTTTATTGGTTTATCGCTAAACAAGATCCAAGTTTAGCTAATGGCTGGGCAATTCCAATGGCAACAGACATTGCTTTTGCACTGGGAATTATGGCGTTATTGAGTAAACAAGTGCCACTTCCACTGAAAATATTTTTACTTGCCCTTGCTATTATTGATGACCTCGGTGCGATAGTTGTTATTGCATTATTTTTCTCGCACGGATTGAGTGTACAAGCACTAATTTTTTCTGCCGTGGCAATTATTGTGCTGATATTACTAAATCGTTTCAGAGTTTCCGCACTTTGCGCTTATATGGTCGTAGGTGCAATTTTATGGGCTTCCGTATTAAAGTCTGGTGTGCATGCTACTTTAGCAGGCGTTATTATTGGTTTTAGCATTCCATTGAAAGGTAAAAAAGGAGAACGCCCATTAGATGATTTCGAGCATATTTTAGCCTCTTGGTCATCTTTCGTTATTTTACCACTTTTCGCATTTGCCAATGCTGGTGTGAGTTTTGCAGGCATAGATGTGAATATGATTTCGTCGCCATTATTATTGGCTATAGCAAGCGGTTTAATTATTGGTAAACCAGTCGGTATATTTGGATTTAGTTATCTTTCTGTTAAATTGGGATTAGCTAAATTACCAGATGGAATTAATTTTAAACAAATTTTTGCTGTTGCGGTTTTATGTGGAATCGGTTTTACGATGTCAATGTTCTTAGCAAGCCTTGCATTTGATGCTAATGCGGGGGAAAGTGTCAATACTCTTTCTCGTTTAGGTATTCTACTTGGATCAACTGTTTCGGCAATACTTGGTTATTTATTCTTAAAACAGACGACAAAACTAAGTTAATCATACACAAAGTGCGGTAAAAATTTACCGCACTTGTTCTATAAGATAATTCCACTATCTGCTTTGGTAAAATTCATTACAAATAAACTTTTATAAGTTCTTACATGAAATTCACCCGTCAATACTCGGCGTGTGAATGCGTGATAGCTTTCCATATCTTTTGCATGGAGTAGCAACATAAAATCATAGTCCCCTGAGATTTCGTAACAGCTTACCACTTCGTCTTCTTGACGCATTTTCCGTTCAAATTGCTCTTGATAATAAGAATGTTGATTATCCATTTCGACCATGACAAATACGCTAATCGTACGCCCAACGGCTTTTGGAGAAACTACTGCAACTCGTTTTGTAATAATGCCTGAATCAGTTAATGCTTGCACACGTCGTTGGCAGGTTGCAACGGAACTATTCACTTTCTCTGACAGTTCTTTTAACGGAATCATGGCATCTTGTTGTAATACATTCAAAATATGACGATCTAATTTATCCAGTGTTTGCATAAGATAATTTCTCAAAAATGCAACCATTGAGAAAAATATTATCACAATAAAAAATAAAGTTGAGATTTTTTATTGTCTTGGGCTTTTATAATAATCACATTGATGAGATGAGGTTCAAGATGAAAGTAGTCATTCAAGGCATATTATTGTGCATTTTTTCACAATGTTTATTTGGCATATTGTATTTATTTAGTATATGGCTCCAACCACTTAGCGGAACGGATGTTTTTGCGTGGCGTATGCTGACCATGATCTTTGGGCTACTTTTAATTTTATTCCCGACTATTGGTTGCCGCTCTCTTTTGTCTTTAATCACGATAACTTTAGGAAAAAGTTGGACGCGTTGGGTTTTATTTTTACTGGGGACATTAGATGCGGGAAGTCAATTCTGGCTCTTTATGTGGGCACCGCTAAATGGCGAAGGGATAAATATTGCAATGGGATATTTCCTTTTCCCTCTGATCATGGCTATTTTAGGATGGGCTTGGTTAAAAGAACGCTTATCATTTATTCAGAAAATCGCGCTTTTACTAGCTGCCTGCGGTGTTGCACATGAATTATGGCACACTCAAAGTTTTTCATGGACAAGTTTGTGGGTTTGTATGGTTTATCCATTTTATTATCTAAGCCGTAAATTAATGAAAATCCCTGCTCTACAAGGAATTACATTGGATATTATTTTAATTTCGATTCCTTGTTTTATTTATATTCTTTCTAAAAGCGATACGCTTTCTTTGGTTACGCAAGAATATCGTTATTGGTTATTGCTACCAGCACTTGGTATTGTGAGTGCGATTTCGCTTTCAGCCAACTTAAAATCAAGCCAACAGATTCCAGTTAGTATTTTTGCGGTGTTGAGTTATATCGAGCCGATATTACTTTTTTTAATAGCTGTCTTTGTGCTAGATAATCAAATAACCACAAGCGACTATTTTACTTATGTACCTATTTGGTTAAGTCTCATTGTGATTGGTATAGAAGGGATTTTAAACAAAAAGAAAGTGCGGTGAAAATTAACCGCACTTATTAAAGTTACTGAAATAATTAGAAATTATCTAAAAAAGTGATTTTTTATTCCCACTCGATTGTCGCTGGTGGTTTTCCGCTGATGTCGTACACGACGCGGGAAATGCCATTCACTTCGTTGATGATACGGTTAGACACTTTGCCTAATAAATCATAAGGCAAATGTGCCCAATGTGCGGTCATAAAATCGATGGTTTCTACCGCACGTAGGGAAATAACCCAATCGTATTTACGGCCATCGCCCATTACGCCTACAGATTTCACAGGCAGGAACACACTGAAGGCTTGGCTGGTTTTTTCATACCAACCGCTGTTGCGTAATTCTTCGATAAAGATCGCATCCGCACGGCGTAATAAATCGCAGTATTCTTTTTTCACTTCACCTAATACTCGCACGCCTAAGCCTGGACCAGGGAATGGGTGGCGGTTGATCATTTCAGCCGGTAAGCCTAATGCTAAACCGATTTTACGTACTTCATCTTTAAATAATTCACGTAAAGGTTCAACTAAACCAAGTTTCATATAGTCTGGTAAGCCACCTACGTTGTGGTGTGATTTAATCACATGTGCTTTACCGGTTTTGCTTGCTGCAGATTCGATCACGTCAGGGTAGATCGTACCTTGTGCTAACCATTTCACATTAGTGAGTTTTTTCGATTCATCATCAAATACATCAACAAATACTTTACCGATAATTTTACGTTTCGCTTCAGGATCAGATACGCCTGCAAGTTCGCCTAAGAAACGGCTTTCAGTATCAACACGAGTGATGTTTAAACCGAATTTATCGCCAAACATTTCCATGACTTGATCGCCTTCGTGTAAGCGAAGCAAACCGTTATCCACAAATACGCAGTGTAAGTTTTTGCCGATAGCACGGTGTAAAAGTAATGCAACAACAGAAGAGTCCACACCACCAGATAAGCCTAAAATCACTTCATCATCGCCCACTTGCTCTTTAATGCGAGCAACGGCATCTTCGATAATGTTTTCAGCTGTCCATTTAGTTTCGCAACCACAGATGTTTACTACGAAGTTGGTTAATAATTCCAAGCCTTTTTTGGTATGGGTTACTTCAGGGTGGAATTGTACGCCGTAGAAACGACGATTTTCATCCGACATTGCAGCAATTGGGCAGGTTAGCGTTGTGCCAGTTACTTTGAAGTTTTCTGGTAAGCGCGTTACTTTATCGCCGTGGCTCATCCAAACGTCTAACTTCGGCTCAGAAGCGGTCGAATTATCGTTTAAATTTGCAAAAAGTGCGGTGGAATTTTCAAGAGAAACTGAAGCATAGCCGAACTCTCGGTGGTCAGAAGTTTCGGTTAAACCGCCAAGTTGCATCGCCATAGTTTGCATTCCATAGCAAATGCCTAATACTGGTACACTAGCATTAAACACATATTCAGGTGCACGAGGGCTGTTTTCTTCAGTTGTGCTTTCAGGGCTGCCAGAAAGAATGATACCCGTTGGAGCAAATTCACGGATTTGTTGTTCGGTTACATCCCAAGCCCAAAGTTCACAGTACACACCGATTTCACGCACACGACGCGCAATCAGTTGAGTATATTGTGAACCAAAGTCGAGGATTAGGATTTTGTGATTGTGGATATTTGTCATTTATAATGCTCTTATTATTGATAGTGTAAGCGGTTTATATTATTTAAAACTTTGCAAAAACCAACCGCACTTTAAACAGCAAAAGGCAGGCTAAAGCCCACCTTAAAGATTAGCCCATACGATAGTTCGGTGCTTCTTTAGTAATAGCAACATCATGAACGTGGCTTTCTTTAATGCCTGCACCGCTAATGCGAACAAATTCTGCTTTGGTGCGTAGTTCATCAATCGTTGCACAGCCAGTTAAGCCCATACAGGAACGTAAGCCACCCATTTGTTGGTGGATGATTTCTTTTAAGTAACCTTTGTATGGAATACGGCCTTCGATACCTTCTGGTACGAGTTTATCTGCCGCGTTATCCGATTGGAAATAACGGTCTGATGAACCTTTCGCCATGGCACCTAATGAACCCATACCGCGGTAAGATTTAAATGCACGACCTTGATAAAGTTCGATTTCACCTGGTGCCTCTTCAGTACCCGCGAACATAGAACCAACCATTACACAGCTTGCACCTGCGGCGATGGCTTTCGCAATATCGCCAGAGAAACGGATACCACCGTCAGCAATTACAGGAATACCACGATCTTTTAATGCCGCCGCTGCATCTGCGATAGCCGTGATTTGTGGAACACCTACGCCAGTTACAATACGAGTTGTACAAATTGAACCAGGACCAATACCTACTTTTACAGCACTTGCGCCTGCGTCTGCTAATGCAATTGCACCTTCAGCCGTTGCTACGTTACCTGCAACGATAGGCAAATTTGGATATTTTGCACGAGTTTCACGAACGCGTTGTAATACGCCTTCTGAGTGACCGTGAGAAGAATCAATTAATAGTACATCTACGCCTGCTTTCACTAATGCATCAATACGTTCTTCGTTGCCAGGACCTGCACCTACAGCGGCACCCACGCGTAAACGACCGAATTCATCTTTACATGCATTTGGTTTTTGTTCCGCTTTTTGGAAATCTTTAACGGTAATCATACCTTTAAGTTTGAAGCTATCATTAACCACTAATACTTTTTCAACACGGTGTTGATGCATTAATTCCAAAATTTCTTCGCGACTCGCCCCTTCTTTTACGGTCACCAAGTCTTCTTTTTTCGTCATTACTTGTGAAACTGTTTTGCTTAAATCTTTTACGAAACGTGTATCACGGCCAGTAATGATACCGATTAAGTTATTTTCAGAGTCCACAACAGGGTAGCCCGCAAATCCGTTTTTCTTCACCATTTCAGCAAGTTCGGCAAGCGTTAAATTTGGTAAAACAGTTACTGGTTCAGAAACGATACCACTTTCGAATTTTTTTACTTTACGCACGCGATCTGCTTGGCGTTCGATCGTCATATTTTTATGAATAAAGCCAATACCGCCTTCTTGTGCTAAAGAGATCGCAAGTTTGGTTTCAGTTACGGTATCCATTGCTGCTGAAAGCATTGGAATATTTAGGCGAATTTCTTTGGTAAGTTGAGTTGAAAGGTTGGCAGTATTTGGAAGCACAGTTGAGTGAGCTGGGACGAGTAGAACATCGTCAAAAGTAAGGGCTTCTTGTTTAATGCGTAATGACATTGCAATATTCTCGCTAAGTTGAAGTTAAAAAATATTGCGGCGGGATTATACAGATTTTACTTGATTTTGAAAACGAAATTTTAGGATTTATGCTATGATTTTCATACTATTTGCCATAAGGAATGAATGATGAATTTTACGTTATTGACATATTTATCGGATTGTCAGACAAAAGTGCGGTCTGAATTGGAAAAGCTTTCTAAAAATCTAGAGGAAGATATTCAACAATTACGTGAAATTGGTTTGGATATTCTCGTTGATGGACAAGATTATCGCTTAGTGCCAATGCTTCCTTTATTAAATCCTCAGCAAATTTCAACCGCACTTTTTCCTTATGGCATCCATTATCAGCCGATAATTTCCTCTACAAATGAATGGATACTACAAAATATTCTTTCATTAAAAAAAGGCGATCTTTGTGTGGCTGAATATCAAACTGCAGGACGTGGTCGGCGTGGTCGCCAATGGTTATCGCCTTTTGCTGGGCAAATCATGTTTAGTTTTTATTGGACGTTTGATCCTAAAAAATCAATTGAGGGGTTAAGTTTAGTCATCGGTTTGGCGATTGCGGAAGTGCTAAATGTACAAGTGAAATGGCCAAATGATATTTTGTTTGATGAAAGAAAGTTAGGTGGCATTTTAGTTGAAATTGCTAATCATAAAAATGGCATGCTCAATTTAGTGATTGGCGTAGGTATTAATGCGTCGTTGTCAAAACAAACAGAAATTAGTCAGCCTTATGCGGAAGTGTGTGAAATTGATCCTGATGTAGAGCGACAAACTTTATTACCCAAACTTATACAACATTTATATACACGTTTAAATATCTTTGAGAAAAATGGTATTAATGCGGAATTTCAACAAGCATGGCAATCATATAATGCGTTTTCAAATAGTGAAGTAAAGGTGCTTACTGAGCAAGGCGTTATTTCAGGTATTGAACAAGGCATAGATGAACGTGGTTATTTAAAAGTATTATGTGGCAATAAAATTCAGATGTTTAATGGTGGAGAAGTTTCATTACGTAAGAAATAATAGCAATAAAAGTTTGACTATTCTAACCGCACTTTTTAATAAAATGTTTATATTTCCATCAAAAGATCATTTTTTTAAAT